>ERZ500978.2-NODE-2-length-346141-cov-6.564334_pt1 | contig 346141 bp, 244 predicted proteins | sample MGYA00248870_ERZ500978 | MGnify/ENA primary metagenome ERZ500978 (study PRJEB25958, sample SAMN03398513) | human skin metagenome | study: EMG produced TPA metagenomics assembly of the Human Skin Microbiome Metagenome (human skin metagenome) data set. | reverse complement strand
ATGGAGGATCTGGTGGCTCCGGCGGCTCTGGTGGCCCAGGAGGCAATGGGGGCAATGGAGGCAATGGAGGACCTGGTGGCTCCGGCGGCTCTGGTGGCCCAGGAGGCAACGGGGGCAACGGAGGCAATGGAGGATCTGGTGGCTCCGGCGGCTCTGGTGGCCCAGGAGGCAATGGGGGCAACGGAGGCAATGGGGGATCTGGCGGCTCCGGCGGAAAAGGAGGAAGCGGCAGCAACAGATCGCCCAGCAAAGGCGGCCACGGAGGTAATGGAGGAAACGGGGGCAATGGAGGATCTGGCGGAAACGGTGGACGCGGAAGCAACAGGTCCCCTGGCAGAGGTGGCCGCGGAGGAAACGGAGGTAATGAGGGTAATGGAGGCAAAGGAAGTTCTCCAAATCGAAGCACCATGTCATCAAATGCCAGCAAGACTTCAACTAGGAGTACAGAGTCTTCAAGTCCAACCAAGAACAAAAACTCTTCGATCTCGTCGAACACATCCTCTGTAAACAGCGGATCAACGTCAAGTTCAGTTCTCCTTGTTAGCTCCAATCGGAATAGTCCAACCTCCAGGTCCAAGTATTCAGACACGACAGTAACACCATCAAGCACACATTCTACTTCAAAATCGACTGCGTCAATAAAGACTCCGTCCAAATCCTCCAAACTAATCTCTAGCACAGAGTCACCATCGTCAACGGGTTCTGCACCGAGCGTATCTACCCAGCCGTTGGGATCAACTCCCAAAGGCTCAGGTGGTTCAAACGGTCCCAACTCATCAGGCAATAGTCAGGGTGGGAGCCCTTTGATCTGGCCTTTGACGAATGGGAATGGCAGCCCGAATGGCTCAGGACCAGATTGCGACCAGCCTGAAACTGGGTCTGAGCAACCAGGCGGTCAGGTATGCGAGGACTGTGATCAAGGTTATGCGCCTCCAATAACGGAAGACACCGACTGTGACGAGCAAGGTCCAAGCAGTCCAGCACTGCCGTTTCAGTGGGGCGGCTCGGGCCCTGGTAACGACCAGGGTCAGGGTCCAAGTGTCGAAGACTGTGAAGATTGTCAGGAAGTATACGACACAGGGTTGGGAGGCCAAGGTCAAGGATTTGAACCTGCTCCTTGCGAAGGCGGCGATCTTGTTGGGCAAGGATATGAGACACCAGATCTCATTTTTGGGCATGAGAATGAGCAGCCATGCGACGATGGGGTCGAAGGTGGGATATTTGGAGGTCAGCCTTATGAGCCGGCCGATGCAGGGCTTGAAGGCATAGGCTCTGGATTCGAACAGGGAAGTGAAATTCCTTGCGATGAAGAGCCGGGTGCTTTGGGTTTTGGGGACTTTGGTCTGGACATGGGCGGTGGCTTCCACGCTCACTAGGAGACTTCAGCATGGGTGGATTTGATGGTGAAATGAATGCTTTCTAATCATTCATGGGTAATTGATGTTTTCAAACAACATCAATACTTTACATCTCTTCATCCAGAATTCAATAGCTGCTATATATGAGCGTCTGTAGCTACTTTAAATTGATTCGCTTCGCTCCTGAGCACACTATGCGGAGACGCAACAAGTGCACCTGAACAAGCGCATCAGGATGCGAATGCGTGTGGAGGTCATGCATCGGCCGAGGTATTTTGGTCGCCAGTTTTTTCTTCCACGCCATAACCAAAATTGCAACTTGCTTTGTGTCTTGGGCGAGACGACGACGATGACGGTGCCAGCGCAGAAGGAACGGGGATCTGTGGTGTCCGTTCGTGCATCTAAGTCCAAGGCAAATGAAGGAAATGAAAGTATGGATATTCCTTGGATATCTCTGCAAGAAGATGCGGTTTCCCACATCCCTCCTGTACTCACTAGAGACGGCAGTTACTTGTTTCTCGTCCAGGATTCAAGCGTGTTGATTGTTTCACGAATAACAAATCGAGTCGTCGCAACACTATCTGATGCAACAATGTCGGAGGAGCTGAGACACACAGCGCCGATCACTGGCATGATGCTGAGTTTGTTTAACCCATTACAACTCATTACGTGCTCGTTGGATGGAACTGTCAAGGTATGGGATTATTTAGAATCACAATTGCATGACAATGTCCATGTGGGCCATCCCATCGTCAGCATGAGTGCAAGCTCCCATTGGAGGAATCGTTTATTTGTCGCGGTCTCGAAGCATGGTCAACAAGCCGCAGGCCCATCTTCTGACAGTAAAACGAAGGAGGCATCTAGCACAATATACTCCGTTCAACTCGGGCGTGGTTTGTCTCGCGCGCATAAAGCAGCAAAGATTGTGCGTCTTGGAAAGATGCGACCTGTTTCACACTTGGCATTGTCGCCGGATGGCCGTTGGCTTGTAGCTACGAGTTCCGCGAAATTGCATGTGCTGGACCTAAATGATACAGGAGCAGGATTCACCAAGTACTCGACAGAGAGCCGGTTCACATCACTTGCATTCCATCCATCAAAGGACTTGGTTCAGTTTGCCACGGGAGAAATGAATGGTAAAATCAAGCTATGGCATTGTCTAGAGCCACCCGCCACAACATCAGCCAAACTCGTCCCCTCCATGGTTTCAAGTGGTTCGTTAGAGCCCATATCACCCACTACTACATTGCACTGGCATGCACATGCTGTAGCGGCACTGCAATACACGCCAGACGGCGCTCAATTGCTTTCAGGTGGTGAGGAAGGCGTTCTTGTGCTGTGGAAGCTTCTCAGTGGTACAGCTGCAGGCAGTGATGGCCGTGAGTTTGTTCCTCGTTTAGGCGCCTCGATCATGTCCCTAGCCGTTGCCTCTGGCTATGAAAATTCGGAACAGGAATACGTGGCGCATTTGGCTGATGGTAGTGTGGTATTTATTGCAAGTCTGAGCCTGAAGCCAACACGCGTATTCTCGACGATCAAATGTGATGCTACTCGAGCCTTGCTTCCATTGCATGAACGCGCCAAGCTCCCTCAGCCTTTGGCGCTTGATCGAGCTGCGGGGCAGCTAGTTTTGCTCGCTGGACACCCGTCCACGGTGCAATTCGTTGACGTCGCCACACGCACACATGTTCGGGATATGGAAATTGTTCCATCTAATCGCGTGTCGCGGCCTGAAGAGGCACTACTTACTCCGCCATCTGTGTATGCTGTTGCTTTCTCTGATCCTGGCCGAGACGCGTTACACGCCGAATGGATGGCCACGGTTGATGGTCGGGACGGTGGCTCTTTTACGTCAGAATTCTCTTTAAAGTTGTGGCAATGGGAGCCACGCTCTAAGACGTATGTGCTAAATACACGCATTGATCATCCGCACGAGAAGAGTGTGTCCAGTATTGGTTTCTCGCCGTGCTTGTCGGACAACGACCCACTTCAGGCTTTCTTACTAGTGACAGCGGGTGGTGATGGCCAGGTGAAGACTTGGCGTTTGGCGTTACGGAGTCTCAAAGGCGCACGCTCTGAGCATTTCTGGGTATGCCGCTCGTCGTTTGGTTATCGGGAAAGCGTGCCTCACCATGTATCATGGGCCCCGGATGGCTCTCTGTTTGCTGTGGCTCAGGGCCTATTTGTGACTATATGGGATCCACAAACTCTTGTGATGCAAGCGCGACTTGCGACGCCCGAGATCAAGGACGTGCGCACGTGTGACTTCGTTGGGCGCAAGGGCCGTTTTCTCGCCGTTACAGGCTCGCCATCGCGTTTCGTGATATGGGACCTGATATCCCAGTCAGTCGTGTACTCAGCTTCAGGCTCATTTTACGCACAGGTAAAGCATGGCGACCGTGTGTTGGCGTTGCGTTCGACTCATGCTGGCACTGCGATTGACCTCGTATGCCCACGCGATCGACGCATCGTCCGGACGTATATGGTTCCATTCCTTTTGCACGATGCGCCGGTGAATGCGTCTAGATCAAGCTCATTGGATGACTTGGCCTTGTATGGTGTGCGTCAGCATGGCGCTTTGGTCGGTATAGGCGCCGCAGTTGCCGCAGTCGCAACTCAATCACGTTCACACGCTGCCATGTCCTTGCACAGTGTAGCATTAAGTGATGCTCGTTCGACGCTGTTTGACGAGCTGTTTGGCGTCGCTGATTCGGAAAAGAAGAAAACAGAGTCAGTTTTGGTGTCTGATGCACAATACAAGCAGCAACTCGCATCTGACGCACCAGCGAGTGCGGTCTTGGAGCTGTTTGCGACGCCGCCCCACTTGTTGCCACCCATGTCGACATTATTGGATCCGTTTGTCGATGCGCTTTTTCCACCACGCTCAAGTACTTCCGCAGAAGTCACTTCAGAGGCTGTGGCACCCCACCTGACGGGCGGTTCCTCGATTGCCTTGGGAACCGCTCCGAGCTCGGCAGCCGACCATGCTCACCCAACCGACGCGTCTTTTGCTATCGGTTCAGATGTTGTTCCTGACGGCCATGAAGTGCCAACACGACTGGATGCGCTGGACCATGTTGCACAAGCTCGTGACATGGACATTAGCCACCTAACGGCCGTGTTTGATCAGCTCATGTCAACGGCAACATCTGCGACGACGGTGCCAGTGTCCTCTTTACCGTCACGTGCACCGAAAAGCGGAACTGGAGCGAGTGGCAAGCGTCGCACGTCTCGTTCGGTTTCATCATGAAGGACATGTTGGTGATGGCAACTTTCATACGTAATAGATAGTCTAGAAAATGTCTTCACCCAACTCTTTTTCCATTTCTAGTGCCAGGTCGTCCAGGATTTCTTCGCTAGGTGCGGGCGAGGCTGTTTGTTCCCGCAGCTTAAGCTGCTCAACGTGCGATGGAGGTATGGTTTTGCTATCTTGCAATTTGCGGCGTTTTGTGCTGACCGGCTCCGTGTCGGAGGAAGTGCGCTCCTCCGGCTCGTCATCGACATGGACTTTTTCGCGCAATTTCGACTTGCCTCCTCGCAAGGCTGCAATGCGACGACGCTTGCTTAGTGGTGAAAGTAGCAAACTATCCTGATCAGATTCCAGCATGAGCGAATTGGTTTCAGATGGCGCGTCAGCTTCTGCAGTTCCGGCATTATAGTCATCTGCATCACTTTCGTTGCCTCCCTGTCGATTCTCATGATGGTTCCAGCTGGCATGAATGCCATTTTCACGATTCTCTTTGTCCTGATCCTCGTTCTCGTCCTCCTCTTCATCGTCATCTAAAAAAGCGTCAACTTCATCTTCGGCTTCACCCCAATCCATATTAGCTAAACTCGCATCCATTGCAACAGCTGCTGCATTGGGATCATTTCCTTCGTCCGCAGATACGCTGTCAACTTCTTGTGCACCCAGCGAAGCAAGCGAAATTTGGGTATCCTGTGGAATCAAGTAGGGGACTTCACCTTGGCGCACCCAGCGGCAAATTGAATCATTCAGCCATGATGGCCACACAACTTGAATCTTCTGCTTGCGGAATGCCTGCTGCGCTTTGCTGGTGCGTGGACTGGTCGCCACGAGGTGCGTGATGTTATCGTTCAGCGTGCGATGGCAACGTGCGCCAAAGTCTTCAGCCATGGTCCAGACCATCGCACTTTCGGGCGTTTCATGCAGAGGAATGAGGCCCGAAAATGTCAATTCACATCCTCGAAGAACCTGCTTCTTCATGCGAGAGATGACCTGGGTCACATTTGGCCGTTTTTTAGCATGATGAAGTTTGCCGTCAGAGTACTCATCGTACCATTGTTGGTGAATCTCAAGTAACAACTGCAAGGGGCGTGAGCAATGCAGGTCTTAGACGTACTGTTTGAATGAGCTCTAGCTCTGTATCGTCATCCGTAAGCACAAGGTCTTGCTGGATCACCTCGCTTTCCAGGTCGTCTTGATCTTGATCCTGGCTATGGCCCATCTCCTTATTTTGGCTGTCTCCATCGCTCTGGGCCCGGCTTTGATCTTTCTCTTGACCCTGCGTCTGTGTCTTATCTTTGATTGCTTGTACTTTGTTTTCATGCTTCTCTTGTGCAGCACGCTGAAGCGGTCGGCTATCACATTGTTCAGCAATGACACGCTGCTGCTGCTCATCTGTCAAGAGAGTCTCTCCCTGTGCTGATGTGTTGGATGTATCTGACATGCCAGAAGAAACCAGTGGCTTTGTAGGACCTAGATGTGCTGCGTTGATGTCGCCAATACCCACAAAAAACTCGTAAGGCTCGACTTTGATGAGATTTGGACTCCATGACCACACATCTGCACGGTCATCAATGACCACAACCATATCTGTGCTTATGGGAAACAGACGGGAGAGACTCTTTTGCACTTCATTGCCATTTTCATCGCGCGATAAGATGCGTGCTCCAAACAGGTGACCGTCAGGGTCCACGATACGACAAATGCAGTCCGCATAAGACCTTGTTCCCATGGTGTATACGTGCATCTCATACATGGGTGAGACAGATTGAAGGAAGGCCTGAAGCCCAGGACGTAACTTGACGTAGTACCAGCAACCATTTTCGTCGCCATCAGTAGCGAAGCTCTTTACATCGTGTTGATCCATACGCTCCGGCTGATGTGACACCGTCTTGCCATCAGAACCGAGCTGGAACGCAACAACATCTTTGAGCATGCACCAGTTGGGATTTTTTGGGTCATGTGCCCATTCTTTCACTGTCGGATCAACCGTCACATGTATAATGGTCTGGTCCAAATCGACGATCAGAGCAAGTTTTCGCTGCTCGATGAGATGCCGCGTGTCTTCTGAATCCATGCGAATGGCCTCTTCGCGTGAAACTTTAACATCTGCAGACGAATGCAAAGTTGCAAACGTGGGCTGTCCGAAGGTGCTTCTGCGCATATGTATTAGTGATGAAACCAAAGTAGCACGTACTCATCAATCTCTTTCCCACATAGAGCACATAGTCCTGCGACCTGAATCGGGTGTGTGCACTCCATGCCCACGAACTCGTGCGAGCTACAATGATGAGCCAACCCTGCTTTAGTTATCTGGAAGGAGTCAACAGCAGCTTCGGCAATACGCTAGTGCCAAGTGGAGAGGAAGGGGGAGAAATAGAGCTAACTATTATAGCACTTTGTGCATGGATGGCCGTCTGACATTTATGGGCACAGGAACTAAACTAGAGGCGTGTTTCAAGCATCCCAAACTGCTTGGCAACTACTTCCCTCCACATCCATGACGCGTCTCGCGGATGTGTTGGATGTTCATGGTATGTGACGGCAGAGAAATGTAATATTCTGCGTGTGTACGAGCTGAATACAGATCTGTCTACTAAAACAGATGCAGGAAGTATCGAGGGTGTGTCCTGGATGCTAAGCTCTGCGAAAGCACGACACGGGATCGCGCAACTTACGTCGGACGATCTTGATACCCTGTGGCAGTGCGTTGTTGTCACTTTCGTTTCCTAACTGATTTCAGGAGCGATGGAATCCAACCACATCTTGTGACGATACATTTCCCTAGGCGCACGCCTGTGACCGTACGTTGTCTGTCTTGATTTGTAACATGGTCAAACAGCACCTGTCGATCTACCTAGACTGTTGTCGAGATGATTCGTATACGCCGACAAAGATCCTTGTGAAAGCTGGCACACATCCATACGATCTTGTTGATGTCCGTTACAGGTACGTGCAAGTATGAATCTTTACAATCTTGCGCTGGCCTGACACTCAAACCATTGAATTAGAGAATTTATTGAACCTCAAGGCTGGTACCACTTTGTGCTATCAGAAACATCAGATGCAATTTGTGAGGAGGACATGGCTATGGGCAGACAAGGCGCCACCACGGTTATCCGTGCCATTGAAGTATTTGTGTTGCAAGTTTGTATCTTAGGAAACCACTTAAATGGCAAAGACACCCACATCCGGTGCCTCAAGGTGTTTGGGCCACCTGGAACTGGTGTAAGGCAAAGAACCCAAGATCTGTCCATGTCCCAAACCGTCATGTCTAAGCGTCTCGTACAGCAAGGCATGCAAACTGAAGCATTTCGTCGGCAAGCTGAACGTGTTGGTTATGACCGTGCTCTGTCACAATTGGAGCGAATCATGCAGAAGAGCTCTCAAAATGTGGTAGATATACCTCCAGCTCCGCCCGTACAGCCTAACCTTCAACGCTCGCTCCTGAACTTATCCCATACACTTCGATAGTGAATTGCCTATTTATCACGTCTATCTCCGGCGGTAACACATGCCACGTGGCGTTCTCCACAAAAAATCGATGTGTTAATATTTCTCCTGCGACGTTGCCCCAGACGTGTGTGCCTTGTGGATAGTTGGGAAGACAGTCGCTAGTCTACGATGGAGTCACTTTTGCGTCGTCAGCTCAAGCAATGGCAACGCAATTTCAGGTCGAAAGTAAGTAAATATTTGCTAATGAAAGTATGGGCGTGAACCGTCAAAAGTTGATTTGCAACGCGACCCAGAGATGGTCTCTGCTTACGACGCATGGCGCGCTTTGTCCGACTTGTCTGCCCCAAGTACCTCGACAAAGCCTCTGAATTTAGCAGAGAAAGGAAATAGAATGGATCATCGAAATCAACATAAGCATGATCGTGACAGCGAGCATGTCATGATTTCGCCACAATGTCCCGCACCATCTACACCAAGGAAGAAGCAAAAGTATGAACTTAAGCCCCACTTGAGTCCAGGCAATCCATTCCGCTCACCGCAAAAAGCCACAAAACATTATGAACAAATGCAAACCTTTCCATTACGCAGCACGGAGACAAATGCCCCATATGAGTCTGACGTGAGTGAACCTGAGGAGAACGAACAGCCAGCCCCGCTAGAAATGAGTGCTATAAGCACCCCTGTGAAAGAAGCATCGAACTTGGAACCCATATCGCTTTATTTTACACCACGCACGAAAGCACGAAAACGTCTTCGTGGCGAAGATGCTCTTACGCCGCCGAATGACAAATCCTTCCGAGCTCCCTCTCAAAACCGCACGGCAAATGCACTCATACAGAGCCCGAGGACAGTCCAGGTATTTGACAGGCGTTCTTTCTCGCGCATATTCTCCGCATCTCATGAGCAGGATCATATAAGAGAGCTTGCGTCGGTGCAGGATGAGGACATCCTCGGCCCTTCACCCGTGAAAGCAGACAAGCAACGAGAATTTCGACCAATCTTTTTGCCCCAGGCGACCCTGCCCCAGTCTCAAGAAGCCGTTCTTGACGAAGATATGTCCAGTGCACCAACTTCACCAACACTTGATGCGACTCAATCTCGTGAGACTGAGCCCGAGACATACTTATCTCATCCACATTGCCAAGAAATGGCTCTCTGCGTTGACGACGACGCTGATAAGAGCATCAAGATTTTGCCTTACCGTCGTTTTGGATCCGCAAAGTCACCGACTCAGGAGCCAGATGATGCGGACTTGAATTTTCTTTTTGCCCGTCATGAAGAATCAGAGAAACGTGCAGATGCGGGATTAGAGTCATCCGACGAAGTAGTTCAGTTCGGTGATCGTCTTACGGATATTGAAAGCCATACACTCACGCAAGCTGTTTTACACGGACAGCGAGTAACTTCTAAGCTTCGGGAGCGGAGTCATCGGATGGTCCAAGATCTATTTACGCCTCATGCGTCAGGGTCCCAATCCAGAATATCTACTGTTGTTCAGCGGCAGGGTCGGGCTGGTCTTGATACCGAAGAAGATATCGCTTCTGAAGAAGGCGACAGTGATAATGAGGAAACTCATGACGATGATTGGGTCAGCGAAACTAGTAGCGTCGACTATGGCTGGGGAGATGGCGACATGGATGCTGATGATGTAGAATAGTCACGAGTCAAACACGATAATAGCAACGTGCTGCCACTTGCACACGTCTCCATTAAGGCCCAGTCTCAATGAATGTGGAGACCATTCTTCGACGAAACTAACAGATCAATTCATATATATGTATGCAGCGAAATTTTCACGCGCCGCCAATTTCGACGCGTGACAAGCGAGTGTGGCGCATCATAGTCAAGATCCAATTGGCCTTTGCTTCCACGTCTCGTCATCGCGTCGGATTCGCCTGCGAAACAAGTCAATGTCGCCAGACACAGCGACGGATGATCTAGATGCACCTTTATTCTTTTCTGAGCCTGTGCCAGAATCTGAAAATATCGTGCCTCAAAAGCGCGTGTGGTCTGAACGCGAAGCCAACGTCCATGCATGGAAACGCCGCTACATGGGCACGTTCGTGTTATGTGGGTATTCAATGACAAAGGGATATGGTCATGTGCGTGCAGGTGAGCGTGTGCTGATTCAGCGCAAAAGCAAAAACCACTCGACATCGTCCAGCAAGACACAGCATCGGTCGCGCGAGAAAACCGATTATATTGTGCGCTTCAGCACGACACGGGGCTTTGAAGTGGGTCGTATTCCTGTGGATGTAGCTAGCTGGATGTCGCGTTTGCTTGATGACCAACTGGTTGAATTTGATGGATGTATTGTCGACACGCCAGCCAAGCTCGAGGTAGGCAGTGATATTCTTTTGCAAGTCAAGGCATACATCTGCTATACTGCGTTCACGACGAGTGTGTCTGGACATTGTCATCTCGATGATGCCCTTGAATGGTCCAAGACATCTGATGCGAAGGAAAGTACACAGGAGCGCCTTTTGAGACACCGAAAAGTTGCGTGGCAACGCTTATTTCGCGCTTGTCATTTGGTGCCTAAGCGGGGTAATACATCTCTGCACACAGCGAGCATTCCCTCTTGGCATACGACGCATGATGCTGACGATGACGGCACAGAAATCACATCTGAATGCATCCAAGACATGTATACCCGCTCGGAAAAGAGCCACGCAAACTTGCCCATCGTCGATCCACCCGCCACTTTCGCACTTGAACTACGGTCGTATCAAAAACAAGCTCTTGGCTGGATGCAATCCATGGAAGATACTTATTATTCCTCTAGGCAAAATACCGAACTTCATCCATTGTGGGAAGAATATGAGTTTCCGCTCGCAGATGACGTGGATTGTGGCCATGGTCCCTTTTACATGAACCCGTACATTGGCGAGCTGAGCCTGGTATTCCAACCTGCCAGTCGAGCTGCTCGAGGCGGTATTCTTGCAGATGAAATGGGTCTAGGGAAAACGATCATGCTTGCAAGTCTTATTCATGCTAATCGATCGATGGATCTCGATCGGCCGCCAACATCGATGAGCTCTTCTCGGTCTCGCAGCACTCATTTGCGGCAAGCATCACTACATTTCGGCAAGGCCCCTCGACTGCAGCGTACCGCCGCGACACTCGTCGTCGCGCCTATGAGCCTACTAAGCCAGTGGCGCACGGAGTTAGACCGTGCGAGTCAGCCAGGTACACTTTCCATCGCATTGTACTATGGCGATGCTCGCGAACAACTTGCGCAGCAATTAGCAAAGGGTGAGGTGGATGTTGTTGTCACATCTTACGGCACGTTGACGGCCGAGTACAAGCACCTGGATAAGCGCGGCACATCCACGCTGTTCTCGGGTACCTGGCATCGCGTGATCCTCGATGAGGCCCACACGATCAAGAACCGCAGTACTCTTGCAGCACGCGCAGCATGTCGACTAGAAGCGGATCGTCGTTGGGCGTTAACTGGCACGCCCATACAGAATCGACTAACCGACTTGTACAGCCTGCTGCGGTTCTTGCGTGTCGAACCATGGGGCGATATTCGGTTTTTTAACAGCTTTCTAGCGAAGCCTTTCGCAAGTCAAAATGCGAAAGCCCTCGATATTGTGCAGGCGATCCTTTCGAGTCTGCTTCTGCGCAGAGAGAAACATACACCTGGTCCCGATGGGCGCCCTATCGTGGACATACCGCCCAAGACGTGGGATACGCAGCATTTGACATTCTCTGCAACAGAGCGAGACATTTATCTCAGCGTGTATGATCGAGCTCGAACACAGTATCGTGAGCTAGCTGCACAGGGGCTTGTTGGGAAAAATGTCAGCTTGATTTTTGCTGTGCTCATGCGACTCCGCCAGGCTGTATGTCATCCGTACCTTGTGCTACAAAAGCACAATCAAGCGCCCGAAGAGCAAACATATGAAGAACGACTCCGCGAACTTGTCAAGCGATATGAGGCTGAGGGAAATGCAGGCAGCACATATGCTCGCGATGTGCTTGGCTCACTACTGGCAGCAGCGGAGGTGCGAGACGAGGCAAGTTTGCAGACGAATGCGGGCGACAACGAGGTTTTCGAAAACAGCCACCATGAACGCATTGGCGACAACGACACGGACGAGGAGGAAGAGTGCCCATTTTGCATGGAGCTCAAGGCGTCCAAGTGCTTCTTGCCTCGTTGTATGCATCATGGCTGTCGCGACTGTCTTGTTCAGTACTTGCAGGCATGTGAAGATCGAGGTGAAGAGCCCCACTGTCCAGTGTGCCGCCAAGGTCCTGTTCAGGTGGAAGATCTTGTTGAAAGTGTGCGCCCAACCATCGAAACGTCATCCACAGCAGCTTCAGCACCTGCAGGTCCTGCACGCGGAAGTACCAAACTCAACGCGCTGATGCAACAGCTGGCTGAACTTACACAAAGTGATCCAACTTGCAAGGGTGTGATTTTCTCGCAGTTTACGGGGTTTTTGAACCTTATTCAAGCACACCTTGTACAACGCCAATACGCGTTCGTCCGCCTTGACGGCCGCACGCCGCAAAAGGAACGTGAGCATGTTTTACGAACATTTGCCAATGAGCCCGGGCCTTTCTTCCTACTAATGTCTCTTCGCGCAGGTGGAGTGGGCCTGAATTGTACGTTTCTTTGTGCCTGCACTAACACTTCCAGTGACAGCGGCGAATCACGTGTGGCTCATGGATTGCTGGTGGAATCGAAGCATGTATGTTGTAAGAAACACGAAACCAAAAAAACAAGGCTTACACCTGTTAGGGAGGACCAAGCGATAGATCGAGTCCATCGCCTGGGCCAATCTCGTGCAGTGACAGTACACCGACTCCTTGTGAATGACACGATTGAGGATCGTATACTCGAGATTCAGCGACACAAAAAACAACTTGTCGATCACGCATTGTCAATTAAACCTTACAGCGCCGACTCTGATACGCTAGAGAACCTGCGTTTGCTCTTTGACTAACCAGCATCGCAAGGTACAACTCGCTTGCATATCCAAAGTTGCGGAGTGTACATAAGATCGAAAGGCAGGACCGACTTGATGTTTTGTACCGCCACTTTGCCCACAAGTATATGCGAGAGCTGCATAGCATAAGCCCAGGGCCCTTGCATTTTCAGGCCATTGTATGCATACACTGGCTCGCCCTCTTGTACATAGATGAGCCCGTCGCAGGCATGCTCCGACAACGTATATGTCCAAGCGCAATCATCTGACACATGCTCATTCTTATCATAAATCCACGCTGGCAAAGCACTTGGCACAAATGATCCATGTGGTCTCGCCAAGTGCGTGCTTTGAAAAAGGCTTACACCTGTCATCGCAGCGAGCGGCTCAATGTGGACCACTTGCCCTTGGCTTTGGCTCTGGCTCCAATTACCGATGTGGCGATGAAAACGAACCAATGCCTCGCCACCAGGATAATTCGACATGCTAATCCATGTGGCCAAGGCACAGAATGCAGCACTCATGCATAGAAGAGCTATTGATAGGAAGATGCCAATTCGCTTCTTCCACAATGCCTCAAGACCTAGTGCTGCAAGTGCATTGCACAAGGGCACGACATACATGACAAAGCGCCATTCCTTGTGCGCCAGAGCACTCATCAAACCAACATGCACGACAATATGAACCAAAAGCGAGGTTCGGGTTGATGCACGCCGGCGTGCGCATCCGACAAGGGCTAGTGGTAATGCTCCTCCTAAAACCCGAGGCAAGTCCTGGACCAAGTACGCCCATGGGGGAGACGTGCCCCAGTCCGCACTGTGTCCTTGAATGACATTGAAGAAAAGTGCGTAGCCTTCTGGCCACAGCATGCGTTGCTTCCAAAAGTAAGAATCCAACATCATACTGACGGCCACGCTACATAGGCACGACACCATTCCGAGGAGAAACAAGACAAAAAAACGACGCCTTTGATGGAGCCATACCCAGAGATAACTTGGAATGGCCAGGCAAACAAGTTCGAGGCGTAGGATGATTGCCAAAGAAGCCAGTGCCACCAGTCCCACATACGCATGGCGGCCGTGAATAATTGCACCAAGCGACGCTGTCACAAATGGGAACACGAGTCCGTTCGGCGTCGTACGACTTGACCAGAACAGCAAATGAAACTGCACAGAGCATACAATATAGAAGAATCCTCGAAGTCTAGACGTCTTTGGAAATAAGCAATGTGCTAGGAATACAAAAGAGGTCCATGTAGCGACAGCCAGCACCATTCTCACACACACTTGGACATGAGCGGATGTTCCTCCCAACAAACCACAGATCCAAGAAAATGGTGCTGAAAAAATGCTCAAGATAAGCGGCCCTACGAAAGATCGAGGAACAGCACCGGGAAAGGTCAAATGATCATACTATTCCGTTCATCAGCAATCACGATCATCTTCAAGCAATACGTACGTGGTCCCTACCGGAGGGGTACACACCATATGTCAAAATATCATGTACAGCCTGCAGCGAAAAACTTTCTTCTACTTTTGTGAGAGGTGCGAGCCATACTTGTGCACTGAGAGCACCAAGCAGCACGCCCGCTGGTATGGCTGAATTCATACGCACAGACATGCTAAGGGTCGTGAGATCGGCCAGTTGAATCCATACCCACGTGTGGAGGAATAGATTCACGTCAAACGAGTCTACCTTCCCCATTTCAAACTCACCCCACTGAATTGTAGTTAACTTGATACATCATGCCAGCTACCGTCAAGAAACCAGCGTTGTCTTCCAGAAACGCTGTGAAATTCTATCTCTTATTCTATAACCTGCTGTCTTTTGCTTTATGGTTGCGCGTTTTTCTGGGAAGCGTGCTTTACCTGTGCCGAGGAGCCTCAGCACGTAAGATCATGAGTCCCTGGTTGGCCAACTCAATCAAGACGTATTTGCCAGCCATGGTTTCTGCTCAATCCCCAGACTATACTAGCATGAGTCCGATTGTTGCGGAGCTTCTATCTCGGGCCTCAACGCTACACGACCACATTGCGCCCCTTGTTGTCGTGACGCAATCTCTTGCTGTGTTTGAGTTTATTCATGCCGCTCTTGGTCTCGTCAAGTCAAATCCGTTTATCACAGCCATTCAAGTATTATCGAGGCTAATCGTTGTGTGGCTTGTTTCGGAAAAGTATGAATCAGCCGCACATTCTCCGTATTATGCGACACTCATCCTAGCCTGGTCGCTCAGCGAAGTTGGTCGTTATCCGTTCTATGTGAATCAGCTGCTCAATTCTCCTTCTTTTATGGCTCTTTGGGCGCGTTACTCCTTTTTCGTCATTTTGTACCCACTGGGTGTGTTCAGCGAGCTGCAGCTGATTTTCGCGTCCCTACCTCATAATGCCCCATGGCCCTGGGTCGACATGTCAGCATGGAGCTTGCGCGACTTGTTTTTCCTTGCGGTCATCCCCTTGTATGGCCCAGGTCTTATTATGCTGTATAGTCGTTTACTTGCTTCTCGTCGCAAGGTACTTGGTAATGACTTTATCGGATCCAAAGGCCGTGAAGAGATGCGGAAGATTCATGAAGCCAAACTCAGGTCTCCTCGTCAACGCCAAAATTAAATCGACACTGCCCTTAGTACTTGTAGAGCTGAGTGACTTTTTTTTTTTCTACATCAGCAAAAACCACTGCATCCTTTATCTTTCCTGCGAAAGCAGTAGTTCCAGATCTCCCATACGCCGAGGGAACCGTATAAATATCCCTTATCAGTGACCAAAATATTCGGGGAGCCCGGGTATACATTAAGACACAAAATGAGATGTAAAAGAGCGTGAAACGAAGAGAGATAGAGAGAGAGAGAGAGAGAGAGAGAGAGAGAGAGAGAAGGAAGAGGATGTCATTCGTCCACTTCCGCTAACTATACAAAAGGATCCATCGTCTTGCGCAAAAGCTCCAATGCACGGACTCCCGTTTCTCTCACATCGTCAATAGGATAGTCAACGTGGAGGATTCTTCCTTCCTCCATCAGCAACGTGCAGGGCATGAGCGCCCAGTCATTATGTTGCGACATTGGCAAGTCCAATTTTGATGCCAAGTCAGCGTCTGGATCACTAAGCAGCTCGAACGGCAGCTGCATTGCATCGCGCACTCGTGCAAGGTCATCTACATTGTGCGTGCATAGTCCATAGAGGGCTAGTTCTGGTTTCGTCTGCTTTAGTGCACCATATTGACATCCGAGCGACTCGAGCTGTCGGGCGCCATCGCAAGAAAGAGCAGCATGCAAGTCGATCTGAGATCCTCTATCTGTCTGAAGGGTGGGAAGCGACAACGAGCTCACGAGGATTGGGCGAGACAGACTCGCCATGAACAAATCGACACTACCCCTGTCTGTACACGCAAGGTTGGTTAGTACGGGAAGTGGATGCCCAATAAGATGCATCACTGATGCATCAATGGGTGGACGCAACGGTGCCTCATGCACAGCTGAGCTCATCTGATGTGATTGTTAGTATAGGATTCTCGGGGACATGACTCGACAAAGAGGACTTATGGCATCAACAGGCACACAGAAGCTCAGGACAATAACGCATAATAAAACAAATTGCCCATCACCTTTCGGTGTGTCGCATGCATGAAAAAAAGTACTCATCGTCGCCATGCTGTCGAAGGCCACGAATTTCCTATCCCGCGTCGCTTGTGTATGTGTACATACCGCTGCAGTGTAAGAACGTCTCACTTATATGGTGACAAAGGCTCAGATGTCCTAACTCAATCACTAGGCAATGCCCTCAGTGGATTGACAGATTGATGTAGAAAAGTAGGAACTCATCTTTGCTCTTTGGTTACTCAACGTACTCTTTGGTGGCTCGAATTAAACCCTCGATAAGAGCAGAGCAAGACTTTTCTATGCGAATCAAGGAAATTACATTACGTCACAATGTTGCTGCCTAGTTTCTCAAGCGCCACGCGCGTCGTTGAACCTGATTTGACGACGGACTTACGCACCCGCTGTTTAGTCCATGGAATTGGATGAGAATTTCTTATTCGCCTCAAGTGAATATAGATTGACACTCTTAGGCGTGACGCGTCATACGGTTCATGGACGATCATGTGCGTGATCACTTGAAGGCGCTCGTACGTGGCGATGCTGTCCCAGCGCCATTCTTGCCGCCAGAGCTCACAGAGCTCACAAAGCATGCGCCGCCGAGTCGACCAGCACACTCTGTCCTTCCTTCCATTTGGGCGCAACTATCACAGCTTGTGCCTGATCGCGAGCTGGAGTCAGATGACACCGGAACATCCGGCGCTGCCAATGTGCTTCTTCAACACCTGGACTCTGCCATGACAGGCGTGGAGCAGAAAAATCAGACTGTGCAAATGGTCATTGATATCCTTGATCCGCGCGGCAGTAGCGGTGGAAAGAACGTGACGTTTGATGCCGACACAGCGTCGGCCGTACTCGTAGACATGCTAGGGTTCGAATTGGTCGAGCTTGTAGCAATGCTCGTGGCGAATCCACACGCTACTGCAGCGCAGTTGCGTCGGGCGCAAGCGCTGCGTGCACATGGCGTAGGAAGCGCGAAGGAGCCTCTTTCTCTCGCACCATCTTCCGGTCCGCAAGAGACATATCCAAATGTATTCAACAGTGGTGAGCATGGGAGTGTATTGAGTGCTTTTGGCACACGCTTCGCTCTTCCCATGGGCACCCAGCGCATTCACAACCAGTATTATGAAGAGGTGTCAGTTCCACGCAGTCAGCCGATGCCATTCCGCAGCACGGAGCGGCTTGTTACAACGGAAGAAATGGATCCGCTGTGCCGTGGTGCATTCCGTCATTACAAGACGCTGAATCGGCTCCAGAGTGCTGTCTACCCAATGGCGTACAAAACACATGAAAACCTCCTTGTGTGTGCGCCTACTGGTGCAGGAAAGACGGACGTCGCGATGCTGTCAATCTTACAGTGCATCTCGCGCTATATGCATTATAGCGAGCGAGACTCGATCCATGTGGACAAAAGCGCGTTTAAAATCGTATATGTGGCACCAATGAAGGCACTTGTGTCCGAGATTGTGAGCAAGTTCCAGAAACGGCTCGCATATCTTGGCCTTCAAGTGCGCGAGCTCACAGGTGACATGCAGCTAACTCGGAAAGAAATTTCCGAAACGCAGATGATAGTTACGACGCCGGAAAAATGGGACGTGGTCACGCGTAAACCTACTGGCGACGGCGATTTGGCTCTGTCTGTGCGCCTGCTCATTATCGATGAAGTACATTTGCTTCATGAAGAGCGTGGTTCCGTTATTGAGACAATCGTTGCTCGAACGCAGCGACTCGTAGAGTCCACGCAGTCCATGATCAGGATCGTCGGCTTGTCTGCGACACTGCCGAACTTTGTGGATGTGGCCGACTTTTTGAGCGTGAATCGGTACCGGGGTCTGTTTTATTTTGGTGCAGCTTTTCGTCCCGTACCGCTGGAGCAGCATTTCATTGGTGTGCGTGGAAAGCACGGGTCAGCTCAGTCTCGCACTCATCTTGACCGTGTAGCGTATGAGAAAGTTATGGAGCTCGTACGCGAGGGACACCCTGTCATGGTCTTTGTTCACACGCGAAAAGACACTGTCAAGACAGCTCAGACACTGTTAGAGCTAGGTAAGGACGACGACCTGCATTCTATTCTAGTTGAGGGACGCGACGCTACACGCTTTGAGCGCGATGTCACATCGAGTCGGAATCGCGAGCTTCGCGAACTATTCGAGCATGGCATAGGGATTCACCACGCAGGTATGCTGCGCTCTGATCGTGATTTGAGTGAGCGCCTCTTCGCTGCCGGCGCCACGCGTGTACTGTGTTGTACGGCGACTCTGGCATGGGGTGTGAACTTGCCGGCCTATGCGGTTATCATTAAAGGCACGGACGTGTACGATGCTGAGCAGGGAAAAATGGTCGATCTTGGAATTTTGGACGTACTGCAAATCTTTGGTCGAGCTGGCCGCCCTCAATACGAGGATGTGGGTGTCAGCTACATTTGCACGTCGAGTGAGAAGCTGCCACACTATATCGAGGCGATCACATCTGCGCATCCGATTGAATCGACGTTTCTTCGCGGCTTAGTCGATGCACTCAATGCTGAGATCGCTTTGGGCAGTGTGTCTAGTCTGGACGATGGTGTGTCGTGGCTCGGCTTTACATACCTTTTCACTAGGCTTAGGAAAGCGCCTCTTGTCTATGGCCTCGACGCTCACGACCTTGAGGCCGATCCAACACTCGTCCAGCGTCGCCGGCACTGGATCTCCTATGCGGCACGCGTGCTTGTGCAACACCAAATGATCGTGTTTGACACGTCCGCGGGTACTTTGCGCCCAACGAACATGGGTCGCATTGCTTCGCGTTATTATTTGAGCCACAAAACAATAGGCGTCTTCCATGAACGCCTGCGGAATCACCTGGGCGAAGCGGATGCTCTTGACCTCATGTCGCGTGCAGCAGACTTTGAGCAAATACCGCTGCGTGAGAGTGAAGAAGACGAGCTCAAGTCTCTGCTGGAAAGTGTGCCGTGTGAAGTGGCTGGTGGCACAGCAACAGCGCCAGGCAAAGTAAATATTCTATTTCAAGCCCATGTATCATATCTCTATATCGACGATTTTGCACTTGTAAGTGATGCGCGATATGTCGCACAAAATGCGGGCCGCGTTTTACTGGCCCTCTTTGAACTTGCACTCGATCGTGGGTTCGCGGCGTCAGCGACGGCTTTCCTCCAACTCGCGAAGGCGGTTGACAAACGGATCTGGCCATTCGAGCATCCACTCCGACAATATCCAACGTTTTCTGATGACATGAAGCATCGTATCTCGACATGGGCCGATGATTTAGAAGTGAGTCAGATCCGTACCTTGCCTGTGCCATCCTTGGCTCAGCTCTTGCACACAAATGAGCGTATCGCTAGTTTTGCGCACAACGCTGCGGAGCGCTTTCCATCGCTGCATGTACGCATTGCGGCTCGACCGACACCTAGTGCTCATGTCTGCCTCGATATCAGTGTGTGGCGCACATTTGTGTGGGATGAGCGTATACATGGTGCCTCTTTGCCAATTGTCTGGTGGGTCCAGGACGCGACACAGCGTGTCGTGTACATGGACCGACTGACTCTGCGGCCCACGCAGGGCTCCTTCGACAAGGGTAGCACTGACAACGTCAGCCATCCTTTCGAGCGCGAACATGGCCAGTACCAAATGCAAGTGTACGTACCCCTGTCACCTGCAGATGTGCGTCCGACGTCGGAAGCAGCCTGTGAATTTGTGTGGTCCTCACTGCACTGGCTTCACGCTGAGGGATCGGTGTTCATGAATGTTGATCATCTTGAATGTCCTTCACCCACGCCCAGCACGACCCTTCTTCCCCTCCCTTTGTTGCCACTTGCCTCTCTACAGGACATGCCATTAGCTGATGGACTGGGCCATGTTCACACCTTGAATGCGATCCAAACGCAGGTTTTCCACACGTTGTCGCACTCGCGAGCAAACGTGTTACTATGTGCACCATATGGCTCGGGTAAATGGACGGCCGCGCTGTTTGCTATTGCGCGTGCATTCAAACAGGATTCAGAAGCTGGCGGGGCCGCCAGCAGCAGCAAGAACAGCGCTGCATCGTCGGGTATGATTCTTATCATTGAGCCAGATGCAAAACGCATCGGAAGTCGAATCGATACACTTACGAAGCTCGCTCCATTTTTGGGCGACATACACAGTGTACATGCGTCATCGACTCTCGAGCATTGCATGCCGCGGTCCATTGTCATCATGACACCAGCAGATGCAGCGAATGCGCTAAGCGGAGCGACCGCTGCTCATGCCCAGTTTCCGACACTGTCACTCGTGATATGCCTTCACATTCACAAACTCACGCCTGCATACGAGTTAGCGATCATGCAGATTCGCCGAGCACAACCATCAAGATGTATTGCCACTGCACAATGCCTCAGCACAGCAGCAAGCTTCGCAGCCTGGCTCCATATACCCACACATGCCATGTATGCATTTGCTCCGTCGGATACACCCTACCCAGTGTCTATGTCATTTGATACGGTCGATATACCATACTCCGAGACGCTTGTGCGTGCGTACGCTAAGCCAGCCTTTGATTGTCTCGAGACGCATGAGGGTGAGGTGGGTCTTCTGTTTGCTCCTACACGTGCGCAGTGCATCACAGCGGCACAAGAGCTCACGGCACGATTCGCGATGAAAGGGTTTACAGCGCATCCCGACGTCGAGAGTGCTGCACAATCGATCCAGCATCAGGGCCTAGCACATCTCGTGCGCCAAGGCCTTGCTTTCTGGCATACAAACCTTTCAGAACGGGATCGGAGCACAGTCGAGCGTCTTGCCGACATGCGATGGATTCGCGCTGTTTTGTGCTCGTTTGAGGCAGCCGAAGACGTGCCGATCCAAACGTCTCTCGTCATTGTCCTTGGCACGCAATACACGACACATGCGTCACGGCATGTTCAAGAATACTCGCTTGAACAGCTTTGGTCGATGCAGCGGCACGCCGTTCGACCGAATTCTACGAGCGGCGAATTTCACGTGTTATGCCAGCAGCAGATGCGTCCTTCACTGGAGCGCCTACTTCAGACGCCGCTCGCCGTCGAGTCGAGTCTATCGGAGCGCAGTCCATCCGTCCTGGAAGCACTTGCACATGAGGTAATGGCGCAGCGTGTCATGACACGTCGCGATATCGTTATGTGGCTTAGCACGTCATACTTGGCAATCCGAGTGCGATCGAATCCCGCTTGGTATGGGGCGCCAGGTGAAAACGAGCGTACGGACCCTAGCACCCACGTATCCAGTATGGCTGATGCCCTCTTGGCACAGGGTGAACGCCTCAGCTTGTGGCATGTGGACGAAAATGATCATATCCATGCCTCGTTTATTGCGCAAACAGCACCACCTGGAGGCATTCAGCGTCTCTGTGCCTTTGTCGATACAGTATTGCTGTGGCGCAAAATGCCGGATGCCGTACATCATCAAGACATATTCAATGTTGATGGAGTGGAAGCCAGTGCCTTTGATAACGATGGTAGCATCGCTCGTGAGGCCGACCAAGCTAACGCGAAGGTCACGCAGCCTGAGGGGCTGCAAGAGAATTGTGCGAAAACGATGCTTGAAGCCGTTGATGCGCTTGAACGACCAACACTTCCGCGGATTGTGCTAGCACACTGGCTCACGCCGCTTGTGAGCACACGCACGCTGTATGAGCTAGATCAGGTGCTCATCCTAAAAGCCGGTGGACATGCAGCAGGTCGAATCATGCAGATCCGACATGCTATTCTCCGGCGCATCATGTCAGGCCCAGGTACTCCGCCGTAAACACACGTAGAATACGCGACCATGCGTCCATCGTAGGCTGATCAAGTGCCGAGGCATCGTCTTGCCGTGTGTGCCAAACGTGTGGGAACGGCCAGGGAATCAAGTGAACAACGGGCACGCCCTGTCGAAGAAACGGCAAGTGATCGTCCTCGATACCAGCAAGCCCACGCTCGCTTGAAAAGATGCGCTGATAGACAGATTCGCGCGGCCATAATTGCTGTGTGGCGAGTAGCCGCTCTTCAATTTCGCGGAAGTGCTTGTGTACGTGGCGCGTGCTGGCGAAGTAATGCGGAACCGTTGTGTTGGGCGCACCCAACAAATCAAGGAGAACCATATGTTGGATAGTATTGACTCGGCGAATGGGAGCGAACCGGCCGACCGCATGCCGCTGCTCAAGCCTTAGGCTGTCCCACGCAGGCTGCTCCCATGTATTGGCCCAAAGAGAAGCCAGCTGCCTAGCTCCATACAACGAATCCTCCGGAGTCCATGAGTAGAACGCTTCCTCACCGTCGAGGAACATGATTTGCAGCGACACGTCATCCTTGAGTGGCAGCGCTGAAGTGCGCGCGTGCGTGCGGTTGGCTGTATACGCGTCTAGTTGGGCATCAAGGGCCATTGCTGTGTCAACCAGCAAGGTACACGGAAAAGCACTATCTGTGGCCCCGACGAACCCATGGGATGGTGAGTCTTCTGGGTAGTACTTGGAATCATAGTGTGCAGCGAGCACGAGTTTCCGTGCAGCTCCTGGATCACGCGTCACAACAATGTTCGTGAACTTGCGCGGGCCTAAGGGCGTCGGCGCCTCGAAGGGAATCAGTTCGACATGCCACTTTGGCCGGCCGTGGGCATCTTTCGCGTCAAAGAATGGCTTTGTAAGTCGCTCACGCACTTCCGCATGCCCCTGTGTGCCAGGAACACGTGGTATCAAAATTTGCGACAACAATGATGTCGGCGATCGTACTTGAATCCATTGCGCCGCACTGGGCTTCAGCACGCGCGCTAAGGACTCATTACTCAGTGTGTATGCGTTGGCAACATGAGCGCATGCGGCAACGATCAATACTATCAACCATCTCGATCGCAGCATAATAGTGTGGGTGTGGAACTAGTGCGTAGGAGCTCCCTTGAATCGAAGAGTGGAATCCGTCCTGAAAAGACAGCTTAACGAGGCAGCTGTTTCACCGACAGTGCTGCGGGCACGCTCTCCTGCCCCATTCGAGAGGGCGAGGGTACAGACTTTGTTCCACAAAGTGTGGCGCACTATCTTCACGTGGCACAAACGGCTCGTCGAGAACGTGAGACGAGACTGGGCTGGCGCAGGATGTGGAGGTCTCGTGGACGTGTGTTCGTTCGTTCCACGCCCACACAAGCTCACAGCCGCTGTTTTGTTACTAGGCACGATCTTGTCCGGTTGGGACTCTGGCTAGCGAGCATCGAGGAACGTGCGCGATGATTTCGCTGCCTTTGCGGCAGGGATTTCTTCCGCATCTAGAAGGCACCTTCCTTGCGATCTTTCATCCGCTACAGGGTCCACGTGTACTATTCCAGATACCTGAGGATTTATTTATCGACCATGAGCATGGCGAAGAAGCAGAAGATCGGGCAGAATTACACACTTGGCTGCCAAAAAAGTCAGGCAGCCAACGCCGTGACCAGATTGAATTCAGCGCATTGTCAGACTATGTTATTCCCAAAACACCACTTTGTGGTCGTATGATCATCTGTAATGTGGGTTCCTGTGCGGATGAAGACGGTCATCGCCGCAGCTATAAAGTGCTTGGCCTGCCTGTTTTGATCGAACATGCACAAAAGTATGAGCGGAATCACTTTATCTTTAATCTGTGCTTCGTTTTCGATGCACGGACAGAGATCCAGGCATATGAGCCAATCGTGCACAAATGTGCACGCTCACTTCGTATGCTCGAGGAACAGGATTCGTTTGTGTCTCGACTCGAGAACCTCCCGCGCTTATATGGCATCCTCGAGCAGCTTTCCGAAGATTTGAATGCGTATTATGAGGCGTTCATAGCGCTGCCAGAGGATTCGAGAACCAAACGAGATGAGTCGATATCTCGGGATCGGCCGGAGCATGCATCGACATCAGATCATAGGTGTGCGCAGCCGAATCTCACGCTGGTTGATCCGGCGGAATTGGACGAGCTCATTCGTCGAGCTTCCGGCCCCCTAGCTCAGACTCGCCCGGAGCAGCGAGATAGCATCTGGTTACTGGGTGAAGGATCTTTATCACACGAAACAAATGCAACAACGGACGAGCGCTCGCGCCAGCAAAACATTCAGGAGCCTTGGCTGCAGACCAGAAGGCATGATTGTTCGCCCCTGATCCCTCGTGGTCGGCCGCATGGACTAGGGCGCACAGTCAGAGAAGCTATCAATTTGAAGCTGTTCCCAACCTTTCCGAACCCCCCCGCTGTTCATGAATGGGATGTTCCGGTGCTGCTTCTCGACATGGGTAAATACATGAACAATGGCTGGGACTTGTCGCTGGTCAAACTGCTCCCTTACATGGATGGCACGAATCATGTAAAACGTATTTCCCAGCTTTCCGACACAGATTTGCCTCTTGTGCAACAGTGCATCCAGCACTTGCTATATTACTCATTCGCGATTGTAATTGACATATTCCAATTTTCCAATGTATATGTGGTGCGACCGCAGATTGCCCGTGTGCTTGATGACCACGACACTGAATTGGAATGCGCCTCTTACGTTGCACGCCCGGGGTACGAGCCATTGCCTGGCCCCACGTTATGGCGCATGTATTCAATGTTGCGACATGGACGAACCTTGCATGAATGGACTGAACTGCTCGGTAGCCATGTGCATGTAATTGATGTGCGTCGCTTTATCACATATGGCGTCATCAAGGGATTCATACGTCGCGTACATCACTACCCTCTCTACTTGCCGCCACCGTCTCCGCTGGCCTTTTCCGAACTGCCGGGGCGACCAAGTGAAGAAGTATCACATCATCTGCACTCCAATCAGAGTCTCTCTGCTGTTCCATACGAAAATCAAGGCCCCAGCTCGTTACATGGGCTTACTTCTTCTATGCCTGATCTTCCAACCCCTGCTGCTGCTGCTCCTCCTCCTCCTCCTACTGGCGGCGGTGGTTCGGCAGGCGAGACTCTACTATCGGCTGAAGCTAGCGGTACATTTGCTCCTACAGTTGCCACTGAGTCTAATCGACCAAAGGACCTACATCACCATCGGTTGATTCGGTCACTCAGTCGTTCTGCTGGTGCACACCGGCCTGTAGCAACGGCCGTCGATGTCGGCAGCATTGCGCACGAAGTAAATGCAAACGTTCAAATGGAGGAAAAGAAGATCCATCTATCTGATTCAGGGTCTTTGCGCCACATGCAGAGCGCAACGTCGTCCGCAGGAATACTTTGTGATCTGCCGGCGTTGCTAGATGGATTCCACTGTGATGATGAACTGTGTGTTCGTTTTGGCATGAGCTGGTCTGATATACAGCGCCATTTTGTTTCCTTATCGATGCCATCTGATTCCAAACAGGATCCGGGTTCGAGATGCGAGTCTTCCGAAAACGACTTACCGACGCCCAGGTCGGAGTGGCCATCAACATTCCCATCGCCTACGCCAACCATGACCACAGCTTCATATCCTCATCGTTTGCGCACGAATAGTTCAGATCTATTGGATTTGCATGCAATGCCGACAAAAAATCATTTAGGTCATCACGATGGAGGAAGGGTCGCCATTATAGCCATCTAATGTATGGCATGCATACGAAAACACCAACACTAAAAATTTTTGTCCTCCTTTGTGGTCCCTGGCAGTACGTAAATTTATTTCTCGCACTGGCACAATCGCACATGACAACAATTGATAAAGCGGATAAGCGTCGGTTATCAGTACGCCCCTGCGTCCTCTCCCCATAAACAAGAGTGCCAATGAGGTGTTTCTGCTGAGTCAGCCATGTCCCAGCACCGGGAACACTGATATATTCAAATCCCCACCCTCTATCCACCCTGTAGAAATTGTGCTATTTTGCGTTCGAGTTGCATACCACGCGCAGTGAGTGAGTGTGTGTTAGATTAGGCTATACTCTCTGAAAGACTCGTGAAGCTAAAGAGTCTGCGTGTGTCAACGCAATGAGCAAAGATGCACCCGAGTCGCTGTTTCGCATGAGATACAATGCATTCATTAAGTTTGCTAATGGTACGTGGGATTATGACGATATGAAACACTAGCTCACACGCATAACCTCTGTCTTAGAGCATCCAACGATGGTGTCTGCCGGACCTGCATCTTTAGTGTCTACGATAGCATCTTTTCCTGTGCGTATGCCCTTGGATTTAAATCAGCATACTTACCCTTGCTATCCAGCTTGACAGCATTAAAAGTCGTCTTCAGGTGAAGAACTATCCGAGTGCTTGGGCGTGTACGAAGGATGTCTTGCGCTCTGAAGGTATTCAAGGTCTCTTTCGAGGTACGTATATTCGAATTTGCTTTCTTTTTTCTGCCTAGGAAGACCATAAACTCACGCGCTTGCTCAGGAGTAACACTCCCTCTAATTACGATCACGTTCGTTCGAACACTCTCATTTAGTGCATATTCATGCACAAAAGAGCTCCTTGATAAATATTGGCGGCCCAAGCAAGACACAGTCACTGATGCTCTGTTCTTTGGTGCCATGGGTGGTATCACTAGCGGGTCATTCATCTGTTTTCTATCGGCGCCCTTTGAACTTACCAAGGTCGAGCGCCAGCTAGAGTACTTGATTTGGACGCAACGCCACGCACAGAATGGGTTGAAGGCGCCTCCGTTTGTTGCACGTTCTGGTATCAAAGCGGCACAAGATATATACACAACATATGGCGGTGTGCGAGGCTTTTATATCGGGCTGCGTCTTCACTTATTCCGAGATATGACCGGCTCATCGATCTATTTCGGACTGTACGATACTTTGCGGATGATGAGTGATCGCCTGGAACCATATCGACAGCGATGGGGAATTCCTGCGCCGGTCGTGTCTTTCCTCATTGGCTCGGCAAGCGGTATCTTGTCCTGGCTCACCATATACCCATTGGATCTCATCAAAACGCAGGTCCAGCGCGATGTGCTTGCAGGGGCACCGCGGAGGAGTGCCATGACTGTGCTTCAGCGTTTGCTGATGCAGAAGGACAGCGATCCGCAACCCATGGTGAAGACCCGGAGTGTGTTGGAGTTGCCGATAAGTCGATTCCTCCGTCTTTACCGCGGTTTAGGCATTAGCGCCTTGCGCAGTTTCATGTCACACGGAATTACGTGGATGCTAATCGAAAGCATTACGCGGCATGTTGAGACGGAGATGCTGAATCATGATCTAGATGTTTCATATGACTTTGTTGACTTTCAGTAAATTCACAGAATTCTATTTGGAGAGATGGCTTGCCTGACGGATCGAGAGTAAGAAAAGGTGTAAGTATGATTCTGTGTGTGTAGTGTGGGTGTGCAACGCACATACCTACATTCGTACATTGTTTTACGAGTCTACATACGGCGACGACTTCGGTCCTGCACATCCATGTCGGCAAGCACCTTTGCTGCCTTCCAGAACTGGACACCGTTAATGACCTGTTTCACAGCACACATCGGAAAGCTGATAGCACCGACGATCTGTGGCCAGGTCAAGCTAGGAATAGTCTCGTACACGAGTTTGAATTGCCAGCTCATCTTATCGGCCGTAACCCAGTCAAAGAGTGCACTTGGGAGAAGGGATGCGATGTTGAGCCCTAGCGGACGTGTATAGAAGGCCATGAGATACAGGCACAGAAAGAATAGCTCGTTTGCTGCGCAGAGAACAAATAACACGCGCTGTAGAAGTGTGTTAGAAATGCCGCATACCGAAAAGGGTGAGGAGGTGAGAGGGGTAGGGGAGAGAGGGGTAAGAGGGGTAAGAGGGGTAAGAGAGGAGAGAAGGATTAAATGCGCGAGAGAAACGAGATTGGCATGACGTGATGCAACGACGCATCCCACCCTGTTCACGTACCGTGTTGGTGTAGTACAGAGCCAAGATACGCGACGTCTTGGAATCGACTTTTTTGTGTGAGGTCGAGCCAGACACAAGCGAGCTGTACATGTGAATGTAGTGACTGCTAAAGTCGAGGGTCACTAGACCCTGGAAGATTAAAGCAAAATTCGGGTACGCTGCCGTCAAGTAGCACAAGAGGCATGCTGTCGTGCAACTGGCAGTGCGTCAGCCATTCGGTCCAGAAAGGACATTTGACATCTTTAACGTGACACTTACCGATCCGTCACCATGTCCAAAACAGCGCCGAATCGGGTGCTTTGTTGCAGCATGCGCGCGAGCTTGCCATCAAAGGCATCCAAAATACATGACACACAATAGAGCACCGTGCATACACGAGGATTTCCGCGCATATAGTACAAGGAGATAGCGGCCAAAATCACGCGAGTGTACCCTTCAAAGCATTAGCACATTGTCTCATTTTTGCGAATCCCTCATGGCCAGATTAGCCTAAACAATACACACCGATCAAGTTCGGCACGAACAGGAAAACATTCTCGCGTGTGACTTGGCTCTCACGCTGTACATGCACCTTCTGAATGCGCGCTGCGCTCTGTTTCCGCCTCGCCCCTGCCATCAATCGCGTCGTCCAGCTATATGACGTGTCGTAACGTTTCCTGACGTGTGAGTACGCTAAGTGCCCTGCGTTGTCTGTCTCGCCTCGCCACGCGCCACTCCTCGCCCAATGGCCAACCAACAGCAGCCGCCTTGCCCCCCATCCCCTCTCCCACATCTACGTAACGCCCAACATGACACTTCGGCCGATAATCGATCCATCCTGCTCGCCCATTCCTAGGGCCTCGTCGGGCGCCCTGCACGTCGAACTGACTTCTCCGCTTACGACACAAACGTATGCACGTGCGCATGGACACACGTACGGGCCCTTGGCTATGGCGAGTGATGGATCTTCTGGCCTGCTAGAAGCAGAGGTATGTATGGGGAGAGCAGCAGCAGAGCGCTTGAGCTCCCATGGGCACACGCTTAGGCGCTCATCGGCTGACACAACAAGCCCATCACTGTGATTCCTTGTGTAGAAGAAGCACATGATGATGGTTCGTTCCCGCGCCTACCCATGTATGAGCGAGATCATATTCCGGCTCAGCAACGCTCCAAAACATTCGAAACGACCTGGGAGTGTGCACTGAAGCGGATGCGTGCGCTTGTGCACAAATTATATGAGCCTAGTGTCGCACGTCTTCGCGAGCGCTTGAGCGTGGGTAGGTCGTTGCTTGTGCCGGCAACGATCCTGGATCTAAGTGGTTCTGCCACGTATGAGGCGCTTCCTGCATGGCTTTCAGACGAGCTAGCACAATCTGAGCGAATAACGGTGCATCTGATGCCTGCCCATTGTGCAAACCTAGCACATGCACTCGCTGCGTTTGTGGCTCAGATCATACAATACATACCCAGTACGCCAGAGCTACTGCGCATGTCGCAAGGGTACGAGCCAAATGACCTTGCGCTGATCCCTGCTCTTTTTAGCGCGGCTGATCGCGCGCTGCCACAGATTGTGCTTCTCGTGCACGAAGTCCAGACATTTCCTGTGGCTGTGATGAACGACGCACTTGCAGCAATTCTCACATGGTCAGAGCTCACATGTCCAGCCCCATCATTGCATATCCTGCTGTCGTACACGGCACCATTGCCAGCACTTCCGCGCGTGAAAAAATTGAGTGACGTGAATCAGTCTGGCCCAAGCTCGGCTGCATCCACAACAGCCCACGTGCCCGCTGGCTCGGAGGCCGACATCGCCACAGAGGCATGGCATACATATCTGCTGACAGAGCGGGTGCGATCGTGCCTCGACGTATCGACGGTGTCTTTCCCCGACAAGTCCACGTTTTGGGAGGATGTGTTGTGCGTATTTTTTGCTGAGCCGGTCAGCGGGCTTTGGCTCGGCCGCAGCTTGTTTGAGCTTGTGCGTCGCCGTTTCTGGCACACATCGCCAAGTTGGGATGCCGCAGCACAGTGCATCCGCCTGAGCTATGTGGAACATTTCCGAGCTCGGCCGCTCTCAGCTTTTGTACACGAATTTCCTGACATTGATGCACTGCATCAGCACTGGACAGCAGAAATGCTTGCGCACATGCGCGTGACACTCTTTTCATCCTACATGCACACACAGCGCATGTCTTCGCGCATGCGCATGCTGGCCCATGACGATCGAGCACTTGTCAGTGCGCTCTCAGGCTTGCAGAGTGATATGGTCGTGTGCATGACGCATCGTGCTGTGGCACTTGCCACAGTACGTGAAATGCTCCGCTTGCTGCACATGACCGGTGTATACGGCACGAAACTTGGCCTGAGCGCATGCACTGCTCTTGCATTGGAATGGCTGCCTCCCTATACCGACTGGGATGCCAGTCGCACGGCTGTGAATGCACTGACAGCCACGACACCCACTTCCCAGCAGGTTCAAGCTCTGCTGAATCATCTCTGTTCCACACTGAATCAGGCTCAAGTCACGCAGCTCGTCGATGGCCTGCGCCAGCGCCTGAATGATATTGCTGCGTCACTCGATGTCGGCGCTGCAGCTGTCGTGCGCATGATTTGCTCGGACCTAGAATTGGCCCATCAGCAACAACGGCCTTTGAAACGTGTGCGCTCAGAGCTCGGCGCCATCGCCATGACGATGGCTGCAGAGACGGACGCGTCGGACGCGTCGGACGCTGGCAGAGCGGTGCTAGCGGAATGGGTGACGTCCACGTGGCAAAAGGCGACAGAGGCGCCATCGGACTTGGGGCTTGCGATTTGGACATATGACTTTGCAGAGCCTGTGTCGTGTGCGTTGGACGGCGCGGCGCGCGCTACCGTATTGCTTGCACTTGATGCACCAACGGATATGCTTGCATCCATGACAGCTGCAGCATGTACAGCGTCTGGGCAGCGCGAACAGAGTGAGCAAGCTCCATGGCTGGAGCTCGATGACCACATATCGGAAGTTGACGAGTTGCGGCGCGTTCACCGCGACTTGAACTGTGCCAGTATACCCGATGTGTGTCGTCTATATGCACTGTACAAAGATACAAGCAAGTTTATCAACTTGGCCGACTGGTACGATGCCTTTGCACAGTCCCTCGAAGGCGACGAACGACGAAGAGAGCAACAGAGACGTCAGCGCGACGGGCAGGAGGCGCCGCCTTGCACGGATGCGAGTGATTCAGTTGTGACGTCGCCGCAGATGCGCTTCTCCCTCGCAGTGAATGAGCTTGCATACATGGGGCTGCTAGGTCCGTCGAGCCGCAAAGTCGAGCATTTGAGCCGCCTTGTATGGGACTTGCCAGTCAATGGCATGGACGAGATGTGAGTCGCAACAGTCAGGATGACATGCGAAGCATGTTAGTCACGTGCGTATTGCTGCCGGATATGTTTGGGTGGGCGCGAATAGGCCGACTTGGACCGCCAGACCGACCGACCGGCTGGCCGCTTCGCTGGCCGAGGCCCACTGCCAAACTTCGTCGACGAGGCATGGACCATGTGCATAATCGACCGATTAGGCTCGGGCGCTGTTGGCAGCGCCAGGACGCCTTGGATCCACCGCTGCACGGAGTGCAAAATGTGAGCTGGCGGCACGCGCAGCGCGTGTTGATTCGATATGTAGTAGCCAAATAAGCCAGAAAACACGTCACGTATGCCCTCCTTGTTCTGACGCAGGCGCTCCTGAGCATGCGCTATAGACGTGCGCAAAGCATCTTGATCCAACTCCGGCTCGGGTTCGTCAGTCAGCGCAAGTGGTTGGAGGGGCATCTCATTCAGCTGGAAGGCGACAAAGGCGGACTCAAAGTCTGTCACGACCAAGTCGGCACGTCCATCACGTCCACGGCGCCCCGTCCGCCCTACGCGGTGCACATACATTTCCTTCGAGGGAGGCACGCCTAGCTGGATGACACGCGTCACGGATGGATAGTCGACGCCACGCGCACTGACGTCACTCGTCAGCAGAACACTCGGCTTCGCATCGGAGTGCCGGAACTCCTGGCTGATTTTGGACCGTCGCGCTTGTGATAGCAGGCTGTGCAGCCGGAACACACGCGTGTCGGACGAGCCCGGCAGCGTGGGCGCTAGCATATGGATCATGTGGTACATCATGTCAGTGAGCTTCGTGGTCGACGTGAAGATCATAACCTTCGACCGGTTTCCATGGATTCGCTGGTCTTGTGCAAGGAGCTGCATGACATACGGGACAAGCTCCGATGGATCTTGGATCGTCGTCACATATTGAGGGATGCGCTTGTGCACTTGGTCTTCTCCGGGAGGAATGCAGTCAATGAGTCGGTATTGCTCATGGAGCGATGCTTCAGCGATGCCCATAATGCTGCGGTCCATTGTTGCACTGAAGAGGAAGGTAGTGCGCTCCTCCACGGGTGGCAAGCCGGAGATGATCGTCTGAATGTCTTCGCGGAAGCCGAGCTCAAGCAGCATGTCTGCTTCATCGAGAACAAGTGTCTGCGTCCGAGAAAAAGCATCCCGCACACTGCGGTTGTTCATCAGGTCCAAGAGACGCCCTGGTGTCCCCACAACAATGTCTGGCTCGTAGCGTTCCCACTGCTTGCGCTGGGGAATCACACTCACACCGCCAACGAGTGTGTGTACATACAAATGCTTGGCTTGGCTTACGAGTTTTTTTGCTTCATTCGCAATTTGCATGGCTAGTTCCCGCGTGGGCGACACAACCAAGACCCCAGCCGAGTGTCGTCGAAACAAACGCTTCAGTTCGTGCACAGACGCTCGATCACGCTTTTCTAGTAGCGAAAGCAGGCCATTCTGTTCTAAGAACGCACGAAATGATGGCGACGCGTGTCCTTGCTCCAGCTGCTGCACAGCATGGATGCGTGCCTGGATTGCCGGCACGAGAAACGCCACCGTCTTTCCTGTGCCGGTGCGCGCTTTGCAAAGAACGTCACGGCTTTTGCCATCTGGCAACACATTTGCCCCTTCAGCTATAGCTGGTAGTAAAGACAGCACTCGATTCTGTACATCTGTGAGTTGCGAGAAATGAAATGGTGTTCCCTGCAACGCACTCCGCAGTGGCTTGGCAATTTGCCATTCACGAAGTTGTGCATCCAAACTCGTAGGCACCGTTGTGTCACCGCGACTCTCATCCGAATACATCCGTTGAGTAAGAATTCCTTGCGATGCATCTGCGAGAATGCGTGGCATCGGCAATGCTGCGCGCCACACCGGCCGCCACGCAGCCATCAAACATCCATGCCGCTGTACGGACCTCATGGACATGGAGGACGAGAAGGAAGCGCCGTATATATTCACGTACGCATTAGTCATCAACAACGCACGTCGCACCGCCAGACAACAACATCAACACTTGTCGGAAGAAATCACTATTGACGCAGACGCACACCCCTTGATTGTTGAAGTGTTGCCAGTTTGCACTTAGAAAGTGTTTTAGTATGTCTGCGGATCCGCATTTTCTCGACTCTGCGAGGCGCGTAAAGGCTCAACCACATGAACACAATCGCTTGCAAGTGCGATTGGATGTGCCTGGTGGCGTGACGTTTGCACCTGATCAACTGTTCCCACACAACGCGACAAAACGTGTTTTTCAAGTGCCGCGTCTTCCGGAACCATCATATTCATACTACAACTTCGAACGTGAAATTTGCCAACATAATGGCGTGCCATATGTTCCATCGTCAGCGTTTGTCCTGGGCGATGAGGATGAGTTGACGCCATCTCAGAAGCTTGCACAAGAAGTGCGTGAGAAAGAAGCAATAAAAACGACCCCTTCAGCTAGCACTGATACTGCCGCTTTGATTCCAAAAAATGAAGAAAAACTAGACTCACTGATACAAGCGATGGGTCTCAACGAACCGCACGACCACGCTCAGCAAGCCAAGTCACAAGACATGTCCTCTGCACCTGCAGGATCGCCAGCGTCTGAAGACAAGCGTGATGCACTGTCTAAGGCATCGGAATCACCGTCTCATGAGGTAAAGAGGATTGCTTCAAAACCCAAGAATGGCCCAGTCACGAACGCGACTTTGGATCAAGGCGCCAGCGAAACACCAGCCCATACCGGGGGTGAGCAAATGAAGCCTATCGACTCGGCAAAGAAGAATTTCGAGAAAAATATGACAAAATCACAAGCAAAACGAGCAAAGGCCAGGGCCAAATCACGGGCTAAAAAAATGGCAGAACAAGCTCATGAGCAGGATGAGTCGCGTCTTAGCACCGAACAGGCCGAGCAACACCAAGACAGATACGAGCTTGGCGACCCCACAGCCTCTCAGCCAGATCAGGCTAGCGCAAAGATCCAAAATGAAAACGCGGGCAGCACGGACCGCGCTCACAAACAGCGCGTAAGTCAAAATGAGGACGTATATGCAGACGAGGGCTTCAAGTCCTCCGAAACATCCACATCTACAGAACAAACTCCTTTTTCGAAAAACAAAATCAGTGATACGACTACAAGTGCTAAGGCCGAACAGGATACATCAGCTCGTCAGTCAGATCCAACTAGTGTGTCACAACCAGCCGATGATCCATCTGAGCCGTCAAGTGATCACTTGACATCCAGTACTTTGCATGATGCGCATGCGTCACTCGACAAGGGAGTCAAAGAAAACACGAGAGTGGTCTCGAGTAGACCGACAGCCGACACTGCCTCCCTGCGTACATCAGCCACGAATTTGTCGACGCGTGCGCCGACACTGAGTGGATTTTCAGTGATGGCTGAGGAAGCACGGCATGGGAAGTCTGATGGACTACCATCCGTGGTACGGCAACATCTCTTCACGACTGACTACAAGCCACCACCAAGTATTTCGGACTCAAGTTATTCTAAAAAACCATGGAACAATAAGTCATACTCGACCAACCGTACATTCGAAATGTTGTCAAACCAGCCAGCAGGACGCGATGCTGGCTCACAATGGGATGCGATTAGCGGTAGTGACAGCATCGGCGCACGAGACTCTCATGCATCTAGCACGTCACTTGACACGATTGCCACGCTTTTTACACCGGATCCTCGACCATGGCATCCATACCGCTTCGTGCGCCGCACGAATCCTCGTCAGGTGCTACTATTTTGTGCTGGAACAGCCTTGACAAGGCAGCAGATTGAGGCATCAGAGCAGACGCGAAAGACTGCTGCAGTGAACGGCACTGCATCTATATCGTTGCCAGAAAGCGCGGATCGTGCAGCCGATTCCAAGTCGCTTGCTTCGTACTTTGCAACGACCGAAAATACGAACTTGCAGGGCGGCCTTGGATTTATTTACAGTCCCTGTGAGTCCCTGTGTCGAGCGATGAATCAACCGATAGATCTAGCGCGTGTTGAACCAAACTTTTCAAGACGTTTGGAACGACCAGAATTTCCGCATGAAACAACGAAGCGTCGCGCGGCTCTGCGTAGCGTGATTGCTGCACTGGAGTACATTCCATGGGAGGAAGAGGGATTCGACAAAATTGTCATAGCGACGCACCACGGATGGATCGTGCGTGGTATTGCCTATGAGTACGTGGATATTGGGTGACACAAAGCTGACCAATTTACCAAGCATCTGGGAATGGCGCCAAAACAACTGGCGCTTCACGCATGATCCATCATACAGCCTTCCCGGTGGTTCTGTGCCAGACAGGGATTTGTGGGAACTGCTAGATTATATCGTGCGGCAGTATGAATTGATTGAGTATGTGGTCAGCGAAAGTGATGGAATGAGGCTCACATGTAGTTGTAACTGTCGTTTCTGGCACATCCCTAGCGATGTCAATCATGAGGCGGTCCAACTTGCTGAGATTGGCGCGGTACGTATGCAGACAGTTGCCCTTGGGCTTGCTTACACTTACTTAGGCAAAAAAGAACCAGCAGTTCACCACCGTACGCTGGACGAAGAAAAAAAATACTGCGACTCGCTCCGGCATGCCTTCTTCCATTGCTTCACAACCTCGTTCCACTCCTGCAGCTTAAATTCAATCAAGCCAATCCTTGGTGTTCTTCCTATCGCTTTGAAGTGGTTGTTGTTTACGCGTGGAATGATTCTTTAGAACACAACATCACACATTACACCATACAAATGACCATTTTGTTCTCGCGCCACGATATCTCGCTCCACATACGCGCTCGCCCTGTGCGGCCTCTTAATTAAGGTGGGCACGTGCACAATACACGCTCCGAAGCGCCCAATCAAGCAGCCCTTCAGCATGTGCATGGATGGCCCTAGAGCAGATGACTTTCAAGACAGTTTGCATTGACCGACACATTGGTGCATAAGCACGAACTTGCCATTCAACACGACGTTACACGAGCAATGCTATGTATTTCTAGGCTTCTTGCAGGTGTGCTGACAGCCGCCTCACTGGTCGTTGGTGGTCAATGGACTGATGACCCGTATGACGTGACGACTGTGAAATCGAAGCCAAAGGGACAATGGCAGCCAGATGCCATGAGTCTCGAGTTCACGGTAATAGTGATGCCAGACACACAATATCTTTTTGATGAGAACCGAATTCATCCAGTGCCTATGGAAGCGTCGTTCGAGTACATTGTCTCGCCGAACCGGAGCGAAGCCGACAAAAACATTGTGTTTGTGTCACACCTAGGGGATGTGGCGCAGAATGGCTTGGCCAAAGAGTATGCTGCTGTCACAAAGCTATTTGACTACATGGACGAATCAGGCGTAGAGTACAGTGTGCTGGCAGGCAATCATGACATTGACTCCAGCACAGATGACCAGCGTGGCCCAACACCCTACTTGGATGTTTTCAACCCAAAACGGTTTTCGAAAATCCGTTCTTGGCGCGGATCTTCGTCTGACGGCTACAACAACTACCACGTATTCCACGCGGGGGGTCGCGAGTGGCTCGTTCTTGCGCTTGACTGGCGCATGTCGTCTGGCACGTTCAAGTGGGCCTCTGACGTGTTGCGGAAGCATGCAGACCTGCCAACGATCCTCACGACGCACGAACTTGTTACGGCCGATAGCGGCAAAACAGAGTTTAGTGAGTATGGCGAACGAGTGTGGAATGAGCTCGTGAGAGACAACGACCAGATTTTCTTGACGCTCAATGGTCATTTTTGGCCGCCAGGTCGGACGACTCGGAAAAATGCAGCAGGACGTGATGTTGAATCACACATCACTAACTACCAAAATCGGTATTATGGTGGTGCAGGTATGATTCGTGCGTACCGCTTCAATATGAAGGAAAACAAGATTGATGTCGCGACATTCTCACCATGGATTCAAAACCTTGTGCAGCGCGGTGAGGCGAACAAGCTCGCCAAGCAAGAAGAAGAGCTTACCTCTGCTGATGATAAGTTTACTATGCACATAAACTTTGCTGAAAGGTTCGAGCATCTCGGCAAATCGAAGCGTGAAAACAAGAACGGCAATGATGCGGTTATTCCAGGTACACTGGCGTACTGGCGCTTCGACGGAAGTGCCCATAGTAGCAACAGCAGTGGCAGTAGCCCTGGATCAGCTTTGGCAGAGTTTGACATCATTAAGGACTTATCAGGACATGGAAATGACCTTGTCACCAAGTCAGCGAATGCATCTTCACAACACACAATCCTCTGGTCAGATCAGCATCATCCGTCGCAACCAGGATATGGTTCGCTGAAATTCACTGGTCAAAAGAAGCCATTAAAGGGAATGTACCTGCAGACGCTTAAGCAGGCGCCACTGAATTCGGAGACGTTCGAGAATGGGTACACATTTGAGGCATTTTACCTCGTTCCGAGTTCATGGAACTCGGAGCAGAATGCATGGAGTGGGATCTTCAGTCGCCGCGGTTCAGCGGGTGAGGCCAACAAGCATTCGAATGATACTGATTCTGACGAGCCTATTGTGACGCTGAGTCTTTCGAATGATCGTGAGCTCCAGTGGCGTGTCTATCCGCTACATCAAGATGGTGGTACGACGAACTGGGGTCATGAGACGCCCTTCGATCGTTGGTGGCATGTGGCTGTAATCAATAATGGCACGCTAACAAAAATGTATGTGGATGGAAGTGAAGTCGCACGGAATCCAACACAGTGGGTGCCCGGTCTAACGACTCTCAATAAGCCTTGGATGCTTGGCGGCTTTGAGTACGGCGGCAAACTAGACCAAATATTTTTCGGGAGCATCGGTGATGTGCGCATCGTCAATCGTGCACTCTCGCTGGATGAACTTATGTTCCAAGAAAACCAGTAATTAGCGCTTACACGAGGGTGCCCTAGCGAGAGCCACTAGTCTAGTATTTGAAGCTTTTAACGGATAGTAACGCTGGCAATAAGAAATGTGAAGGGTCAAGGCCTCGGGATGAACACTTTCTTCATATGAATAGACGTACAAGCAACCTTGTGACAGACTGATTATGAGCGTGCGAATGTTTTCTACATCTTATCCGTGCACATGTGCAGCGCCTATGAACTCAGGTGCATGAATAGGATACGACTTGGTCAGATCCAAATATTTTCATTCCAGCAACAAAAAAAGATCTCCCTACCTATGGGGTTTTTTTGCCCGAGAGGTACATTCATTCGCTGCGGTCATCCCCAGTCCTCTTAAGTGGAGAATCACCCAGATCTGTTATCACCGGCGCCTGCACTTCCCATACGAGCCTTGGCTTCCTGACGGACTGCTATCCACACACTCGCGCGCGCACTATCAACGCTTTCTCGCTCTTCAAGAACATCTCAAATATGGCAGCATCACATGGAAAGAGTGGGCAAGCTCAAGACAGCGTGTCCACACTTCGGTATAAGGCCCTCAACGCGGAGTCCTACCGCTTGGACAGCCCGCCCTTTACAGGTGCGGCAGTCACAGGAGCCGGGCCTGTAACGAAAGAGTTGGGGCAAGGCTCACACGATCAAGCAGCTTTCAAATCGTACGTTGTGACAAGAGGTACTGACGATCAAAGAGGACATGGACAGGATCGGCAAGATGCAGACGTGCAGCCATGGGCCCTAGATGCAGAACTGGATGAGGAGCTGGATGGATACGCCGAGTACGAACGAGAGAATACTATTCGACAGAAGAAGAAAGTGCACTCGCCATATTTTCAAGCCGTGCCACGGCAAGGTGAGTCTATGGATACATACACGTTCCCTCGACACCGGTTTCCCACGCACATGCAGGACGAAAGCAAGACACCCTTGATCATTGTGGCATGCGGGAGCTTCTCACCACCAACCTACTTGCACCTGCGCATGTTCGAGATGGCAAAGGATCAGGTGATTGAGTCTGGTAATTACGAGTTGCTGGCTGGCTACTACTCACCTGTGTCGGATCAGTACAAGAAGGAGGGACTCGTCAAAGCCATCCACCGTGTGCGGATGTGTGAATTGGCTGTTGAGCGCTCGTCAAATTGGCTCATGGTGGATGCGTGGGAGTCACTTCAAGGAGAGTATCAGCGGACGGCTGTGGTGCTGGACCATTTTGATCAAGAGATCAATGGCGAAAATGGTGAGCGCGGGATCAAGCTTAGCGATGGATCATACCGACGAATCAAGATCATGCTGCTCGCAGGAGGCGACTTGATCCAGAGTATGGGTGAGCCTGGCGTGTGGGCCGAAGAAGACTTGCACCAAATACTTGGTCGCTACGGCTGTCTTATCGTCGAACGGACAGGCGCTGACGTGTGGTCCTTTTTGCTCTCGCACGACTTGCTGTGGCACTACCGACGGAATCTTATTGTCGTGAAGCAGACAATCTACAATGATATTAGCAGCACAAAGGTGCGCTTGTTCGTGCGACGCGGATATTCCATCAAATACCTTTTGCCGAACAGTGTGATTCAGTACATCGAGCAGAACCAGCTGTACCGCTAACGTGTGGGAATGGCAGAAGACAGAGGGCAGGGGTATGAAAGGATGGTTCGGGTGCAAGGGCATGCAAGAGGAAGTGAATAGAGGCTGGGGAATGGGCTGGGTATGTGAGAGGAAGTGCATCTGTCCATGCTATGGATGGATGCGAGAGGCGCTTCCTAAGCCCAGTAGCAGCTCAGCAGCTTGGTGGTCATGTTCTGTCCATGTGTCCTTATCGTGAGTGTTGAGAACATGCTGTGGTTGTGCGCGAGTCGGCGGCGAGAAGGAATCGGATCGATCGCCATCCTCGAAGAACCCACTATCGTCATGAGGCACATCATCTTTGGCCGTCGCAGGCATCATGTCACTGCTCCGCGTACTTGATGTTCGAGTCCAGGTTGTCGTAGGCTTCGTCGATATTGGGGATGTAGTTGTAGAGGATGTAGAGGCAGAAATGGCTCGTCGCGTCAATGGGCGGTGACCCAGCGATGCATTTACAGACATACCAGTACCACGATTGGTAGGTGCAGTGGTGGCACGGACGTTTCTGCCTTGGCTAGGCGGCACGAACGACACAGACAAGGGTACGTGAGGAGGAGGAGGAGGAGGAGGAGGAGCGGCATGTTGTGGGGAGACATGAGTCAAAGGATGAGCTGGGGTATGAGCTAGGGCTTGGGTATGAGGGGATGATCGAGACCGTGTAGGCTGCTGGGGAGCAAGTGCTTGCATTGAGCCGGCTGGTGCATGCTCAACGTGCTGCATGGACGGCTTGACATTTTCCTTGTCAGCCAGCAGCAGATCTCGGTCGGCAGCCCATTCCAGACGCATAGACGGCTTGCACTGTAGACTTTGTGACCAGCGCCGCTCACGATGTTCCTGCATTACAAGTCGAGCATCTGACACGGGACGCTTGACTTCATCGTGACTCACGGCACGCTTTCGTTCCCGCATGCGCTGTAGGCGCCGGTGTGCAAGACGTCGAAGCGTGCGTTCCTCGTCATCCTCCTGGTCCGCGCCAGCACCCACGCGAGCAGACGCCGCATCCATATGCAGATTTATATCCGCGTCGACGTCGCTGGTGCAGCTCCCAAGCGCACTCGAGCTTTCCATTCGCTGCCATATAGCACGATCATCGTTGTAGGCACCACCAGCAATGATGCCGTGCCCATCATTTGTGCATTCCAACGTGCAAGAGAGAGATGTATTTTGTTTTGCAAGCACAGGACGTTCACCCAAAGCTGCGCGACCGCCCGATGTCGTCATCAGCGAGACAGCAGGTGTGCTGTGCGAGCGACCGAACGGCTCACGAGGCAAGAACACAGGCGCAGATGGCTCCATCGTCACAGCAGACATTCCAAGCGGCGCCCCGCTATGAGGGAATGCGTTCTGCACGGGTGCTGTCGACACGGTAGGTATCGCCGGCATGGTTGGCACGGCTGTCTGCGTGGCGTGGTACCTCATCGAGCGCTTTTTCTCGGCCTGACGGCGGTTCTGAAACCAGACAGACACAGCACGGGTTGACATGCCGACCAGCTCAGCGAGTTCCTCACGAGTGCGTTCGTTCGGAAAGGCGTTGCGCACATATGCAGACATGAGTATGTCAACTTCATGCGGACGCGTCCGACGACGGCGTTTTTTCTCGTGCGATGCTGTGTTTGGTCGTGCGCGTGCCTGCGTACTTGGTAAATGCGTCTCTGTTTCAAGCGCCATGGCCTTGCAACGAGGGATTAGGTGGACAGAGACGACCAACCCCGCTTGGCTAAAGCAGACCACCTTCACTGGGCGTCGTAGAGACACTTCGCACGCTCAGTGAGTGCCGCGGCACGTCTCAGTTCGTGTTTGTGTTTGCCACGCGCGTTATGCGCGTGGTTCCTGTGGAGGCACATGACGCTCGCTCCATTGATTCGTGCATCGTCCTGCCTGTACGTTTCTTTTTTTTTGCGAGAAACCTGTTTTTTGATTCGTCTCCTTCGTGCCAATTGCCTACATTCAACGATGGGTGCTCGGCATACCAAGAGGCGCACCCGAACGCACGGTCCTACGGTGCGGCAAAGTGATGTACCATGGGTCGCATTACCGATCTCATCTGCTTCTGAGCAGGTCAACGAAACGACAGATGATGGATTTGAGGGACTCGATGTCTTTGGCGATGACTTCCTTGGGCTGCAGGCAGCGGAGGGGTTTGATGTTGTGCATGAGGCAGATGAAAGTGGGAAGAACCATCGTGTCAAGATCGTCAAGGCGGATCCGGCGCCCAAAGCAAAGGCGAAGCGGAGAGAAATACAAAAGCAGGGGAACCACAAGAATGAGCATCAAGAAGCAAACGAGCGCACATCGTCTCAGCAAGACCGGGGGGCGAATGAAGCGGCCACAGAGGCCAAGTCTCGAGCCAAAACACCGACCATTCCTACGACGCAGTCGCACGAGCTGCCCAGTACCAAAGATAGGAAACGGAAGGCATCTGCAGCCTTGGATGTGCACGATGCCGACCGTGATATCGGAACACTGCTGCAAACAGCCCGTGAGCAGGGCATGCTACACGAGGATGATGCTGGTGATGATGGCCAAGAGGCCGCTGATGCTGCGGCTCCAGGGTGGGCATCGTACGCATTACATCCGCAATTAAAAATGGCACTCAAGAGCCTCGGATTCCACAAGCCTACAGACGTCCAAGCAGCCACGCTCCGGCCGTCTTTGGGACTTGAGTCGTCGATGCCCCGTGACGTCGTAGGCATTGCCCAAACAGGGTCAGGCAAAACTCTCGCTTACGCACTGCCGATCTTGCACTATGTGCTAGAGCATTCAGCGCACACGGAGGACACCCAGCGTGACTTGGAAGCACTTATCCTCACTCCCACACGAGAGCTGGCCCTGCAAGTGTGCACGCATATTCGCGCCGTCGTAGATGCAGCTGGCCGCTTTGCAAACGTTGCAACCGTGTGTGGTGGTATGTCGGTCCAGAAGCAGGAGCGTATGCTACAACAGCACGGAGGTGCACATGTCATTGTGGCGACACCTGGCCGTCTTTGGGACCTGCTCAAGCAGGATGATGCCCTTGCGTTGCGTGTGCGGCGAACAAGGTTTCTTGTGATTGACGAGGCGGACCGCATGATCGAGACGGGGCACTTTGCCGAGATGGACTCGATTCTAAGCATGGTCCGCCGTACCAAAGGGGCTGTGGCAGATGCGAATTCGGCCATGCAGACTTTTGTGTACTCGGCCACGATGACCAAGACATTGCAGGCGAACTTGAAGCGTGCTCCATGGCGCAAGAAGCAGCGTACAGCCGCGTCGTCGAACAACAATACGTTAGACGACCTGCTCGCACGCATTGATTTCCGTGATCCAGAGCCTGTGGTGATTGAACTTACTCCACAGCGCCACGTTGCCGATACACTCTACGAAGCCAAGATCGAGTGTGTCGGACAGGACAAGGATACATACCTGTACTATCTGTTGCTCCGATACCAAGGGCGTACACTCGTGTTTTTGAATGCAATTGATGGCGTGCGCCGACTTGTGCCTTTGCTTCTTCTGCTGGGCATCCCCGCGTATCCATTGCATGGTCAGCTCCAGCAGCAGCAACGACTGAAAAACCTCGATCGGTTTCGCCGCGCGTCGCATGCAGTTCTGCTAGCGACAGATGTTGCAGCGCGTGGCATTGACATCCCGGGCGTCGATCACGTCGTGCATTTCCAGATCCCTCGCTCCGCCGATACGTACGTGCATCGCGCCGGTCGCACAGCGCGTGCAGGACACACAGGTGTGTCTGTAGCACTTATTGAGCCGAATGAGCTGCGTTTATGGCGCGACCTGTGGCGCACGCTAGGACGCGACGACCGTGTGGCGTCGCTGCCGATTGAGTACTCGTTCCTTGGTCCGATTCGTGAGCGGCTTGCTCTGGCGCGTGAGATTGATTCCCTATCACATGCACAGACGAAAGCATCGCATGACGATGCTTGGCTCCGTACGCTTGCGCGAGATGCAGATCTCGATTACGAAAGCGATGCAAGTGATAAGGATGCGGATGTCGATGCATCGCGACGGAAAAAACAGAAACGCTCACCCTCTGCTACGAAGCTCGCGAGCTTAAAACAGCGGCTCGCACAATTGCTCGCGCGACCTTTGCAGGCCCAGGGCACAAGTCAAAAGTACTTGACGAGTGGTGTTCGACCTGAGTATGTGCAGGCATTGCTCAGCGGACACCACGCGCCTCATATGCTTGGTGTCATCAAGTCCTCGATTCATGCGGACCTGGCAGCATCCAAGCGTTAGGAGGTAGAGAGAGAGAGAGAGGCAAGGGCGCGTACATCCGTGCTTACCATGCACTCGCTAATTACCGTACATAGTCTACATACCGTACTTCGCTCCACGATAGAATGCCGGTGGTAGCGACTGTGCAAGGGCAAAGTATGGCCTTTCGACGACAAGCAGCTCCGGTTCATTCGTTGACATTGCGCCAACATACAGCAGTGGCTGATATTTAAATGTCGTGCGAACGGACCAGGCCGATTCACCAGAGCCCATCGTGGGATCGTCTTGCCCATTACGCCGTTTCTTCCGCACAGACGTTCGAGTCGTGAGTGGACGGGCCGTGCAGAGCCACGTCGGGCCATACAACACAAGCGAGCACGCCCCCTCATTACCAGACAGCCACATGCACCCTACCACAGGCTCACGGATCCGCCCCAGTTGTGCATCGACTTCATGCCGCAAACTAGCCTCCCATGCAGGCGCATCGTCTGCCTCGAGATCATAGAACAGGACCTGATTTGTCGGAAGTGCGATGGCCAACAGGCTGGGATGTGTCGGATGGAAACATGCACTACTGGGCACGCACACTGGTGATGCCAGTGCCCGTTGGTACGATAAGGTATCAAGATGAAACACATGCATACGCCGAGCAGCATCAGCCGTCAAGAGCCACTGACCGTCAGGCGATACGACGGACAACAGAATGGGAGCGTATGAATCACGTAATACTTCGCGCCCTGATCCCAGCTCTGTTGCGGTCGCAGCGGATGACTTGTGGTTCGCTGGCTCAGACAGCGGCGTCGTCGTGTACAGGTCGGGCCGAACATGGCCCTTGCTCAGAACACGTCCGTCACTCGCCGATGCACTGGTGGGTGTGTTAGAGCCTGCGGCAGAGGCAGCGGCGAACCGCTTCGTCCGGTGTTGAGCGAACGACTTGAGCAGCACTGGCTCGTCGGTCGCCGACGCTGGAAGTTGAACAATATGAATATACGAGCCATGCACCGTGCAAAGCACGAGACGCGAGGAATCCGGGGTGAAGACCAAGGCAGACGCACCTGGCGCAGGCACATCGCGTCCGTGAATGGCAGGCCCAAGAGATGCAATTCGCCGCGGCGTGGCTTGCATCGAGTACAGCTTTGTCTCGTATAGATCTGATACGGCCAGGAACTGACCATCCGCACTAATGGCTGCAGCACCAAGATTTGAGCGCGTGCTCAGCTCTAGTTCCCATACCTTGTGCCAAGGATCAGATTCGTGATCACCGAGGGCCCAAATCGCTATGCTGCGCTCACGACGAAGCATGATCCAACGCTTTAGAGGCGCTACACCAACGACACTATCCCGCCCATTCGTAGGCACGAATGCGACGCGACGCTGCGTCGTATCGGCAAAAGACGTGGAAAGACTGGACGACACCGGGTTGTTAGGTTGTTGCTTTGAGCGCCACGAGGCATGAGAAGCAGGCGTCAGCACAAGGTGAAAGTCCAGACCACCACTGATAAGAATGGGTACATTTGACATTGAAGTAGGGGTGGATTGGGACGTTGATACAGAGGCTGGGCCAGACAGGAAGTTCAAGGGTGGGTCTATTGCCAAAGCACGAATATCATGCGCATGGAGTCGGCGTGTGCCGGTATGGGTCCAGGCATGGCCCACATGCATATACTCGACGACTTTCTGATCAACGCCAGCACTGTATACGGCGCAGGAATCAGCGCTTACACACAATGTTAGGACATCGGCTCCTGCTGTATGGCACTGGAACGTAGCGCCAGGAATCGGGATGCGTGTTCGTGCGTCAAAGAATGTCACACGACCTGTCGAGTCGCCTGACACAAGTGTGCCATCCCGCAAAACTGCCACACTCCACACAATGGTATGCTCTTGTCGATTCTTCAGCAGCGTGAGGCGCGAGCGAAGTTGGCCCGTCATTACATCCCACACAGCTGCTGTGGAATTCCCTAGACCACCGAGAAGAAACGTATCAATCCATTCATCCTCCACATCCTCATCTTCGTCGTCATCATCCTCGTCATCGTCACTGTCGTCAGTATGTATCGCGCCTTGACGCGATACATGTTTCTTTGGCTTAGATGGCACGTTACGACGCGGCGGTCCCCAAGCCAAACTCAAAATTCGGCTCGCAACACGTGTCATGCGCGGAGCCACACGCATCCCAGTACCGACGTGCTCGAACGCATCTCCCCCCACGTCAATAAGACGTACGACTCCATCTTCACACCCAATCGCCAAGTATTTGCCTGTAGGACTTGCAGCCATACTCCAAACTGCACCGCCATGCGACGATAGAGTGCGCGTAGGTACCTTTGGCGGATCAGGGACCTGTGCAAAGATAGATCGCTCACCCATATACGCAATGGATGCGGGCAAAAAGTGTTCCGACACTATACTGCCTCCGGATGTGCTGAAAAGACGCAAGTATGCGTCCCCAACCACACCGTATTTCGCATCTCGAGACACAGTGAATGCAAGTGACTCGATCTTATAGTGCTCGTCGCCCAGTAGTGTCATCACAGGTGTCCAACCCTTTGCAACAGATGCATGACCGGAGGTCGTGTCTTCACACCACATGCAAAGATCAATATTCCCATTGTCGCGCCCCACGGCGAGCACAGAGCGTGCTGCACTTGTGCTTCCCTGATACGGTATGGGCGACAAAGCCAATGCCGTAATCGCTGACGGGCTCCAGTCAACAAATCGTACACGATGCAGAGGCACCGGCACAGACGACGGCTTAGCCCCAGGTCCTAGCGAGCCTACTTTGTCGCTCACGTCATTCATGATGGTAGACGGCGTCCTCTTCTTCCCTTTTCACGTCTGAAAGAGCGCAAGCGTCTTAATCTGACGCAAGTGAGTAGATGACCGGCCCGTACACAAGTCTCGTTCCACACTCTGAACTATCGAGCACGTCGTCGAGAACAAGAAATTTTTTTGGCACACAAGCGTTTGGATGAGAGGGACAAAAAAAATGGGCAAGTGCATGAATGTGAGTCACGTGAGTCGTGCGCCGTGCGTCCAAAATGCCGCTGCTGCCACGCACCACAACCTTCTTACTGCGTGTGCCAAGAGCGGCAGCGGGGGTGTGTGTGTGTGTGTGTTGGGCGATGCTGAAAGATGGGATGAGGCGCAAAACGGTCGTGATCAAGCTCGGTTCATCATCGATTCTCTCTGAATCGACCTTGGAGCCCAAAATCCGCATCATGTCGTCCATCGTTGAGGCCGTGTCGCAGCTTCGACAGAACGGACACCGTGTGGTGTTGGTCTGCTCAGGAGCAATTGGCTTGGGTCGCATTCGCATGAACATTAAGACGAAGCCAAAGAATCTTGGAGAGCGCCAGGCTCTAGCAGCGCTTGGACAGCTGCGGCTGATGACACTGTGGGACAATTTGTTTGGCATGCTGGGCATCAACATAGCTCAAGTTCTATTGACACGTTCAGATTTGGCAGATAGCCCGCGGTACGTGAATGCGCGCACGACACTTGATACTCTTCTTATGGACAACTTTTATGCCGTACCAATTGTCAATGAAAATGACACCGTGTCTGTATTCGAAATGCGATTTGGTGATAATGACTCGTTGTCAGCAATCACGGCTGGCATTATCGATGCTGATTACCTTTTTCTGTGCACGGATGTAGATGGTCTTTACACCGACAATCCACGCACGCGTCCCGATGCACACAGACTTCATGTCGTGCGCAATATGGACGAAGCTAGGAAAGCCACGTGCGTCAAGACGATGGGTTCCTCGTTTGGCACTGGCGGTATGCAAACCAAACTAGTGGCTGCTGAACTAGCCATGGCCGCCGGCGTAGCCACGGTCATTCTGAATGGCGCACATCCTGAAAACATCGTCCGCATTGTGGAGCAGGACATTGTGGCACAGGCGAGCAGTAGATCTGATATGCAACTTGTCGACCCTCCGTGTACACTATTTCTTCCTCAGCGTCAACGGCTACCGGCGCAGAAATGGCAGATTCTCCACGCGATGCACCCATGTGGTGCGTTGATCATCGATCGCGGCGCGTACGAGCGAATTTCACGGAAAGAGTCGGGTGGTCGTCTCCTGCCTGCTGGTGTGGTGGGAGTTGAAGGCAACTGGGAACGGCTTCAAGCTGTGCGACTCAAAGTCCGGCAAGGCCAGAACGAAGACGACGCTTCTGAAGCGCCTACATCATTCGAGGTGGGTCGCGCTCTCGCCAACTACACCTCCATCGAGTGTGAGAGAATCAAGGGACTCCAGAGTTCTCAGATAGCAGATGTCATTGGTGCTATGGATACGATGTACATCACAGATCATATAGTGTTATCATTGCCATCTGCAGCCACATAGATCGAGCCTCTAAAAGCATAATGAGGAAAGGTCGCTCTTTTTTTTTGGTCCAATGTTTCTTCCAGCGCGTAAGGGAATAAGAAAATTGTGGATGTCATTTTTTTTCAGCTAGCCGAGATAGTCGACTGTCCTTCCACCCATAGTCGATTGGGATGGCGTAGTACCACCAGAGGCACCCGGTGGCACAAGTTCACGCAGCTTCTCACCAAGCTTGAGCGTATTCCATTTGATTACACGCGGATCTTGACGCAGACGGTCATTCAAAACCTTTAGAGTAGGCGCATTGGTATCAAATTGCATAAGCCAGTAACTTTTCATGTGTTAGGTCTCTTTTTGTGATTTCATTCGCACACGTACTCTCCAGATGAATGCAGCTGTTGATGCCGCCTCGCGCGCTGCGGCAAAGTGCGTTTTCCCCAATACTGCACGTTTCGCACAACACCACCGTGATCCAATACAAGTCGCGACGTTGTGTGCACCAAATCACGCAAGGGCGCCTATAAGCCTGTTAGCGCAAAAGCTCTTGTGACCAAGGTGTCTGCGTACCGATTCAGCAGAAGCGATCGCAACGCAAAATAGTTCGTACAGCCTAGAGAAATCAGTTAGTGGATATTTTGTGTCCTCACATACGGCATCGTGGTCGTTTAGAGCAAGTAGCGGTCGCCAGGAGCCAGCAGCCACTGCTATCTGTAGGTCTGGGAGCAACAGAAGAAATGGCCTCAGCGACGTCTTTTGGCAGCCCCTACTGCCGTCATCCGTCGAGCTATTGTTCCTATTAGGGTGGTCCTATAACATCCTCGTGGAGGGCCAGGCACAATGCCAGCAATTGAAGACTTTCCTCGCCGCCGTCCATGAGAGACTTGTCTGTTGCACCCAAGTGAAGAGCGCATTTCGTTTTTCGCTTGGCAGAGAGGAGCGGATGCGAGATAATATAGTCATGTAGCTAATATGTGAGTAAAATGATACCAAAATAGGCACGGAACGTACTTGAAGAACGACCTGTAAGCTGGAGTAGCCTTCTCGAACAACATGTCGAACAGCACGCTCAATCACGTCAAAGTCGGTGCTACCAGTGGCACGCGGAGGCAATTCATCATTTATATCATCAGAATCGATACCAATTGCGCGCGCAAGTGACTGAATCACATATGTCGGCACCGCACCAGCAAGCTCACTAACTGTTGTAGGAGACATATCTCGCACGTCACCACCGCGTGCAGATGCCAGACGAGCAATGGATTGTAGATATGTAATGCTCCGACGCATGTCCCCTTCTGATGAGCGTATCAGTACAGGCACCAGATCAGGATTTAGCCGCAAGCCTTCCATCTGGGCTATGTGCAGCAGACGTGCCTCTGTGCTGGCGACATCCAAGGGCCTGAAACGAAACTTGCTGCAGCGCGACGCTACAGGCTCGATAATGCGGGTCACATAATTGCATACCAGACAGAATCGAGTGATACGGCTGTACTGTTCCATAATTCGACGAAGGGCGCCTTGGGCGTCCTGTGTCATACTGTCAGCCTCATCAAGTATGACGATTTTGTATGGCGGTGATGGGTAGTCTGGATTAGGCGCAGACACAGCAGCTCGTGCAAAAGACTTAATCTTGTCTCGCACAACGGAAATACCGCGCTCGTCTGATGCATTCAGTTCAAGCACTCGCGAGCGCATCAATTCTGGCCTAAAGCCCCCAGTCAGCAAAGTCGCGCCACGCTCCGTTCAGACATACCCATATAGTTGTCGAGCCAAGGCTAGAATTGTAGAGGTTTTTCCCGTTCCCGGTGGACCATAGAACAGCATGTGAGGCAGCTTGGCAACAGTGAGCGATGCGAACCAAGGAGTCAAAATCACGTACGTTTGCCGACGTGAGTGCTTTTCGAAGTACATTCACGGCATGCTGTTGTGAAGCCACTTCATCAATTGATTTAGGACGGCTATTGTCAGTTTCTTATCGTACTTCAACGCACTAGCGCTCAACCCACGGCTGACTCTCTGCTGTGGACATGCCGTAGTGTCACAATCCTTGTGTCCTTTCAGCGGAACGCACGAACACAAATCTATGGAGAAACATAAGCTGACACGTGTTGTGTTGAATACCTTTTTCCCTACTAGGGCAGGATTTTATCAACGAAATGGACGCGACGCGTCACGCGTTTGTCCTGAAGCGCTGTCACAAAGTCAAATTCCAATTCATCGCTGCTTGGCGGTCCCCGGCCATGGACGGTAAAGAACTTGCCCATCACGGCACGCAATCGGCGCAGGAATCTGCCAAGCGCAAAGCGGAAGAAATACCGTCATTGAAAACCAAAAAACATGCACGAGTCGCACCTGCTGCACTTGTCACGCTGAAGAATACACGCTTGAGTCTGCGCCAAAAGGCCGTCGGTTGGGATCGAACGATGCCTGTTTTGAGAGGTACGAAAGGCCTTCAATGCTTACATGTAGCTGTTCTTGCGTTTCAGTCATTCTTTGCAGAGCACCGATCGGATGTATTTACCGAAATGCCTCCTGAACATCTAAGTGTAATTGCCTCGTTAGCACAAGAAAGGTACCGTATTACATCGCGTAGCTACTGAAGATTGACCATCAGTGACAAGCCGGAAGTAGAACTGGCCCGAAAAATTCATGCAACATTACTGCCAGAAGGAAGCGAGTTCGTGAATGGCGCTGGCGAGAGCTTTGATACACTTCCTGTTTCAGCAATTCAGACAAGTCTTAGAGCGATTGCAAAACGAGTCAACTACGGCATAGAGTCAAGTCAAGACGAAGATGTTGTTCCTCCTGTACGTATAAACGGTTGATCATCTTACACAATAGTCACTGCACATATGGCGCTGGGAAGTCACGGACGCAAGTTTGCTGCCCAAAGAAAATCTTGACAAACTCATGTCACGTCGCGAAGAGCGTATTCGAGCGCGAGAAGAGGCCAATTCCATGTTTCAAGCACTCCCATCGGAAAAGCGGCAGTCCCTTTTGACATCCAAAAAGCCAACGCGACCACCAAAAAATGTACACCCATCTGCTGAATCTGAGACATCATCGAATGTACCATCATCATCACCTATTCCGTTTCAAGATGCTCCTACTCCAGAAGACTCACCCACGAAACGCACGGCACCATCAGCTCCGAAGGAAAAGTCTGAACGAACGAAATTACGCGAATCGCGCCGTGCAGAACGTCAGGCTAAGGAGGAGAAGGAAGAAAAGGACAAGCTAGCGCAAGTCCGGCTCTTCAATTCCTTTTTTCAACAGCCTACGATCAAGTCTCTTAAAAAAGATAACGAAAATCTCGAGAAGAAGACAGATTTTGAGCTAACATTTCCTCCTTGTGAGTACAAAGACATGGCAGAAACGAATCGATTCTACCATCCAGTGAATGATGAACTTCTTGATCAGCTCGACACACGACATAAGTCGACAAAAGCGCTGCTCGCTGAATTCCAACTGGCCTTCCGGTCTGAACGTGCTTTACACAAACCAACGAGGCAGGGAATTCATCCGCCCGTCTGTGTGCGGGACATTGTCAAAACGGTCACTGAGTCGGACGTCCTCGGCGGAAATGCCGAGGAGCGCGCTAAACGTGAGTTAGAAAAGCTCAACAATCGCGAGCTTGTTTCCATTAAGCTACTGCAGTTTCATCTTGACAGACGTCCTGGCTGGATCGGAACACACACTCGATCGTCTACATTTATTCGCCCACGAAGGCCTTTCGGACAAGATCCACTATCTATCGACTACTCGTTTGACAGTGATCTCGAGTGGGAAGATATGGAAGAAGGTGAAAATGTAGACGATGCTTTGGATGATCGGGAAGAAGATGCGGAGAGTATCGGCAATTCTGAGGCCGATTCCGAAATGCAAGACTGGCTCGAAGATGATCTAGAAGAGGACGAAATTGTACCAGCAGAAGAAGAATCCAGTATATCTGGTTATGTTGCTTCATCACGGAATGCGTTGATTCGTGGTCCATCAACTGCGCACAGCCTTAAGCCCAAAAAGAAACTCAAACTCTTGGGTCGACGATTCGACTCTAAGCTGGTGCCCTATTCGACGGGTCCCCATTGGGAAACTACTGTGTCTGTGCCAAGTCACGATAGTTTTGCGCCCTACCAAATCCATTTAATGAATGATGCCTATGTGGGCTTGGACCCATTTTCATTTGTGTCAACAAACATATGTGTGACAGATGAAAGCAAGCTGAGCACCGTGCCTTCGGCGGCATCGTCGATTCCTAATGCCTCTGTTCCTCCTGACGCTTCAGATTCTAGCACTGTCCACACTGTATCCACTGGTCAGCCACGCACGACCAAATTTATGTTTCCTGATACCCGCCTGCCCGAGCTGCTGTCCATGATTCAAGGGTCAACACGCTCGAAACCCGCTCTTGTCGAGGACCTCCGCGAGCATTTCGCTCCCACTGTCAAAGGTGTAAGCAAAGCTGCCATTGAAGCACGTCTCCAAGAATGTGCAATGCGTGAAAGTAAAAAGCTAGGGGCTAAATGGATCATCAGAGATGAATTCAAGGTACGTGCTACTCTTCGCTAAACCCAAGCATATCCTAGGACTAGAACCATCGTAGGAATAACATGGATTGTTTTGGATGCATTTCTTCAAACTCAATTAGGAACCTTAGACAAATTCAGAGTAAGGTAGGCATCGTGCTTACGATTTTTATCGTTTTGATATACATTAAATTCATATCGTCCATTAACAGTTCAGGCAAGATGGCCGAGTGGTCTAAGGCGCAACGTTAAGGTTTCCTTAATTCAAAAGCTTCCAGCTTCCGTTGTCTTCGGGCGTGGGTTCGAATCCCACTCTTGTCACAACTTTTTGTTTTTGAATTTTGTTGGCCACGTGGCCATACAATATGCACAATCACGCAGTGTCGTTATCCTGACAGTGTACACCATGTCAGCTCGATCTTCCGATGCACATATCCCAGAATCCAGTTTGCCGTGCGTATACTTTTGGAACTTCATAATGCTAGGAAAATGCGGTACTAACTCGGCAGTGAAATGATAAGCGAGTTGAATTTAGTGCTGGTCCCTGATGAAGAACTATCCCGCATCAGAGACTTTAAGGGCATGTTGGAAGAAGTTCAGCGTCGGCGTGAAGCAGAACAGGCCGAGTTGTCTGGCATGATCCAGCGTATGTATATGAAAGGCGATTTCGAATCAGCTGACATAGCATAGAGCTCGAGTTGTCAGTGACCAGACTACGTGAAAGCTCTACACGCGCGTCGACAGAATGGCGCTCACTCGAGGATCACACATCTATCATGAAAGCACTCGAAGATGAAAAGTTCGATTTAGCCAAAAACATAAATGATCAAGAATCAACCTTGTCTATGCTAGAGTCAGAGATCGACGAGCTGCGTCGTGAAAGTGAGGTCGTGGAAAACTGGGACGTCGAGGAGGAAGTGGGCATGGACCGTAACGCGTAAGTGACCGTTACTTCGAAGAGCTAATTTGAATTTCCCAGTCTCGCATTGCAGCTGTTTCGTGGTATGGGATTCATTCCCTGTCAAGAGAATGATGAGCCTGATGCGCAAATTACGTCACTCCTTGTTCGCTCTGCCAGAAGAAATGTAGCTGCGTCTTTCGACGTTGATCATATGGCATTACAGCGATCAGGCTCTGCACGCGTCGATTTTGCGTCACAGTTGTGGGCAGCAGTTAATTGACACGTCTACAGAGTGCGTGATTTATGCAAAACGAGTACCACTTGTCTCGTACGTTTGTAGCATTCTATGTAAATGAGGACTTTCAGTAACGGCACAAAAAAATGGAGCGTATTTTCGCACAAAGCGTACATCCCTCGCAAATTGAAGGTCCAACCACACGCTGGGCCAGGCATTAATGCCTCCACACTCGGCCCTTCCCTCCTAACGTCTTTCGCATCTTCGTACTCAGCATGGTCAAGCCGCGCACGTCGACAAGCAAGCCGAGGCGCACATTCATCGGCGTGGCCATCCTCGCCACGATCATTGCACTTATTGGAACAATTATTACCTATGTCGAAGCAAATTTGCGTCAGTTTTTTATTTTTGATCAGCCAAAATTAGAAGCAATTGCCAAAAATGCAGTAGCGAAGCATGGCGATGCGGCTGACATGATCTTTGAGGAGATCGTGGGTGAACTCCAGAAGGATCCCAAGATTGCACCGATGCTGAACAGAAACTCATTCCGAGATCCCAATGAATGGGTATTCAACAATGCAGGTGGCGCCATGGGTTCCATGTACATCATCCACGCGTCTATCACTGAATACTTGATTTTCTTTGGCACACCTATCGGTACGGAAGGTCACACTGGCCGCCATACTGCAGATGACTACTTCCACATTCTTTATGGTGAGCAGCTTGCATTCCGTGCCGGTGATTTGAGTGCTGAGCGGTACCCAGCCGGATCGATGCATCATTTGAAACGAGGTGAGGTGAAGCAATACATGATGCCAGAGTCAGGATGCTGGGCGCTGGAGCTCGCGCAAGGCTGGGTTCCACCAATGCTTCCTTTTGGCATGGCTGACTCCTTATTTTCGACACTCGATCTTCGTACATTCGGACGCACATGTGTGATCACGGCGCGGGAGATGATTCTAAATCTTCTTCGTGGTATGTAATTTTCACAAATATATCGGGTCGTCTCTGACTCTATATTACAGGCAAGTTTTGAATGGAGATATGACTATCCATACACAGCATGTCGGCTTTTTTCCCGGATCCGGTTTCCATAGAAAGCAATGACGAGGCCAGCGCCAGAGAGCGGGATCGATATGCCACCGAACAAAGTCATCGCACCTTGCAATGTCATGCCAGTGACCATCTGTTCAGTGAATAAGGGGAAAGCCCCCGCAAGTCCACAGCGTACGAATGAATTCATTGCGATCACAGCGGCTGTGTTATTGCTGTACGTATCGGTCATGTATGCCATCCATGAGCTGAAAACGCATAACATGCCCATTGAAAAGCACATGGCGCCAATGCACGGGACAATCCAATGCACATGCGGGAATGGTGCTGTCCAACCAAAGAGAAACAGCCCTATCGGTACGAGGAAGGTGGAAAACAGACCGGAGCGGATCCGTAGCTCCGGTGAGTGTTTGTTCATATCGTATGCACGCCTGTACTCTGTGTTTTGGATCCAAAGCGATACAAACGCAGTGGACAAGCAGAATCCTGCCATCACGGCAAAATACGTGTAGCCCACCTGAACGGGAGAGAAGCCACGGACTGTGCCCCAAACCTGAGGAAAAATGAGAAGGAATCCATACAGCAAGCCATACAGAAGAGACGTGTAAAACGTAATGACCATAATTAGTGGTTCTTCAATCAGGAGAATCCATGGTACAGGAAGTGACACAATCACGCGCCATAAAAGTAATTTCACGAGTTTCAGACCGGGCAAATGATGGTAAATGTGGTTTACTTTCCGATGGAACCATGAATGATGATGTAGCTGCTCTTCCACGTTCTCCATCTCGGTCTCGATCTGCTGTTCAATGAGAATCGGTAGATACGTCTCAGGCACTGTCCATGTGTATAGTACCAGGCAAGCGAATGCCGCAACAGGTAAACTGCGCAAGTTCCAATGCCAGTTAGAATCATGAACAACAACAGCGCCAACAGTAGCTGCGACTGCAGGTCCCATGAATGTGAAGAAGCGAAACATGGTATTGTATGGATTCCGCTCGCGTTCCGTCGTCATATCAACGATGCTTCCTGCGACATTTGAAAAAGCCGTAGCGCCCATTGCTCCAGCGAAAAAACGACATATGATAATTCCTGCTGCATGCATGGATAAACTAGCACCAACGCTGAAAAGTATGGTACCCAAGAGAGATACGATAAAAACGGGTCGACGCCCTACGGTTTGGCTCATGGGACCCCATAGTAATGATCCAACCGAAATACCAAACATATAAATACCTGTGCCTAGATGGGCGAGTTCTTTGCTCATATTTATATCGTGTAACATGGCGGAAATACCTGGAGAATATACGCCTGACGCGTATGTTTGCAAAAACACAATCATCATCAATACGGTATTGATGTACACCTTCTTTGACAGGGGCCAATTCTTTGGGTCTTCAACACTCATCAGTTCACCCACGGTATTTTTCGGCATTTCACATTGCGAGGAAGTCTGTACTTTCGTTTCTTTTGATAAACATTGCTCGTCATCCATGCCCGCGAGCGAAAAGAGCCACGCTCTCACCTCGCCAGGCTTTCAACAAACCTTGCAGGGTACTCAAAGACTTGTGGCACCGAAAGGAGATGTGGAGAAAATAAGGTCTTGTCGTTGTCAAATCAGGTAGGATTCATCTCATGTAAGACTAAGTTTTAATTTACTTACAAACGAGAACTGCGAGTTTTTGGGCGTGGTTAAAATCTGCAGGACGCGAGTGAAGCGCGAAGGGGAACAATACACCTGGGCCATTCTCATGAAGGTTTAATTTACATTTTCATGAGAGCAACTATGAGTGCCCAGGAATATTACTATCTTGACCCCCAGTTGAGGGATCAGCAGAATACTTCGTTTCAGAAGCATGCAGTGTGGCTCGTGCTTGAGCGGCTAGAGACGCGTATGTATCCTGATTCGCTTTAAGCCATGATTGCGCCTGTTTTTCGGTCGTGATCGTTTTGGAGCAGAGAGACTCATCTTGCGCACGTTCCCATTGTCGAAGCTGTTTTCGTAGCGATGGTATAGAGGCGCGCAAAGCAGGTGCGGCGTCAAGATTCGCGTTATATAAATTGACCCAATGACGGTGCCGATCAATTAAACGATCCTTTGTTCCACTCGCCGGAAGTTCCAGGGCCTGTGGGTGAGTCAGGAGAGGAATCATAAGCATACCTCGAGCATTTTGCGTAGATCTTTTTCCGACTTGAGCTGGTACTGAGGACGAGTGAGTCGTTTAGGACTTGGTTGGTGCGTCATGGAGGGCCTCCGTAGCCAGGAATCCATTTTTGACGATGCTGTCGACGACAAAGCCGATGATGATGCTGGATGTGGGTCATCGAGACCGCATCCACGATCCAGATGTTCATTGAGAGTGGCCGCGTCAAATTCGTGCTGACAAATTGGACACTGGACCACCGTCGATGCATCCAGAGCACGGTAATCAACATGCTCACCATCCAAATCGTCGACTGCTGCACGTTTCCGTGGCCGAAGTCGTCTTTTCGTACGTTCATCTAATTTTTCTTTCAGCGCCTCCCCGTCTTCACTTGGCGCTGCCAGCTGCTTATTGTTCTTATGTAGAAGATTCGACTCAAGCGCCTCTATAGTGCGCCACTGCTTCATCAAAAATGGTCTAATCTTGTAAGAAACCAGCTCTCGGTAAGGCAAAAGAAAAAAATTCTGCCCACGTACCGCGCATGACGCCAATGATTTGCGGCGGCTTCAAGTGCCGGCTGCGCAACTAGTTCTGCATCAAAGGCTTTTTTCTGGCGACAGTTTGGGCAAAAAGTCCCGGTTCCACCAGGTTGGTTGATGTGCTCTCTGATGCAAGAAGAGCAAAACAGATGTGCACATTCTCGAAGCGCCACGGGGGCGCGAAAAATGTCCTGCGGTCAGCCACCAGCACGTCACGTACGTAGCAAAGACCGCATCGGAGACTGGTATCAAGTGGTCGAAGCTCTGACCATGCGCCTGTCCAGTCAGATGGATCGCTAACTTCGTCTAAGAGCGCGTCGTTCATGCGAAGCAAAATGGATGTGTCTCTCGCCCGTTAGATCAAACGAACCAGACGCATGTTAGTCCGGCGATGTTAGCCACTTTTTCAACCTCTCCACACGATTTTCTGGATACGCCAACACACGTTAGAATTGACCTCCCGTTGTCTCTGGGCAAGCCAGATTGTTCACTTCAACCAACAGTGTATATCAATAAACCTAACGAATGGATGGTATCTACCGAGGGAGAAAGACTGAGGAAGAAATCTACTAATACATACAAGGTATTTTATCTGTGATGGCGAAGTCGCTCATGTCGAAGTAGGGCGTCTTTTCGTGAAAAAGTCGCGCCGCAGCAACGACAAGTCCATTCAAGCTCAGCAAGCGCTTTTTTGACATCGACCTCTTTTCCAAGGACGACACACTGATCCAGATTCAGTACGCCGTCTTTGAAAAGTTGTGCCTCTTCACGCAAATGGAGCGTTATGCGATGCCGTGCTAAGTCGTACATGCGATGGAACACTGTACCACACACCTGGTTTGTTAGCGGCGATACGTAATCACAGCGGATGATTGAGCCAGGAGAAGGTGACGAGGTATTGTTGCGTGCTACACCATGCACCGCACGGGGTGATGTGTCGGTTTGATGTCCTGCAGATCCATGATGGTGCAATGCTGCGCCAGTAGATGTTTTCGGACCCCCAATCATAGTGCGCTGTCTTCCCCGCCGCGATCCAGTGCGTGTCAAGGGCTGAGAAATGTGATGTGTTTGTTCATAGTCAGACTCAGCATCACCATCGCCGTTAGCATCCATGTCATTATCAGCATTTCCGCCAGCATCCTCGTCAGCATCGGCCTGGAGACTCGTTGCAATAACCGCTTTCTTTTGGACGTCAGCATTCGTACCATGACGTTCAGTGCTGACTTCGCCGTTGCGCCAACGATGCGGACTAGATGAATCGTACGGCACTCGTGCGGTCGGTGTCGATGTCGCATGTCTGTCGGGCTCGTCCGGTCTGCGATGTCGATTCGATGTACGACGCCACGCCGAGGTCTCATTTTCGGGCGGTGGCGTTCTTGTCGATAAAAGCTGTGGCATAGGGTCGGCAGATTGTGCGTCATGAAGTATTGATGGGCTCCGCCGTTCAGACTCACCACGTCCTCCGAACTCGCTTTCGGAGACACTCATGGACATGGTCGAGCTGCGGCGTGACTCATTGTCCGTACTTGCACTGGTACTCATAGCACTGTCTTGACTGCCAGAGATATAACCATAAGCACTTAGCGTGCCTGATCCCGTGTGATGAAAAGGACGCATAGGGGTATGTGAGTGAGGTCCCGCATGACGAGATGCACGATGCATTCGATCCGTCAATTCATCTTCGGATTCGCTCGACGCTGAGACCGAAGAGAACGAAGGACCGAAACTTGGCCATCTTGTGTCCGTGTCACGAGTATGCCCTGTGCCAGTGATCGACAGATCTGACGTGACTCCTCCGTACATAGGTCGGCTCCATTGCTGAAGAAGCTGTTCATTCGGCATGGTCGTACCGAGATGAATGCCATTCATTGCTGTGTATGGCTTTTCATCCTCATCGTCTTCTTCCTCGGTACTGGACCCTGTTTCCATGCCGCTGGACAACATGGTCTGTGATGGCAGATGCCCACTGGTGGACTGCGAGGGAAACAAGGAGAATGCATCTCCGATCACAGGAGGGTCTTTGACTTTGGCAGGAGGTGTGGTAGCTTCATTGTAATCAATATGAAGCTCGCGAGGTGATATTGTCAATTTGTCGTTTGGACGCTGAGCGAGCGAATGCACAGATGGCTGCGGATACGGTTGTGGATAAGACTCCAAACCAAACTGCTGCTGTTGCTGCTGCCGCTGCCGCTGTAGCTGCTGATCCGTGCGTGGTTGTGTCTGGTTCATATCATCTGCTTGTTTCTGTGCACGAAGCACATCGTGACCTGCGGCCATCGACGGCACAGGTGCATTGCCTCCGTGCATGCTCCAATAGGATCGCCATCTACGGAGATTTTCATTCGCATCTGTGTTTCCCGGATTCCAAAATAGCGAAGCAGCTGCAGCCGCATGAGCATCGTTGAAGAATGGCGGTAATGCCTGTGATGGCTGTGGCTGGTTGGCGGACTCGTTAGGTGGTGTTGGAGGATCGCGGGGGAGATGCGGGAATAGAGGTGCAGAGCTGAGTGTAGCTTTTTTATCAGAATCTGCAGAATGCAACGATAGCAAATCCAACGGTTCGCCAAGTGTACCGCTAGACGGTTGGGACGGCTGCTCGGGAGGCGTTGTAATGGGTGAGACACTTCTGAGTGTGGCAGGCGACACGCGTGACACATTTTCTGACGAGCTCTGAGAATGGTTCGAATTAAGGATACTGGTATAAGGAGTCTCATCAAAAAGGGGTGAAGTATCAGGTCGGGTCGCTCGATGTTCAAGAAACGCTGACTTGTTCCGAATTACATCTGGCGGGTGCTCTTCTCCGTCCTTATCGTCATACAAAATAAAGTCGCCCTCTTCCATGATATATTAGCCCAATACGAGCGCACGCCACCAGTCTCGAGCACTTTTTCAATGCCCAAGTACTGGCTCGAATGAGTCGCTCAGCACGTTTGCCGTTCGCGACGAATACTTTGGCGATAATGTCAGGCCGCTGTATACGAAAGGGTCGATTAGGTGATTGCTGTCGGCTGCCGCCGAACTCGGCCGATCGTGCTACCTCTTTCATCCGTGCACGAGCCCACTACTGATGAATATCTGACACACGCGTACACGCGCATACAGTCTCACAAGCAATGTGCAATCAGTCGGGTGTTTAGCTCAGGTGGGTGCCCCATCCACCATGCCACAGAATACGAGTCCTAAAGTCGTAATCGAGTCACTTCCTCTGAATGGTACGTGGATATTGAATAGACGCGCGTGCTAATACCAGCAACCACTGTCGATGTTTCACGACTCTTGCACCCTATGCAAGTCCTAAGTGTATCAATAACAGAGGAAGACGGTAAAAGCACAGCCAGTGTGCTTTTATCGAACATGAATGAAGTTCAGCGAGCATGTCAACGTACGGGGCATTATGTCGCAGGCAAAGCAGTGTATGTTGTCTACGGGACATGGTTAATTCTCCAGAATACTAACACGAGCCGTCAGTCGTATTCGAGAAGCAGTGCTGTCAAGACGGCCAGAAGAAGCTGTATCCCAGTTGCAAAGGCCAATAAGCTGGGCTGCCGCTGCCAAGACAAATCTGGAAAGTGAAAACAAGACCCATTTGGGACATCGTAATTTATACGTGCTGAACCTCCCACTGGACGTGAAGGAGGATGAGCTGGAGTCTTTGTTCAGCAGATTCGGCCGTGTCGTGCACTGTGTGATTCTTGCAATGCTTGACACACAAGCACGCCGACGCGGTTTCATCGACATGGACTCTGCTGCTAGTGCGCATGCTGCGATGCAGGCGCTTCAAGGTTTTGTATGGCATGGATATCCTATGGAAGTTTCTTACGCACTCGTTCAGCGAGAGGGCACACCCGATTCTTCTGATGAGAACGAGCAGAATGGCATGCAGAGCACATCTCCAGCGGTCATTGAGCTCAAGGGACTTCTTCCTGCGGCAACAATTGATCAAGATGATGTGCGCCAGCTTGTTGAACCACATGGATGCGTCTTACATGTGGATTTCCCGGCTAGCTTGAAGGATGTCGCGACCTATTCTGTGCGTGTTACGATGTCTTCCAGTCGTGACGCGCACAATGCAAGTAAAGCATTGAATGGAGCGGATATCAATGCACAACATCTTGAGGCCTCGCATCTACCAAGCACTCCATTTTTGGCATGTAGTAGATTTGATGATGTTGTAAAAAGTGAGCAAGTAAGAAAGGGAAGGGCTTAACAAGCCACCATAAAATAGACATGATATCACTATGTTATCTGCGCTCGTCGCGATCACAGAAACGATTACATTAATAAAGCCACAGGCGATAGGCAGGATGAGACTTCCATCCGTGAGAGTGTATGGGAAATTATAACAAAAGACATGTCACGTAACTAAGAACAATTGATCCAAATCTCACCCTAGTTCGTTCTGGAATACTGGTGTAGAGGCGGGTCGTGGAAGAGTAGCTGATAATGAAAGGCCGGTTGTGGTCGCAGGCAAAGCTCCAGGTGGAAGGGACGTCAAGCTTGTTGGCGGCGGGTGTAGTGGCGCATTTCCATCCCATTTGAGTGTAGGGACACGCGTCGGAACATCGTGCAAGACACCGACCTGTTCGGCTAGGCGGCGGTAAGCAGGCACATATACGAGATCGTTGCGTTGGAGGAGCTCAGCGGTTGCTTGTGAGTATTTAACTTGCGCATCACGTTCAAGTGCTGGACTTAACAGTGCACGGCTCACAAGGAGAACTCCATGAACTGGGTCCAAGAGCACTTCTTCCAGCACTTGCATGCGGGGCACATCGAAGAGGGTCTGAAGGAGGAGGCGAGCTGACTCTAAGTCAGCCGTTTGCGATAGAATCCGCAATATCACACCAGATGCTAGTTTGTGTGTGCACATTTGAGACATGAAGGGGACAAAACGCGGGGCGACCAATGTACTGACGCCAGCAAGGCCGGACGACTCAAAGAGCCATGTGAGTAAGAGAGCTCCATTTGACGAGGTGGAAAGCGGTACACAGTGTAAAATGATAGCGAGAGCTACTCGTTTTACATGGTGCCGAGGCATGTCGGGATGCTCCAAGCAAGTCCGCATGCTGCGGGCACCGAACCTGCCCTGTGCAATTTCCCAGCACCGGTCGACCATGGCATCCATGATGAAGTCGGCCTTTGGAAATCCAAATGGCAACACACATTGGACAACATAGTTACCGAACTGGTCTAATAGTAGCGGTGGCACATACGGCTGCATGTGTTGGACAATGAGGTCTTGCTGTTCCTCGGTACGAACACAGTCGATGATTTTTTGTGCAGCCCATGTGCCATTTTTATGAGTGCCAATAGAGGCTAGATGCGGCGCTAGCTTCTCAAGCATGCGTGTCTTGGCAGACTCGGAACATTGTTCGAAAAAACGCTGCACCACTGTATTACCAATGTAGTTGCGCGCAAGCTCGACAATGACATCAAGTTGCTCTAGAGCGACTTGGTCAACTTCTGGTTGCGTCAGCCGGTGCGCTTCGAGCGTCTTGCGCAACTCTCGGTACTTGGCATGATCCATACGCCGGCTGGCTCGACCACCGTCGGCCGGCAGTGGAATGCTTGTTGCATAAGTGTGCTCGACGGGCGAAGCGACCTGCTCAAGCTCTGGATCGAGACCAGACTGGAAGCGCAGGACCTTGAGCCATTCCCGTTGTTGATCAGGCGCCAGTGATGGTGCGAGCTCAGACGGGAGGGGCACACCGCCCTTATCGCTGCTGGGCACGATGCTTGCCGAACCACCGACGCGGGTCGCTCGCGGCTGCCTACGAGGCCAGATGTCTTCTTCAGATACAGAGAGTACGCGCAGTGGCCATGCACCACCAAATGGCAAGCTCGCATCCAACTGAAGTGCTGTGCGAGCATCTTCGATACGTTCGAACGTTATTTGCACGGCGTGTGGCTGAGCTGCCACATGCTCGATGGGGCCAGCCATCAGGAATAGCTGCGTCAGCTCAGACTGTGTCGTGCCAGGTGGCAAGGCCGACACTTGGATGACGCGCGAAGCGACTGGTTCCACATCCATGCTAGGCGGCAGAATTGAGCTCATTCCAGCGGCAAAATGTGGCATGACCGATTGGTCACTAAACAGCTCCATGAGGTAAGCACCAATGAAAGAAGTGCCGGCCTCGGCCGCTTGCTCAGCTTGAATGGTTTCTTCGAACTGGACAGAAGCAGCGCCGTGCTGCGGGAATAATAGAATGTCTTCAATCATGCCGTACGGCTCAAAGAGACGTAAGAGAAGACGTGTAGAGGCTTGTGTACTCAAGCGTGTAATGTACAGGTTGCGTTCCTCTCTAGAATCGCGCGGCTGACTGGAGTGCAAATGAGCAGAGTTGCTTCGAACGCGTGCTGAAAGTGCGTCTGGTGTCATCATCCCATATGCGCGCTGAAGCTCGAGTTCCGTGCGCTGTCGTCCGTCAGGTCCACTCATAGCGGCAACTGTTCCTGAGCGCAAACGACCAAAACCGGGCGCACGAGACATGAACGGCTGCGAAGATCCTTTCGTCGGAGCCTGGCTTTGAGGATGGATCTGAGTCGGCATCATTGGCGGCGCTGGAGACGTCGCCGATGATATACGGTTTTGTTGTTGTTGCTGCTGCTGGAGCAACTCGGGCTGTAAAAATCGGTCGATTACAAGGTGATGAGATGACTCCATCATACCCAACGCCGGTTTGACACTTGCATCGGTGCGAGCACGTTCTCGTGGCACTGGTCGAGGCTCATCGCCAAGTCCCAAGTAGTCTAGGGTCTTGGCGAGAGACGATTCCTGCGTCTCACCAAGGGCATCAGCGTCGCTCTTTTCGGAGAACAGGCGGAATCCGTCGGGCAATGACGGCACACCGCTGTTATACGTGGTCGATACCTTCTCGAAATCGGTCGCATGGCGAGGCACACTTACATGACTCGCGCCAAGGGCACCGCTCCACAGAGGCTCGTCGAATTTGGGAAGTGGCGCACCTGGGGCGCCAAACCTAGATGGCATGGTACCTGCTCGTGTACGACCGCGGGGTGGATGTGCATGCAAGCCACCTTCAAATGCTGAAGCTACAGCGGGGCGTGTTTCAAACGAAGGTATGGTAGATAGAGAGTTCGTAGGACCATGCCTGCCTCGTGCTAACGGAGGAATGGGCGACTTTTCATGAAACGGTGAATCGGTCGACTGAAACGCCAATGTTGGCGGCGGTTGTGACGATGTCAAAGCGATGCCCTCATTGCGACCAGGGACGGGCATAGCGTTACTCGATGACGAACACCACACCGACGAGGATGGCGATGCCGAAGGTGCGAGGGTGCCAGCAGACGCAGCAGCGGTCCATGCATCAGTTGGTCTACTTTCAAGAACGGACGCAGGTTCCGGCGTGCTCATTCGAGAGTACGTCTGTGTACTGGTTGCTCCCTTACCACTAATTATTTTGTTGTTTCTCTTTTTTCAACGAAAGACGCACAGGCAATCGTGTGCTAGGGAGCCCACGCAGCCGCGCAGATTTGGCGCTTGGACAGCTCGTCTTGGTTCGAGCGCAACACAAAACGGAGCTTAGACATTGTGCTGCGTTCGCGCCTGCCATTCGGGCATGCACGCACACATCATCACTTACTTACCAGCTCGGCCGTGCGGCAGTGCTTGTCGGCCGAATCATGCACCAGTTTACTATCGCAGGGGTCATATCGATCAGGCCAAGAAAATTGTTGCGGAAATCGGGCGAGAGCTGGGACGCACACGATATGCAGGAAGATCGGCGTGCAGGAAAGAAGTTTTAAGGGGGGCCGAGCGGGCACGCGAGTGGGCGGCCATGTGGACTAAAAAAAGGGGAGGGAGAAGGGTGTTGGGGAAAGAGTTGAATGTCGTGGAGCCGGCGGCAGCTACACTTTTCTCTTGCGCCACCAGCGAACGAATTTCAACGTGAACAGGTCGTTTGTGGGTTATTCGGTGTTCGCTCAAAAGGAGTCCCAATCCGTCTTCCAACCAGGCTTCATTCTAACCATATTCTGGTCGCTGCAGGAGTGGTGATTTGTGTGCCTGTGTGGGCAGATATCATTTCTTTTGTCCTTACCTCAAGTCCCACCGCACACAATAGACTGCGGCGATATACTTTGGAGGTGCGATAGAACTGACGGCATTGCCTCGACACTGCACCTGTCGTTTCAATCTGTCGCACATTCATGAATAAAGAGGCGAATGTGGCCGGGGAGACGGAATTGCCGCGTCGCGCCACACGCTCGAGAAAGCTTCCATGCTGGTTACGTTCACCGTCGCCAACGCCCCTCTCCGCTCATAAGCCTGCTGAAAAGCTTGAGCGGTCCTCTACGCGTGTAGCTGAGGGCACAATCACCCAGACAACCGATGCCAATACCGCGGGTGTCAGGGACTCAGCGATAGTAACACCAGCTGCATCAACAAGCATGTTAAACACAGCCGGCACTTCCTCATCGAAAGAAACAGGTCCCGGTAAGAGACAGCGGCGTCCAAGCTCTATGTATAAGCCACCAGAGGCGCTGACGGCTGATCTGAATCGCACGTCGCCACTCACAACAGCTTCACCGTCTTTGTCAAAATCATCCAAGTCTTCGCGCTCTCGGACCAAGCCTTCAACTAAGACAGAGGATGACTCAAGTCGTGTTCCAACACGCATTACTCTGCGTGTTCCCTCGCGCAGTGCACAGCCACGCACACAGTCTCCGTCGGCATCCACGTCGACAACCCCATCATCATGTGCTTTGGCATCGAAACCGAATGTTCCTGAGCGAATGGCCGGCGAAGTGACCCCCAGCTCAAAGCCAACGATACCTCCTTCCTCTGAAGCATCGTCCATACCGGTGACGTTCACGCGTCGTGGTGAATGTTTTTCTGAGCCGCATCGACCTCGGCATGAATCTTGCACGAATGACATGGCGGGTATCATGAGCCCCAAACCTGTGCGCACAGCCGACGGCGTCTGTCGCATGGGGATGGCGCCTGTGTCAGACGACGAAGAGGACGACGAGGAAGAAGACCATGTCGTCGATGAGCTGGCGCGGGATGCACTGCATGTTGACTTTGCCGAACGCGCTTGGGCTATATCTATTGATGATGCCAAGTATCGAGGTGGGCATGCGGAAATTTTTTGTGCGGCAGCCGAGCAAGGCTCTTACGGACGCAATGAAGCTCTTGACATCGGGAATCTTGGTGACGGCAGCAGAATCGACGCAGGCGCTTTTCGCGATGCTTGTAGTGGTGGTTGTGACGACTACGAAGACGACGATGACGACGACAACGATTTTCATCAAACAATGCTTCAGGATGCTGAACTTGACATGCTCACTCGTGTTGACTCCCCTAAGGGTAGCGAAGACGATGATGCATTGACCGACGGACACGCCACAACACCGGCGTCGTGTGGTCTTAAAGACTCACCTGACGAAATCCGGAGTTGTACGCCACCTATGTCTGAAGAAACCAAAGACACGGTATTTGCACATGCACTTCCTGTACCGCATCCTCGCACGTCCGATTCAGGGACGCATGCTGGTTCCTTAACACTCTCGCTACCTTATGAATTCGCTGCTTGTACGACTAGTACCCCTCTTCCTGACGCGAATGGCGAAACACCACTAACGCCTGTCCATACCATGACAGCTGCAGAGCTCGCGGAAATGTCGTCGTGCCAAGACGAAGAAAAGAACAATGGCTTGCCAGCACTTGCAGCGCCATCACTTCCGTCAGACTTGTCGCGCGACTCGCCCAACTCGGTGCCGGGATCACCAGCGTCACCGACTGTATATCGTGTTAGCAACAGCGGCTGGGAAGATTCGAGCGCAGCGTGTCCCACTACAAACCAGAGTGTGAATATGAACTTCACAGATGTCCAGTATCAGGAACATGACTTTCATGCCGGCGATTCCGGCCGTTTGGACAGTTTACCGGAGCCACCTCTTCTAGACGACGTATTCGAATCGTCAGAAACATCTCCTGCGCCTCATGAGCAGGACATCATACCCAAGAACGAAGGGTGGCTGTGTATCGACACGTCATCCAACGTGAAGTTGCCGTCGCATTTGCATGATGATGCAGAGCTTGATCCATTTTTCAGCCCACCAGAGAAGATGATGGCATTGACGGATCTTGATCGGGCTTGGGATTGGCTAGGTGACTTGAGTGAGACGAGTGCCGCGTCTCATCACTCCGCAGACCGAAAGAGAAAACGTAATACTCACGCACTAGTGAGGCGGCCACGAGCGGCTATCGCAGGCAAAGCAACAACAACAGTGTCGCCAACCTCGGGCGGTGACGGATCCACATCGACGGCAAGTTCATGCACACTGAATCAGCCTCGCTCCCGATTGTCGCGTCTGCGAAGCAGAGCGCTATGATGATCATCACGACGACATGAATGGATCAATCCACTACATTCCCATCCATTTCCTTCATCCTGTATGTGTATGTATTGTAGCACGCTATGAACGATAGATTGTGAAAAAAAATGTGCATTATTATTCTCAATTCTCTACTGCATAAGTTACTATTGCTATCAACTTTGTTCGTAATGCCAAGTCAATCTACATCGGGAGCGTGGAGATCGTGTTTATAGTATCGGCACGCTTCAACAGTCGGTTCGCAAGGGAGGATCGTGATTGTGGGACTTCGCCCAGGACAGGCCGGCTCCATCCAGCTACAGCACATGGCGAATCTGAGGCACTTGCTTCAAACGACGAGTCGCCAGATGAGTAACTTGTGTCACGGGCAACGGATTCGTGCATCGGTGGTGCCAACGACGACGCAGCGGTGGCGGTAGTTGCGGATTTTGTCACGGTGAACGCCGCAGGCTGAGAAGCAGTGGTCGCAGAGCCCGAGCGCTTCGTACGTCCTGCGGGTGCATCTTGCTTGTGCGCGTTGGTTGGAGCTGGCATCAAAGGCACAAAGTTCGTGGGAACCAGGGTTGGTGCGCGGCGCATCTGGGCCATTGCCGTCGCAGATGCGGACGTAGTGCGACCAAACGTTGGTGCATCACCATACGCAAAGCTACGGTTCCGTGAGAACTGTCGGCGGAAGCCAGAAAGTTCTGACGACCGCGCCTGCAAGTACCGGGGATCATCCATTCCAATGTAAGCACGCGGCTCACACAAATCTGGTCGGTACTGAAAGAAATCAGCGTAACCGCCTTGCAAAATGTAGACGTCAGGAAAATAGCATCTCGGGTAGTCATTGAAAAGGGAGCGATCAGCTTGACGTAGAGCGAGTGCCATAGACGGACTGCGCTTGTAACTAAACTCACAGTGAAAGATTAGCACAAACTTGCGCAAGTCGCCATGCTCATCGGGTTGGCCACTCTGTGTGCGGGTCGGCAGGATACGTCCTGCATGCAGGCCTTGCCCAGGCGTAAGGAAATGCCGATGAATCTGTTCAATCGTATTCAAATTCACGGCACCTGCAATGTGACCGCCTTCATGTTCGTACGCAAAGCGACAGTCGACGATCTGGAAGCCGGATATGCGGTCATCATAATGCCCCTGCATTAGCTCGCTCACAGTTTGGGGCGTCACGCGCATCAGTCCGTCACACTTGACTGGGAAGCATGGAAGAATTTTATGGTCCATTTCATGTGAGCCGAAGCCAGGTATCGAGTGTGTTGATAGGGACGTGCTGCTCGAAGACAACGGCCCTGGTGGCACGTTTTCCTTGGCTCCAAGTGTCTCGGTCATTGTTTTGATCCGTCGTGGTACAGCCAATGTGCTTCGGCGTACTGACGATCGAACAGGAGAGCCTCCGCACTGTTGAATAAGTGCTGTTTCATCACAAGAATCGTCAAGTCCATGCAGATCTGCTTCAAAGTCTTGCCTCGAGGAGGAAGGGGGTACCAAAGGAGCACTTGCTCGATGGTTCCACGGCACCTGATCAACGGCACCGAGACTCGGTGATGACATAGGCGATGATGGCACCGCACTTATTATGGTGCTCACATGCGGTGACTGCGGATCGAAGAAGTAGCTCGCCATAGGCGATGTTGATTTTGCTTCTGGCTGGTTTAGTTGTGTCGGGACGAGAAACGAATCACTTCCACTGCTATCGGCTGTGCAAGAGTGATCACCAATGGCCGAGACTGTGCGTGTAGGCGACACTGGCCTGGTCTCTGGCACTTGGATGTCGGTGGCGGTTGTCGTCCACCACATTGATTCCTGCGAAGAATGTTAGATAATGAAGGGAAACAAGGTGCTGTGTAGCATGATATACATACACTTTGCGTGCGTGTGTGAGTGCGAGCTCTGTTCATGGGCTGCGATTGTGTTATGGTCTCTTCGCTGAAGAAGACACAGCGATCGGGCCCATCGGTCTCGAAGGACGCATCTTGCAGCTGCCTTGTGGATGCCAAGCGCTTCTTAGGCCGTTGCTTCTGCTCAGGGCTTTCAGGACTAGATGAGTAGGTCAACATACTGCCGAACTGGCCTAAAACAGGCATGGATTTCCGCATGGATCGGTCGGCGCGTCGTAGTGATGACGAGGGCGCAGCCGATAGGATAGGTGCCAAAGTTGGTATACCTTGCTGCTGCTGCTGTCGCTGAAGTGACTGCGAGTGCTGCATCATCGAAGGATACGGGATCGAAAACGATTGTGTATCTGAACTTTCGACCATGGCAGCTGGCGATGAAATGTCCATTGCATGCGGCGAGCTTTCTGGCATGGCCAGGTATGTGTGTGGTGTCGGCATGAGCATGGATGTCGATGGAATCGAAAGTCGTGTGTCATTACAAACGGTCGAACTAAACGGATCCAGTGTGCTTTGTGTATCCACTGTGGTCAGATGTATCGGCACTTGTGTACGACGAGACCCTCGGCGAGGACTGTCTAGGGAGGAGATCGACATAGAAGAGCCAAAGGATTGGTCCAAGTCGTTAACAACTGAACCATCACGAGACGTGTTTGGCGATGACGATCGCAGGGTGACTCCTGGCACATCTGCACCCACGGCCCAGCCCGGCGTCAGCGACGTAGTCGCTTGGGCCGAGGACAGCAGCGAAGCCATTTTCCTGTTGGACTTAGTTCGCGTACACCCCGCAGACTAGACTGGAGCTGTAGTTCGTGCCTAAGATACGACGAAGCCGACCAAGAAGGCAACGGGGCAGCGGGGCTTGAGGAGAGAGATATCAGCCCAATCCTCAAACAATGACACACGCACAAGGCAACGTGTGCGAATAGACGAGCAGCAATGTCTAGCCAAGCGCGAGACGTGACAAAGACGGAACCTCGATTTGGAAAACCTATTCTGCCCCTATTCTCCGGCTCGCTTGAATGTCTACAATGTACGTATGTTCCGAATGGGATAAATTCCTATGTGGGTTGTGCGACAAGCAAACAACACTTGTACACATTCTACACACGCGCCGGCCAATCGGGCATTTGCCCACATGCCAAAAAATAGCATGGGATTGGATTATGTCATTTCTATCGGTGGGCGGCGCGCGCCTTATGGCATGATAGGCAGCACGCACTAGCAGCTTCGTAGCCCAAGTTTTACAAAGCATCAACAGCGCAATCTGCCTCCACACGAAGGGGGCCTGACCGTCAGGGAGCGACAGATAGATGGACGATACGGTATTTTTTTTTTTTTGCCCAATAGCTAACAAATTTGTGTTCTGGTTGCTAGCTTTTTGGGCAAATCTTTTTATTCTTATCCTGCACCGCGTGTGCACATTTTTTTTTGTTCTTTGAACAGCGTGTATATTAGCTTCGCTAGTCGTTGACTGGTGGTGAGACCTTTGAATGTCTAACACACTAGCTTTGTTCTGGGACATTACGTCCACAGAACGTGATGCTAGGTTGAATGCATCACAGGAACTTGTCCAAACATTGATATCCTCTCAGCCGTCGTCTGAAGATGCATGCATGGATGACGTTGTCGCCAATACCGCGCACGCGTCGTCAGCAGAGGACGTGAACATGTCGGAAGAAGAAGTAGAGGCTTCGGAGCAGCGGATTGATGAGCTAAATACATCTGAAGTAAGCTACGCTATACGCCGTCTCGTCCGTGGACTTGCCAGCCCACGCGAGAATGCTCGTATCGGTTTTGCTGTGGCTTTAAGTGAGCTCCTCAGTCATCTCTCCACTGTGTCGGCGCACGATATACTTGCTCTTCTATGGAAACATAGCGTCGTTCGTGGAAACCTTAGCGGGCAGGAAGTACGTGACTTGCATTTCGCTCGCCTGTTTGGCGTCTATACACTAGCACGTTCGCGCTTGCTTTACTCGAGGCGATCCTCTCTTCTCACTTTCAAGCGGACGTTCCTTATTATCATTGCTGTCGCATCCTATAAGTCGTGGCTCAGTGAATCTTGTGGCTGGGTTCTCGTTGAGCTTATTCGACCTCTTGGACCAACAAATTCCACACGTCCACCGTGGGCGGATGACGCTCTTTCATGGGTGTTTGATCAGCTACAGTCTCTGCCATCGTTCTCACCAGAAACACTAGCTCTTTTACTTACTCTGATGCAGATGATACCATCGCTTTCGATGGCGAGTCACCGCATGATACCACCCTTCAAGCAGGCGAATCCTTTGGCACCTGCTAACTTGCCAGCGCTCGCATCAATATTGCGTGAAGCAATTCCAATGCATTGGAATTCAGATACACCTGCGCCGAAAGCTGGAACATGGACGGCGCATCTGCCGTTCGTCTGGGATATGCTACTGGATCTGTACCTGGGCAAACCGCATGATGAAAATCTTCAAGGCGACCATGACCCTGACGATATGAGTAGTGAACACCAAGCTTTGTTGAAGGGAGCAGCTCCGTTTCCGGACTTTTTCCGTGTTGTCGTGGACGAATCGTTGTTTGCAACACAAGCATCACCGGAGCGCAAATCATGGGGGTTTCAAGTCCTTCACCGCACATTGCCGCGGGCGTCAGCTGATGTCTTGCCGTTCTTGTTCACCCCCAATCTTATGCGTACGTGGGTGAATCAGCTTTCTGTGCCTGATCGACTGCTGCACAGCATGGCACAGAAAACCGTACTTCTCGTGGGCGATGCTGTGAGGCGCTGTCCTACAGCAGGGATTGCTCTCGTGACGCAGCTTACCGGTGAGCACGGGCGTCAGAACTTTGACCGTGTCACGCACACCAAAACGATCGAGTCGATTCTTTCGTCTCTCGACGAGGCCGGACTTCAGCGCTATCTGGCCTACCTGCGAAGTATTTTGTACGCATCTGGTATGTCGTCTGACGATGCAAAAAGCATTGCAATGCAGCGGCAAAGTGCATGCGATCAAATGCTTGCTCTTGTGCGCAGTCGTTTGATAAAATCGTCTGGCGCTTGGGTCCGAGATGTGCTTCTTTTCTTTGCTGGTCATGGATACTATGCTGTAAAAAAGAATCCGGCTCGTCCGTGGAGTGCTGTGTTACAGGTGCCAGATGCTGGGGCATTTTCTAACGCGCTGCGCGATGTATGCCGCTCGCGTCTCCAGGCATGTTTGGCGGAACTGCATGAGCCTGACGAGCATGGTAAGCCATGGCCTTTGGTTGTCATGGACATGCTGGATGGGATGGAGGAAGACTCCGAGCACTTCTCGTGTTTGGCAAATGCCGTTGCCCAGGAACGAATTCGTCGCGGCCGGGAAGTTCTGAAGCAGGTGCAACGAGTTGTACTGAAGGAGAAAAATGAGAGACAGCTCGAGAAACTGCATGCATTTGAGGTTCTCTTGGCGTCGGTGATTCTTGTCACCTTTGAAGACACAGGTGACGCGCCTGATATGATCGATCCGCTTGTCGACACTGCACAGCTTTTGTTTCTTGACAAGCCGAAGAAGCAAAAGCAAAAGCATCTACCGAAAACGCAGGATGCACCACAGCATGAAGTGGGCGGTATGGAACTGCTTACGGACACACTTGTCGGGCTGCTAGAGTTTTCATCAGCGTTCCTAAGATCCATGGTCGGCCAGGTCTTTGCAAAATTCAGTCGTTCCATGACGAAGGAGAGCTTGGATCACTTGATTGATCAGTTAGGTATGAACGAACCAGAGAAGGATGATGATGTCGGGCACGAACATGAGGAGGGAATGGAGGAAGACGAAGAGGTCGACGAAGAAGACGAAGAAGACGAAGAGGAAGAAGAGGATGATGAAGAGGAACTCGAGGAGGAAGATGAGGCTGATGACGATGTGGATCCAGTGCTCCGCTCGCGCGTAGAGGAAGCATTCCGTGCGAGTGGCCTTGCGGACGATAATGATGACGACAACAATGCGAGTAACAATGAGGAAGATGATGTTGCAGTACTCGATGACGATCAAATGGCCAAGCTGGACGATAAGCTGGCTGAGATCTTCCAACAGCACACGTCATCGAAGCGCAAAGAACGCGAAGCACTCCAGCGCGATACTGCTCTATTCCACAACAAGATCCTTGACCTTCTCGATATGTATGCCAAAGAACAAAGTGGCAACGCACTTGTTCTTCGTTTAATTGCCCCCCTTCTGGCTCTCGCACGGGGCTCAGGTGATGTGAGTCAACAAGTGGCGACTCGAGCGAGTCAAATCCTGCGTCAGCGTCTTTGCAAATCGAAGGAGCTTCCGCGTGGTGAGATTGATGTAGATGAACTCGTTCGCGAGCTCAGCGCAACACATGAACTTGCACGCACGTCACACGATGCGACTATGGCAGATCTCGCTGCTGCTGTAAGCCACTTGTATACAAAGGTGCTTGTGCGTCACCTCCAGATCGATGGTCCCGTGACTGTTTTCAAGCATACACTGCAGGACTTTTTGGAGCGCAAGTCATCACCAGTGCGTCCTGCATTCATAATTGAGGCCATCCGACGATATCCAGAATTGGGCTGGGGACTCCGGCATGCGTTATTGGATGGTTGCCACATGAGTAAAGCGGCGCGTGCATTCCGACAGGTCCAAGCCTACACTATGCTTCAAGCTGTCTTGCAGCAGCAGCAACACCCTGATACAAGACAGGCACCCGTACAGGACGTGCTTTCCTTCATCGCTCAGGTGCGTCATGTTGTAGGAGAAACTGTCATGGCTGCTGCCTCCTCCGCTGAAAATGATGACGGTGCTACCTCACTCAATGCCCAACGCCTAAAAGATGTGCTGCGTTTCGCACTGCAAGGTGTGCGCATGACTGTGCGGATCTCAGATGGACAAGCCACCTCCGTGCAAGCTTGCTGGCCACCGGACGAGCTAGAGGCTATCTTGCAGGCGCTTCAATCTTCAGAGCGCTTCAAGAGCTCGTCGTCACTTCACAGCATCATGAAAGAAATGCTCTCTCTCATCCGCCGGTCAGATCCATCCCCATCAAGCTCAGGCTTGCCTACTAAACAGAAACGACGCGCCAGCGAAAACGGAAGCGAGAATTCGGAAAATTCTAAGCGTCGTGCATCTTCCGGCCCTACGAAGATCCGTAGTACAGATACGAGCACATAGTCTACTGCTGTAGAACGAGGAAAGGTTTCTGCTCATCTGACGTCCGTGCTTCTTACCTCGTTGCCTCTCCATGTGGTTGAACAGAAGCAGTCGTGGAGAAGTCACGTGGGCAAGTGTCCTTGCACCACGTCCGCCAGGCAAGAGTCAGCGAAAGACCAGACTCGCGTGGCACGGCGGCCAACTCGGGGCCTCTCATGCATTCTGTCGCCACCTCCAATCACTGAGTACCCCTCCTCCATCCTGTCCTTTGCAACAATGAGCCAGAATCTGACGGATGAAGACCAAAAGGAATTGAGCACATTCTTAGATGCCGAACAGGCGAAGGCACGTGTCCAGTCGACGGTGCACGCATTCACAGAGCGCTGCTGGGACCAGTGTGTGAAGTCATCTATCGGGTCCCACTTTGGTCGGGGTGAAGAAGCGTGTCTTAGCAACTGTGTGGAACGGTATGTACACGCAATAATTTGAGTTTAGTTCTTACTTGTTAGTTTCCTTGATACGTCGCTATTTATTGTATGTGTGATAGAGAGACTTACAGCAGGTCAAAAAACTCGAGAGCCAGCGCGATCTGAGCGCTTGAGCACACATGGCCAGAAAAAAAGTGCGAGATGCATGTTTGACATGAGTGCAACAATGTGTATGCATGCTACATAGAGTACAGAAAATAAAAGGATTTATTACATGGATGACACGCGTGAAGCGAATAATGATTTTGCCCATGAGATAGATACCGTTGTGAGTAGAGTGCATGAAATGCACGTCCACACTGCGCGGCGCAACGACCATGCCATCAATCTAGAGGCACAATTGGCAAAACTTGGCGCGCGGCCAAAATCGAACCTGCGCCGCGGCCGCCCCTATCACCATAAATGCAAGATATAGAGGGCGCTTGTCGGCCGGATAGAAAAGCAGTGTTGGAGAAAAGTGAAAATAAAAGCTGCGAGGTTTGGTCGGCACGGGGCTCATTCATACCCAAACTATAACGCACGCCGAGCCACTTTCGTCAAACAACTAGCGAATCGCGCCTTCATAGCATCGTTGCGATTGTCCCGGAAGGAGAAAAAGAAAGGCACTGTCGATTGGCATCCGTGCTTTCTGCATCTTCTCAGAGTCACACAAGGCTTGACTTAGTGCCACTATGGCATCACACTCGAATACCTCGAATGTGGTGGGCGGTCACTACCGGGTAGGGAAAAAAATCGGTGAGGGCTCATTTGGTGTGATTTTCGAAGGCACCGATCTTCTTACGCATCATCGCATCGCTATTAAGTTTGAGCCACGTAAAAGTGACGCACCTCAGCTTCGTGATGAGTACCGCACGTACAAAGTTTTGAGCGGCGTTCAAGGCGTGCCGCAGGTGTATTATTTCGGCCAGGAGGGCTTGCACAACGTGTTGGTTATCGATTTGCTCGGTCCATCTCTTGAAGATTTGTTCGATCTTTGTGGACGGCGCTTTTCCGTTAAAACGGTTGTGATGGTCGCCAAGCAAATGGTACGTACGAGGACGACGGCAACGGCACGACGAGCTGCTTGTGTTGCTGCAGTAACCAACGCATCTTGCTGACACTTGTACGCAGGTTTCTCGTGTACAATCTATTCATGAACGTAACTTGATCTATCGTGATATCAAACCAGATAATTTCCTTGTGGGGCGTGGGCCTGGCAAGTCGGCCAACATAGTGCATGTCGTCGACTTTGGGATGGCCAAACAATACCGTGATCCCCGGACAAAACAACATATCCCTTACCGCGAGCGCAAGAGTCTAAGTGGCACTGCACGGTACATGAGCATTAACACACACCTAGGGCGCGAGCAGTCTCGAAGAGACGATCTTGAGGCGTTGGGGCATGTGTTTTTGTACTTTTTGCGTGGAAGTTTGCCATGGCAGGGCCTTAAGGCTGCAACAAACAAACAAAAGTACGAAAAAATCGGCGAGAAGAAACAGAGCACGTCCATTAAGGATCTCTGTGATGGTCTTCCCGAAGAATTCGGCATTTACCTGAATTACGTACGCAAGCTCGGGTTCGAGGAGACGCCTGACTATGACTTTCTTCGCGAACTTTTCTCCAAGGTCCTTCGCGACATGGGCGAGGTTGATGACGGTGTGTATGACTGGCTCATGATGAATAATGGCAAGGGCACAGAGTCAGACCCTTCACGCTCTGCACATGCAGAGCGTGGAAATCCCCAAGACTTGCTTGCTACTGCTGGTGCTGTCGGTTCTGGCACGCCCGTTGCTAACGCTGCGGGTACCGTCGCAGTCTCGGGCGCGGCCACTCCGGGCGCTCAACCGACACCTCATGGTAGTGGACGTCAGCGGTATCGCACGGGAGAAATGGGCACGCGACTCAGCACGACTGAAATTCGCACTGAGCAGGGCTATGCACCTATACGCGACGTGCCACATTCGAATGCTAAGTTCACCCGCTCGCAGCAGCAGCTTGCCATGTCACCATCTGCATCTGGTGCGCGAGTCGCATCTGGCGCCGGCTCACCACATTTGGACGAGCGCCCACGACAAACAGCACGTCGCTACGAATCGCGGCCATTCGCACTAGCGAATTCCATGTCTGCTGATGCGGGTGGGACGACAATGCATGATGCGCCTGGTCGCATGAACCATCCAGCTGCGTCGCCAGCTGCGTTGCATAATGGCATGGCTGATACGAGTGGCACCGGTTATCAGACGACTGCGCCTTTGATGGAACGCCGGACCTTCGGTCAGCGGCTGGTGGACTTTTTCCTTTGTCGCTGTGACTAGGTGTATACTGACTCCCTCTACATGTGTCTTGGACTTGATCATGCACACATTTCGTGCGTATATATTTACATTCGTTAGTAGTGAGGCGTCATGTTTTTCGGACTTTATGTATTTGGCGGACTTGGGTCTAAGTATTATCGCTATTGGTGTGTGTCCGTTATAATCTTGTGTGTGTCTTCAATCGTGCTGAGGATCGGATGTTCCAGGCATTGGAACGTCTGGTTGGCAAATTAGGCAGCATGGAGTGTATAAAATGTTGCGGCAACTTAGACCGCGCGTGACCTCCACATTACGCACAAAGACTCGAGAGTGGCAAAGGAAGGTGATGCAGGCGGGCGTATGTGCGTAGATAGCTAGGTAGGTGTTGTGCGATTGGGAAGAGGCCAGGTCCCAAGGTAGTTTGTGGAGGGCTCGAGCCTGGCGATCCGTGTTTTGGCAGACGCCGTCTATGATGTCAAAAGCGTGCCGCCGCTTCGCTGTCATTGGTGCAGGGCCAGCGGGTCTAGCTGCTGCCCAACAGCTTCGTGCTGTGGCTGGCAATGCGCCCGTTGACATTGTTGTGTTTGAGCGTCAATCGACGATCGGTGGCTTATGGTCATACGAACCTGATCCTGGGCCGTGCATACTGCGTGTTCCTGCATTTCCACGACCAGGAGATGCAGGCTATGCATCATCGAACCCACACGAATTACAATGCCCGCGTGCGATGTATGAAGATCTTCGTACGAACATTCCGTCGGTGCGTATGTGAACAATGGGTTTTCGAACTCCCCTCTCCTCACACATGTGATAGCCAGTGATGGCCTTTCGTGGCGTTCCGTTTTTCCGTGACACCCCCATGTTTCCTACACGAGGTATGTGTGTTTGGTCAACCGGCGCTAGTATCAATGTAACATGCTTACATCCTTGTACGCATACACACATCAGCACACGTCCTTGAGTATTTGTGGCATTTTGCACGTACACAATGCATTCTATCGATGATTCAATTTCGGACAGAAGTCATGCGCGCTAAGCGCGTCGACAATACGTGGCTTGTCACGACACGTGCTCTCGATTCTCAACAAGAACAGACGCACACATTCGACTACATCGTGGCGGCACATGGACGGTGTAATGCGCCGTATATCCCTGCCATCCCAGGCATATCAAATTTTCGTGGGCGACAGATTCACAGCGCCTGGTACAGGTACCCAGATACGCTGCAGGCACGACGCATCTTGATCGTGGGGAACAACTCATCTGGTGCAGATATTGCACGTGAATTGTGTGGTGGTGCCGTCCGCACATGGCCCACCGCAGCTTCTTGGGAGAGGCAGCTGCAAGATGTTTCGGTGTTTCACTCATACCAAGATCCAACGAAACCTCCACCGGTGGACTTCGATCCTCGTGACGAGTCAAGTCCGTCGTGGTGCCGGAGGATCCAAGTCGTTGGACCTATCCAGTATATCGACGAGCAAGGCGTGATTGTATTCCATGATGGACGTCGTCTTACCAACATTGACATGATCGTCTGGGCAACAGGCTTCTTGTACCAAGTGCCGTTCTTCCACGCGAGCGATCCGCCCTTTGCTGAATCGCCTCTTGTCGTTCGTGATGAGCATACACGCGCGATTCCGTCGGTTTCGGCAGTAAGTGTACTGCATCAACTAGATGACTGGATGCTTTTTTATCGAACAGAGCCGAGCGTTTGTTTCTTGGGCTTGCCGAATCGCATTGTTCCATTTCCCATGGTGCAGCTGCAAGCTCGCGTGGCGGCGCATATTTGGCTGAACAAGATGCATCCATTGCCACGCGCGCGTGCAGAACTTCGTATCAATGATCCAGAGCGTTGGAACATTCGGAGCATGGATACATCGAGTAGTGTAGCATTGGATCAAGCGCAGCCTGGACCACGTCGCTTCGAAAGCCCCGACGTCTGGGGGGACTTTACGATGGGCGCGGACGCCGAAGCTGCGTACACGGATGCTTTGTTGAGTCTGCTGCCAGCTGCAAGTAATGCGCCAGAATGGGCACCGTTCCCTACTTGGCGCCGCGAGCTCCGAAAGCAAGGGAAGGCGAAACGACGGGAGATCCTGGGATACTAGCGCGACCAAACATGCACTGTGCCACAGGAAGATGCCGTGACAACCTGGGGATCCTGCTCGTCTGGACATGTTTCGGTCCACAGGATCGTCACAGGCACGTGCGGTGCGCGGCGGTGTCTCAGACTGCCACGCATGTCCGGCTTATGCGCCCATTTGACCCGGCCTTTCAGAGTATCCCAAGCGTACAAGTGCCCTGTTTCATCTCCACTAAATACGACTGCTTCGTCGCGCGAAAGGTCTGAGTGACAGCGGAATGCGTTCTGCGTGTGGCCCTGGAAACACTGCAATTGCGTTCCATCGGCCAAGTCCATGAGTCGGTGCGTAGATGAGAGCTGTGTCACAAGCACGGCGGCCCCGTCCTTCGTTGGCGTCAGGGATGTGATGGGCTCATCGAGCGTATCTGTGCGTAACTGACCCATGCGTACGTCATAGGTGCGTAACGCGCCGTCTACGGATGCCGTGTGGACGCAGTTAGGTGTGGGAGCTAGTGCGAGAATAGCATCCTGCGCATCACTTGCTTCCCAGATCGGTCGCCATGCATTCGATGCGCGCAAATCAAATGCACGCAAAGTCTTGTCACTACCTCCCGTGTACAAGAGGCTACCATCGTCATGTGCACCGGCGAATCTCACGTCATGGATTCGACCTGTGTGTGAGTGAAAGCGGCGGAATACTTGACCCGTTGCAACATCCCATAGCATTACTGCTCGATCTGGCCCGGCACTGGCGAACCTCATGCTATCTGGCGCAATGTCTAGACACAGCACTTCGTAGGAATGCGCGCTGTAGCGCTGGATGCATGGCGAGCGACCTTTCGAATCGACCTCATCCGAGACGCCTGTCTTTGCATTCCATAAGTGAATTTGCTGATCGCCACCACCTGTCAGCAGATACCGACCGCCAGGATTGTATCGTGCGACATGCACAGCGCCTGCGTGTGCTTGGATTGTATGCTTGGGTGTCAAGTCAGTGTTCCGAGACAATGCCGTGGCAGACTTGTCTAATTGATCTGCACTGGGATACAGTGCCATGCCGATATGAGCGTAAATGTCGTTGGAATGAATCAACGTTGGCCGCGCTTTTGGTTGCACGAATCGTCGTACGTAGCGTATCTCACCATGTAAAAATACTTACTCTCTTTCTGACACGCAACAGAATTTAGGAAGTGGAGTTGCTGCCGCCCTGCTCGGCTCGGCTCAGCTCCGCTCCGCTCCCCCGCATCTGCCAGGGCTTCCCCTTCTTGTGGGATCATTTAGCGACACGCTCTGCCTGAAAAGACATGCCGTGGTCACAGGACGTCAAGGCAACATGGCTCGAAGAAGTCATCTTTCTGGGAACAGGCACGAGTTCACAGGTGCCAGCCATCCATTGCATCACTGACAAGAACTCAGATTGTGTGACGTGTACAGATGCCATGAAACCAGGGAGCAAGAATCGCCGCTTTTGCACATCAGCTATTGTCCGTGGAAGTAAGCAAGGATGTCCTGGTACCAGTTCGACGATCCTGATTGATTGCGGTAAGTCTTTTTACGAGTCGGCCCTACGTTACTTCCCTGTGTATGGACTACGAAACATTGACGCGTTGCTTTTGACGCATGCACATGCCGACGCTATGTTGGGACTTGATGATTTGCGCAGCTGGACGATGAATGCTTGTATCCAGACGCATGTTGATGTGTACCTCACGCGCGAATGTATGGATACAGTGCAGCAGACGTTTCCATACCTTGTGGATACATCGCGCGCCACAGGCGGCGGCGATGTCGGTGCATTGCGCTGGCACATCATTGACCCTCATACACCATTTCTAGCCGGGCCGCAGCAAGTGCCAGTTCAGCCTTTGTATGTGGAACATGGATATACGCATGGTGGCCGTGTGCCATTTGCATGCCTTGGATTCCGCATCGACTCCATGAGCTACATCAGTGACTGTGTACGTACAAGCGGGTGCACGCATCTCTGTCGCAGAAGATCTAACAGCCAGCACCATATACCTGAGACAACCATGGAAAAAGTCGTGGGTAGTGATCTCTTCATTCTGGATGGCCTAAAGATGAACCGTCATACAAGCCATTTCTCCATTCCTCAGGCGATTACATGCACATTGGATCTGTGCATGCGCCATGCACATCGGCAGCTCAGTCCACCTTCCTTGACGGTACTCACCGACATCACACACCGCCTAGAACACCATTCCACAGAGTCACAGATCGTCACGCTTCTTGACGGACTCGCCGCATGGCTTCATCAGCAGGGCTGGAGCGCGACAGATGCGCCTTCCCGGTGGTGGACACGCATCTGGGACGAGCAAGAGAATGAGCTGCACGAGCGCCTCCAGCTCACTCCATTATCGTCGTCTCTGTCTATTAAACATGCGCACCCACTCGTGCCAGACATGCGCGTTGCGTATGACGGCGCGCGTGTCACGTTTTCTAGGCACGTCTAGTACGGCTGTGGCCGTAGCCTCCGGTAGAACAGGGAGAGTGGCATGTATAGAATGCCAAGACATTCTATACATCACGTGATATGCATGGGCCACGCATCAGCCCTGTAAGTTCACGCGCCCCATTTTGGTGTGTGTGGGGGATGGGGCGTTTGAGGTACGACGACCCAACATTCTGCGTGGAACAGCGTCGGTTCGTGGGAAGTTCGCACGACTTCGGCATTGGTTCTCTTGACGTGGCATGTGGGCTTGGGTCGCTAGTATCGTATGTTCGGTAGCCGTGGGCTGGGGCATAGTCCCACCAAACCGCGCTGGACAGATTTGGACATGGGTGAGTTGCGGCGCCACGGCCTTAGCAGTCAAATGGCTGTGGGAGAATTCGAACTTGGCGTGTCGATCGCGCATCATAGAGCCATCGAAAGAGCGCATTGTCATTCTCGGCGCGTCAACAGCTGACGGAATCGGCGCAGCTATTGCACGTCAATGCATAGCGCGTGGCTCATCGAGGATCGTCTTGGTAGCGCGGCGGAAAAGTGCTTTGGAACAGGTAAAGCTGGCTATTGTGAGCGAGCAAACCGATCCTGAAGCGCAGGCACGTGCACAATGTATAAGGACTATTGCCGCTGATTGCACGGTCGAAGAAGATGTGCATGCGTTGCAAGAGAGCTTGATGCACCAGTTGGGAGGTATCGACACGCTCTACCTAGTGTTTGGTCGGCTGTGGAGCTCGTCATTCTTACGTGCCGCTTATTCGGACCCTGTATTTGGTCAGACTGAATTTACCTCGCTTGAAGGTCTCAGGCATGTGAAGAGTAGCGTACAGGCCATGTCCGACTGCAATCTTCACGGCACCGCCCTCGTCTTGGCAGCCTTGATACCGTGCATGCAAGTCACATCCAACGCACCATTTGTATCGACAATTGGGTCGCTCGCCTCCCTTGTTCCCGCGCCGACGCGCTCCGTCTACTGCGCGACGAAAAGTGCACAGCAAATGCTCATCGAAAGCGTGGCACTCGAGTGCGAGACACAAGCTCAAATGCCTGGCAGAGCGCTGGTCCAATTTAGTGTGCTGGCGCCTTCGACCGTATCGACGTCTTTCCGTGAAAGCAGTGGCGTTGAAGTTCGGGCATCTGATTTACGTTCTGCAAATCAATTACGCGCTCAAGATGTGGCAGCAAGAGCTGTCTTTGATGTTGACCACAGAAACACTGGCGTCAATCCGATGCCTTGGAAGTATTTTCTAGTATGGGTGCTCCGCCCTCTCATGTACGTACGCTATCTATCTATGCTGACACCATGCAAAGCTCTCGCATTATAAATCGTGGCGCTCACGAGCGCTATGCATACTAAGACACTATTTCAAGACTGGATGTGTGTCTTTGCAAGTTCATCAGCCAAATCGTCAGCCTCAGGGTCCTTCTTCTCCTTCTCGCCAACATCTTCTTCATCGTCCTCCTCGTCCTCCTCGTCCTCCTCGTCTTCCTCGTCTTCCTCGCCTTCAGGATCCATTTCATCCAGCTCGTCCAGTGCCTCGCTGTGGCCCCACTTCTCCAGAGAAGCAGCGATCTTGGAAATGCAGTCATCGTCCACATCGGCAAAGTTGCCATTGATTTCGAGCGTCTTCAGCTCACTTAGATGGTGCTCAATTGCATGTCCCAGTTTATGCAGCGCATCGCGATTCAGGTCACAGTACTGCAGATGCAGTGTCGTAAGCTTCTTATTTCGCCCCATACTCAGTGATTCGAAGAGCAGTGAGCCGCCTTTCGACTTCAGCAAGCAGTCAGACAGATTCAGCGTTCGCAGATGAGGCCAGTTCGGTAGCGCCTTCGCAACGGATCTCGATCCTCGCAACGTAGCGGTGTTGTCTTGTAGATTTAGCACCTCGAGATCTTTGCAGTCGGACAGACCTTCACACAGCGCTCGCACACCTTCCATGCGAATTCCATTCTGGTACAGACTGACCTCCGTGATTCCACGGTGTTGCGCAAATGCACGCGCCCAAGCGATTGCGGAGCCATTTTCCAAACGATTGCGCCCACATACGACTACACGTAGCTGACTCTTCTCGCCGTCCTTGAGGTGTTTTGCTGATTCGTATAGCGCGTCAGCAACAATAGTGCCACCAGAAACTCCAAGTCCGTTGTTGCTCAGTTTAAGCACGCTAATGTGCCGGTTGTTGGTGAGTAAGTTCACCATAGGTTCCGCTGACCGACCACCAAACGCATTGTCCGACAGGTTGACTTCTTCCAGCTGCTCATGATCAACTAGAGCATCGCAGAGCGCACGCAGCGCATCTGGAATCTCGGTGATAAGTCTTCCAGTGAATATATCGGCCATGTCAGCAACCCTGAGTGTCTTTTTCGTTTTCAGTACATTAGCTAGAGCCTGGCATGCGCCTACACCCAATGTGTTGCCACCAAGGTGGATTTCATGAAGTGGCTCAATCTTTTCCAGTTCTGCTAGATACGGTGAAATATCTTCCTTGCTGTTTAGCTTTAATCCCTTGCCGAGGATATTAAATATCCCCGACGACGTGCCACTAGCAGCGTCCATGTTCCGATGACGTATGTGTGTGTGTTGAGAAAAGCCACTCGATTTCTTGTGCAGCTCATACCACGTGGCCATGTTGGTTGCTTTTGTGCTTTGCTTTTTATTTTTATTTTATTTTTTTCATTTCCAAATTTTCCAGCTGGATTCCTACATTCGTTTCACTGTTACAGATTGGTCACGCCTAAAGGATCTGTGGAGGCTGTCAGCGCTGACGCAGCTGTGGAAGGAAGTTCGTGATGTAAGTGTTGGGCTGAGGTTGATGCGGATATCTCGCGTGATGTAGGTGGAGAAGAGGACATCATAGAAGGCCAAGACGTCGAAGGCTGCGCAAGACTAATGGGTGTCGTCGAAGCTCTTGCATTGCAATTGACGTCGTCCATAGAGAGGGCGTCAAATGACTGCCAATCGTCAGGTCTTTTGGAGACCCATGGATTGTGATGATGCTCATGGAGAGCAGGTGCATAGCCTCCGCGTATTGCCATGTCGGACTCGGAGTCTTTTGGGGCTGGCTCAGGCATTCCAGCATTCTCTGTTGATTTTCGTAGAGCCTCTTGCATACGGTTCCAACCGTCAGAAAAGAGGGATCGGACACTCCGCGCAGCCATTTGGAAAGCTTCCTCAGGGCTTCGCTGCTCGGCATGTGTATCCGAAGTCGCAGGTGATTTGGCGGGTACGAATTGCCCGGCTTCAGCCAGCCTCTCATGGAATCGTTGGTATTCTAAACGCTTAGCATCGACAAGTGCGTTTAAACACGTGTCTGAGTGGCGGAACAGGTCTGCAGAGAATCGAACATCTTTGGGGCGTGGGAACAGAACGCCTTGATCACCATGACCATGCGTGCTATCCAAGCACGAGTTGTACATTGAATTGCGCCACATGCCTCTTCTAGGGAGAAGTTCATCCCAAACACTGGGGGTACTCTGGGATGGACTTCGTTCCTTGTTTGGCAGTAACGGCGATTGTCTCTCACGTTCCGAGTTGAATAAAAATGTGCCGGTGGTACCAGAGAAAATTTGGAGTACCAGTTCGGCAAGATAACCTCCATTGAACTCGAATCGATCCGGATTCTGGTACTGCAGCTGCCACACGCAGTCGAGAAATTGGAAGAAAATCGGCGCACATTGCGATGCACCGTTGGCTTGAAAGTGTGCCGTGATAGTTTTGGTGAAATCCCAGAATGACGGTACTCCCCGTGGATTGTCTGCCAGCTGCTGATCATGGTCGGAGGCATCAAGATCATGCGTCGACTCATGCACAGGAGGCGTCATATCAAACTTTGACGGGCTTCCGTGGACGAGTCCATGGCGCTCCTGGAACTGGTGCCCGAAACTCAGCCAGTCTTTCTCAATTAGCACGGCGAAACCTTCGAATGTACGGTAATATGGGTCCAGACAAATTTGCGCCAGGGACGTGAGCTGAGCTGTGCGATCCCAGCCGTCAGAACAATGAACAAGAACGTGCGACGAATGCACGTTCACATTCCGTACGATGAGCAGAGTCCCCTGCAGAATGGCCTCGAGGTGCTTGAGCCAATGTGAACGCTGAAGAGCCAAGGAAATATCGGCGATTTGTGATTGCTCTTGCTGCGAATCCAACAGTAGCTGTTCATCTATCGTACGGAAAGCCGCTTGGACCTTGGCAAGGGAATCGCGCATGACATGAATATTGTCAATGCCCAAGTACACCTTCTTGCTGTTTTTGTAATACTCCATGTTTTCAGAGCCTGCACCTTTGGCGTAATTCGCCATGGCATTTGTTGTAGGCCTTGCATCAATGATCAAGTTCGTCAGTGTCGATCCGTAAACGCGCTCTGTGCTGGTAGTCACAGCATCCGGACTCATGTGCGAAGAAAAAATGGCCTCAACAAGCCTCTCGTCCTGAAATGACCTATTCTGTGCGATTCCCACCATAGGCTGGCTTGAGCGCGTGATGGTTGCTGCATTCGCCCGATGGTAATACGTTAACACCGGAATACGACCCTTGCTGCGGTGTTTCGCCGCGAGAGCAAGTGTCTGATCGCTTATGTTGGAAGGGACAACTAACATGGCCGGGTACGTCGGTGAAAGCTAGAGGGTAAATGCACATCTATCACGTACCGCATAGTCAGCATTGACAGACGAGAATCGCCACGTCCGTGTGTGTGTGCCAAGTCCTTGCCGCTTAAACTCTTTTGCGGCGTTGTAGAGCTGCCAACCATCGCCGACAGATTTATTGCCATGGAATGCATATAGTTTTTCGACAGAATCTTGCATCAGTATGAAAAATACAAAAGACCAACTTCAATGGCCACATACGTACCGATACTCGATGCGTCTCTGAGTCTGGTCATGGTCTCAAGAGCATCTGTCTCATTCATGCATCCGAGTACTAAGTGCTCATTTGTCGCAAGATATATCGATATAGGGTAGAGCGGTTCAGAGGTGTGTGCAGGGCGCGCCATGGGTCGACGCACGGCATAAGCAATGAGGGGCAGCTCGACCTAATGTCAGCGAGGCACAATACACACTTTCTCCGTCGCGTCTTCACCTGCTAGCACAAGATGAAATGATGTCACTTGGACAGATACGTGTCTCCATGTTCTGTGGCGTAAAATCCACCCATACACTGCCTTTCATTAGCATGTCTACAGCGCCGAAACACACCTCATGCATCACAAGTGGCCAGTCGTACCTCCTCCCACATAACGCATCGTGCGCCACTACCCTACTCCTCCAACACGCTCACGAGCGCACATCAAGTCACGTGACATTACCTGAGCTGCCCCACCGTAACGACGCGGGGATCATATAGGTACGAACCGGGGAGAAGACTCTCGTCCTAACGGTGCGAATAAAGTGAGCCTAGTTGAGGGAACACATAAGCACGGTAGCTCCTATGTATTGCACAGAGAGATGAACGAGCCGGGAAAAACGATACAAAGACACTGATTATATATCCTTGTGAAGTTGCTACACGAGTCGCTTTGTCATATCTGGGAGGCGTTAGTTCAGGCATGCGTTATACGTACAAGGGCCTTCGAGCTCATAGCCAAGTCGGCGATAATAATCACGCGTTCCAACGCCTGAAATGACAGCCATCTTTACGCTGCCATGCTCGTCACGAGCAATGGCTTCGGCTTGCTCCATCAACAAAGTACCGAAGCCTTGGTGCTGGAATTTGGTCGGATCGCGGCTGTGAAGCGGGACAGCACTGCCGTACGTGTGCAATTCACGCACAATCGACGTCTGTCCGTCTTTGAGCAACTCTGTCCGATACGTTCCTGTGCTGGAACACTTTCGAAGACGGAGTAAAGCGACGAGAATATCTCGGTCAGGATCCTCGTACGAAAGGAACGTCTCCCAGCCGCCATTTGCAGTATAGTCACGACGAAGGAATTCAATTTCCTCTGGACGCACTTTCGTATGAATTTCATGGATACCGACTTCTCGGTATCGAACGTCGCGGCATGTGACGCCAAAGTCGCGCATTCGCTCGAGAGCCATTTCCCGCAGGTTGCCATTCTCAACACCACTCGAGACAAGTGGCATAGGAATATCACGCTGCACGCGGTACACGCGTGTCCAGGGAGGCACCAATGCAAGGATGCGAGCGATGATATCGACGAGAAAAGATGGCGTGTAGTTCTTATAGCGACCTGTTCGCCATAGTTCGTACAGACCCGTGCCGCGAATGACCAACGTGGGATACAATTTGAGGCCGTCCGAGCGGAATGCAGGGTTCTCAAAGTACTCTTTGAACTGCTCCATATCACGCTCAACACCGACGTTGGGAAGATCTGGCATCATATGAGCCACAACTTTGTAGCCGGCATCCTTCGCGAGATGAAACGTCTCACAAACTGCCTTGACTGTATGTCCGCGATTTGTATCACGAGCCACATCCTCATATACACTTTGTACGCCAATCTCAAGACGCGTGCACCCGTAGCGCAGCATCTGAGACAAGTGCGGGCGCAAACAATAGTCCGGACGCGTCTCGATCGTGATGCCAATGCATTTGGTTTGAGACCGCTCCGAGTATCGTACTGCTTCATCGACGTCCAGTCCCGTGTATCCACTTAGTGCATTGTGCAGCTGAGCGATGAATTCATTCCGATACTGCTCCGACAAGCTCATGAAAGTGCCGCCCATAATGATGTATTCGACTTTGTCGACGCTGTGTCCCAATTCGCGAAGTTGTTGTACACGACCGCGGCTCTGTTCGTATGGGTCGTACCGTGCGCGAATTGCACGCATAGATGTTGGTTCATATCCTGTATAGGACTGTGTGCTGTATTCAAAGTCTGAATCCGGTCCTCCGGGGCAATACACACAAATGTTGCCTGTCAGCGCAATATGTGGACAGCGATGCGGCTTACACATGACCGCGACAACAGCAATGCCGCTCGCGCTGCGAATTGGCTTGGCACGCAATGCTGGCACAAGGATCTTTTTGTGCGTGTCGGGGATCGCAGCAATGATATCTGTGAGTCTCGGAACGCCTCCGTATCCATGTTTTTTGCACGAAGCGCTGCGGATTGCATTCAATGAGACAGATTTGGATTCTTCATGTGCATGGACAAGCTGTGCTGCAATATCTGCACACACACGAAGAAGACATTCCGCCGATGTCGAGGTCGATGACACGGCCATGTCGACTGAGCGAGTCTGTACCAAAGAAGAAATAGACGTGCAAACACGTATGTGTCGATGAAAACAATGTGATTCTTTGCTTACCCTTCAATCTCGCAGGCCGCAGTTTGACTAGAGTGATTTTCCTTTTTTTTTGGTATTGCTCTTACAACTTTGATTGATTTAGGACCTCCGAGACAAAGAGCTTTTGCTGCTCGTCGGCTAGCTGACTCCCTAGCTTGGTCTCGTTACATGAATTTGTCAGCAGCGAAATTTGTAGGAGAAATATTGACGCCCTGCCTGTCTTTTCGCGCATGACAAGCACGACTGACATAAAATACGATGGTGGAGGGCACATAAAGTTAAGCCAGCGTCAGGCAGTCGTCCAGGTGGCGGCGTAGATCAACGTCCTGCAACGTAAGGTCAAAGAAGGGAGGTCTCTTGGCGTAACGGCATCACGATCACCGGGACGATGCGTGGTTGGCAGTGGGGTGCATGGCTCAGTGCACTTGTGGTAGGTGCTTTGGCAAATGTTTCCGAGTCATCAACGCAGGATGTGAATCTTGTTGACATCATAAGCACTTACCCAGAACTGTCAACCTTCATTCATTATCTACAACGGGCGCGTCTGATTCCATCGCTAAATCGCATGCAAGAGAAAAGTGATGTTTCTTCGGGAATGACGATCTTTGCTCCCACAAATGCAGCGTTTGAATCATTCTGGCGTCATGGCGACTTGGGGAACAAGTCTGTGGTGTCTGAACAAGAGCAGCACCTGCCGGACAATATTCAGGCAGAACTTCGGCAACAGCTGCTTTACCACGTACTCAATTATACTCTGTTGGACGGGAACGATGCCAACCTATTTTTAGAGACGTTGCATTTCCCATCACGCAAGCGCCTGTTCGAACCCACTCGGCCAGGCACTGTGCCGCAGAAACCACAAGATCCTCCGCATCCTGGCGCCGAGGATCGCGGTGGCTTGCTGGGTGGATATGGGCAAATGCTTCGTGTTGTCCGTGCTGAAAATGGCTCTATCACGCATGTCGGCATGGATCATCGCGGAATGCATGGTGCACGCATAGTCCATGTGGATCGTCGCTCGCGCCATGGCATCGTGTACTTGATTGATCGAGTGATTTCGTTGCCGCCGTCACTCGATGTGTTTTTACGCGAGCAGAGTGTCTCCACCTTATTCCGCCACATCCCTAACGACACTCTGCGCACGCTTGCAACGACGGCACACCTGACCGTATTTTTGCCCACTGATGCAGCATGGCATCAGCTAGATCCGCTCGAGAAAAAGTACCTTCTGGGCTCTAGCCCTGAGGCACTCCAAGATCGCTTGCGTGTGTTTGGATGGCACGCATCGAGCACGGGTCTAGGTGATGGCCGTGTCGCATATGCGTCGGAGCTGCTTGCTGCTCCTCAGACCAACCTCACGACCATCCTTGGTGGTGATGTGCATGTGAGGACGCAAGCTGGACCGACTCCTGGCTCTCCCCGCTCCCTGTCTCTTGATGGCATGTCGATTGTGCAACAGGATATCCTGACCGAGAATGGTGTCGTTCACATCGTGGACGGTATGCATATGCCGTTTGGTGATTTAGGTATGACGGCCGAAAAGTATTTACTCGCTCTTAATGCTACAGAGTTTGTCGCGCTCATGAAGCACGCAGGACTTGGCGACTATATAACCCAAGATCCGCATGAAGCAAGGCGTCCGGCAACACCGAGGGGTCCATTCACGTTTCTTGTACCTCCAAACTCTGCACTGCGTAACTGGGTACATCAACATGTGGCCCAGCCGATTAGCAAACATTCTTCGTCCATGCAGCGCCTTCGAGACATGTTATTGTACCATATCCTCCCAGACCATCAGCGCACACTTACCAACGAAACGCTTCTCACGACGCAATTATATCCAACCGGCTTACTCGGTGCACCTCAGCGCATACCAGTGATTTTGAGTGACAACAAAACGCTCACATTCGGGCACGCCCGCGTGACTTATGGTCCCGTCCATGCACACACAGCGACCATGTACCTACTCAGCGATATTGCGCGCGTCCCAACCGACCCTGTACATACTGCGGCGCGTGCATCTCTATCGACCTACGTCCAAGCACTGAGTAAGGCGCATTTGGATTCCAGCATACGCAAAGCACCGCTTATGACATACTTAGCGCCAATAAATGAGGCATTTGAGAATATGGGTTTGGCGGCCAAGTACTTGCTGCACACATCGAATGCAGATCTGTCGCATGTCATTGCTTCCTTCGCGTTACCAGGCGCCCTGTACTTGTCGTCACTAGAAGCGAATTGGACGCGTGTGGTCACTGGCGATGGATCTCCTGTGTGGCTACGACGCGACGAAGCAGGTATAGCAGTCCGCACGCCAACAACCGGTGCCACTCTCATGCAAACGACGCAGACTGATCTCATCACTGATACAGGTGTCGTTCATGCGGTAAGCGACGTTCAGCTACCACCGTCAGTCCCAATGACGCTGTCAAAGCTAGCGCGTGGTGCACCAACACAAAAGATGCTCTCGCTGATCCATGCGGCCGGCTTTGACTGGGTGTGGAACTCGTCTCTCACAATCCAAGCGGATCGGAAATGCAAGCAGCAAAAGTTGATCGTGCTTCTTCCCGAAGACAGGGCGTTTGCGAAACTGAACATCAGTTTATATGAAGCGAATCCAGAGTCACTTCGAGCTCTTGTTGCTCTGCACATCTTGGTTATGGACGAATGTCATTCTCGCAAACGCACAGATGAACACTTGCCGCTGCCCCTCTTCGACGAAATGGTGCATTCAACTATGCTTGATAAGCGCTTGGGTGGATCAAGTGCATTTGGCCGTCTTGCCTTCCGCCGCACCAGTGCATCGTCGAAGAAACAACTTGGATACATGGTCGGTATTAAAGGGGCTCGCAGCACGGTTGGAAAAGAGCATGCCGCCAACGTTCTCGATCTTGGGCATGCAGTTCTTCACGAAACACTCGCTGACGGACACGTGGTGCCCGGTGGTGTTCTCACAATTGACACAGTCTTGGAACCATTTGAGCCTGGCTGGCTCCTGCGCTGGAATTGGACATGGAAGGTGTGCCTACTTTTAGTGCTAGTTTCAGGCGCATGTGTTACAAGAGCTTACACGCGACACAGGCGCTGGGGCTACACGCGGGTCCAATCTGACGCCTTCGAGGGTGAAGAAGAGTAGCTTAATTTCGGTATATGTGTGCATACGATGGTGGCCGTACTTTCGATCCAGAGCCATAAAGTTAGAACCAGATATCGTAGGGTAGATTCAATGCTGTTTGATGATTCGCGTAGATGGCTGACAGCTCTTGATAAAGGTATGGGCTTTCTTGCGAGTAAAGCCCCTATGGCCAACCGTTTTGAGTCTTGCTGTAAGTGTGGGATTCATCTGCACGCGAGCCTGTGCCTTCCGCAAACATCTCAACAAAGATCTGGAGTCATGATTCCATTTTCAAGGCATTTCAAAGACGATTCGCCATCATCTTTCACGACATCAAAATTCAAAAGTACGCAGTAAAATAGTGCGAATATAAGATCAAAACGGTCCACTTCATGGTACAAAAGTGCAGAAACTTGTACATGTCAATAGTCTTTCTTAACTCGCCCAATTCATGTCATGCTCACTTGAATCAATAAAAGAAAATCGTTGCCAATATCGGACATTATCGTGCTCTGTAGGATCGTTATCCTTATTTGCAAAAAAAAATCTCTAGTCACCAAAGTTTCCTCTTTTCAAAAAGGGCGTCGTGATGACTGGACAGTCCCTCGGATGGTCGTGAATCGCTAGGATACCGCCGATGCTTGACGGATTCAAATCAACGTGGGTAATTTATACCGTTACTTTATGCATGTTCTTCCCGTCAATATTTGCTTCGTCGAACTGTGCCTCTGGATGTAAAAAAATTTGCTACAGAAAGGCTTGTATGCTCGTTATGGCACATCCTGTGGCGGAGCAGCCGAACTAAAACCTCATCACGCATCTCATGTATCAATGGACAAAGTGGAGCTGATTGCATGGCGACCAATTTTAGAAGTGACGATGCCGCCTGGGCTCGTACACCTTAAATATCATTTACACATGTCTATGAATCGTTCGGCATGAGATAGGTATGCTCTCGCGCCCCACATCGCGGTACTATGTCAGTGTTGTTGACGGTCATCCCACCGGTAGGTGGAGGTGACGGCTATGAAGAGTCAGGGGGAGCGTCTAATGCGCATTACCAAAAGAGTCATCAAATATATAGGCCATGTAGAGACACAGGCCGTCGCAAGCACACAAATAAATATGTCAATTTTTTACGTCTATTACAATCTCCTCCATATTGGTAGCAAGAACACGTCTTCCACTCTTCTTGAATAGCTGCATGACAAAGAACAAAGACGTCTTCTGGGCCTTCAACAATCTGTCCCGGTTAGTTCATCTGCATGATTTTGAACCATGTGTCATTGCATAGTATATTGTGCAGTACCGCCACACTAAAGCTGACTCAGAACAAATTAGGCAATATAAGGTATCCTCGGTTCCCGAATGGGATCAGATCAGGTCTGTGAATGAAGGTTTCATCTTTGTGGCACAGCAGGCGTATACATGGACATGCATACTAACAAAAACACACATCGGTCAAATGTACGCACCTAATCCCTACAAAAAGCACATTTACTCATCTATAATGAGCCATGGTGCACACACAAGCGATCGTCGAAAATATGAAGAAGTTAGTGCGAAAGGGTCAAGTCTGAGGGAAGTGAGCAATATGTCAATGTGTGAAAATCACGTGATCACATGTTAGCACGGCCCAACGACCGTGAATTGCTTATCGATAGAGTGCGCCCCATACCTCCTGAGTGTGATTGTCGCCAACACCTGACCAACGAAGCACACGATCATGACGACGTATTTTGACACGCTCCGCATGGTACGTGATTTAAGTATGATCAGTTAAACGATCATGTCAGAGCTCATACTTATACTAAAGCGTTATCAAGATGTTCCTGTCACGGCAGAGGGCATCTCGACATCCGAATTCATTGATGCGACGGAGGGCGTCGTGAAGCTATTTGACTTGCTTGGCAGCAGTGCATTCGCTGTTGTTCAAAATGATATGAACGGAAACATTAAGGTGTGTTACATTGTGACACACATGAACAGCTCGTTCTGACACGTGCTCAGAAAATTCGCGATAGATTGTTGAGCACAGGTCCTGACTTGTCAGGCACGCTTCAGCTGCTTGTGAAGAACGAGGGACTTCCTGGAGACAAAAAGCGTACAGCGACAGAAGGCCTATTATGGCTTCTTCGGTATGTTTGCTTATTTTTGTCGCACTTACCACTTTCATTACTCCAGTGGCTTGGAGTTCACTGCGCGAGCCTTGCGGCTGTCACTTGAAAATCCAAGCGAAGAGCTCAGCACAAGCTTCACGAAAGCGTATGAGAACACACTTCGGAAGTACCACAGCATTCTTGTGAGACCTGTCTTTTCTGTATGTGCAGAATCATGGACGATCCATTTCTTTCCATACTGGCAAACTAACGCATGAAGCTTGCAATGAAGGCGTGCCCGTACCGCAAAGACTTTTACGCCAAGCTCGGTCCATCAGAGGACGTGGTGCGTACGCCTTTGACGGAATGGCTTGTCGCTTTGGAAAAAATTGTGCAGGATATGCACCGGTTCTATGAGTACGTAAGACAACCCTATTCCTGCGCTCCTACGAAGCCGGGGAATGTGTTTGGCAAAGAAGACAGCCCATTGTTCGACTAACCATGACATAGACAAGGCCAATATGCTAAGGGATTTTAGCCGATCGCCTGTGTAACCCTCATTGATGACATAGTTTTGACCAATAAGGAATAGGCAACCCACCAATAGCAGTTGATCTGTGCACGAGTGTAGGCTGTTCATGTGCTGGCAGAGCACGTGGCTCGGAATGTGAGCCGTCATGTGCACGCAGGCGCACGTTCGATGGACCGTGGACCGAATGTCAAGGGGGAATTAGGCTCAACTTGGTTCCGTCCGACCACGTTCATTGTTCAACATGGGTATTCTTGATATTGTTCCAGCTGGTGTTGTTTCAGGCAAGGATGTGTACAAGGTGTTCGACTACGCCCGTGAGCACCACTTTGCCATCCCGGCCTTCAACGTTACGACTTCATCGGTCGCCAACGCCGCCTTGGAGGCAGCTCGTGACGCCAAGGCGCCTGTGATTCTGCAGCTCTCGCAGGGCGGTGCCGCCTACTTTGCGGGCAAGGGTCTGCCAAATGACCAGCAGCAGGCTTCGGTCACTGGTGCAGTTGCCGCTGCCCACTATGTGCGCTCTGTCGCTAAGAGCTACGGCGTGCCAGTGATTCTGCACTCGGACCATTGCGCCAAGAAACTGCTGCCATGGTTCGATGGTATGCTTGCTGCTGATGAGGAATGGTACCAGAAGAATGGAGAGCCCCTGTTCAGTTCGCACATGCTGGACTTGTCGGAGGAGCCAAAGGAGGAGAACATTAAGACCTGTGTCGAGTACCTGAAGCGCATGGCCAAGATTGGCTGCTGGCTTGAGATGGAGATTGGTATCACTGGTGGTGAAGAAGATGGCGTGAACAACGAGCACGTCCACAACTCGGCCCTTTACACGCAGCCGGAGGACATTTGGGACATTTACAAGGCGTTCAGTGAGATCACGCCAAACTTTAGCATTGCTGCTGCCTTCGGCAACGTGCACGGTGTGTACAAGCCAGGCAATGTCAAGCTCCATCCTGAGCTTCTCAAGATGCACCAGGACTATGTGCGCGACCAGCTCAAGTCAGACAAGCAGAACCCAGTGTTCCTTGTGTTCCACGGTGGCTCCGGATCTGAGAAGCAAGAGATTGCGACGGCCGTCGTCAATGGTGTTGTGAAGATGAACGTTGACACCGACACGCAGTACGCCTACCTTGAGGGTATCCGTGACTTTATCCTGAACAAGAAGGACTACCTTATGTCGCAAGTTGGCAACCCCGAGGGTGCTGACAAGCCGAACAAGAAGCAGTACGACCCACGTGTCTGGGTGCGTGAGGGTGAAAAGACGATGTCCAAGCGCTGCCAGATTGCTTTCGACGACCTCAAGTCCTCGAACCAGCTCTAAATACGTACTACATAGCATTCTGATGGTAGTCAGAAAGTTTGCCTACATGTGATGAAATGACAGCCGCTATGGGTCGTAACATTGCAGATCAGTTTCGTGTGTTCTTTTAAATACCAAAATTAAAATTCAACACCATAGCAAGTCGGCGCAGCCCGATGCAGGTGTGGAACGGGCCCCAGGGCTTTCGCGTGTATGTGAATGGCAGTGGTATATGCAGCCAGAGCAAAGCGGCACGCAATGGCTGTGCTTGTAGCATTCTTTTGCTTGTCCATATCGCACTTTGTCTAAGGCACTTAGAATCCACGGGGATTCACACGCAGTGTCTTGCGCGTGAACTTCGGCACCTTGTGAACACTCTTGCGGAAGTTGGCACCGTGAGGTGAGAACACCGTATATTTATCGCGAGGATGCATTTCACTCTCAGTAGGAAGTTGCTTAGCATACTCCAGCGCGCGGCACTGGACACCACTAGTCCGGATCGTATCAATGACTGTATCAACATCACGCAAGCGTTGACGCACACGTGCTTTTCGTGTAGCGGACATGCGCCAAGGGTTTTTCCTGTACACGTCAGTAATGTCACGGACACGTACCATAGTAGGCCACTAAATGCCGAAGCACTAGGCCGAAAAGCACCTAAAAAAGACATTACACGTCTATCTAACAGCCGTGCGCGACTAGTGGTAGTGACTAGAAACCAGTGCTGTTAGTTCGACCGCGAAAGCCAGGTACTTGTCTATTTGACTCACGCAGGGGGTAATGTCGATGCTGGCGATGGCGTCGTTCAGATGACAGGATGACAATATGCACGTGACCCAGTCTTCCACGTGTATCCCCGCGCTCAGTATGCAAGGTGCATCCAAGAAGCGTGGCGCAGCAGTGGTGCAGGCACAAGGCGGCACACACCCATACACACACAGCCTTCCCCTCCTCACGACGTCTGAAGCTTTCGCTCTGTGACATGGAACGCGGGTGGAATTTGTCTGCCGAGGAGGCACTTCGGCACTTTGGGGTCTCGCCAAGTCAAGGTCTGTCGGCTGAGAGGGCCAAGGCGGAACTCGCAAAGTACGGCCCCAATGGTATGTATTGGCTTCAAGGAATAGCCTGGAACGGCGATCGCTGACGGCCCACAGAACTGAAAGAAGAAGATCCTACGCCACTGTGGCGCCTTGTGCTGGAGCAATTCCAGGATCAGCTCGTGATTATCCTGCTGGTGTCTGCGCTAGTATCGCTCGTGCTAGCGCTCGTCGAGAATGAGGGCAGTCTTCTGAACGCGCTTGTGGAGCCCAGTGTCATATTTCTTATTCTTATTGCGAATGCGACAGTTGGTGTTTTGCAAGAGCGTAATGCAGATCAGTCGATCCAGGCTTTGCGGGCGTACTCTCCGGAAGAAACCATTGTCCTGCGCGATGGCAAAACATGTCGCGTGGTGGCTCGCGACGTGGTCCCTGGCGACATAGTGATCTTAGCGGCAGGTGATCGTGTGCCAGCAGACAGTCGCGTGATTCAGCTGCGTTCTTCTACATTGCAAGTGGATCAAGCCATCCTGACCGGCGAGTCAGAGGGCGTGTACAAGACCGCTGCGGTTGTGAGTGACGAAAAGGCTGTTAAACAAGATATGACAAATATGTTGTTTTGCGGTACTTCTGTTGTGAGCGGCTCATGTGTGGCACTTGTGTGTCTCACAGGTGAGCACACGGCGATTGGTGATATCCATGCTGAAATCGAGCAACACGAGGACATGAAGACGCCGCTCCAGGAGCGACTTGACGAGTTTGGTGACTTATTGGCGAAGGCCATTATGATCATTTGTGTACTAGTGTGGGTGGTGAATATCCGGCACTTTAGCGATCCTGCACACCACGGCTGGATGCGTGGTGCAATGTACTACTTCAAGATTGCTGTGGCGCTTGCTGTGGCTGCGATTCCCGAGGGTCTAGCCGCTGTCATCACGGCTTGTCTGGCTCTAGGCACGCAAAAAATGGCGCGCAAAAATGCCATTGTAAGGCACCTGCCCAGTGTTGAGACGCTTGGCTCGACAAGCGTGATATGTTCGGATAAAACAGGTACGCTCACCACGAATGAAATGAGTGTTGCGAATATGTATCTGGTGGGTGAAGCAGCCGACTATGAGGTCACTGGTACGAGTTTTGCGCCGGACGGTGCCATTCTGCGCAATGGCCGGACGATGACGAGCCTGAATCAGCCTGGTAGTGCGATTCATGCACTTGCACAGACGTGTGCCGTGTGCAACGATGCCAAGGTCATTGTCGATGCGCATGGACGGCACAAGGCTCTAGGCCAGGCAACAGAGGCGGCACTCCAGGTACTTGTAGAAAAAATCGGCTTCCACGATGCGATTCAGCAAGCGCACTTGCCAGATCTCTTACCGGCCCTCCGTGCAGGGGCGGTGTGCGAGATGTACACGAGTTCGCTTCCGCGCCTTTCAACGATGGACTTTACTCGCGACCGTAAAATGATGTCGACCTTTGTGCGCCGAACAGAGCATGATGCCCGTCTGCTTGTGAAGGGAGCGGCCGAATCGGTGTTGTTGCGCTCATCACATGTGTTCTTGAATGACAGTGAGCAACGGCCCCTGACGGACGACATGCGTGCCGCGCTGCACGAAAAGATTAATACCTATGCGAATGCAGGCTTGCGTGTGCTCGCGATAGCTGTGCGCGATGGTATGACGCTGCCAGATCTACTACTGCCATTGGATGCGTCGATGTATGGCCAGTATGAACAGAATCTGTCGCTGGTTGGACTCGTGGGTATGCGCGATCCACCGCGACCTGAGGTAGTACAAGCGATTCGCTCGTGCATGGAGGCGGGTGTGCGGGTCGTGATGATCACCGGCGACAACCAGCGGACAGCCGAGGCTATTGGCCGCCAAATTGGCCTGTTTGGTCCTGACGAAGATGTGCAGGGCCGATCGTTCACTGGTCGTGAGTTTGATACAATGTCCCCTGAGAAAAAGGCGAGCGTCGCAAGCAATGTCGTTATTCTTTCACGCACTGAGCCGTCGCACAAGAGCCAGCTAGTCGACCTGCTCCAGAAAAACAATGAGGTCGTGGCCATGACAGGCGATGGCGTAAACGATGCTCCAGCGCTGAAGCGTGCCGACATCGGCGTCGCTATGGGCACAGGCACCGATGTCGCGAAGCTTGCAGCTGATATGGTGCTGGCTGATGACAACTTTGCGACGATTGTCTCTGCTATTGAGCAGGGACGCAGCATCTTCAACAACACGTCGTCTTTCATCCGGTACCTGATCTCGTCAAATATCGGCGAGGTCGTGAGTATTTTTCTCACTGTTATGCTGGGCATGCCTGAGGCACTTATTCCTGTGCAGCTTTTGTGGGTGAATCTTGTTACAGACGGCCTTCCAGCGACAGCTCTCGGCTTCAACCCTCCGGATGGCGCAGTCATGCGTATGCCGCCGCGCAAACGAAGCGACTCTCTTGTTTCCCAATGGATGCTAGTACGCTACTTTGCCATTGGCTTGTACGTCGGTGTAGCAACGGTGCTGGGTTATGCATGGTGGTTTGTCTCGTACAGTGGCGGTCCTCATATCACCATCTACCAATTGACGCACTTCCACCAATGCACGCGCAATTTCAGCGAGATTGATTGCGGTATGTTTACCGGCAAGGAGTCTCAGCATGCATCGACTGTGAGTCTCAGTATTCTTGTCACGATTGAAATGCTGAATGCCTTGAACGCACTCTCCGATGTCGACAGCCTGTTACTGCACCCACCATTCAAGAATCCATGGCTCGTTGGTGCGATTGTCTTGTCCATGGCTCTTCACATGCTAATTCTGTATGTGCCATCATTGCAACATATATTTTCCATTGTGCCACTGGGCTGGAGCGAATGGGTGGGTGTGTTGGCATTTTCTGCTCCCGTCCTTGTGATTGACGAGGTTTGTAAGTGGTGGGCACGTCATTCCTTGCCGAGAGGCAAAAAGCACGAGTAAGAGGCGCTATCACAATGTGTATCTCTACCCGTCGAAGAAACATTATTATCCTTTATACATATCAAAACCCTACGGAACCCAAAAAGAAATAGTTTAAATAAACCTTTACATGTTCTTCTTTCGAAGACTTTGCACAATGCATGAATGAAGGACCATGAAGATAGTGTCGTCATAAGATCCCAGCGTATAATCAGAAAAAAAAAATTGTTAGCAAAGATGAAATGGAATGAAATGATACAAAGGAAAAGAACATAGACGATAAATGGAAGATGGCGTCAGTTTGAAGGGAAAGTGAATGTACCAGCCGATCAAGAGGCAAGGTGATGTTGATTTACTGATGGTAGTGTGGCATTCATATCATTCGGCATGTTGCTAATGGGTGTGCCCTGACCTGGATGTTCGTTTAGTGTGAATGATTGGGGTCGCTGAGGCATAAGTAACATGAAAGACGATGCTTGTTCACGTTGTCGTTGATCGATATGATTCCACATCTGCATCATCGGACGTGTGTCATGCTCTGGTCCTTGAGGCGAAAAGCTGCCTCCCAGTGCAGGTGTGTGTACTGTTGAGGAGAGAGTCGACACAGGCGATGTGCTATGCAAGACTGGTGTGTGTACCGGAGCATTTGCAACTGGTGTCTTATCCATGAATACAGCAGATGTAGGATTCGAAGAAGCAGTAAAGAGTGTTTCATTGTGAGACGAGTCTGGTGGATGACTCGATTGCAACGCGTTGGGGTCCATACCGGAGGCCCCGGTCGGGCCCACATGCTTATCCATAAAGATCGGTGGAGTGAATGGAAATGGCATTGACGGAAGCAATTCGTGTGACGGTCGTGACGGGTCAAACATGTCGTACTTTTGTGAGTCTTGCACAGAAGCGCCATGTCGGGACGACATCGATGACGGCAGTTGCGACGGCGACTGCGCTGCAGGTTGCGTCACTGCCTGGGTCGGGGACTGCATCTGGAGTTGCGCATGTGCCTGTGGCTGTGACAATGCCTGAACATGTCCAGTCATTGGCACGGTCGTCTCTCTTGTGCCCTCGGTCGTCAGTGGTGGAGGATGTGTGTGGACTGGCGTTGAAACATGTGTATTAGCTTGATCGTGTGTCGGCGCTGGCATTTGGATGTGGCCGAGCCCAGACCCTAGTCCTGGCGGCATAGACGCTGATCCCGGGGCCGTCGTTGATCCTTGGCCTGGCGTTGGTCCCGCACCTTGCTGCGCTTGCCCTTGCCCGTGACCCTGTGCTGCCGATGGCATCGGGATCGACATTGGCACGGATACTCCTTGTGGCAACAATGCATCATTTTTCGGTGGCTGTACTGCCGCGCCCTGCGGCGTTGTTGAAACTGGTGGGGAAAATAGGTCCGTCAAAGAAGCTGGCGCTGTTTGTTCATCAGGAACCCCCCCTGTTTGTGACGTCGGTGGTTCAAGCCGGCTTGGGTCAGATCGATCAGCCACATGTAAGTAAAAGGAATGTTCCAGATGATGGAGCTCGCCTAGATGCATGCAAACCGCTGACACATTCACATATCCACCTTGCGAGGAATGATGTGGGACGCCAGTCATGACCTTTTCTTCGTCTTCCCAGTGCAGCCAAGATGGCATCGCATTCGCTGAAAACGCTACATTGACGCTTCCACTGGACATCTGCGGATCCCAGATGCGTAGATTCCATGTCCACGGCTCATTCACGTATGCCACATTACTTGGCGCAGCCGCAATCTTCGGCGAGAACGTGAAAAACTCCCAACGCCCAGCAGGTAAGCGTCGGGCTTCAATAATCCAAATGTGATTGCCTTTCGACTTCGCTTTTTTGCCATCCTCATTGAAACGCGAAATAAATGGATGTGTCCAAAGGAAGAGCTTAATTTTGCGCATAGACAAGTCATCTTCAGACAAGCCACGGCGCTGAAGCTCCGACTGGAATGCGTTGGTGAATGCCTGAATACGAAACTTGAAAGGCCGGAAATCAGGCGACTCGTCCAAACGAGCCATCTTCTTAGGCATAAGTGTCTGGTGAATCAGTTCGCCACGTTCGTCCTTCGCCTCTAGATTTGAGCAGAGCGACGTTAAAAATTCGTGGAACGTTTCCTCGTACACGGAACGAAGTTCGGCTGAAAGCTCAGGCCCACCCAGGTTAGAACGGTCGTTGAGCGCTTCATTTGGGTCATCTTGTTGCAGAGGCGCCTCCTTTAACCCAGGCGTTGTTGGTTCCAGTGAAGAATCCGCCATGTTCGGCATAGGTAACGATTCCAAGTGCAATGATGGTTTGAGCTCGCCGATTGAATCTGATGGAGTCCATGCATTGTGAGATCCGCTCTTGAGCGTCATGTCCATAGCTTGTGGGGTAGATGTAACATGATGCATCGAGTTCTCATTTCCAGACGATGTCGCTGTACTTGCCGTGGCAGCAAAATTTAACGGCCTAGTGCCGTGCACGGATGTGCTACTGGCATTCGTTACATTGTTCTGAGGACTTGAAGGCATTAATTGTGAGTGGAGAATACTCGATGGGTTTGACGTCGTCGACGGCACACCTTGAACATCGTGGGGTGCATTCGTGTGGTCTGAGAACGCGGTCTGGGGATGCACAGGTTGTTGACGCTGAGAAAGACTAGCCGGTTGAGGGACATTGAAATCAAAAACGTTTGAATGTAGCTTTGGTGAAAATACAGCACCAGCGTTAAAATGTGGCTCCGTGCTTGAGATCGCCTTCGAGAAGTCGGATAAGTCTGAACGCGAGCGGGAGCGCGTTGACAGTGCATTCGACTGAGCGCCGCGTTGAGACTTGAAAGGATGCTCTTGGTGCAGCTCACCATTGAGGCGACGCTTCCTGGACTCGACATCATCTGCAAGCGCAGAAAACGTCGCCGCAGAGCCAATTTGCTTTTCTTCATCAGGCGACATCAGGGAGCCGTATGGCAGCGCTGATGTGCTATGGCGCCTCATGTGCTGCGTCTCTGTCGACAGCGTCAAGCCAATCATGCCCATCTCAGCGATGCGCTTGATCAGCTGCTTGATAGAGTCGATTTTCTCGTTGCATGTATCAAAGCGACCACCGTGAAAATGAACGCGCGCATCTGCCGCTGCGGATGCTAGTTCGTCGATGGACGCGCCAATATCAGGAAGCAGTTGCTTAGAGCGTTGCATATGTTTCGGTGAGACGTATCCTACGTGCTCTTGCGGATCCTTCGATATAGTCGTAGACGAAGCCATGGACAAAGGCATGTTGTGCCCCCCCGGAGTAACGGGCGGATGTGCTGAAGCGTGAGCCAAGTCGACCGCCGAAAACGGATTGACCGATGTTTCCAAAGAGGGTGTAGGAACTGTAGTTGGCTGGATGGGAGAAGATCGGCAATTCTGCTCGCTATTCGCACTGGTCGATGAAGGACTCAAACCAAGTCCGATCGGCAAATGATCAGTAGGACCTGGAGGCGCTAGCGCGGAGAGGTGAAGCCCTGCAGCACTTCGCGATGACATAGAATGAAAGTCCAAAAATTTTTGTTGTTCATTTGCAGATGAGTCTAAATGCAATGCATTGAGGTCACTCGACTTGGCGATGGGTAGTTGTGGTCTAGGAGCATCAGCATGAACCGGTGCCTGTGACCATTCGTCAGACGAAAATGAGAGATGCCTGACAGACCCCACTGAGAAGTTTTGCGACGGGATATTCATCGCTGCGGTTACACCCGCGCAGGGACTACAAGTCGAGAAAGATCGTGATGAGCTGAAACGGCAATCGAGGCAACGAAGGTCAATTAGGCGAGAGAAAGAATTCGTATGGCCGGGGCTGAACGACGACTCTTACTGACTTTACTAATCTTATAGGTGCGACAAAAGCGGCACGATTTGGTTTGCGAAAACAAATGAAGTGCACAATCCGCTTTAACTTTAATGTTTTCCTACGATGCAATAGGCTAGATTTGTTGTGAAAGTGGCCACTTAGATTCATGCGCAACAGTTGAACAAGACACAGCCCCTCTGATTGAACCCTGATAGATTCGTGTCGATAGAGGAATACATGGTTATCAAACATGTCACGTTGCGTGGGGAACAAAAGCAGGGAAATCTATTACATGACGGCATGCATCTCATATAGTCGTACTATCACACATGCTCACACTATGTTTGCGTTTCTCGATCCACCTTGAAATCGACATGCTGGTCCGTCGAAACACCTTCCAACGCATTTTCATCACAAATAATAGAGCGCATTATGTTTCTAATGCCAGTGTTTGAGAGAATCACATTCCTAAAAAGAAACATCATCGATTATTCAACAACCAAACATCCTATACACGCAAATTTACTCTACAGCACATAGATAACTCAAGAACGTCATTCTCGCAAAACAGTATTAGAGCGGCGCACTTTTAGCGGTGACGTGTTAGTCGCAAACGTGAACGAGGACTTGGGATGCAGAGTGCGTGGGACACTGGCAGGACCAGTAATGATGCGCTCACGCTTGGGTGTGGACGGTGTCGTGTATGTTGCCACATCAAGCTGTGACAATGAGGAGCTTGGCTCCAGTTCCATATCGGAGCGAGTGTGTGCGTCCGAGGCGCCTAGGCACGGCCGTTGTGCTGAATTGCTGTCATCGGGAGAAGTTTTTTTCTCATCTGAACCAAAAAACAGCTCGACATCATCGACGGTCTCATCACCAAGTGGGAGAGAGATATCTGCCTCTGGCGCTGATATTGCCGAATTGACTTCAACCACAGGCAACGATGGACCAAATGAAATGCGTTCACAACTATTCTGCATGGGCGTTAAAGCACGCGAGTCAGACGAGTCTTGTTGTGATAGAAGCTCAATTCCAAGACCCGCAGGCGATGCCTCATTTGCAGCATAGGGCGATGTATGGCGTGCTGTTGCACTGCGGATTGCACTGTTGATGAAGTCAAGAGAGCGCTTGTGTTGCGCCGTGCGACTGCCTCGTGTAGAACTAGTCCCACTTGAATGTGGTGAAAGACGATCAGATGCAGAGACAGGCATTGGACTGCGCATTAAATCGAGCGATTGCAGTCTTTCAACCATATTGTGAGGATCCGAATTATTTCCAAGAGCAAGACCTAGTAAGCCGGTGCCGCCCATCCATGTCCGCCGAGGTGGTGGTGGATCAATTGACACATACTGGATAATGCGCACAGGTAGGTCAACCTCAACCAATGTAGACGTATCAGCTCCTACACCTACACGGAGTGCGTACTGCACACTCACATGACGTCCTGGATCGACCGTGACGAGGTCTGATGGAAGCTGCAATGAATGCGGAAAATGTACAGGTCTTCCAGGCGGTGCACCGCTCCACCAATGACCCAACTGATTCGCTGCCAACGTCTCGTCCAAGAGGATAGTGCTTGAATGCGACAAAATGTCTTTCGAGCCGGGTATATGATCATGTGCCTTGTACAGAGTCTCCGTGCGCACCAAAGCGATGCGGAGAACATTAAGCAAGTCTGTGCCGCCATTCAGGATACTGACCTCAAAATACACACGTTGGCCGGCAACCCAGGTCTCCCGGTGCAAAGCTGCAGCCAAACGTATGTTCCGCACCTCCGCTTCTGGTGTAGATGCATGTGAAATGATTGGACGTGGTGCACTTGCCAGTTCTGCAGTGGGATTCAGGTAAGGATGAACTTCCATCTTTTGGAAGCAGAGAGCAACACCACTGTGCTGTTCGCCGAATGCTTTCACGCGCACAGACGCGATCAGAATGTACCCAACCTCACAACCGTCACTGTGGTAGCCGCCTTTCGCTCCCTTCCCCATGGGAAGGGACATGGAGAATGGAATCACATGAACACCACCCTGACCAAGGTAGTAGCCCTCCGTATCAGGCAGCGATGCAAAACATGGGAGGATGCTTTCTTCGCCACCCTCGGACTGTGAGAGAGCACTTGAGCCGTGCAGCATATAAGGCTCTGTGGGACCATCCAAGCTGCGATCGCCATCTATAAGGGTCATATGGCGGTAAAAGATGTGGCGTATGTCTTCGCCAGGTAGGCACTCGTATCCAATAAGTCGCACACGTGGTTGTGCCATCAACATAGCACTGGATGGATCCGTGTGATTCGGTACGTTTAAGCGAAGGCATCCATGCAGTGAGCCGCCTTCAACCACAAGATCATTATCCATGAATACTTCGATCCCGACACGCTCATCACGCTCAACAGGATATATGGGCACAGCCGGCTTATTAGGAAGGTGATGAATGACGGGCTGTGTAGATGTCGTAGGCACGGCTAGTGTCGCCGGTGACATCGATGCCAATGGAGCCGGTGGTATAAGTGGAAGTGCATGAGTACTTGGATGCGCTGTTGCAGAATCTTCTGTGCTAGGTTGGGAAACTGCGGGCGTCGAAGTGTCGCTAGGAGTGTCTTCACGCCTGGTAGCACTAACTGGCTGCACATCATCGAGATACGACCATGGAACAGTAGGCTTTGCGGGAAGAGGGTGCTTCATCACGTACATTGTTGGTGAGTTGATACTTTTGTTAGCGATGGAACGATTCTCTCTTAGAGGCATGCTGGGCAAATGAGTCGTTGTTGACATAGACGATGACATCGTAGACTGAGTGCCAGATTTTCCACCGAGTCTGTCGCGGCTTGGTTTATGGCGTACAAATGCCCGACGGCGAGATGATTTCGGGGGCAAATTCCGTTGAGGCGGAACTAGTGAGCCTCGAAGTCCTATGGGCACGGCTGACTCCTCCGAAGCACCGAAGTCAATTCCAAGACCGTTCATGTTTGATGACGCCACACGAGTGGAAAAAAGAAGTTCAAACGGACCTGAAGAAAGACAGACTGTTTTATTTGTGCTCGAAAAGGTATAGCCAGATAGCTAGTAGGTGTTGATGTCTAAGAAACTCCTCCAAAACAACACTCGCTTCGCCTAGTCAGGCCACGCGCAAAGTCCTGTTGTTTATTTCCTTCATTCCAACATCTACCCATACACACACCGTGCTTGGCGCCAGACGCGCTCCACACGCATAGTTGCATGCACTTCCCTCCACATACTACGTGTGCAAATGAGTAGCGAGAGCTTATGGCCTAATGCCACGGCTAGTCTCTTCCCCCGCTCGGCTAACATCACTCCAAGGAATAACAGTGTGACAGATTTCTGCTCCAAGGCTATATCCAACGTTAGCCCATTGGCATTGTTGATCCTCAACAAACAGGTATCACGGCGCCACCGCTGCATGAGAAGCGACACTCTAAGAGGTCTTCCTTCGAAACTTGTCGCCACTGCACAAGTATCTAGTAAGATAGTAATTCATTTATTTTATCTGGGACAACTGCAAACAATAAACTACAGGTTGGGCTTTGCACCGGTAGAGTTGCTCTTCTTGGGAGCAGCAATGTAAGAGCCCTTAGCATCACGCTTGTCGCAGCGAGCGATGCCGTCTTCGTCACGGTAAACACCAAGCTCAATAAGCTTAGCGAACACCTTGGCAAAGTCAGCAAAGAAGAGATCCTTGTCAGCTGCATATTTCTCGACCCATGGACGGAATTTGTCGTCCTGGATCAGTGAGTAGTCTGTCGGAAGCATCATAAGCGGCTCATCATCCTCGTCCATTCCTGGGGCGTAGGCAGCATATTGGAATGGGCCATCCCACTTGCGCGGCTCCCACTTTAGATTTAGGAGCATTTTAAAGTACGTGTTGGCGAAACGCGTAGGATTCACGACCCATGGACCATCGAAGCCGGAGCGATTTCTGTGGCAGCGACCCAGGTTGTGTGCACCAGACAAAGCGACGATCTCCTGGTCATTGAAACCCATTCGGTAGAAAATGTTCCGCAGATGATCTTGGCCCTGTGCACCATCAGGCAGACGGCCACGCGGTGGCAGGTATTTTGTGTTGACAAAGTCCGTACGGCCAGGCTTCCATTCAACGTCTGGACCACCCATTTCCTTCAAAGCCACAACACCAGCAAGGGTCCATAGGTCCGCATAAGTGATCCAAGGATGTTTTTCCTTGATCGGCTCAAGGAACGCGCGAGCATTTTCAAGACCGGCATTCGCGGGGTCACCACCCTCTTCTTCGTAACGCATACCAGCTCCGTTCGAGCCACCCGTCTCGTCTTCCTTGCTGTACGTGCCACTGGCATGCCAAGCAAGACGCACAAGAACCGGTCCAATGGATCCATCGTCGTATCCTTTGCGCTTCAAAATCGAAGCAATGTCTTTGCGCACGGCATCAAAGTCCCCCATCAACGGCATGGTGGATACAAGCTACAACGGCAAGCGGGGCAGCTCACCCGCTCTAAACTGCCACGTACTCCACTACGCTATACCGGCACCTCCTAGCCTATGAGAACTCATGAATTTACGTGCGGCACCGGCTTCGTGAAACGTCTCGGCCGCGCCCTTATCATGTAAGCAATTCGTCATTCATCTGCCCAAACGCGCATGATTTTACCACCCCGCCCTGATTGATCATGCGATCGGCGCGATACCTGCTATGCTGGCAAAAACCCACGTGCCACACCGCGCTCGGGCCCTAAGCGCGCCAGTCAGCTGGAAGAGCGGCCCCAACGTACCAATACATGGCATCTTTTTCTGCACTCCGTCGACTCGGGCAAGCAGCCTCCATTCTGACTCAGTCCCGAACAATCATGACGACTGCACAAGACATCCAGACCCGTGTGATTGGTGCTCCCAACACGCTGGACTACCGTGTGTACCTTGAGTCGAAGTCGACTGGCCAGCCCCTGTCGCCATTCCACGATGTTCCCTTGTACGCTGACGAGGCGAACGGAATCTTGAACTTCATTGTGGAAATCCCTCGCTGGACAAACGCTAAGGTCGAGATCAGCAAGGAGGACTCGTTCAACCCGTTCAAGCAGGACACAAAGAAGGGCAAGTTGCGTTACGTTCGTAACTCGTTCCCTCACAAGGGCTACATCTGGAACTACGGTGCTTTCCCTCAGACCTGGGAGGACCCGTCGTTCTCGCACCCTGACACCAAAGCGAACGGCGACAATGACCCTCTGGATGTGGTCGAAATTGGCGAGCAGGTTGGCTATACTGGCCAGATCAAGCAAGTCAAGATTCTGGGCGTGATGGCTCTGCTTGACGAGGGTGAAACGGACTGGAAGGTGATTGTAATCGATGTCAACGACCCAATCGCCTCGAAGCTCAACGACATCGAAGATGTTGAGAAGCACTTGCCTGGGCTCATTCGTGCTACAAACGAGTGGTTCCGCATCTACAAGATTCCTGATGGCAAGCCGGAGAACCAGTTTGCTTTCTCGGGCGAGGCCAAGAACCGCAGCTACGCCACCGAGGTCGTGCACGAATGCCACGAAGCCTGGCGCCGTCTCATCACGGGTCAGGCTAACGCTGGCGAAATCAAGCTTGAAAACTCGACTGTGCAAGGCAGCAAGTCGCTTGTGGCTCCTAAGGATGCTGTTGTCACGTCGATCCCCGCCGCCTCGCCGCAGCCTCCGGCCCCGATCGACCCAAGCATTGACAAGTGGTTCTTCATCAGCTCCTCGGCAAACTAATCATCAGTCATGTAGGGGAAGTAGTTTATTTGCGAGAACCCGTACTCCTATCTAACACATAGACAGGCGGCCGCGCGCACTTGTGCAATCAGAGGGGACTTGATCCTATCGTTGCCTACGTTCTTCATGTCGGAACATGTTCGTTTACACGCGGTACAAAGCACGCCGGGCGACGCGAGCGACAATTTCAGGCGTGGGGAACGAGAGTGTCTCGAGGTTCTCGGCATATGGAGTAGGGATATCAGCACCTGTGACACGCTCAACGGGCGCATCCAAGTAATCAAAGGCCTCTGACTCCATGATCTGTGCACAGATTTCGCTTCCAAGACCGAACGCAGGGAAGCCACCTTCGACGGTCACAAGACGGTTCGTCTTTTTCACACTCTCAATCACCGATTCAATGTCAAGTGGACGAATTGAACGGAGATTGATCACTTCGGCCTCAATGCCCTCCTTGGCCAGCATGTCGGCAGCCCGCAAGCCGTGGTCCACACCAATGCTGTGTGACACAATTGTGACATCCTTACCGGAGCGCTCAATTTTTGCCTTGCCGATTGGAATGACAAAGTCTTCTGAGAGAGCCTCTTGCGACACAGGGAAAGAATGACCATACAGAATCTCATTTTCCAATACAACGACCGGATTCGGATCGCGGATCGCAGCTTTCAACAGACCGCGCGCATCCTCGGAGCTGTAGGGACTCACAACCTTGAGCCCGGGCACCTGGCCATACCAAGCTGTGTAGTCCTGCGAGTGCTGTGCAGCAACGCCAGCAGCTGCACCGTTCGGACCACGGAACACCACAGGAGCCGCTACCAAGCCAGCAGACATGTAATGCGTCTTACCGGCCGAGTTGATGATCTGATCAATTGCCTGCATGGCGAAGTTGAATGTCATAAATTCACAGATCGGGCGCAGACCAGCGAACGCCGCACCCACGGCAAGACCCGCGAATCCCTGTTCTGTAATAGGTGTGTCGATCACACGGTCCTCACCAAACTTATCAAGCAATCCCTTCGTCACTTTGTATGCACCATTATAGCGAGCAACTTCCTCGCCCATCAAAAAGACCTTCGGATCACGGTGCATCTCCTCTTCCATAGCCGAGTTTAGCGCATCACGCACAGCCATTTCCTGTGCACCTGAATCTGATGCATACATACGCAACGGCAGGCGGATAGCTGGCATACGCACTGGCGAGCTTACCACAATGCGCGGCACTGTAGCCGAGCGAAAAACATTTGGTCGTGCACAGTGTGCTCTCAACGACGCAGCAAGCATGTTGCTAATGTGCCTTGTGTAACAGGGAAAGTAAATGTCGGGTGCGTGTCCCGAAAAGCCTGAGATGCCTGGTGGCGAAGATCGGGACCCCCGATTGTTCCCAGCCGTGTGCGGTTGATGATGGGCCATCGTACTAACACGACCTGCTAGGCCTTTCGTGTGTTTTGTCATCCATGCGTCATTAGAAATTCACCACCAACGGCCCTGCGACGACGAGGCATCGTAAGATTTGCGCTGCAACCTCACCGAAGTAACGGAGAAACGATCCACAGAAGTATGTATGCATGCGTCCACCCAGCAGGTGTGAAGGAAAGACTGGGGCAGAGTGTGTATGAGGGAGAAAGAGAAAAAACGAGTAGAAAGCTTAGGGCAAATTGCTAACATGCATCAATCAGTGGAAGAGCTGTCGTCTGGTTCTTCCGACTACGCTGCAAGCACATGGATTGCATGGTTCTTGTCGACTAAGGGGAATGAATACTTCTGTGAAATTGATGAAGACTATATTTTGGACCGATTCAACTTGACAGGATTGAATACTGAAGTGCAGCACTACACTTATGCGCTCGATCTCATCACTGATGCTCTTGGTACGTGGCACGCACAAATGCTTCGCTCTAATAGTATAGATGAACACATAAGTGATTTACATCGCGAACAAATTGAGACGCAAGCTAGAGTTCTTTATGGATTGATTCATGCTCGTTTTATCGTCACAACTCGTGGGCTAGCGAAGATGGTACGTTCCGACAACGTGTGAAGTACATGTGCAAGGCCTTACACGCGCAGCTTGAGAAGTTCAAACGTGCAGATTTTGGACGCTGCCCTCGTGTCCTATGCTACCAGCAGCCGCTACTTCCTTTGGGTCCATCGGACTTTCCGTTCCAAAGCCCCGTGCGCCTGTACTGTCCACGATGCGAAGACTTATATCGTCCGAAGAGTTCGCGGCATGGCGCGATTGATGGTGCCTTTTTCGGCTCGTCTTTCCCACATATGTTGCTCATGGTATACCCCCACATGATTCCGACTAAAGTCACTGTCGTCCCGCCGCCCATCCCATTCGCGCAGAAACAGTATGGAGGAGTGTCGGCAGATGTACTGCACCAACGAGCAGTGGCACTGGAGCGAAGAACGGGTAATGCAACGTCTGCCGGCGAAGAAACAGATACAAGTGTCATGGCCAATGATGCGTCCTCAGAGATGCGCGCTCCAACCGATGTGGTGTTTGAGCGTGTCGTACCGCGTATTTTCGGGTATCCAGTGCATGAAACAAGCCAGCTCATGGCATGGCAAGACCGACAGCAGAAAAAGCAAGCTGCTCTCATTGCCGATTTTCGTCAGCAAAAGTCTGCATCGGCTCCGCCAAGCTGCAAGGACCAGCAGGCTTGATCGAGCCTCAGTTCGCTATGTAATTCTACAGCACACGCACACTATAGCAGGATTCGGAATGATTTTCGCATCGTCACAAAAGAAGCATTTTCATAAGTAGGTGAATGAACAATCTAACGGGAAGAAGTTACAGAACCAAATTAATCGCTGCTGGGTATGAACATACATCACCTGGTTTATGTAGGCACTACGACAGGCTTGACTGCAAATTTCAGCTTCGGAGCTTCAAGGCCCATCTGGCGCATTTTTGCGACCTCTTCTTCACGCTGCTTATGGATGTTGAGTAGTACATCTCGATATGTAAGGTTTGTCGAAATATGGTTGGCAGTCTCAAATATGAGCTTGCCCCAAGCCGGGTGAAAGCGGTTCGCCTCCCGTACGACATCAAACGCTTCTGCCCGTACTTCTCCCTCTTTTGCTTCGAGCATGGTCGCTGCATCATCTCCGAGCGAGCCACGGTCTAGCAAGGATTGAAGCGCTTGTTTATCGAGACGCAACGAGCTCATGCTTCGGAGAACAGCCACAGCCCGTGCGAGAAGAGCTGCTTGGAGAGTCTGCCGCGGTACGATCCACTCATCGGAGTCCGCTGGCTCATTAGGATAATTGCCTTGAATTTCACTCAATGCTTTGAAGATTGCACGATCAGGCTGGATTTCAGCCTCTTGCGATGACACAGCCTGGTATCTTTGCATCACCCGGAGCGCCCGTCTCCGGTACACCTTGGAAAATAGTGAAAGCGACACAAACAGCGTCACAATGTACGCAATAGGAACAAAGATAGAAAGCGCCATGTTGATGCCTTTCCGTGCAGCAACAGCCAGTGAGAGAGTTGTGACAACAGTAGGTTAGGCCTTTTGAAAAGTTGGTAGTCGTGTACAGTCAATGCGCCCAATTGACCAAACGCCAAGACGACCGATTTCGTCAACAAAACTTCATGCGTCCAAATGCCCCCTTCTCTTAGCCCTGTGCCTCCTCGAACGCATTTCTCGCACTGTTTCATCCATCTACCTACTAGGCCAGGCATAACTCCGTCCCTCTGACAAGCCTCTTGAATGCATGACGCGACGCATGGAGGTGTGCATTACACAACTGATCCAGCAAGCAGCCTACATTGCCGACGTCGGGCCTTATTACATCAGCTACTTCAACCCACGCCGTGCCTTCGTCACATCCAGCCCGGCATAGCTGATTCTCCTGGAGTGCCTGGGAGTTGTCGAGTCTCACTGTACATTTCATCACTTAAGTATATACTAGCGCAAAGCTTTCATTCTGAGTCAGAATGAAAGGCCTCAAAAAGGCTATGGTACGTTGCTTTGGCATACGCGCTCACGCTCATAGACGCTTTCACGAACTCGTCAATCGGATACCCAACAACGAAACAATGGCAGCAACCAAACTAGCAGCGGCAGCGGCAACAACAACAACAACAACAACAACAACGCTAATATTTCAGTCAGCGTGCCCGCCAATAACACTCACAATAAAATTAGCAGCGGTGCAGCGTATTCAGCGCCTGCACCGCCATCAAAAGACCATTCTTCGCGCAGCTTTTTTACTTCCCATTCCCAGGGTCAAAGCACGCCTAACTGTATGTCACTTGCTCTGAGGCAGCTAACTCAATGTTGCAGTATCTTCGCAAGGTGGTACTATTCCCAGGACTTCCTCCAAAACATCTGCGATGTCTACACCACCTACATCGTCCTTCTCGGTTTCATCAACACCTATGCCGTACATACCAGCGGCGCCTGCGTCGACCCATGCGCCAGCTTCAGCTCCATTAAGAGCTCAACAAACAAGCGCTCATCAGCTGAAACCGCAGTCGTCGTTGACGGTGCAGCCACAGTCACAACTAGCGGCAACGCCGGCGGCGGCGTTGCCGCTACCCCAAGCACAGCCTCAGGCCCAATCTCACGCTTCTCAAGTTCAACCACAGCAGCAGCTCCAGCACCAACTTCATCAGCCACCGCCCGTACCACCACCACGTGCACCCACACATGTCGCCACACCTGTACCGTCTGTTACGCCTAAGCCTTCGACCCAAGATCTTTCAGGTGCATCTACTTCGCCGGCAGCTGTGCCAGCAGCGGCACTTCCATCATCTGCACAGAAGATGAGCTACATGGGTGGGTCAGCAAGTACAACACCGTCAATGGTTTTGGCACATACACGGCAGCCTGTTGCCCCAACTGTGGCGCCGAGAGATACAATTCCCGCCCCTCGGTCACCACCGCGCAAGCAGCGGAGCAGTCGAATCCAGCCGAGTCAGTATGTGCAGCTAGAACATTTGCCGTCATTTTCCGAGGTTGTCCCCTCGGAACGATCACAACTCTTTGTAAAGAAACTGCAGCAGAGCAGTGTGGTGTTTGACTTCACGGATGCGAGTGCAGATCTTATGGGAAAGCAGGTCAAGGCACAGGCTTTGCAGGACATGCTTGAATACATTACGACTCAGCGAGGTGTGATCACGGAAGCTGTCTATCCTGAGATGGTCAATATGTTTGCATCCAATTTGTTTCGGACGATTCCTCCCCCATCAAGTTCCTTGGGCGATGCCTTTGATCCGGAAGAAGACGAACCTGTCCTCGAATTGTCGTGGCCCCATCTCCAGCTTGTGTACGAACTTTTTCTCCGCTTTGTGGAGAGCACTGAACTGAACACGAGTATTGCGAAAAAATACATTGATCATTCGTTTGTGGTACAGCTCTTGGATCTTTTTGACAGTGAGGACCCGCGTGAGCGAGACTTTCTCAAGACGACGCTTCACCGGATCTATGGCAAGTTTTTAAATTTGCGTGCTTTTATCCGGCGCTCGATCAACAATGTGTTTTTCCAATTCATCTACGAGACCGAGAGACACAATGGTATTGCAGAGCTCCTAGAGATCCTTGGTTCGATCATAAATGGGTTTGCATTACCATTGAAGGAGGAACACAAAGTGTTCTTGTCTCGTGTGCTGTTGCCACTTCACAAAGTCAAGTGTCTCGCTATGTATCACCCTCAACTTGCGTACTGTGTCGTGCAATTTATTGAGAAGGATAGCACGCTCACAGAAGAGGTCGTTATGGGCCTGCTTCGATTCTGGCCCAAGACTAATTCGCAAAAGGAAGTCATGTTCCTGAACGAGGTAGAGGAAGTTTTGGATGTCATTGAGCCTGGCGACTTCGTGAAGATCCAAGTGCCTTTATTCCAACAGCTTGCCCGCTGTATTGAAAGCCAGCATTTCCAGGTCGCCGAAAGAGCATTATACTTCTGGAATAACGAGTATGTTGTGAATTTGATGGGCGACAATGTTCAAGTGATTCTGCCTATTGTATTCAACAGTCTGTATGAAAATTCTAAGAACCATTGGAACCCTACAATTCATACGCTGGTATACAATGCACTCAAGCTATTCATGGAAATCAACCCAGCCTTCTTCGACCTTGTGTCTAACGAGCACCAGCACAACCTCTTGCTTGCTGATCAGCTTCAGCAAGAAAGGAGACAAGCGTGGAAACGTATCCAGACCGACGCACTTCGTAACTCCATAAAACACGGCTTAAAAGCGCCTGAATCCGTGTTGATGACGCAGCTGGAGTCGACGGCTCCTGCGTCCTTGCCACGCTCGCTCCTACTCCAAGACAATGGCTCGTTTTCTGACATGATTCCGCTCTCGAACTCGCTTTCTGGCCTAGCACCTCCAGCGCTGAGTCTAGCCTCGACATCCGGCGTGGTGCATGGACTCTCCACTCATTCTGATGCCCCTCGCGCCCGAACACCGCCCAATCGCGATACTATGTTCACCAACAATCAAGACTATTCGCCTATCAGCGCAAATGGCTCTTCCACCCGCGAATATGAAGATGCAGAGCAAAACGTCTTGCATGATTTAGCCGATCATATCGTGCCGTCCTATCTAGGCTAAACGTTCAAATGTGTGTATGTGTTTCATAGAATGACATTAATGGTGCAGGTTTGGTCCTTTGGCCCCTGTCCACAGGACACGAACTTCGATATGACAAGCTGGAGCTATGATAAATTACAACGGGTTAGGGGGAAAAATCACTGCCCTAAGCGACGCCGATAGACCCGTTCACGCGGTATTGGCATTCTCCAGCGACTTGACAAGGTCTTGAAGATGTGTCTGTGCCTCGTTCGCCTCTTTTTCATAAAACTGGCATAAGTGAAGTTTGTATACGCACAGTGACCTTCTTTTCAAGCATTTTGTTTTCTTCCAATGCATCATCGCGTCTTTTTTGAGCCTCATTCATAATATCCTGGTAACTTTGTTCCATAAACCTGCATATTAGTACGAAAAAAATTCCACACCATAGAGGCGAAATGTCATACATTTTCCCGATAGCTTTGTAGAGCCGAGTCTCTGGACCTAATTTTTGCAATTGTTCCATGGTCAATTCTTGCACTCTGGCCTCTCGCGATCGTCCCTTCATCTGTGCCTGCACAGTGCTAAGCTCACGCTGCGACGAGACCATGCGCGTCTGAATAGAATTCAACAACTAGATTGTAAGAGGTAAGAGCCAGTTTATGCGCGTACCACCGGTAGAGATTCATCACTTGTCGCGCTCATCCTTGAATCGAGTCAACACACGCGACGAACTTGTCTCCCAAGTATCACGCTTACTTGTCACTTTCGGTAGACTCACTAGCACTATTTGATGGAGATTGCGGATGCAAGTGTGTACCAGAGTGCCTCGACCTCACATCCCAGGCCGTGCATCGGGCACGCACGTGATGTAGACACGAGCGCTTGGCAATCAGGGACGAAATGCCGCTCCAAACGGCGACAACAATAGTTGTTCGATAAGGTCGGCCATATCCAACACCATCCACAGCATACGCGCCAGCTTGCTATGTCCAAGCGCGCAGGATCACATGTTGTTTTCGGTAAGTAATAATTAAGTACATCTATCTTATGAATTTTAGTCGGAAACATCCCGTATGACATATCAGAGCAGCAGCTCGTGAAAGTGTTTTCAGAAGTAGGGCGTGTGGTTGATTTTCGACTCGTCAGTGACCGCGAACAAGGCAAGTTTAAGGGTTATGGATTTTGCGAGTTTGAAGGTACGTGATTCAACCACTTGTGCCGCTAGTCTAACACAAAAGATGCCGAGACAGCAGCATCAGCAGTGCGAAACTTGAACGACGTTGAAGTCGGCGGACGACCGCTTCGTCTTGATTATGCAGACGCAGACCCTATGATTGACAACAGTGATCGCCGTGGGGATATGCGCGGACGAGGGGCTCATAACAATGCGATGCCACTTTTGCCGGAGGGTGTTCCCATTGCGCCTGGCGTTTCTGCCACAGACGTAATCACACAGACCATTGCGTCTCTACCACCAAATCAACTCATGGATATTCTAACACAAATGAAATCACTCACAACACATGCACCAGAGCAAGCGCGGCACCTTTTGATTTCCCATCCCCAACTTGCCTATGCTATATTTCACGCTATGCTCATGATGAATGTGGTTGACCCTGCTGTGGTGCAACGTGTCGTGAACGAGACAGGTCCCGCAAGTGGTTTCCCAGCAGTTCCTCCAGGTTCTGTTATGGGCCCTGCTCTAGGGGCACCTCCGTTGCATCCCATACACCCTGATCCCATTGCTGCACGATCGCCACAACCACCGCTCATGCCAGCGCCGGGGCCCTCACCGATACCGACCGCTGCGCCTGCCCCTGTTGCGGCGCCGGCACCCATGTTACACGCGCCTCAGTTAGACGAGCAACAGCGCCAGCTCTTGCATCAAGTTCTTCAGCTTACGCCGGAGCAAATCCAGGCACTACCACCGGAACAACGAGCGGGAATCCTGCAGCTTAAAGCACAGTTCGGGCATTAAAGCCTCAACTCACCAATGTATGATGTCGCCATGAACAGACCTTACAATGTCGCTTTTTCAGACGTATGAAGTGGCGTGCCTAACGCTAAAGCAGCAGAGCGGAAATCCAGGGAAAACAACGAGGCTGATCGTGGGGCCGATACGACCTCTTGCACCTGGGCATGCACTGCCTGCCACACATCATCCAGAGTGCCACTCGCATCGAGTCGCTCCCAACGCGCGCCGCTTCGGAGCATGAGTTGTTCGACATTTTCGAATGCATGACGCACAAGACGCTGGAAAGCGCGCCTTTCATACCTTTCTTCGCCATAAGCCGCGCGCTTCGTAGCCGTGGACTCATCGAGATCCAGGAATAGTGTCAAGTCTGGCACAGGCAGACCGACGTCTGGTGCTGTACACCAGGCCAGATCGAGCCCTTTTGCATGTGTATAGGCCATGCCAGAGAAAATGTATCGGTCACAAATGACATGCTGACCATCTCTAAGACTCTGAACGATGGATGAGAGCAATTCCCAGCGGTTTGCCGAGAATAGCAGATGTACAGTTTGGTCACACGCGTCAGTTTGGTTCTTAAGGTACGAGTGAATCATGGATCCGATGGGGGTAGTGCGCTCCGGAAACTTGACAAGCCTTGCACGCGGACCGAGCGTCTGGACCAGTCTATCAACCTGTGTGGACTTACCCGAGCGATCGAGACCCTCAACCACGATGAAGACACCCCGCTCGCCATTCGTTGGATTTGATATAAGCATACGGTTACCAAGAAGCGCAGGCGTTGATGATGTTTGCTCAAGCCATAAGCGCACCCCGTCCAAAAGGACCTGCAGTGCGTCACCTTTAAGATTGTGGTCTCCCTGTTCGATCAGATTGACATGAACAGAGCCAGCGGGACGACCTGGTTGTGCCGTGAAAATGTTGGCCATCTCGCCAGCATCGATGACAGGGACCACATTGTCTAGAGTTCCGTGTGCAATATAACATTGAATGTGATTTGGAAGATTGGCGTAGTGGACGTGGGCAGGAAAAGAGCACTGAGATTCGTGGTCCTCTGGGTACAATTTGAATTCAACCTTTTGCCCACGAACTGTGAGAGACAAAGAGCTGTAACCCTGTTTATCAAAATCGGGCTGGAATTTTGCATCCAAACGCCGTATGCGCGACATGAATACACGACCATTTACAAAGATCATACGCGATGGAGGCCGATGCTGACGCATGGGCCATGGTGTGCAGTACCGGGAGATGTATGTTGCTTGAACCGCGCATCCTTTAGAATGGCCAATCATGAGATCAACAACATATCCGAAGCGTTGATGCATGTAATTTACCACATGAAATAGCTCGTCTGCAGCGTCGTCGTAATGGCCAGCATGCCACGTCCCAGGCGTGCTGCCCTCCCCCGACATATCCCAACGAAGCGAGTCCATGTCTAACAAAGAAGCGAGTGGCTTGAAAAAAATCCCATTCTTATGCGACAAAAGACCATGCGTGAAAACGGCGAGACGACGCCCGCGGCATGTTCGATCTGTTGGGAAACCAGTATTTCCTAGAGCAGGCGCAAGTCGAAGAATGGCATGGAAACCGTGACCTCTCTCAGCATCTGCTTGCGAGCCACCTGGAAACGGAATCACAAAAGAATACTCGGACATGCTGAAGTAGACTCGAGAGACGTAGCAGCGGTGTGCGCCATGAACAAGAACGCGGTCGAGAAATGAGTGCAATGCGTTTGGAGACTCCCATTGAGTTTGACCAATCACACGTAATCTTACGCGGCATGATGACGGGCAGGGGTATACGACCAATCATTGCGCGTAAAAGTAAAAACGCGAGGCTGATGTGGTGAGGCGACATAGAGAAAAAGTTTGAGCAGTGGAGATGAAAGGGCTGATGAGACTTGGACACACACGCAGGTGTGGCGAACAGACTCGTGTGTCGGCTGTTTTGTCACGGCGTGTGGATCCATTTTGAGATCAAGGAAAGAAAAAGCTTCTTAGGGTATAGTTGACGACAGACAGATACGACCTCCCGTGCCGCGAAAATGGGACGAAAGGCTGAAGTTCAGCGTGTAGCACTTGAGCGCCTTATGGGTCCTGAGAGTACGTTTTGATGACGAAGTGCGAGTGAGTGGCTAACGGTTCCGCAGTGATGGGCACGGCAGAAAAAGACGTGCATTTCACGGATCCTAAAGTGTGTCGAAACTTTTTGTGTGGAACCTGTCCACATGATCTGTTCAGTAATACGGTACGTTTTTTATCGACGAATATGCTAAGGTTTGCTAACGCGGCGCGAAGAAAATGGACTTGGGGCCTTGTCCCAAATCACACTTACCACGCTATAAAGAAATGTACGATGCAGCAGTAGAGCGTGGTGAAACATTTCCTCAGATTGTCGCAGACTTCCAGCGAAATATACACATGTTTGTGGGCGATATTGACCGCAAGATCGGCTCTAATAAACGGAGGCTCGAGCAGACACCTGAGGAAATGGAACGCTTTAATGCAATGATGCGGGATATCAACGAAGTGCAAGAGGCTATCACGGCAGCAACCAATGAAATGGAGTCGCTTGGTGAGCAGGGTCGCGTAGAAGAGTCGCTCAAGGAACTCGAAAAAGTAGAGGCACTGAAGGCAGAGCGCGCAGACAAAGAGAAGGAGCTCCAGACGCTGCAAGAGAACAGTGGTGCTAGTGGTCATCAAAAGCTGCGAGTATGCGATATCTGCGGTGCATACCTAAGTATTTTGGACTCAGACCGCCGACTTGCCGATCATTTTAGCGGGAAAATGCACGTCGGATACCAGCGCCTGCGTGATTTGCTAGTCGATATTCAGAGACAGCAGCGTTCTCCTGGAGTTCCAGACGGTAGTAGCAACGCCGCACGCGATCGGCGGCGGAGCAGGTCTCCTCCCACAGGCCGATTATCATAGATATGTGACTGCGAGATGTCGTGCCCAAGCTACTGCTTCTCTTGCAGCCACCGAGTGGAGGTAACATCGTTTTCGGGTGCGGTTTGTCTTCCCCACACCGGCACAAATGAGTGAGCCGCGCACGAGCCGCACGACCTCGGCATACCTTCGGAATGTGGTGCAGCAAATGCGCTCACGGTGGAACAGGCGTGTTTTAGGAGAAGTGAGTGAGCGCATCTGGATACCAGTCGAACACGATCGGTTTCCTAAGGTGGGTGACGACAACGACCACTTAGCCCTGCTCTTTCACGATGAGACCAACCCCGAGTATCCCGAATGTGTGCGAGCCGCTCTCCGCTATATGGAAGCATTCTACAATACTCCATCATCCTCAGGTGACATGGAAGATGTACGTCGTGGATTTTGGGCACTCGCACGGCTTGTAGATAGCGTGCGCTGTGGTGGATACCACGACGAGACCAATGTTGATAAGACCAGAGATACAACAAGCGCAGAAACGGGGCAGGAAGCAGAAACATCAGTGAATCAAGTACCGGCTAAAACAAATCTGGAAACTCGACAACAGCAACCAAAACGTATTCGGTCATTCGGGATGCACGACGTGTTCGCTGCGATTGAGAAAAACGATATCGACAAGATTATGGCGATCCGTGATGCACAATTCGATCTACTGCTTGGATCAAGCGGTGCAGAAGACTTGCGGGCACACCCACACACACCACTCGGATACGCTATAAGTTTGGGTGAAAAACATCAGCGGGTGTGTGTGTTCCTCGTTGGTGCATTCTCACGATACGTCAACCATATGCCTGTGGAACGGCCTCTTGATGAGGAAGAGCTCAATACGTTGCGGAAAGTACGAGCGAATCTCAAGCTAGCCATGGATCACAGCCTTTACACAGGCGAGACTACTCTTGTCGCGAGCTACCTGCAAGTGCTAGTGATGTCAGAAGGACTCACATGGCTTGAGCATGCAGTCAAAAGCGTCCGATGTGAATTGGACGCGTGGCTATCGGCTAAGCTTCACGCAGACGGCGTTGTGCCTCAACCTCTCGTTGTGGCACATGACGCCATAGAGTCATTCCTCACATCGCACATGCGAGTGCGGCGGCAAGAAGAGCGTGTGGTCGTGGCAGCGGTTGATGATTACGTGGCGAACGCGGCGAGTGATCTTGTGCTCTTGGCATTGTGGTCCTTGCTTCCCGGGCACGATCAGCTGCCATTGCACGCTTTTGCACGAGATGAGCGGTGCACTGTGCTTTTCTGTGAGCAAGTAAAAGAGCATTCGGTGCCCGCCCAGAAAGCAAGCCGCATTGCCGAGCGCATTGTTGACGCATGGCACGACGGACTGCACACGCAGTCAGCAGCTGAGCGCTGGGTTATCCTAGAAAGGATCTTTCGAGCATGAGAAAAAAAATAGTACGTAAGAAATAGACAGTGCGTTGACATGGGCTTATATACATTGAAAGTATCGGTATGTAGAATGCAAGAGCTGTTGTCGGTACTGAAGGAACTCGGTTTTTGACTTGTCAGTCACCTGCTCACGAACAGCGGGGTCAATCGACTTGAGCCGTGCAGAAAATGTGGCTGAGACAGGTCTGTGGTCAGACACTGTCGCATCCCAGCGCTTGTACGATGTGCACTGGACGATGTTCGGTGGGTTCGAACGAAACAGAATCCGGTCGCAGTAGGCAGGGACGCGAGCTTTTTCAGACGAGTCGTAGTCATTCGTCAATCGATTGAACTTGTACGTAGGCGCAAAGCAAATCGGGGCCTCGTGGAAGTCACGCAGGCGAGACATGGGATTCATGCGAATCTCAAGAAGAAGCTGATCTGCAGCAATCAAATCATTGAATCGTTTTTGTTCAATGAGCGAGAGAGCAGCATCGCGACTCAAGTCTAGACGGTAGTTCAGGTCACCGGCGAGCAGACAGATCTCATGGTCCATCACCATCGAACCATCGCCCCCCGAGACAAAAGCCGGGTCATACTGCGCGGGTGGCGCTGGGCATGGTGACTGTAGGATTCCAGCCAAGTCCATGTTGCGCTGACGCACGTTACGCTGTCCAGCAGCCAAATGGCAGTTAATGAAGCAAAGACTCGAGTCGTCGATGACGAACCGCGAGATTAATGCGCCCTTATTCCCATAGCGTCCACCTAGGCCCGTCTTGACCGTATAGCTACACGCAAGACGGATCCTCGGCAACAAGTCTGCGCGTACAATGATGCACGTAAACAAGCCCAGCAAATTCTCCGTCAACAACACACTAAATGGCGACTCGGGCGGCATCACAAGGCGCACATAACCAACAAGCTTGTCGAGCCAGGCTCGGTAACGGCTCGGTAACCGCTCACGCTCATCGATGCCCACATCTTTGTTACTGCCACTCGCGCCCGTGTTGTTTCCGCTACTGCTACCGCTGCGGCGCGACTTGTTGCTGCCCAAGAGCAGATGCTTGGCAGTAAGGCGCTTGTCTTCCAAGTCAATGAGTTCTTGCAGCGCAAACACGATTACATCTGGTGGCATCTGAGTAGTTGAGCCATCAGGCAACATCGTTGACGCGTAAGACGAGCGGAGAATGCGCTGAAATAGGTCCATGTTGTCGACCATGCCAAACAGATCATCAGGCGAGGCAGCACCGAGGTTGAAGGTGGTTGTGAGGATCCTAATGTTGGTGTATGACGCAAATTGATCAGCTTTCGTACATACATCGGCGTCGATCCATTCCCTTGAGAGTGTCGCATCCCAGAACGTCGCATAGTTGTCTCCACTCAGACTGCATACCATCAACTCAGGCGCATCGGTCTGCAAGCCGTACGGATTGAAAAGGAGGGAAAACACCGCATCACGATGGCCATGCCAGAGTTTGACCATCCGAGCCTGACCTGTATTGTGGATGTGCACAATGATGCGACCACTGGATAAACCTGACCATATGCAGTTCAGCACACCGACCATTGACACAACAGGTTCTGTCGACACAAGCATCTGATCCACTCGCTGCCCCTGCTCGTTCCAAATGCTGACGTGACCAGAATCATGGCCGAAGTAGACGAGCCCCGGCATCGTTGGCAACATGGCTGAGCAGGTGACAGCACCTAAACGATTTGGCCCATACATAGGCCAATGCCCAGGCCTCGACATAACATTAAACGAGCGCGTGTCGGAAATGGGGCTGTAGCATCGGACGTGCAGCTCCTTGTGCGAAGAAGTTTTCGGAGCAGTTTTCGATGACGTCACAACCGTGCTGCAAAGCCAGAGCAAGTTGCCCTCCACAGACAGATACGAGTGCTTCGGGATCGTGATGCGTATAGTCTCGGGCATAGTGGACAACAGGTGCAGCGGAGACGAGCGCGGAAGCCATGTCGAGATCTTGCCGCTTTCATCCACACACACCATCGCCTTGCCTATGCGTGCGATGTGACAGATTGGTGATTTGTGTACGTTCAAACGGACTGCGGTGATTCTGCCGGTCTGCGTGTCAAGTTCGCCAATGTGGCCGGCTGGTGTACCATACCAAACGACACGGCCGTCAACGGCCAGCTCATTTCCCAGCTGTACAGGCGGGCAGAATGCAAGCGTTGTTGCTCGCAGATCGCGAGATGTCGGCGACATGTTGGACGGGCTGCCCAACAGGGCGTAGTGCTCAGCGGACTGTGACACAATGACCTCAGTGCTTGTGTCAGGCACCTCTTTGCAGAAAAATGCGCCGCGACGCACAACAAGAACACGAAGCTTGTCCTGCATCGCGACGACGAGTGTTTCGCGGAAGAGAGCACCGGCCGTAATGGGCAGGCGAAACGGCACGCTACGTGGCGGATCCAACGTGGGCGCAGCACGATTCACATGTGATACATCTGGCAGGTCTGGCGATTCAAGCTGAGTCTCTTCGGCGCCGTCCGCTTCCATGTTGCCATCATCATCAACATCGTCATCAGCTTCATCATCGCTGCTTTCGATCGCCGGATTCGAGAGAAACTCAGATACATTCGCCGACGTGTTGGCGCGGTTCATCACAGATGCCGAGAGCGATTCACTCATTGGCGTATTTGGCATTCCAGCACTATGCAGTCGTGAATGCAGCTCCTGCACTTGGCTTGCACAGGTTGCTGGCGACATGGCCGTAGAGTGACTATTCTCTGCCACAGATCGCATGGCGGCATCATTAGGTGATAGCATAGGACGCAGTGCATCTCTTGGTGAGTAATAATTGTGGTTTTTGATACCAGAGGTTCCTAAGCGTGGTGACGTCGAGGGCGCGTATTGGAAAGGCGATAAAGATGAAAGATCAATGTAGTTGGGTATATGGGGAGGCGACATATTGATGCTTGAATTCCCGAGAGATGACTGGGTAGCTGTCGTAGGCAATTTTGGAAACCCGTTCGCGCTCGATGCGCTGACTGGTGATGAGGGTGTTTGCCACGAGTTGGCATTCGGGATCGGCAATACAGCCGGATTCGTACTTGGCCCCTTACCAGCGCCCGAGCCTGCTGGCCATGAAGAGGCCCCTGGTTGGTTTGACGATGACGACGTTGAGGAAGGGTTTGTGACAGGTGATGTTGTAGGTGCTTGCGTTGGAAGCTGTGAAGGAGCGGCTGATTGAGATTTCGACGGTAGTTGTGGCAGTTGATTCGACGATTGTGGTAGCGCCTGTGGCGAATAAAAAGGCTGCGCTGGCTGCGATGTTCTTGGGGGCGGTATTGCGTTGGTTGGCTGTGCCGCTTGTGTCGGCGTGGCTCTATGGGCGAGTGGCGGTGTTTGTTGAGCCGTTGGCTTGAAAGAGGACGATTCTCGCATGTATGCCATATTAGCCGACGGGATAACATCGGCTTGCTTCGGAAACGAAGCAAGTGGATCAGCTGGCGACACAATGGGCGCCGGCAACAGGTCCGTCGAAACACTCCTAATGGGTTCTGCTATAGTGTCCTGTGGCGTTGACGATGGAATTGGTATCGGAGCTGGACCCCCCTTTCGAGGCGCCGGATGCTCGAGAGGAGAAGCAGGTACTCCCGAAGGCACGTCTCCCGGTGCCGACGGCGCAGTGTGCCTCGACGCCATATTCACGGCGGCTTCCGTCAATGAATAGTCAGCTCTCGGTCCTGGCACTGGGCGGTGCGTAAGAGAAATCTGTTTGTTAAGGAATGAAGTGATTGCCACGTGCACATTGTGCGGCGCCACTCCATTATGCGCATGTGAGAGGTGATTGAATCTATGCGACCCGCGCGCCACACTTTGGTGTCGAGAGTACTGATGCCAAGAGAAACGAGTCTTGATGACAAATGACCTGTGCTTTACAAGCTGGGGAAGCTAGTTACATGCTTTTTTGTAGGAGGCTTTTTTGCATATCCCTATTCTCACATCGTCTGGATGAATTGGATGAATCTTTGATCTGCTAGATGGTTCTTTTCGTATCATTTTTCATCCTAGGAGTCCCGTCGAAACTTTCGCACCGTAACCCTACCCTCTCCCACCCTAGTCGAACCAGCCGTTCGATTCTTGCGCCTGCACCCTTTCAAGTGATTTAGGATCATCGTAGAAACACATACACACAGTCCCGTTGTTGACCGAAGGGCATGACAGTGCCACAACTGGATGGCGCCTGCCGTGTGTGCGCGCAAAACTGCGCCTCATCGCCCTAGACCTGTGGCTCGAGGAGTTCGTATGAGAGCACATACATGCGAATGTATAGAGTCGTAGAAATGATGCGTCACATAAGACGCGAACGAAGACTTCTATGTGCGGTAAGAAACACGGCCCGAGGCGTCTCGAAAAAACAGGCTTCACCGATGTCTGGTCCAGAGAAAGATCGAACCCCTGCAGCAGAGGGTGCCTAGTCGATCTCATGCGCCTCTCTCGCAGCGATGTACTCGGCATGCAGCTTAATTTGTCGCTCATATTCTTTTTCCAAGTTCTTGCGCCGCTTCTTCGAGAGTGCTTCACCCTGCTGGTCCTGCGTGGGGATGCCTTGTTCATCCCAGCCACGGTATTCGTCCGTGTGTGGAGCACGGAACATATCTTGCGGCGGAATACGACCACGCTCCAGCTGTTCACGGCGCTTGATGCGCGCCGCCTCAGCAGCAGCGGCTTTTCGCGCAGCCTTTTCGACCTGTGCACGCTCCTTTTCAGCACGCTGCGCTTGCAGCTGCTCGGCCGGCACGAATTTGAAGAGCGCCTGGCCATCCTCCTGGTCCTCAAGTGCCACACCCAAGTCGACGAGCTCCATGTCACGAATCGTATCTGCGAGTTTCAAAAACTCAGATGAGGATGCATTTGTGCGTGCAAGTTGACGGACTCGATCGCGGAACGAGGAGAGTACACGCACGAACGGCGCGGCGACTTCATCCCGATCCAATGCACTGTCGTCCAAGGACAAAGACGTCGATGACGCTGTGTCCGTCGCCGAAGAAGCTCGTGGAGCATGACCCCAGCTCAGGTCGCCATCGCGTGCAGGACCCTCACCCAGACCCAGCATGCGCACAATATGTGCGACGTACTGAGCAACATTTACAAGCACACCGACGTGCAGGTTGTCACGCGTCGTGCCGCGTTCATACACATTTGCACGCGACACGAGGTCCAGTAGGATATCGATCCCACGTGGGGTATCGAAGTTGTCGCACATGGCGGCTCGGAATTGGAGTTGCGCATCCTCGAGAGCGGAAGCCACAGCTTGAGCGTCAGGACCATAGTGGTGCTGACCATCGCTATAGGCGGGGCCTTTCGCACGGTATTCGCGCTCGAGCGCTATGACACCATGGAAGAAGTTGTTCAGCGACGTTTCGGCTGCACGCACCTGCGCCATGCCTGACTCGCGGAAATCCATCTTGGCGTGCCATGGATGCATGAGGAAAGCCAGACGCAACTGACGCGCTGTGTACCGCGCAAGGGCTTCGTCGATGCTGATGAAGTTCTTGAGGCTCTTACTCATTTTCAGACCCTCAATATGAAGATGGCCGGTGTGCAAAAAGTAGTTGATCCACTGGGGGCAGCCGTGGAATGCCTCACTTTGTGCGAGCTCATTGTCGTGGTGGGGGAACATGAGATCAATCCCGCCTGAGTGGATGTCGATCTGGGAGCCAAGAACCTTCGAGGCCATCACGCTGCATTCGATATGCCAGCCGGGTCGCCCTGGACCCCATGGTGAAGGCCATGCCGGCTCGCCAGGCTTCGCTCTCTTCCACAGCGCAAAGTCTGCTGCATTGCGTTTGCCTTTCGCAGCAAGAGCACCCTCGCCTTCCTCCAAAAGCTCACGATTTCCTTTGCTCCAGGGAGCCAGTTTGGCATAAAAATGGTGTTCACGTGCCTCTGGCTGGTTCTCGGCGAGAGCGCCGGCTACACATGCGCTCCCGTCAAACTGCGACGTCGCGAACCAGACATTTTTGCTTTCTGCTGATGCATCATCCACATAAGCGAACCCATTCTGCAGAATGCGCTCAATAAACTGCACAATCTCTGGCACGTACTCACTCACACGCGTGAGGATCGTTGGCGGCTCGACATGCAGGCGCTTCATGTCGTGGAAGAAGGCCGCCTCCCAGTATGCGGCCAGTTTGCGGAATACAGCAGGATCACTCACAGTGTGGGCGAGTGTGTTGTCAAGGTACATGCTTAGAACGTCAGCTGACGCATCGATTAGGGCCTTTGCCTGGCTCGTTGACGAGTCACTCGCGCCGAGAGCAACGGCAGCGGCAACCTGGGCATCACGAGACGCTTGCAAGGTCTTGAACCACAAATTGAACTTGGGCATACGTTCCGCCGCTTGCGCGCGCCATGATTCATCTCTGGCGAGAAGTGTCACTTGCTCCCAACCGCCTTCGCCCCCACGGCTGCGCTCCGCTTCCGCAGGATCGGATGACACTTCATGCGGGGGCGCTGGGGGCGCAAGGGGCATGAGCGTTTCGCGGAAATAGTGATTCCAGGCAGTTTGAACAGCATCGAGCAATGCATGCGTGAGATGCGGGTGCTGTGAGCGAAACTGCTGGAGCAAGAACTCTTGTCGTGCGCGCATGATGATTTTGTCATCGATATCCGTGACGTTCATGACAAAGTTGACGTCATAGCCAAGGTAGTCGCGCATGATGCGTCGGATCACATCCTGTGTCACATAGTTGCGCGCATGCCCCATGTGACTAGCATCATACACAGTCGGGCCACAGTTGTACCACGTCACAAGACGACCGCGCTTCGGAACGAAACGCTCCTTCGATCGCGTCAAGCTGTTGTACACATGCAGTTCAGGCGCCTTTTCCTCGGCTTCAGGTGCCTTCCACACACTGCCCACAGGCGCAGCACTATTGGACATGGCTCGCACGCTTTCTCGACAACTGCCTCGGCACCCTCGGACAAGCCGCACCACAGAGAGCATACGACAGCGATCAAGGCCCTGCGGCGCGGTGTGCAAATGATTAGGTCAGCACATCTGGGTGGGAGGCGCGGGGCCGATGGGGAACTAGGAGAACAGGCCAGGCGCCAGGGAACTGCGCCCGCCTCCACTGACGCGTCGCCGCCCGCCAAACACACAGCAAGAAAGAGCGAAGCGTGCGATTCCATTGGCGCCACGCAAACGACAGGTTTCGTGCATCTAGCTGGTCCGCTGGGACGCTGAGAGAACATGGCGGACGCTGGCGATGCACACAGACCACGGCGCACACGACATGGCCTCGTGGATGTGGCGCCACTCTCACAGCTCGCACAGGACCATTTTGCCGATGTGTTGAATTTCATTCCGGATGCTAAAACATTGCTGATCGACCCGACACTCGCTGGTCCCTTAAGCCTCATGGTCGATCTGGCCGCGCTGCGGCAACGCGGTGTCGAGAAAATGTTTTGGATGGAGGAAGTGTCTGTGGGACTATCCCCAACGCGATCCGTGCGCATTCACGCACCAACAAAGCAGGTACTATATCTGTGCCGACCAGAACCACGGTGGATAAAAACAATACTTGCTCACTATATTGCTGATCGAGATGCGTCTGGGAATGACGCCCCGCTCGAATTCGAGTACTCCGTGGCGTTTGTGCCGCGGCGCACCGAGGCATGTGTCCAGTTCTTCCGCAAGCATGGATGTTTACAAGCCATCAACATGTTTGATTTGGGTTTGGAATTTTCTGTGATCAACCCTGATGTTCTAAGTCTTGAAGACCCCCTTGCATGGCGCCGTCTCTTTCTCGATGGCGATCATACCCCTCTCTTCCATGCTGCCCACGCACTTATGACACTCCAGCGGATGTGGGGTGTTTTTCCACGCATAGTCGGCAAGGGCGATCTCGCGAACCGCCTGTGTGACTTACTTCTTCGACAAAGACGCGAATTCCTTGCTACAGATGACGAAGATGGTAATGCCCGCGTCCGCAGCAATGGCACCGACCCCTCCATGGGCACTCAGGTGAATCCAACGCGGCTTCACAAACCTGCTACAGACATTGATGCTCTCGTCGTCCTGGACCGCACAGTTGACTTGGCCACCCCGCTGCTAACGCAACTCACGTATGAAGGTCTCATTGACGATGTTATGGGCATCTCGAGCGGGTTCCTTAACGTTGACTCTTCGTGGGTCGGCGCTGCACAGTCCGCAGGCAGCGGTGCATCCCGCAGAGTGCGCCTGGATGGAAATGAAGATCCGCTCTTTGAGTCCATTCGCGACGACAACTTCGCGATTGTTGGCGAAAAGCTGCATGCAGCTGCCAAGGAGCTCAGCAAAGACTATGAGGGTAGACACCAAGCCCAGACAGTGGGAGAGCTTCGTGCTTTTGTCAACCGGCTTGGCACGTTGCAAAGTGGACACGCAAGCCTTCGCCTACATACTTGTATTACGGAGCACTTGCTCAAAACAACCAGCTCAGAACGCTTCCATCTGCTGTTGGAAATTCAGCAACACCTCGTGGCAGGTGCTTCGCTCGCCCCTCAGCTCCAAGCAATCGATGAGCTGATAGATCTCGGCGTGCCGATGCTAGATGTCTTGCGCGTTGCATGCCTTGCGTCATACATACATGGCGGCGTCAAAGCTTCCTGGCTTGATGCCTTCCGCACTACGATGGTACATGCATATGGATTCGAGTGTCTACCTCAAATGATGGCTTTGGAACGCATGCGCATTCTGTATTCGTCGGCGGCAACCTCATCCCCTAGTCCGACAACAGCACGGACTAGCAAGTGGACACATGTTCTTCGACCGCTGCGGCTCATTGACGACGACGTAAATGAACGTGATCCCTCCGATATTGGTTACGTATTCAGCGGATATGCACCACTCTCCGTGCGGCTCGTGCAGACCATTTGCCAGCATGAGCAGACACTTCGTGAACGCCAGAAGCGCCCGCACATATACCCAAAAGCCGCGCGTATCGCTGGATGGCATGGCGTCGACGACGCTGTGCTGCGTTGGCCCGGTGCTACATTCGATTTCCTCCCTATAAAGGAGGCGCCAACGATCCCTGATGACAAGATTCGAACAACGGTCGTGTTTTTTGTCGGTGGCGTCACCTATGCGGAAATTGCGGCGCTCAGACTTATGAGTCAGCAGCAACAAACGCGTCGCTTTTTGATTGCCACGACGTCCATCACAAACGGGAACGATCTTTTGTGCAACACAAAAGCGTGATAAGCCATGGGCAGCCCCACATTTTAGTTCATTCTAGCATGGTTCTCCCAAAAGACTGCAAGAAAATGAAAAGAACGTCTTTCCCGGTTAAACGGTCGCCAATGCAGGGACTGTGGCACCACGCTGGGATGCCGTAGATAAACACCCTTGTATAACACTCATCAAATACTTGTTTTCCACAGCCGCAGCTACGCGCTCCTTGTCGCCTAGTTGCTTGTTGATGGTCTCGGCAGATTGATGCGTTCCTCCACGGATTGCAACGTGGACTTTGTAGTGCGTGGGTAGCGCGCGAAGAAGACGAACACGCAGTGAAAGTCCAATCAGAGTAGCCATACTGCAGTGTGGAATAGTGGGCGTGAACTCGAGGCGCACCATCGGTGGCTTTCGTGCCTCAACGTCTCCATGGTCCACAGTGATATGCTTCTCATTCACAACAGCCAGCTGCTCAAGGGTAAGAGGATGCTCAGGATCCGTGATGGAGCGAACAAGATCAAACACTTCACGAGCATCGATTGGCTCCAGTTGTATCTCGTCATCCCCAACCTCGTCGATGTTCGAAAAGAGTGTCGACCTGGGAGTGAGCGCCTCATTCATCCACCAGTCATTTGGATGTTCGCTGCGCTTATCCTGCCGGGGTGCAGGAGCATGCACATCGTAGATCACCGGATTTGCGTTCTCCAACATGGAAATTGACTGCAAAAACTCGAGAGCTTGCGCCACGGTAACAAAATGTGATGTGGCAATGAACTGCTCCATCTAACAGCGCTAGCGCTGACGACTTGAAACTGTCCCTCCACTCCCATTGTAGGTCCGATGTAATTCAAATTCAATCGTGACTAATGTCTACAGAAAAATGTATGCACATCCATAAAGGAAAGAGATAGGGACGTGAATATGTATAGAACAATAAAGAGTGTTGGATGTCATAAAGCGTTGGACCTCCATCCAAGCAGAGTAGCAGTAGAGTGTAAGTGTGGATAGGAACATGCAGAAGACTGAAAAGAAAAGGATGAAAAGGAAGAGATCGGCTGACACTGAAATGGGACCGTTGGTCTGAAGGCATTAAGATAGAATGAACGTGGTTAGAATGCACGAAACATGAGAACGCAATATTAGCATGGCGAGATGCCTGAAGATGATTCCATCATAGAGCTGTTGAGAAAGGCGTCCATCAAGTCCTGCTGCGCATTCCACTGGACATGCGTTGAAAGCCCAAAGCGACCACCCACGTCCGTTGGGTCCAAATAGGATGGAATGGAATCAGACAAGAGCGATGGCGAGGAGACCTGTGTCGAGAAAGGCTGAAATACATCGTCATCATGCTCCTCGAGCATGCTCATGGAGTTCGACCGTACAGGCATAGGAAGCGAGGATACTGAGCCTGGTATAGAAACATTTGGTGCTAGCAAAGATGATGACGATGAAGAAGGAGGCGGCGACGGCCCAACCGGGCTGAATAAATCAGCATGAGATGCAGCAGGAGAGAGTGTCGTCGTCATACCATGTGGTGTGACGTGCTTTTGTCGAAATACATTCGACAAATTGAGTCCAGATGTGTACGAAGACGAAGTAAAGAGGGAGGAGTCATTCGAAAATGGCGACTGTGCCGGAGGCGGAGCAGCTGCAAGTTTCTCTGCTTCGGAGGGTGCCCAGGAACGATGTTCATCACGCTGCAGAGACGAGATGGCCCCCGAAGACGAAAGCATAGGCGGCTTTGGAGTTGGTGACACTTTCTTGTTTGGCTCCGACTCATCGTGCACTTTCACTGGACTGCTACTAGTAAAGGGGGATGCTTGTGTGCGAATCAGTGTGGGCGGTGGTGGCGGCGTATTAGCTCGCAACAAGGAGCTATCAGGCTTTGATTGCATCTGGGCGCTATCTTCATCCGTCTTCTCTTTTTGCGGCGTGGACGAAGGCGTCTCCCGATGCTGATGATCCGTGTTACTGGAGGAAACGGCATTGTCAGGTAACGTGGATGTCGACGATGACGATGACGGATCCTGCGACTGCTTCAAAGACTGCTGTTGCGGGCCTGATTGTGGGCACGGTCGTGAGGAGGCATGAATTTCAAGCCCCAAAAGCCCTTTCTCACTAGAGCGATGGCTCGTTGGACTCGAGGACAACGCAGATTCTGTCGTGGTGGCAGCCCTACTCTCTGACGACAAAGCCGCTGACGATGGTCGATGCGGTGTGGTGGGATGGTTCAGTGCAGAAGATGTATGACTGATCACGGATACGATGGGGACACCTGGCTCACAACCGAGTGCTTCGACGCACTCAAAGTCCCAAGCAACCACGCCGATGATATCACCGACCTGAGAGCCAGGACTGTCGACCGATACGATGGACCGTGGAGTGATCGTCGACACGCCGTCACTTTGAGGAACAACGAGTTCCTGGATAAATGCGAGACCTGAGACAGCCATACCGACGGATGCGCGCTCGCTGGGCTCCTTGCAGTAGGATGTCATGGGCTCCACACCACCAGGGCCATAGATATGCATAGGATGATTCCGACTGAGAAAGTCTGCCCAGAAGTCAGAGGCAAACGGCACTTGATATGCCCATGCGAAGCGCGCATCATTGCTAGGCGCAGGCGAGCGCTGGTTCGATGGCTCTGAAGGATCTTCATGGAGTACCGAACGGACTGAATCAGATCGCGCAGGTGCGAGAGGACGTGGCGGCTCGAGGTGATCTACCATCGACAAGACGCATTTGCCATGTGAGTAGATAGATAGCACGGAGCAAAGCCGTGTATTGCGAGTGCTAGCAATCGACAAGGCCACACCGAGGCGGTTGTACTGGGCAGCCGAGGCATCGGCGCGCGGCAGTGACATCGGCACATGCACATGCACAAACGGACAGGCAACACGCTTGAACATGTCGACGAGCTGAGGAAAGCGGAACGACGTGACGATAGGATCCGTGCTGGACAAGACAGGCAATTCGCCACCGGACTGCAACGTGCGTGACATGCTGAGTGTGTCAAGGTTCGTGTACAAATGACGCTCGTCCGTAGTTGTCGAAGATGTCCACATCGAAAAGGCCGTGGGGACAAGCACAGGCATAGGATCGAAATCGACCAGCGGAACCTTTTTGCGCCGTGCCAACGACGCTGACATCGAGGCTGATGGTGGTGCCGGTGCCGATGGATAGCGAGGCGAGAGGGTGCGGCCATTGTCATCAAGACGAGGCGAATTTGACACGTGCAAATTATCGAGCGCTTTGGAAATCATGCCTGAAGCCGGTGACTGCGCTGGAGAGTGAGTAGGAGGCAGAGGACTCGACACAGATGGCGACATTGCCGCGGATGACGCTGCCATGGGCGAGACAGTCGGGTCTGTCGTTGTGAGCGAAAAGCCCAACAGACCCACACTGTACTCGGAAAGCGCGTGTGCATACATCATGCCACCAGCGGGTGTGTAATAGTCTTCTTCATGCGTAGGCTCAGAAATGAGTTGCTGGAACTCGAGGTCATTTCGCTTGACATTTTTCAGTACCTGGATATGACTCGACACTTGCTTCCGAGAGCGAGTCTTGCCCGTTTTGCGTTCAATATAGTCAGCAATAAGCTCATTACGTCCACACGGCTTGCCATGCACGAGTACCTTGCGTCGACCCAGCTTTGGAATCAAACGCAGCGCTTCCCAGAATGCAACTTCGACGTCATCCGGCCATACATCGGTAGACGATTGTCGGGTCCCACGTTCACGCATAGCACGGGGCTGTGGCGAGCTGTAGTTCCGCTGCATTTGAACAGGTGCAGATATAGGCGGGCCCATGGGCGCTGGCCCTGCCACAGGCGATATGCCCGGCGCCATGCCGAACATGTACATGTTGTCATGACTGCCCCACGGCGAACCGACACTGCCGTAACTGTTCGCACGACGCATGAGCGGACTTTCCTGAACAGAAGCCGTCGCCGTCATGGGACCGCCACGAAATGCGCCTGTCGGCGAAGCTGCACTCGACGAAGCAGCGCGGAGCGTACGATGAGTGAGAGGCGACAAGTTGTTGTTAGGTGTCATGGAGAGCGCTTGCATCGATGTGTCTACGCTAGGCGACGAAGACGGTGAGTCAGGCATGCCGAAAGGAAGCATAGCGTGCTGGAAGAACAGATTGTTTTGATGAGCTGCTGCTGCCGCCGCTGCCGGCGATGCCGCATGAGACATCATGGCATTGCTGAATGGCGAGCTTGTGCTAGGATCCATCGTTGCCATATTAGCATTCGCTGGTGACCCAAATTGCGACGCAGACATGCGCCGGCGCTTTCCATCACTTGGTGGAGGCGCAAGCACCGAGTGTATCGCAAGGGGAGACGACACGTTGGGCATGCTGCCTGCCTGCATTTGCCGGAGTAGTGTTGGTGATATAGAGGCACTGTCCACCGTAGTCTCACTGAGGCTATGGCGCATTGGTGTCATGAATGGAGTTACATCAGCCTCCAAGTTGCCTTGCATCGTCGCGGGGGGCGGAGGCATGGTGCCCGGCGCTACGAAATGACAAGCAATATCATCACGAGGGCCAGGGCCATCGGGTGCACCTGCCGCTACACCTGATGTTGTTGGGGCCGAGGTAGACACAGGTGGCATGCCAGCGAAGTAGAACATGAGTACAGATGGGTCCGCTGTTGCACACTAGACAGCACGCGTGGGGAAGAGGGGCTGGACAATCGCAAGCAAGTGGAAAAGTAACGCGTTGTCGAAACCAGGTGACGAGAAGGCGAGCAAGGGAGAAAGAGGATGAGAACAAGGGCGCTATTGTAGCAGGAAATCCACCACAAGCGGGCGTACGCGCGAGCCAAGGAGGGGTCGAGAGGCGTGCGTTGCTCTCACAGAGAAGGAAGAGACACTTCCAACGTGCGTGGCTGGGTGCAGGTGCTCCACGCAAGAATCGCGTTCACCAAGAACAGCGACGCGCAACGGGAGTCACAGACACTCAAACTCCCTACAGAGACAAGGCTCGTTCTCACGGGTGGGCCCTAGCAGGTGTTGCAGGGGCGTTTAGCGGCACCGAGATCAACCAATCTATGGGCGGTCGTCAGCGAGGGGCAAGGAGAAACTGTGACACGCGTCGTCCTGGCCCAAACGCAACGCAGCTAGCTACGGCTCCATTGGCCGCAACTACCAGATGCAAAGTCAACCTGACCTGACCAGGTGCAAGGGGTGCATGTGCTTACGCTAGCGTCCCCCGGCTCACAGCCACGCTGAAGCCTCCACATCGAAGTGTCCACATGATGTCGGAACTTTGGTATGGAAACCCAGTAGGCAACCTTTATGTGTTTTAGTACAGATGCTGCTATTTTTAACGATTCACCCCCTCACATATTGTGTACACCCAACAAACGCCTCGTGACGCCTGCCTAGTCGTGCCACCTGCGTGTGCTTACTGCACGACACTACCTCGCGCGCACCTTCATCCCTGTCTCTACCCAAGCGTGAACCCTCCACACAACTTCTCGTGCATGCACACGGTTCCATCATAGGGATCAGCCAAAGGTAGAAGAATTGGATGCGGCTCACTGACAGGCGAGAGCTCGATGTGCGGACGTCAGCTCTCAATACTTTTCGCAGTATCAACGTTAGTTAGCTTATGCTCGCTTTATTGCGGCACATCTCCCTGGCGGAGAGAATTCTCATACTCTAACTCACTGAACACGCTGCTCGTCAACGAGGTGACCAGCGTGCAGGCGATTTCTTTGCCTTTCGTAAACGTGGTCTATAGGTAGTGCAAGAATGCGCAAATAACAGTGCGGAAACAACTGTGCGTGTCAAACATTTGGGAAGCTGTACAAGCGACATTACTGCACGTCGGAAATCTAACGGTGTTGAATCCTTCCATGACGCTCCCACCAAGCGGCTAAATCCCTCATGGTCTTTGCATCACGTTAGGTGGCACAACTTCCCCGCAGAACCGACGGCGATCACGCAGCCCTCATGTATTCTTGTTCTCCACTTTCGCATAGATCAGCTCTCAGTTTGTATTTGCCTATTCAGGTCGTACTGATACCCATGGTCAAGCATGTCAACATGATAAGAGCTGAAAGTTTATCGCATGTCTTATAAACAACCACTCATTGATGCCTGTTCTTGGAAATTTGTTGTGATGCCCTTGTAGTTACGTTTGCTGGCTCTATGCTTAGATTGCAACATAAGAGCCTGTGTGTAGCCGCACATACGTTGATCAGGCCCTACGCAGGATAAACCGTTTAGATAGAACATCATGTTATGAAGTATGCACGGATGACCGGGTTTACCAAGCAGGATGGCCGATTGGAACGCGTGTGGCCGAGGTTCGACTGGTGAAAAAATAGCCGTACCCAACGAGGCAATCTTATAAGTATTCCCCTCCCCGCTCCTAGAAGAATCGATAGCCTAGGCCATACCTTGCGATACGCATGCTTATAGTCTGATAAGCTCAACATTGATCATGTATGAATGAACGTCGGCCTGATACGCCGATGATGCCCATATCTAATCATGGAGAAATCTTCGCACGCTCTTCATAGATGCATACATGGCTACAACACACGCCAACTTACTACATGTGGGTATCAAGCTCCACAGAATCGATGAGCGCAACGTGGCCCTTGTGCTGCGAACGGTCCGAAGAAAGGAGCATCGTCCAACCATTCTCACCAGTTCGAAAGAGTCCGTGTTCAGACTCGCCCCGCCGGGTATGGCTCTTCCTTCGCACCTTGCGCGCACGCTGCGCAGCGTTGTAGCCGTCGCGAAACGCATCAGATCTCGACGAAGCACTGCCCAAAGCTAGTCCCAGTCCAGGGTACTTAGACGTCCAGGCAATAGGGGAGTCAGAAAATCCGCTCACGGTAATCGAGGCCCAAGCTGACCGGGGCGACACATCAAGCTCATCCCACATACAATCGAGTACGCAACTTAAAAGAGACGGCGGAAGCATACCACGTATATGAACATGCAGAAACGAGCCCGGACAACTGCCAGAGATGGGTGCATACATGGCGATCCGCGGATCGCATCGATCGTATGTCTGGAGCCGAGGCGCACGCATAGAAGCAAGACCGGTCCACTCGAGATATTCGCAGATAGAAGTCCATCGGTCCCCAGGCACAGATTCAAACGACGTTGCCAGCATCGGTGCGGGCGGAATCCAAACGTCAGTGCAAGAGTCCATTTGCAACGTTGGAGCAAGCGCCTGCATGACGTGCGCCTGTTGTAGCGGGGCATACTCGATAGGAGCCCAAATGCGATGACCATGTAGAAACGGCGTCTCGGTTGTCGTTAGTTCCGGAGGAGTCCAAACGAGCAGCATTGACCATGATGCTGGAACGCCATTGATGAGCATCGGGACTGCGCTTGACTTGGAGCGTGCTTGATCCCAAGCCAACAAACACTGCTTCGCTCGTTCGTAGCCTCGTTTCCCTGGAATAAACGAGGGATCTAAGAGCGGAAGCTCAATAATATAGCGAGAGATAGCGCCACTATGTCGATCAGCCTTTCGCCCAGAGGCACCACGAGCAAAACGACTTGGACGACCGACTAGACCTAGTTGCTGGTACGTATCTTTCGTCACGGAGAGAACGAGCATGCCCTGACCGTCGAGACAAACAGAGTCTTGGGTATCGAGCCAGGTGGCACTCAGCGCATATAGAGAGCCAGTCCGAATGTACTGAGCCACGAACGTTGGCTCAAGGAACAGCGCTAGGGGTACATGCGCTATGCATGGACCAGAACCTGCATTCTGCAGAACGCGTTGCAAGGATGAGATGAAATTTTGCGTTAAGAATGAAGTGTGCGGGACTAGCACGTCGACAGTATGGTTGAAAGGATGGGTATACAATGCACGCTTTAGCTCTTCACGCGCTGAAGGCGACCATTCATACATGGAGAGTGTGAGACGGCCACCACCTAGACCGCCTGGCTTCCCGCGCTCATTATCAGCGCGTATAGCACTGCGTTTCCGCTTGTGCGTGCTCCTCGCCGCCATGTCCACTCATCTACTTCTATGTCGCACACGGTTTCTCTACCACAAAATGACAAGTGTCGGCAACAGAAGAGTAGACCCTTGGATTAGCCGAGCCGACGCAGCAGGTCTAGACAGGTGTCACGTGGCAAATATGACATCATACATCGTGCATTCCGAGCTAGCGCCCGGTTGGAGGGTAGGGGAGAAAATTTTCAAAAATGTTGTCGGACAGCGCACGCATACTTCCTAGTGCATGGGCCCCGTCCTAAGAGGGAGGTGCGAGGCGGAAACTTGGCGAAACCTGCCGGAGAAAGGTGGATTGTTTTGGGCCACACACAAACACGTCACCCATCAACAGCGCACACCCGTCCGCTGACGTATCAGCTAGCCATGTCACTGTTCAAGAAAGCTCAGTCGGCAGTGGCGCACAACTCCAAGATTCCCTCTCTGGGAAATAGCGACCTGAAGCAGCTGCAGGAGATGATTCATAGAGAGAAAGCGTTTGTGGCGGCAAATGCCAAGACTGCCACCGAGATTCAGCTTAGCTCCGATGCGCTGAGAGCTTGGGGCAGTAACGAAGGTGATGACTTGGAAGATATTTTGCCCAAGGTTGCTCTGTTGTTTGAGTATCTCAGTCGCGCGGAGCTTCGCTACAACTACTACGTCTCGACGATGCGCCTGCATCTCAAGTCTATCCGTTCCCGAGAGGAAAAATATGCCGAATTCAAAGGCAGGCGACGTGCATTGGTCGGAAAGATTGAAGCTATGGAACGAAGGTTGGCAAAGATGGGACCTGAGAACAAGGACCTTGCGAAGGTTACGAGCAGTCTACGTGAGCTGCGCAGCGATATGGAAGTTTTGAACAATGAAATGGCACATGAAGAAGCGGCCTTGGGTGATTACAAGCGCCGAACAATAGTCGAGGCACTCAGTCTAAAAAGTGGTGGGCTTATGGAGCTCGCCGAGAAGTCTATCGTGATTGCTGAGTCGTGCCGTCTGCTTGTGGAAGAAGTACCACTGATTCCGACGGTGCCGAATGAAGGCCGTGCCCCCTACCGCAATGAAGCCCGGACGAACCGCCTGCTACAGGAGGCCGTGCGACAACTCGAGTCGATCACGTTCGAGCCTCGTGAATCACAAATGAATGTTGACCGGAATCAGTCTTCACCGACATCTTTCATGATCAATTCGCGTATGGGTGACTCTACGAACCAGTCGATTGGCCCAAGTGCTGTTGGCGTGGCACCCGCGCGCTACAGCCCAATTCCCGGCCCTGCACCAGGACCAAGCGCCGGACCGAGTGCGTCAATGGGTGGTCCAGGCGCCATGGTCGGTGGCGCTGATGGTGTGGTAGCAACCGGTCCCATGGGCAGCTCAGGGATGATGGAAGCGACCGGCCCGCCTCACTTTGCACCCGTCAGTGATGTGGAGCAGGGAAGCCAGGGCTGGGTCGCTCCGTCCGAGCCCATGCCGATACAGAATGTTACGAACAACAACGAGTCCGCTCAAATGATGCAGGGTGGCGTGGTTGTCGGAACTGGCCTCCCAACAGTGCATGAAGCAGTTGATCCCGTGCAATCAATGGAAGAACCAAGTCGCCGCTACGCGTCGCCGTCACAAACGATGCCATCGTCGGCGTCATCACCAGGTTTCTATGAGGAGGGACCGGAGTTTCATCAGTCAGCCATGTTCAACCACTCGTACGGGGGCATGGAAGCGTCAAGACCTCCGCAGGGCGCTTACCAACAACTCCTTGCTGACTCAGGCCTAAACTACGCTAGTGATGCTATTCCCGCGTTCCCGCCAATGCCCCAGCCACCATCGGCATCGCAGCCGCTGCATTTGGATGCGAACAGAGCCCCTGAAGGCCGCGACAATCGTCAATACTTGGAAGGTGTGGGCAGCACAAAGGCGTTGCAGGCAGCGAGTGCTCAGTCCAGTCTTATCCCTATGCCTGATACATACATGCCTGCAAATGGCCGCGCTACAAGCATGTACTCGTCTGAGCCGCATGCATACCGCAGTCTCTCGCCGTTGGGACGACAACACACACGTCCGCCCGTGGCGTATGACCGCCCGTCAAGCCCAGCCATGTCCTTGCCATCGTCAAGGATAAATGCTGTCTCGCCGAGCTCCCGGGCGCCTCCCTCTTTCGAGAATCCTTCTTACGATGACCCAACGAGAACGTCGTCAATCCTGCCGTACGCTCCACCGACGCAGTCCGAATCGTCTGTGTCCATGACGACAATGCCGGCAGCGTCGCTTTCAGCGCCATCTACGACTACCTCTTCGGCACCCATTCATCCTGCGCCTGCTCCGTATGGGGTTGATCCTAATATGGCATCTTCCTCGCCGCCTCCATCGTATGCGACTAATGTGCCAACGTCGGTTCCTTCGGGAGCGCTTCACACAATGTCGACCACGGCGCCTCCTGCCATGCCACCGCCGACAACAGTGCCATCTGTCGAGTCTTCTAGCACAGTGACCGGAGCAGCGCCTTCGCTACCTTCTACCATGTACCAAAATGCCCCTAGCGCCGCTTCTCTATCGTCGTCATCGACAATGCCGCCTCCGCAAGTCGTCAACTCTAACGCGGCTGCAGGCCCCCTAGCATATTTGCAGCAAGGCGTCCAGCAGCAGGGCCCCCCTTCTATCGGCATACCGCCTTCCGCTAACGCGCCGATCGCAGAATCACACGAACAGCCACCTGTGCATGTTGATCCGCATGGGCCCTCCCCGTATGAAGGCGTGCCTGTACAACAAGAGGATGCGCCGCAAGAATTCCAGCCTCAGTACGCGGAACAGGTTCGGTGATTGTCGCCTAAACGCACAGTAAGCACGAACTCGCGGACTTGTTGATGATGCACGCACAAAGGCACAACCTATCTTTCACCGTTACACAACACGCACCCAGCATGAGCACGCGGCCAACTAATCCTCGGATATATTTGTACATGTTTAAATATATATATGTATGGAAATTTTTTCGCTCCATTACTTGCGGATAGACCAGGCGAGGACTGCAAGACCGGTGCTTGCTGCGCCGAGAGTAAAACTCAGCACGTCTCGCGAACATGGCACAATTATGACTCGAGACAGATAGGAGGCCAGAATGGATGCCATCGATGATGGCCATGATAGTGATGTCAGTGATGACGAAGGAATGCGACGAGTGGGCCAATCTTCGTGGACCCATCGCTCTGCCGTTGCTTCATCAAGCATAGCAAGCTCGTCAAGAGTCTTGGCCTCACAGACCTTTGTCATCCAAGACATGCGAGCTGCGCTGTCCTGAGGATCTGGGGAGACGTGGCGGAGCTTTGAACGTAGCATGCCAACTTGCATAATAGCATCGCCTGCCCGTTCAGGGAGCGCAGCCTCAATGCACTGGCGCATCTTACGCGCTAAACGAGGGCCACGGCCGCCCGTAGAGACCATGACCTGCAATGGACCACGACGGATCATGGAGCCAAAGTAAAAATCGCACTCTGGTGGCACGTCTGCGACATTTACGGGGATGCGGCGTTCCCGACACCATTGACAGACGCCATGACTAAGCTGAGCATCATCAATCGCTGTGAGCACCATGGTATAGTCGCTTCCATCGTCTTGCACAAGCTGTGATGTATCTTTGTACAAAGCGGGAATATATCGCTGGATGACCCCTGTCTTGATCCACGTTTCTACATCTGGATGCAGTCCATCGCGTGGTGCTAGCAGTGTGATATGCGCATCAGCACTCTTCAGATGCACGATACGACTTGCCGCTACTTCACCACCGCCAATCAGTAGCACAGGCTTTCCGCAGAGTTGCCATGCAATACAAAGGCCACCCCCTGGCGTTGGCTGGAGCGTTTCTTGCGGCATGCCGAATTCAGATCAGATCACAGTGTATAGTTGGGTAGAGTCCGATAGTATCGTTCCCCGCCGAGACTGGATGATTCTAATTGGAATCTGATGATAATTTGGTGGCGAACATCTGTGACGTCAAATTTCGCCAAAATTCCGTGCCCAGACCTCCAACTGGGCACACGCTCGCGTAACCTTCCGCACATACACCTGGTCCCTCTGCTCTTGATGGCCGATGCATGGCCTACACGACTAGCATCTGCGACTCAATGGCAGCAAGTCATAGAGGCTGTGCTTCTGCCACTTGCACTAGTTCATGCTCTCCCCGCGCAATACAACCAGCTTGCAAAGGATGCACCAACCGATCCGCACTGGATCTCAACATGGTGGAGCACGTGCCAACATACCCTGTTGACAGTCACGCTTGTAACATGGGCGCCTGGCTTGCATGAACACAATCTGTATGAAACGGTGCTAGATGGTTGGTTTATACCAAGCAATGCTTCCACAGTATGGGTGTACACGTTGCAAACTTGCTCGGCCTTGCTGAGAGGTCGAGTTGACTGCCATCCCGCCACACTTGATGCCCTGTACTATGTGCTGACACGTCTCGATTCATCGACTTTACTGCGCCACATGCTCGAAGCAGTGCATAGTGAGCCACACGCCGCTCGTCGCGACATATTGTGGGATGACGCAGTGGCGAATGTCTCTGCGTTACCGACGCGCGTAGCGAACGTGTTTGGACCGCATCGTGATCGAAAGTCACTTTTGGACATGTATGGCACATGGCTTGGTGACATGTCAGCAGGCATCCATGACGCGATTGAAATCGATCCCTCTCGCATTGCGCGTCTTCTCACGCGCTTCGCACGCACCGGCGCACTCTTGCAGCGCGTACCTCCTACGTGGTGGGACCAAATGCTGCCCCACATTCAGTCCTCGCTGGAGTCAACAACGACAATAGCATCACATGCGAAAAACGCATGGCATGCCATGTATGATGCGTGCGACCCGTCGACGCAAGAAGTCCTTGCACTCTCTCTGGCGTATGCACTGAATGCGCGCTTGAACTCGACGTCATATGCGTGGCCTGTGGCCCAGCAGGAAAGGGCTCCTGGCACTGAAGGACGTGCCTTTCTTACCACAGAGGCGTGGCGCTGGGCCTATACAGCGTATCTGGTCTTGCAGACTGTCTTGGGGACTGCTGAAGCGCCACGCCTGCCTCTCGTTCATGTTGATAAAGCGCATGCTCACACTGAATGGACATCGCTTTTCTCGATTGCATTGGCAGCGTGGGCCTGTGATGCAGATGCTCGCACTAGCTTGCAAGAGCTCATCCACGTTTGGAGTCATCCCAAACATATTGCGCATGCCTCTTATACCCATGCACAAAGTATCACATTGATGGTCCTCATGGCAATACGCATTACGCACGAAAATAAGACTGCACTTACCACTCATGCCCAATCGATGGAGTTTCTTCAGGGTGTTTCTGCATATCTAGAGCATACAGATGCGCGAATCCGGCGTCTTGGCATGCTTGTTGCGGAGATCTTGAGCCAAGCTACCAATGAAGCCCCACTAAAGTTCCCCGCTGAAGTGTGGGATGGCAGGGGCGATGGACGAGGTGTTTGCCGTGTCTTGCGAGCAGCCTACGAGCGCCAGGGGCCCTTTTGGCCTGACACTCGTCCATTTCCGTGGCGCGATGAATCGACGCGTTTGCTGGAGCAAATGCAGTCCTTGAGCACTAAAGGTACAAACGCGTTTGCCCAACGCATTGCGGCGGAAGAAGCGCCTCGTCCTAGACGACGGTCCTCGCCACCGACGCTCCGCTTGCCGCGCCGAGTGCCTGCGCGTGTGCTAATCGAGGAAGTGCATCCACAAGAAGGTGCGCGTGCGTCCCCACGTACGGAGCGAAATGCATCGTCTTTGAACGGATTGTACATCTATGATGAAGAATCGTCCGACTCGGATGCGTCCGATGTAGGTGCGGACATGAGCGCCCGCGTTGACAGTGGCGTTCGCACAGGTGATGCGGTCGAAGAAGAAGATCCCTATGATCCGCAAGACTCTTCGACTATGCTGGGCGATGCACTTCGAAAAAAGCCGCGTGTCCCCGTTTATATCTACGAGCTAGCGCCTCTGGCACGCGAACGTGACTATGAAGCGAACAAATGTGTACTCAAACACGCCGAGTCGCTAATCAGGCGCAAAACTGGCTGGGGCTACGAAATTGCAGAACATGCGGTGGACTTGGCCACCGCACTAGCGTCGATGCAAGATACGTATGAACTACGAGACTTTGATTTAAAACGCACACGTGCGCTCAGCGCTTTGTGCGTTGCCGCGCCTATGCCGGTGGTCGATGCTCTGTACGAACAGTTCTTCTCCCCCCACTATTCTCTGGCGCAGCGGCTGTCGATGCTGCGAGCTGTCGCTGCTGCCGCCATGGAATTGAGTCGTGATGGCAGCAGCTCTGGTTCTGCGGCAACAGCTCCCCTTCCAGACACCACAGAAATGGCTGGCCGCCTCGTGGGGGCAGCCATGTCAAGAATGCAGCAGACTGGTGAGGCGCGGATTGCAGCGTCCTACGCATCTGATATGGCGCGAGTCCGGTCTGCATCGATGAAGGACGTTCCGTTCGCACCCGCATGGAGTGTGCGCCCCACGGTGCCATTTACGGCCGTCGCATCCTCTTCATTCATCTTCCCGTTGATTCGCCGCTTGGATCATGCCCGCCAGACAGCTTCGCGGATGTATGCAGGCAGCGATACGACTCTTACACCCAATTCCACGAGTGCAGTACTTTACACACTCTGTGTGTTGTGTTGGTGCGGACGAAATGCCGCCTTTTTCCCAACGCGCGCATTACCAGAAGTACTGGGCGTCGTGGACGTATGGAGTTCTGATTCCTCAAATCATGCGGACGTCTGGACTGCCTCCATGGCCCTGGCTTTGGTCCTACTGGATATCGCCGTTGAGCACGATGGCGGACTGCATCTTGTTCGCTCCCATGCACCCATGTTGTTACGCCTCCAAGCAGTGGCGCAAGCTTCATTAGATACATCACCGCAAGCAGCTGCGGTCGTCCTTTGCATTACAGACATGCAGGAGCGAACACGAGGTGCATTTCTTCGTACATAAGTGAAACAGCGTAGCTGTGTAGACAATAGAAAACGAGAGAAGAGGGAAGAGTGTGAATAATTGGAAAATCCACGAGAATCACGCCAACATTTTGCACATGCAGATATTGGCGAATGCTTGAAAAACAGAAGAGTCACTCTTATGGATGATGAACCGTCTCGATGGGATCACAAAGATGGGAATCGATTAGAATGTGACATGGTGTGGAAGAACAAGCGCACTCGAACCAAAATCATCCATACACACTAACAAAATAAGTTACACGAGAGGGATAGATGGGGGCGGGGAGGCCAAGACCGAAATCAACGGGCATGGAGAGCGCAAGGAATGATGAATCACCAACGACCAACTCACACAAGACGGGGCCTCTTGTTCGCATCAGTATCAAGGCCGTGCGATCCAAGCATGCTCGTATGATCAAGACCTGTGCCAGGTGCGCCATGCGCAACATGACTCTGGTCCAATGAGACGCCCAAATCTGGGCCGGCATGTGTGCCATCGTTGGAATCGGTTTGGAACGGTGGCTGTCCAGGGAAGCGCTGAGCAGGATAGTGATGCGTGCCACCGGCCGCACCTGGTGCACCTGCATGTTTTTCACTAGCTCCCGCTGAGCTGTTGGCTTCTGCCATTCCGAGCTGAGCACGCAACCGTTCGACCTCGCGCCGACTCTCGTCCAGCGACATACTAAGGTCGTTCATGGCCTGGTCCATCAACAGCTTTTCCAAAGTCCATTTCTCAATATTACTCGCCTCATTGTTCTTGAGATCCTGGATATATCTCACGGCAGCAATGATGATCGATCCTTTGTTCGTGTTTTTGACGTCACACCCTGGCACAATCTGCGAGAGCTGAACAATGCCGTCGTTGATGGCTGAGCGACGCCGACGCTCTACCTCCTTGTGATTGTCTTTGCGCTGTCGGTCAAGCTCAGGACCTTTGCGTTTGTATCGCGCGCTGTTTAAGGTGTGATCATTGACAAACTTTGCGTCCATGCCAGTGGCATCTGCACCAAGAGTCCCGTCCCTTTGGCCTAGTGCATGAGCTTGGGATTGAGGCGGCAGCTGACGACCTGCCAGAGTGCCCATTGCTGCCAGGGCGGCCGCAGTCGCTGCTGATTCATGTGCAGCAGATGTGGCATTCTTGTGCGCCTGACTGTGAACGTGGCGCTGATGATGCATGTCATGTTCCATCCCTGGCGGCGGAGGTGCATCGCCCAGGTGAGTCGGAGGGTCGGAAAGAGCCGTTCCAGCCGTGATCTCCTCGTCGGTCGGAATGACTGGTGGATTCGTACGCTTGAACGAAGACGCAAATGACGTCAAGGTCGAGGCTGCTTGCCCTAAGCCTGGAGGAAGATGTGCTAGTGCATTGGCTGTGTCATACTGGTTCGTCCCATAGCCATGCTGGTCACTGCTGTCTGTGGCACGCGCAGCAGCGACAATACTTTCTAGCTGTTCCTGATTTAGGCCTGCGAGAATTGTGCCGACGTCTTTCTCAATGCCAGACTGTCCAGCATTGTGACTGGCGTCGGTTGCAGCCCGTGCTCCCGCGGCATCAGACGTATCGTGTGTCGTTTGCGTCGCATCCGTATAAGCAGCCGGTTGTTCTACATACACGTGCGATGCTTCGCTCGGAGGCGCATGACCTGCTCCGTTCGGCGACGTCATGAGGACTACCAATTTCTAGCAGTGGAGCGCTTCGCGGTGTTGTAACGACGCGTAGCGCGCAACGGCGTGTGGCAAGTCACGGGACACGGAAGGAGAGGGAGGTCACGTTTCGGAGGGACAAGCAGCGGTGTGTTGTACGTGCGTAAATTCATTCATTTTGGGGATTTTTTTTCTGTTTCGCCACCTTGCACCCATGTGCCAGAATCTCGGCCGAACATACGGGACGTGCTTTTACCGCAGCATGCGACAATACTGACAGACCTCCACAGAACACAGTCCGGCAGACGCGGTATGGATGACTATAATTTTGCTGCACGTTGTTAGTGGACTGGAGGAAGGCACTCTAGGTCCACTCACTGGTGAAAAAAGAATGAAGAAGCCTAGGTTCAAAGCGTGAAGTTGTTAAAAAAGAGAGTGAAAAAAAAAGTAGGTTTGGATAATATTTGCAAATATCATATATAGATTCCCAATTCTTGCACGTAGAACACACGAAAGGCCAAGTTTGAGTGGGACCTACGGCCGAGTGTCTTCTTCGGGGCGCCCGTCAAGAGTTCTGCCGTCAGCTTTTCGTTTCTGCACCACAACGACTAGCCATGGTACGTGTGAACAGAAAGTGAACGTGTGTATGATAGACTAACTAGCATGCTAGTCTGACAACGAGGCTGAGAACGTCAACTTCGAGACCGCTCACGCTGGAGCTTCGGTTACCTACCCTCAGCAGTGCTCGGCTCTCCGCAAGAACGGTCACGTTGTGATCAAGGGCCGTCCTTGCAAGATCGTCGACATGTCGACCTCGAAGACCGGCAAGCACGGACACGCAAAGGTTCACCTGGTTGCCATTGACATCTTCACTGGCCGCAAGTACGAAGACATTTCGCCATCGACGCACAACATGGACGTGCCGAACGTGACTCGTCGTGAGTACCAGCTGATCAACATCGACGACGGCTACCTCAACCTGATGTCGAACGACGGCTCGTCGAAGGATGATGTGAAGATGCCTGAGGGCGAGCTTGGTGACCAGATTACCAACGACTTTGAAGATGGCAAGGACCTCATGGTCACCATCGTTGCTGCCATGAACGAGGAGCACTGTCTCGCCTACAAGGAGGCTCCTCAGGGCAAGTAAAAGCCATATTTTTGAGATGGCAATAGATGCGGGCTAGATTCTACATGATAGACGGTGTTTGTGCTCTATGGCCGTGGGGATGAACATTTTTGTCCTCTTTTTTTTTCTATTTCATTGTCTTGTAGCATTGTAGCATCGACGACATGGAACTGGCTCGATTCCAAGCCCTGATTACTCGTTATCCGAGGGCGACGGTGTTGATAAGTTTTTCCTTGAACAATAAAGAACGACATAAAATGAGGGTGCCTCTACACAAATATCAATACGAGTCCGAATAGCACATCTCTAGCATATAGTGCATTCTTTATCATGTTTCGGGTGGTATCCCATTTCGCTGAAAGTTTGTGGGCCTTTGCTTGGACGTGATGTGGCTGTTGGTGTCGGCAGCATGCCATGCGAAGTAGCGCCTGAGGTTCGTGAGTGCGCCGGCACGGGCGTCGTGCGTCGTCGCTGGGCACTAGCCTCAGCCATAAGCATTGTCCGTCGCCGTGCAAGTTCAGTGCCACTGCTTCCGCTACTGCCAGAAGGGCCAGAACCAGTCGGCTCGGCGCCACCGTTATGCTGACTTCCACCTGAGACTTTGCGTGCTCGTTGGTGTGCCGAATACAAGCGTTCATGTAGATGCGCTTGATGCTGCGCACGAGACAGTGCCTCCGACTGCGACGCCTGCAAAGCAGCAAGGCGCTCAGCAGCGTCTGAGTTGCCCTGCGCTGACGCTTTCCCGTACCAAATACGAGCTGCCTCCAAGTCGATTGGCACGCCAATCCCGACCTCGAGGTAGTAGCCCATTGCGAATTCAGCCGTTGGCAGATGGTGTTTGGCTGCACGTTCAGCAAAGGTCCATGCAAGTGACTCATTTTTATCGAAACAGCCTTCAGCACCGCACAGGAACCATTTGCTGAGAGCCATATCGGCCTCCGGCTCGCCACCCTGACTAGCCGCACTATAGTACTGCACACTCATCAACGGGTCGAATGGGAAACTGAGTTGGGCATGTTCATAGCACCAGCCACACTTGGACTGCGCTGCTGGCAAGTTGAGATATGCTGCTCGTTGCAGGTACTCGCGGCCGAGCGGCATAAGTGACGCGCGTGTTGGGGATGGATTGTCTGGCGTAGCAAACGCCTCGATGGGTATCGGTATGGTCGAAAGTTCCCCGGCCAAGATGAGTCCATAGACATACGCAGGATGGGGAGTATCAACAGTGGATGCATCTGCTGATGCTTGCAGTAATGAGATGCCCTCATGTAAGTCTTGTGGCACCTCGAGTTGACCCATGACTTTAGCCATGCCCATCCTATACATGCATCCGACGTCACTTCGCTGTACGCCACGACCGTAAGCCGTGCGGGCGCGTGCAATGTCACCAAGCGTCTCATAGTCGCGGCCAATGCGAAACCAGCTAGGTGCCCAGCCCATGCGTGCGGAACGTTCAAAGTCACTAAAGGCAGAACGAAGATCCTTCGCGACATACGCTGGAAATGCACCACTTGCCAACAAATCACCTCGCGCATACAATGCCTCTGCCTTGGGCTGCGGATGTGATGCACACTGCACGATTTGCGTAATAGCCTCTTCAATCCATGTCGTCACAGGGTCCTCAAGCTCCGTGCCACTAATCCGCATGCGCTCAACGTACTTGAGCACCTGGACAGCCCAACGAAGCTTATCGAGGTCGTTGTCCGACTCGTTGACTCGCAGTCGCTGTTGCTCAAGTGACTGAACATCGGGCAAAGACACGCGAATCGCAGGTAACATGGGTGTTGATTGGGAAGCACTCGTATCAGCGGATTTAGTGACAAGCGAGTGCTGAGCTTGTGATGCGGTGGCCTTCGTCGCCATTTGCATTCGAGCATGCTGTAGTTCGGAGGCGCGAGCTTCAGCTGTGTCTCTTTCGGAAGTAGATGCTTGCGCTGCATGTGCGGCTCGTTCCTCTGCTTCGGCTCTTGCCTCGGCTTCGGCCTTGGCTCGTTCTTGCACTGCACGCGCTTTAGCTTCCGCTTCGACATGTGCTTGTGCTCGTGCTTGTGCGTGTGCTTGTTCAGACGCGAACAGAGGTCGGTCTGAGTGTGTCCGTCCCATAGGTGTGGCACCGAATGACTGCCGTATGGCTGCAGGGTCCTGTGTTGGTCGATATGCAGGTTGTGTGCTCAGTGGCTGATGACTTTTCGGGCGGCGGAGTGGACGGCGCTCTGGCGAATCGTGCTTATGCGCCGGACCTGTCACAGGACTTGCATCCCCAACGGTGAAAATGGCCTCTGCTTGATCGAGATCATCGTGCGACATGGAATGCGGCAGGTTCGCCGCGCCTCCCTCGGCATCTGAGGATGGTGCAGACATAAAGGCAGGGCGAGGGGCCATAGATATTCGATTTCTGGCAGCATTGTGTGGTGCTTCGGGTATGCGTGAAGGCATGGGCGGGTAGGCCGAGTCTCGTCCAAACCCTGACGGTAGATCTGGCAGGTTCGACATGATGACAGCGATATCACCAGAGGATTCAGATGGGAACCGCCAAAAATGAGACTCGCTTAGCAGTCAGCCCTCCATTGTGTCAAATGTGTTGTTGATTTGGCTCAGCCACCCGGCGGGGTTGCACGACACAATTAGTCAATAGCCGAAAAAGGCCCACATTTCCACGTGCCCAGCTACAGATCGTCGTCGATCTGGTCGCAGGTTACAGTGGCGTGCCAAGACCGAGTTGGCGCAATGTGGATCCGTATCTCAATGGTATAGAAGTGCGTTGTAGATACCTGTGACAGGAGAAAGCGTTCGGGAACAGCACACTCGATGCATTTGCTATCTGACAATACGATGGTACTATATTGTTCTACACGATACACAATACGGAACATGCCAATAGCATAGGTCGTGAATGTGCATACTCTATGAGTGCTGTTCCGACACACGCGCATACATTAGCAATGTGGTCATGGGCGTGAGATGTATTGAAGTTGCCGTTACTACTGCGCGAGGCCAGATCTTTTCTACAAGTCTGGTTCGTACTATCTTTCATCGCTGACGGGAATATCCCGTCGTCTCGCATAAGATAGTGTTGTCTATCTGCAGGCGTGGATGGGCCCATGCTTATTTTACAAGTCAAAATTGAAAAAGCATCGTCAGGGAAGTTGGGCGGAAAAAGAGCGCGCCCAGGCGCATCTGAACCACGTGATAGCGTCCAAATTATGTCCGAGGACCTCCGCCACAGACCTGACACGATCACTACGATGAACTCTTCGGATACCAATGTGCCACACAACACGCTACCTAGCTTCCAGCCGCAGGCCCCGATGCGGAACATGAACAAAGATCCGTCAGACATTCCTTTGCTAGGTGGCTCATACAAACTTGTGAAGACGATCGGAGAGGGCGCGTATGGTGTTGTATAGTACGTTGCAGCTGCCGCGGATCGCCGATCGCGGCCCATGGCGCGTCCAGGACTAACAGGATCAGCTCTGCCATTCATGTACCCACATCTACACGGGTGGCAGTGAAGCGGATCTCGCCGTTTGATCACCAAATGTTCTGTCTTCGCACGTTACGTGAGATCCGCCTGCTACGCCATTTCCATCACGAAAACATAATTTCGATCCTCGATATTCTACCCCCCGGGTCGCTGGAGACCTTTACCGAAGTGTACCTTGTGCAAGAGCTGATGGAAACAGATATGCACCGAGTTATTCGGACGCAGGACTTGTCGAATGACCATTTCCAGTATTTCGTGTACCAGATTCTTCGTGGGCTCAAGGCACTGCACTCAGCTGGGGTGCTACACCGTGACTTGAAGCCATCGAATTTGCTGTTGAATGCGAATTGCGATCTGAAAATTTGTGATTTCGGTCTGGCGCGCAGTGCTGAGCAGCCCGAGCCGGAGAGCAAGGCGTTCCTGACAGAGTATGTGGCTACGCGATGGTACCGAGCACCTGAGATTATGCTTTCGTTTAAGGAATACACCAAGGCCATTGATCAGTGGTCTGTGGGATGCATCTTTGCAGAAATGCTCACGGGACGACCGTTGTTCCCAGGACGCGACTACCACCACCAGCTCTCACTCATTCTCGGTGTGCTAGGAACACCGTCCTTGGAAGACTTCTACTCTATTACATCGGCTCGCTCGAGAGAGTATATCCGTTCCTTTCCGTATTGTGAGCGAGCGAACTTTGCGGAGCTGTTTCCGCGCGCAGAGCCACTCGCACTTGACTTGCTTGACAAGCTCTTGACGTTCTCGCCTCAAAAGCGTCTTACTGTGGAAGAGGCACTATCTCATCCGTACTTGGAGCCGTACCATGATCCAAGTGATGAGCCGGGGGCGGAGCCACTGGACCCGAGCTTTTTTGACGCCGACTTTTCGAAGGAGCCGCTTTCTCGTGCCCAACTCAAGGAATTGATCTACCGAGAAATTACGCGCTAAATATCACGAGAGTTCGAGGGCAGGAGCCGGGGTGCAGGAGGATGGTTGGTGGTGGGGCTCGACGGAGCCCCAACGAAAAAGATTCATTCAGCATAAATATAGAAATCTATATATGTACATAAGCCATGGTATCGTTTTGGCGCGCGATGTCTTACATAGTGCGGAGAGTCGCTTCAATCTGGGCATTGATGTACGACTTTTTCTCCTCGATTGGGCACCCGTAGAGATCTTGTAACTGCGCACGCACCTGACGTTTTGTGATGGTCGCGAGATCGTTGGTTGCAATGATGCGACGAATATCGAGTCGAATGATCTCGTTCGGTGGTAGCCGTGGTGGGGGCACTCGCGTGTCCATGGCGTAGAGGGGGTCGGCGTCAGGGTCGGCATCGGCGCCGACACCGCCGCGTTCTTGGGACACAGGCTGGATGTATGTCGGCTGCATTGGCACCGTGTCCGACCAGCCATGAGGATCAGGGGCACCCATGTTGCCGAGACCAGTCGTGTCGTTTGGCGGGTTTTTGCCTTCCACAAGACTCACGTCGTCCGGTTGGAGAAGAGACGCATGCCCCGGGGCGGACCAAGCCTTCGCATGCATGGTGGATGAGGCATCGTTGGACATGAAGCTCGCGGTGCGTTGGCGCAGGGCGCCGGGAAGCACACGAGAGTCATTGCCTGTGGCGAACTGGGAATGGTGATGCTGGTCCCAAAGCTCATTTTCGTACTGCTCCCATGTCATGTGAGGAATCTCGCTCGGATCAAATGCGCCCTCTTGGTGCACGAGGAGCCGCTCGCCATGCTCGCCAGTGACGACGCGTGTATTGCCCCAGGAAAAGTCGTCCATGTGCCAGAATGAATAGAGCGGGAGAATGAGCGACCAAAGGGGCAGGCCTAAGATGTACACAATCATCCATCCGATCATGTCGAAGCGCCGGTGAAGGAGGAAGATGATGGCCTGCAAGCCATAGATGCCAGCGAGGAGGATGATCGAGGTCATGGGAATTGTGCTGCCATCGACGATGACGACGACCAGCAGATACACAAGATAGCCAATGGTGACGGGGGCGATGATCGTTGAGAGCAGGTCAATCAGGACAATGAAGCGCATGGAAAAGAGACAGAAGCCGCACAGCTGAGGCGTTTTGAGCAGCTCAAAGAGGTTGTGCACGGTAGAGTTGATCCAGCGCCGGCGCTGTGAGAGGAGCACTTTCCAGCTGTCGGGCGCGAGCGTCATGGATTTGGCATGCTGCACGAACTGGGTCTTGTAGTCGGGGAAGTGTTTGAGGACGAGCGTCGTGAGGTATCGGTCTTCGCCTAGATACAGCAAGTTTTTCAGATGCAGGGTGTCGACGCGGTTTTCAGCATAGTCGTCGACGACGGCGTTGGCGACGAACAGCGGATGCTGTGTGTCGGGAGCGCGGAATCGAAACATGGAGAAGCAGCCGGGCAAGCAAGTGATCGAGCCAAACAAGCTCTCGAATGCCTTGACAAGGTAGTGCGAGATGTAGTACTCATACACCTGGAGCATGGTGGTGATGCTCTGGTGCTCGTTCGAGAGGGCCGTCTCGCCACACAGCCCAATGACCTTTTTGTCTCGCACGAACGCAGCGATAAGGCGCGCGAGCGAGCTCGACTCCAGCTCTGTGTCGGCGTCGACTTGCAGGAGGTATTCGTAGAAACTAGGGTTCACGCCGATGATGTTTTTGATGTGGTGGTACATCTCGAGCTCGAGCGGGCTCATCGGGGAGCCAAAGTGCACCTTGTTGAAGAAGCGCATCAACACGAGCTGTGAGTCGCGCTTGCCTCGGTTGCCGGGTCGGGCGACCTCGTCTGGCGTGCCGCATTTGGCTATCACCAGATACGGCACGAGATGGCCTGCATGCTCGTAGAGGCCGCTGTATACGCGGGCCATGTTGTGCTGCTTGGTGCCCTCGCCGAGAGAGAGGAAGCTGCGTGGCTCTGCATGCGCGTGCGGATCGGCGCCCAGCAGGTCGAGCACCAGCTGCGGTGTGGGAGCGTCGTTGCCGGCGCCCATGATGTTGCCGTCGCAGATGACGACAATGAGCTTTCGTCGGTCGTCGTAGCGGAGGCGCGCGACCGAGTCGACGGTCTTGCGGATGGAGTCGGTGCCCTCGGTGTAGCAGGGCACCTGGCACACGACAAACTTCTCATGCTCCTCGGGCGGCGTTGAGCGGGTGAACTGCAGCGCTGCGAGGAATTTGAAGCCGACGGTGGCGACCATAACGATGGAGAGAGCCAGGAGCAAGTTCTTGGAGAATGTGCACCGGGGCGAGTTGCGCTCATCGACCATGCCGATGAAGAACAGGTTTCTCAGGCAGACGCGCTGGTTTTCGAGCGTCGCGGCATTGAGCGACAGGCGATCGAACTGGTCCTTGATGTCCTTGCCTGGGTTCTGCGCCATGAGCTCGATGACGTCCGGCGCGAGGATCGTGCGATCCAGATCGCTGGGCGGTGCCACGCCCTCGGGCATGCGGTAGCCACCCTGGTTGCCCTGCGCGATGTACGGCGTGAGGTCGTAGATGTACTTGTCGTAGATGCCGATGGTGCGTCCGTCCGACAGCATGTTGTCGAGCTCCTTAGGTGTGTAGCCGATGAAGCCGACGCGGTACAAGCTGCGCATGTACCACATCTGCTCGTAGTACCAGTCAGGACGCACGTCCGTCGTGCGGAATGCGCGAAAGTCGTGGTACTTGGCATTCGGGTCCGTGCTGTTCGAGCTGTCCATCGTGACCCAGGGGGATATGGGGCCGTTCGGGCCGTTGCACAGCGCATTGACCTGCACGGGAAAGATCGGCGTCGCATCTGCCCCGGCGTACTGCATCAGGACCTTGCGCGACACAACGGGGATCGAGCTGAGGTGCGCGTCGATGATGCCGTTCAGCCTGAACACTTCGCCGCGGATCGCTGTGAATGCATCCTTGCCCTTGTGCCCCGACAGCTCGTTTGTGCTGTACAGATGCTGCTTCGGACACATGATGTTGCCGAGGAACACGATCACAAAGATCGACACCGCACATATGAACCAGATGAGCATGTTGATCGCGAGCTTCTCGCGCCATGCCATGCGCACGTCCGAGCGTTTGAGCCGCTGGAACCGTTTGAGCACGAACGACGGCACCCAGAACGTGAGGAGCCACGTCAGGACCACCCAGTACCGCCGCGCTGCCGAGATGGGCAGCCGCTCCATCACCGTCTCGCCCGCTGGTGGCACCGCCTCGCCTGGACCTGTGTCTTTGGCGTCGTCCAGCAGCAGGTCCTCTCCCTCGGCCGCGGCAAGCGTGCCGTCGAGAAGCCCTTTGGCTTCGTCTGCGTCGTACTCGCCCAAGTACGAGAACGCCGGCGTGCCCTGCAGGGGGGCGCTGTATGGCGCGGCGTTCGTACCGGCCACCAAGTCGTCGTCGCTCGTGCGTGGCGCGATGCCGTGCGCTGCGTGCTCCGGCGCAGGCCACGCCGACGCGGACTCGTCCGGCACCAGCGCGCGTGGCGAGTACGGATCCGTCACGTGGTTCTGGGCATCCTGCTCGTCTGCCTGCGCCTTGCGCAGCTGGTACTGCATCTCGTCTGGATTGCGTGCGCGCAGCTCATCCTCCAGCTCACGGAACACGGCGTGCGACAAGAACACCTTGTGCATGCCGATCGCCACGTATGCGTCAGACCAGTTCATATGTGCACACGCATCGCTCACACGCATCTTGGCCTCGGCAGACGGCGCGCCGAGCAGATGCAACGTGTCGAACGCAGGCAGCACACCGTACCGATCGCAGAACTCCGTGAACGTGAGCGTCACGCTGTAGTCATGCTGGTGGCTCGATCGGAACTGGGCCATGCCCAACGCATGCACTTGTCGCTGCACCATGCGAGGCTCACATTGGTTCGCCAGCGCATTTGCATTGGGCCGCACACACAGCACAAAGTACGCCTTGGCGTCGTCGACGACATCCAGCAGGGTCTTGAGCGATGTGGCCAGTGCACCTAGCACACAGGGCCACTCGTTGGTGGGCGCCGATGTCGGCGCAGAGTCCTGCAGCGCATTCCCATACACATCGTCGTCGTCCGGATGCCGCGACGTGGCTGCACGCAGTGTGCGCTGACGTGCGATGCGTTTGGTGCTGGGCGTTCGTGTCGGACGCAGCGTCGCGGGCGTATGGACGTGCGCCGTCTCGGGCAGGTGCCGGAACAAGCCACGCACAAACGCATTCGTCGAGCCAAACACGCTGTCGCGCGACGAGGTCGATGCGGTCGCACCCCGCAGCAGAGCGAGGTGCTCGGACGCGTACGACGCATCATTCTGCTCGAGCCAGCCATGCGGGTCGTACGACACGCGGCCGTGGAAGTGCGTCACGGTGAACGCCTGCGGCCCAAGGCGGTCAGGCTTGTCGACGTGCAGCGCACGATGATGGACCCAGCGGCGCTGCATCGCCTCGACCATCGTGAGCGAGTTTTTTCGCGGCCTCCGGCGCGTCTGGTCGTCCATGATGTGCATGAGACCGCCAGGCACATGTGTGAAAAGGCGCACCTGGTTTGTCGTGTCGATCGCCGACGGCAGCGGCGCTAGATGCGAGAGGCCCTCATGATCCATCTCGCCCGTACGCCGATCACACAGGACGTGTGTCAGATGCCGGTACACCATGTCAGAGGCAAAGTTGATCGCCATCGCATCCAAGTGGTTCTGCACACGGTTCCGCCAGCCCGGGACATCCAGCAGGCCAATATACGTGTCAAACTGCTCGTGCGAGAAACACATGTTGATGTGCTCGTTGAGCCATGCGAACAGCTGCGCATACAGCATACGCATCAGCCGGTCTCGGCTGCGGCCGGCCCGCTCCCTGTTGAGCATCGCCGTGCACAGCTGCCCATTCACCACGGATGTGTGATGCGTCACGGCATTCGCGAGGGCAGATGCGCCAATTCCCAGGAGCGCAGCTGCTATGTACAGCGGTTCCTCCGTCGTCACGCGAGCTGGGCACAATGGCCCGTCCTCGTCCGAAAAGTCCATGTTGCTCAGATGTAGAAGCGCCGCAAGCACATCGAGCATCGATGCGCGCTGCTCGGCCGTGATGCCCAGCAGCGTGAGCGACTCGAGCCACCGTGCATATTTTCTGGTGCTAGGCGTATGCAGCGCAGACACATCGTGTGCGTGCTCTAGTAGGCGGAACGTCGTGTCCTGCATCATTCGCCAGCGGCGTGCTTCCTCAGGACTCGCACCCGTCACCAGCATCGAAAAAATCTGGAACGCTGACGTCGTGTCCCAGTGGACGGCTGCACGCGTCAGCTCCAAATAGTAATTCAGCACCTTGAATCCCACGAGACGCCCCTTCTGACTGAACTGCAGCTCCGTATATAGCGACACACTCGATGCATTCTCGTTTTCGTCCGTCGCCACATTTCCCATGCACTCGAGTGCATACAACGCAGCAGGAAGCTGCAGGGCTAGACGTGCCCCCCGCTTGCCAGGGAGAGCCGCGCCCAGTCCAGCCAGAGCATGTGCAGCGAGACGCCGTGTCTCGCTCTTTCCACTGCCTGTTTCCCCCAGAAAAAATACACACTGGTCTTGACCAGTCCGCTGCATGTAGAAATACGCATTATTCGCAAGCCGGAACACATGCGGCGGCAAAGGCGAGCTGCTCTGTGTGATCCGTGTATTCCGAAACTCGCGTCGGTACTCGTGCAAGACTTCCGTACTGTTCACGTCCACGGCTGTCCGATACGGGTTCAGGACCACAAGCACAGACTCTTGCAGCTGCGTGTAGTACAGCGATTGATAGTAACGATGACACAGTAGCGTCACAAGCTCATCATCCGCCGCCCCCATCTTTGTGTGATCCATCTCGTCTACAGCATGACCGGCACTCATCGATGTCGGCGCTTGTTCTGAGAAGCGTTTACGAATGTGGGATGATTCAGCAAGTCGGTCGATGGATCAAAACGTTCAAGGACAAGGCGTTGATGTCACCACCCCACGCGCAATGACACACACACACACACACACAAACTCACCAACACACAAAAGCACACACACGCCCACGCACGCTAAGAGTCACACGCCTGCGTGAACGTACAGACGCACGTTGGTGACGGATGGCTCGTTCGTGGCGGCGGAACTGCATGTGTTGCTGTGCGACACTGCCACGTGGCCAACGCTATTGTGCGGCGCGTAGCGCGCGTTCCTCGACAGGTGGAGAGCTCATGCGCTCGTTCGATTCGTGTCGACACACATATGCACGCGTTCTCGGGCGAGTCACAGACTCGGATTCCTCCCTACTGTCTACGGGGCCAAGCAGAATGTGTGGGACACGCTGCAGTGAGAGTCATGTCTTTGTAGGCAGGTGACGCCTTTGTACATGCAGGAAAACAGAGTAGCACTGGGACAGGCGTGCTTGGGAATGTGTGAGCAAGCGGGGATCCCCAGCTCTGAGCAGACGTCGTCATGCTTGAGCACGACGCGTGGGGCGACGCTGATGTCGTTAGCATGACGGGCGACGTGGGAGTGGCCTGGACTGATGCATCGCCATGAGTTGGCTCGTGCATCAAGTGTATGTCCAACAAGCGGATGCCATGGGAACTGACAGTCTTCTCGGCACCGGCACCGGCCATGTCGTCGCCAACATCGCTGCTCTTGCTATCTGCCATGACTTCCATTGTCGCTAATCCCTTCACCGTGTCACATTGCGCGGTTTTCGCCGTTGCTGTGATTGGTGGTACCGCTGGCATGTGTGGGAATGTGAGGACAGATGACGGCGTCATGGGATGGTCGTCAATGGGGTGCATACGGCGCATGTGCTTCGTGAGTGTTGTTCGCCGGCAAAACTCTTTACCGCAGCCGAATATTTGGCATTTGTACGGCCGTCGTCCTGAATGCGTGCGCCGATGCCGAGCTAGCGAGCTGGTATCAGCAAAGGCTTTGAAGCATTCTGTGCACACAAATGGCCTCTCGCCAGTGTGGACATTCAGATGAACATTCAGTGCACTGCGTTGGATAAAGCGCTTGTCACATCCACCATAGGGGCACTTGTACGGGCGCTCTTGTGTATGGATCCGCATATGTCTAGAGCCCAACGAAGTCAGTGTGAACCAAAGAAAAAGGCATACTTGAGGACCACGTACCGCTGTAGGTCTGAGCGACGGGCAAATGCCTTTGTACATGGCGCATATATGCACTTGTGTGGCCGTGCAGCATCATAACCATCGGCCTGAAGGAGCTCTGTTTGTCTAGTCAACTCCCGCATGTTCGCACGTAGCGTACCAAGCAAATCCATCCCAGGCTCATGCTTCATATGTGTGCATAAAGGCAGCAGCATTATATATATGTCTCGACATGCAAGAACGTATGTGTTCAAGCAACAACCCTCTTTTCAGTGCAGGTATGTAAATGCCGAGCACACGGACCCTTTCGCCTCAAAGCCCACAGCCGATCCGATCCCATCATCATCATCATCATCATCACTATCACCATCGATGCCATAGGCACGTCATGGATCAATTGCTGATCCATCGAGCGATGATCTACTATACAAGCCGCGTTTCACGCGCAACAGTGCGACGCGACACAATGCTCTATGAAAATAAGGACTGCTCTTGCACGGGCTTTTGTTCTTGATCCCTCTCAACTTTTTCGCCTTTTTCGCAAGCACTCTCTTCTTGTTCATGACCACAGGCCATACTTTTTGCCAGGCGTCGTCTGCCACAAGCGGATAGTACCTGCATCTCATGTTAGTCGCACGAGTTCATCGGGATTAGGAAAGACTAAAGGAGAGGAGAGACGGAGAGAGAGAGAGAGAGAGAGAGAGAGAGAAATTGATCCAACTCACGTACCATCTTCGCTTCCGCTTGCAGCCACTTCTCCATCAGGCGTATAGCTTACGCAATGGACTGGACCGTGATGTCCTTTACTTAGATCCAACTCCTTCCCTGTTTCGTAGTCGTATACGCGAACCCACTCATCCGTCGTGCATCCAGCCACAAACATGCCTGCAGTCGTGGGGTGCAGGTACACAGACGAGGGCGTCACGTCAAGTGCGTGTTTCCGAATCACTTCATGTGTGCCGAGATCCAAGAACATTGCGTTATGCCCACTCGTGAGCGTCACGTACTCGCCAAACGAGCCGGCACACCTCTCCATCGATACGAACGGATCATCCAGCACCATGTCATACACTGGCTCCATGGATCTCATGTCCCACCACTGAATCAATTTGTCACCTGAGGCAGTGACGAGAGTGTGTTCATGGGAAGTGCCACGGCCCAGCACAACACTTCGAATCTGACCCTCGTGCGTTGTCGTGTTGGCGTCGAAGCGTGCACGGAAAAGCTGTGCATCGTCTGCATTCGACGCCGGTTTGTTCAAGTCAAACAGACGCAGCTTTCTTTCATGACCACCGGTCACAAGCTTTGTCGCAGCTGAGTCTACCGCCACACTTCGCACAATGTGATTGTGTGTAAATGTATGCAGACATTCTCCTGTATACGTGTCCCACACCTTGCTATCAAACCGTCAGTCACTTTACACAAAACAGCCCAACTTACGCAGAAAAATCAGCACTGCCCGTCACGGCACGCGCAGCGTCGCCGCCATTCAGCTTCGCGCTCCATACAGCGCCCTTGTGACCCAAAAATGTTCCTACCCAGTCACCAACCCAGTCTCGAAGCCTGCGAAAGAAAAAAAAAGAGATCTGTGAGAAACGGCCTCACAAAACAACACGTACATAGGACTGCCATCTTTACAACTGGATAACAGAAGAAACGTGCCATCATCCTGCTTGTCTGAATACTCCAAGTGCACGACGGGTCGCGTGTGCCCGTGACACGTCAAGGGCGCTGACTGCACACGTATATCAGAACACACGTCTTTCAAATCAAGTCATACCTTGCGTGGCACATTCTCCGACATGGTTACCCACAAAGCCGACGTGGCTCGTGTACAGGTGTGCCTGGAAGTGTCTGTCTAATGGAGTGCGTCGTACGTCGACCGCACGCATTGGCTCGTGGGGTCGTACGTACGTACGTTGGACGCCAGGACCAAGGGCACGTGATTTCACCTTACATAGCTCTCGCTTGCTTGCACACACACACATTCACATTCACGCGAGCGCGCGCCCGTTCATAGTGCGTGGCTTGGAGACTGCGCGCTTTCATGATTATGGGTTGGACAGGTGTGGAGGTGAGCCGCCAATGAATCGTCATCACGGAATGGTTGGGATCGGTCACAACGAAGTGTATGTGGCTGGTGACTTGGATGTATGAGCATCAACTTTGGTGGGTCAACGGCACGCGGGTATAAGAATGGTTTCAACATCCGCACAGAATGTGCTCTATGCATCCATGAAAGATGTCTCTGCTGTCGCAAACGTGTTATTGTCCATGCATTTCTCAAATGTAAGCAGTATCACAGGCTGACACACCAGTTTGCAAGATTGACGCTATCAGCTTCCGGCATGGAGTTCATGGTTGATTCTGGAGACCAAGTTTGCCAAGCGCATGGGTACCTGTATTCATCACTGTTTGATCAGTACGAATTTCATCCGCCAGAGAACTGGCTCCAGTTCGAGCAGCGGCGTCTGCCGCATGACGCAACATTAGATACTGACGAAACTCTTCAACCTTGTGTCACATTTGACATTCATCTTGAGAGCCTTTTCAAAGTTCTCCAAGTTTTCCTCTTTCGCAAGAAGTCTCCAGGTAATGAGGATACCGTTATGATCATGGACTTTCCGCACCTTGGTGGTCCTATGGGACTTCGCATGTCGCAAGGGACTTGGGATATGTCGTTTCACCTACGCACATATGATGCGCCCTTTAAGCATGAAATGGATTTCGACTCTGCCCACACCGCTGCACAGGTCATTGTGGACTCTCAACAGCTCTGTCCTTTACTGAATGAAATCTACAAGAATGGTGAGAAGGCTATGCGGATGGAATTCTATCCAGCTGCCTCTCGGGCTCAGGGCGATTTCCTGTTTTGCACAGAAAACAGCCATGGAACGACTGAAATCGTCTTTCCTAACAAAGACGCTGTAACTGAAAAGTACATGTGTGATGAGCCTGTTGTGCAGAGCTACGCACTCAAAGGTATCGAGCACATGCTCGCCGCTTTGACTGTCTCTGACAAGACATCGATTCGTATTGACGAGGTAGGGATGCTGAGTGTCCAGTTCAAGCTTCCACTTGTGTGTCGCCAGGATGTAGATGCGTCGCAATTCCACTGGCACCATGGCTTCATCGAATTTTTGTGCTGCCCACTAGTGGCGTCCACATGAGGCTCCCGCCGGCTGCAGACTGCTCCTAGCGGCCTGCGATGCGACGGTGGGAAGCCCATTCCTACTTAACCAGCGCAATTAGTAGAACCAATATGACAATCAGCACGAAAATCGTCCACAATGAGCCTGATGAATGTCCCAAGTCAGCATGCTTGTTTCTCGTGTCCTTCTTGTGAAAGGGGTCGTACACGTACCGTGTTCTTTGATGCTCTCCCGGAATCGCTCGAGACGCGTAGCCGCACCACCGAGACGCAAGCCCGTCGACTCGACATCCGTATCCAATTCGCCAATAATGCCTGACTGAAGTTCCAGCGCCTCATTCATGCGCACACTGATCGAGTGCTGACGGGAGATCGATGCGCTGAGATGATCTAAATGCCTGTCTTGGTCGCGCCATGCTTCATTATGCGAGAGCAATGCAGAAGTATCGCGATCTTCATCTGTATCGAATGGCTCTGCCGAAGTAAGGGCTGATGTGCTTGGCATGTCGTTCATAGATTGGATCATATCGAGCCGCGAAAAATGCCGTGTCTCACCCTCAGACGCCTCGAGGGCTGCATTTGTCTGAGAGTACAACGGATCGAGCGCATGTGCATGATCCGAGCGCAGCTCATGCAAAATCTCTGCCCCACTTGGGTCATTCATCATGTGGCCAGTGTGGGCCAGCAGCTCCATGAGTTGTGAAACGGTGTCCGTCCATGACTCCACCTGGTCGACGGACGGGACGCCTGCCGCATCTTCCTTAGACATGCGCCTTTTCCAAGTATCAAGCGCCTGCAACAGCATATGCATATGTTTTAAGATAGTTCGATCGCGTCCAAAGTACGGAAAAGTTCGAAGGAAGGTATGTTCCGACGCCTCAGCTGATGCTTCCAGTTCATGAGCAAGTCGATTGCGCTCTTGCAGCATCGAGAATGTCGAGCTCCATATGGCCTGGAAGCGCTTCGTGGCCTCATCCAAAGCCATATCAGCGAGTGCCACCGGCGCTGCCTCGCCTCGGCCTACCGACATAATTCGCTGGCTGAACGTGGAGACGCGCAGTTCTAAATTTCATCACCCAGATCCGTGAGCTTTCAAACGACACATTCAACAATGTGGAGAATGAACCAAGATAGACTATAATGTCCAAGTAGGCTGATTTCCAGTACATACACAAGATGACATGATACATACAAACGCATATCTCGAAAAAGGAGAGCTCATTTTAGTCGTCCTAAGAGTATGGTGTAAGTGGACGTATTTTGTACATACGGGATCAGTAATACCCTCGGGCTTGATGGCAAACACTGCCTCGGCTTCCGGAAGTGATGGTGAATCGACGACTCTGCAAATGCGCTGATTGCCGCGACCCTTACGGAGTGAAAGTCTGGTTGTGTCAGCACCTCATCAAACGTAGGATTGGCGCACAAAGGCGTGGCACAAACGTACCGAGTTGTCGACGCATGTGCGACAATATTGCCGCCGATGGGCTTCTTGGTATCCATGCCGCCGAAACCTGCATTGTCCACTTGCGCAACGACTTGATTTGTTACGACGACAGCTACGCCAAACTCATCCGCAAGGCGCATGAGTGTGCGAAGGAACCTAGCCAAATGCGTCTGTCTCGCTGAGAGCTCGCCACGACCTGCAAAGTCCGTACGGTACAGAGACGTGAGCGAATCGACAATCAATAGCGCAAACCGCGACTCCGACATCATGGCTGCTGCTTGAACGAGCAATTCTAACTGATGATCAGCGTTATAGGCACGCGCATATGCCACATTGTCTAGTACCTCCTCGCCGTCGAGGCCAAAGCGCTCAGCCACAGCTAGGAGTCGCACTGGCCGAAATGTACCCTCTGTATCGATATACAAGCATTTGCCTTCGCCACCACCCATATCCACAGGAAGCTAATGTAAGAAAAGCTCAGACGCATGAACAACACATGCATGTTTGCGCACAAGTATATGCTTGTGTCTTTTTCACACACACACACTGGATGCATGCTAGCAAACGTACCTGACAGGTGACAGCGAGTGTATGGCAGATCTGACTTTTGCCTGTACGGAACTCGCCAAATAATTCTGTGATACTGCCAGTCTCCATACCCCCACCAATGACGAGGTCCAGCGCCGGCGATCCTGTCGTGATGGTAATTAGATCTGACCGACGCTGGTGATATTCGGTCGCTGTGGTAAATCCGAGTGGCACCAACTTGGCAGCTGCATTGGGAATTAGCTTGGAACCCTCAAACACGCCTATGAACACCGAAGCGTACCTTCCGATAGGATCTTATCGACTTTTTGTTCCGACATGCCCTTGATGAGAAGTAACGTTTTTTTCGGTGTAAATGCCACACTTTCTAGCGTATGATATCCAGCTTCTTTGAGCTTTTTGCAGTCCGAACCTGATATGCCAAACTCCTTTTCACGCGCCAAGCGTTAGGACACATCTCATGATGGCGACAGCTTTGTACCCAAAGCGAATGCACGTACCTCCATTTTTGAGACAGGCAAAGGCCCCATGATTTCATCGGCCATTTCATCGGCTGCCTCAACTTCCGTCTCAGCTTCTACAAGCTCGTTGGATGAAGACATAGTCCTAGTATCGATGCGCAACAACAAGTGTTAGTTGGATGTGACTTGTGCAAATCTTGTGAGCGCGTGACGCGTCGCCTTGTCCACTTGTACCGCGAAATAGGCCGCTGTCGCGGCGCTTGGAGTTGAGCGTGTCCTGATCACTTCATCTCCACAATTCGAAACACGTGGGCTATTATGCAAACGTTTGCACATCTTCATTTTTTTTCGTGGTCGCACTGCTTTGCAACGCGTGGAGCGTGTCAAGTTCTTGCCGCAGAGAAGGAAGTTGGAGCCATGGCGTATGATTGAAACTCCACCTCGGGTTTCTTTCGCTCTCTTTCCCCTGGCGTGGACGTGAACAACTTTGCTGCTCCGCGCTTTGCATCATGAGTGCGAGCGCACAACAGGTGCCCCCCTATCAGAACTCTTCTGCCCACAGGGCAAGCATAACCGCCAGCATAAGCAGCCTCACGAACACCATTATTGGTGCAGGAATGCTCGCTTTGCCCAGTGCATTTGCAACAATGGGTTGGTTCATGGGCAGCTTTATGATTATTTTTTGTGCTGCCACTACCCTGTTCGGCCTTGTATTAGTGAAGCTTTGTTGTGATCATATTGGAACGCAGGCGACTGGTTTTTATGACTTGATGTTTCGTGTCAATCCCTATAAGATGTGGATCCTTGACCTAGTCATTGGCATCAAGGTACGTACTCTTTGCCGGGTCAAACGAGAGAACAGTTCTTTTTCATCTCACACTATGCCAGTGCTATGGAGTTACGATCTCATACCTGATTATTAGTGGAAGTCTTATGCCTCAGGTCGTCTTGAGCATCTGGACATCGCTTGGATTCGCATCAAAGCGTGTACCTCAATTTCTTGTGAACAAAAATCTTTGGTATTTGGTTATGGTCGCGTGCATGATTCCGATCTGTTCTGTGCGCCGACTCAAATCACTTAGTTTCATTGGATATCTGAACATGATGGCCGTCGCGTACATTGGGCTTATAATGGCCCTATATATGATTGTACCAAGTGCATGGAAGCAGCTTCCTGATGCAAGTCACATTGTCGCAGTTCGCTGGAGCAGAGAGTCTTTGCGCAAATTCCCCATCATCCTTTTTGCGTACACATGCTCACAAAACATCATTCCCATTTACAATGAGCTGTACAATAGTACGCTTGAGCGCACGTCTATCGTCACATTTACATCCATTTTCTCCAGTGCTTTTGTGTACTTGTTCGTGGGACTTACTGGCTACTTCACGTTTGGTTCAAATGTGAGCGACAACGTCATTGCCATGTATCCGGACAAGAGCTTGTTTGTGGGTCTTGGGAAACTGTGCGTCGTGCTACTTGCTCTTACAAGCTATCCCATGCAACTCCATCCTTCGCGAGCAAGTCTCCTAAGTTTGTCGCGTTCTTGGTCGTATAAGCCGACTGTCCGAGTCAATGCTGATGGGATGGAGGAAGAAGTGCCACTGCTGATGGAAGATTCAGCATCCCTCGTGGACTCGATGCCCTCTCATTGGTTCTATGGCCTGACTATTGTTGAAATTGTATCAAGTGCTGCCATCGCCATGCTTGTCGACGACTTATCTATTGTGCTCGGATTTGTCGGTGCCTTGGGCAGCACTACCATTTCTTTCATTGTACCTGCTTACTTGTACTGCATGCTACATGGCTCAGAGCGCCAGCCATGGCTTTACTGCGCTTCACTTGTGCTTGCGTCGTGGGGCGTTGTCGTGCTTCTCGTGGCACTTTGTGCAAACGTATCCAAGCTATTTTAATGGAGCACATCTTTCACACACTCCGGGCCGCACGAACTCTTCAATGCTTCATGGTTGGGTCACAGCGGCACTCCTGTGTGTGTCAACACTTGCGCAATTCGTTTGTCATCATCTTTGGAAGCCAACGCCTCCATCTCTGCAGTGTGCCTTGTTAATAGTAGTCCAGCATATCCTGGAGTGGAGGGTTAGTCATCAAATGTTACGTCGCGTCTGAGGCACTGTGCGCGTATTCGTATACGTACCCAGAGCATTCACACTAAGAGTACCAGTGTACTTGGGTGGATGCCCGCCAGCACCATACTCTTCCCAGCCAGCGTCTCGCAAATCGAACGTCTCTGTGCGGCGAGGTATGACGTGCATGAAATGTCGCGTCATAAGCACATTGAAGCTTGGTGGTCCTGTAATGCAGATGCTTTGATCGTCTTTCTGTTGTGCAGTGGAAAACATGGACTCTAAAAGATGAGAAAATCGAGTGCCGAAGTACATCTCTTGCTCATTCGGGTCATTAGGCGGTTGCAGTCGTGCAACAAAGTGTCTCCATGGGACGTTTAGACCATAGACGTCGTCTACAAAGCCATAAGTCACCAGGTTCCACATCACGTACCTTTGTTTTCATCAGGGGACATGTCCGTCTCAAGCATGGTTTCGATAGGCACCGCTTTTGAATGCGGATCTGTGGGCGTCAACTCGACCAGTTGGAAATGGCAATGTGGCTGCGATGCACCACTATTTGGACCACAGTTGAAGAAGCCCAGCAATTCTGCATCAGGCCTCGTCGGCGTATGTGACATAATTATGTTATACACGAGAGACAGCATTTCTGGCGATGGCGGCTTCTCTTGCTTCACAAAATCGCGTGTTACGAGCAAAAAATGACCAGGTAGCACGCAGTACTTATTCAAAAGTACTGTGAAGTTGTCTAGTTCTTTGACAAGCAAGTTTGGCACATACGGCGGCGCAAATACGTCGCGCTGGTTCTGCATCGGTTGATGATGAATTTCCTTCTTTTCATCAGATGCCGTCGACGAAGGTTCGGCTTTGGGTTTCTTCAGCAAGGCTGGTACTGTTCGAATCTGCCACGGTATCGTTTTCTGTCGTTCGCCATCTTGCGACGCACCCGATTTCGTCACACGAACTTGTGAGTCGTAAAAAAAGGCGTCGCCGGCCTCTATAGCCTTTTGATACTGAATTCTTACTAGTTCCGAGAGATTGCCTAATCTTGCACTGCTCATGTACACACGAGGTTGCTTTATGGCCGTGTTCCACGCTCGGTTCATCCAGCGACAGTTCGTGGAATATGGAAATGCCGTTGGTTGTCTTACCTAAGCGCTTGAACCGCGTTCAAGGCCACACGCTGATTATTTCTCCAAGCGCCTCAAATGCACTCGCTTATGCACTATTAGATAGGAGGTCCGTGCATTGCAGGACATGAAGCCATATGAGAAGCTGATGCGGACGAAGCCTCCTGCATAGTGGCAAGTGTGATAAAAGATAGCAAGATTTTTTGGAAATTGGTATGTACATAAAAGGAATGTATCAGATATAAACACGAAGTAATCCTTGCTAGGTCGGAACGTGCATGATATCGTCTGCTCTCTGTTGCGACACGGGTGTCTTGAAAAGGACAATTGCTACCAGGATGCCTCCGACGAAGAAAGCTACACTGATGAGTAGCCAAATGACACCCCAGATTTGTGGTGGACAGCAACCGACAAGTCGGGCAAATGCAGAGGCATCAGACTCGTTGACCTTTCGGAAGATAAGATCATCACAAATATCCCATACTGAATAGAGACAGTTCATCACACCCTTCACGCATTGGTAAGCTGCTTTCAAGACCCACATGTAAGAATTCACGTACAATAAATAGCACAAAGAAGCGTAAAGCAACCGAGCTCTCCACCAGCTGATGGTAAGTTGAGGATCGAACGAATTCGTACGTACCCAAAACATAACAAAAAGACCGACCATTACGAGAATGAGTAACCAGGTGCTTAATTGGATGTGTCAGGCTCGGTTTCCTTGATCTTTCAGCATGCTGCATACATACATCCAATTCCGTCGTGCCCACCAGAGCATGCACAAGAAACACACACCGACTACAATGCTCGCCACTTTACTAGCCCTCTCATCAAATCCACAAGCAATTAGAATCGCACCAATTAATGAAGAGCCCAAGTATCCGGCCGGTAACGTGATAAAACTAATGCCACCACGTAAACGAGTCGCACCGCCTTCGTCTGGGTCGAGCTGGATCGATTCAATTTTCGCGCAAGTGAGCACACCAGCAAGCGCATGCGAAAATTCATGAAATCCCACTGTCTGGATGTAAGAAATAGTTCTCGACATACCAAAAGCTTGAACGGGTACAAAAGTAGCTTCAGAATGGGTATGTTCCACTTGCCATTAACACACACCAATCGTACGCACCAGAATACATATGATCACTATGTATGCACACGCGACAATGACGGTGTCTCTTTGATCTTTGGTTAAATCTAGATCATCTGGCGTCGTTGATGTTGGCGAACCCTCTGCCGCCCGCAGCACTATCACTGGCATCGTGATCGCACTTCAACTAGTACCATGTACATATGTGGCTGCAAGTGTTAAACTCCACAGCCGTGCGTGCACAATTGTTCCACGTGGTCTTTAGATCAGCACATCCAACTCCGAACTTTTCGTGACGGGCAGGGCCCACACACGTTCTAGATAAAGATTTGGTGGACACTGCCGCCGTCAGGGCGCGAAGATCACGCGAGTGAGCATGTTTTGCGATTTAAACGTGCCATGGCCAGCGCGGGCACAGAGCTCTGCACCATCCATGTCAAAAAAAGCAAAAAAGCTTGCACAGAAAGCCGCGACGTCCGAGGACATCGTGGACGAACAACAAAATGCGCTGGACGCATTGTCACCGTCCGAAAAGAAACGGATCAGCGAGATAACGTATGAGCTCATGGAAAGTGCGTAAAAGTTGAGGCTGTTGGACTCACATTGTAGTGGGCTATACTACCGTCGCATACAACTATATTGTTCACACAAAGTATGACCCAGCGATTCAGAAGAACCCATTCTCTGGCACACCTCCTTTTCCTAAACTTGACCCACGAACGCGAAAGTCATACGGGGTTGAATCATATCGCGAAGGAATCAAACAGCTGACGCGCTTGACTGTTGTGCTTGATAATGACCAAGCCATTAAGTCTGGCTCTGGGTTCGTCAGTGCAAATGCTCTTGCGCTTCAGCGATACGACCTTCTTTCCGTAACTCCGACCACCGAGATGGCTTTCCAACATGCTTGCATTACGCTCAGTGAACTGAAACCGTTTAGTGTGGACATAATCTCACTTGATTTGGCAGTTGCTCCTCGATTGCCGTTCCATCTGAAAAGAAGCACCGTAGGTGCCGCACTCTCGAACGGCGTTGTGTTTGAAATCACATATGGAGCGGCCATCGACGCAAAAAGCTCAAGTTTGTCTTCCAAGTCAACATCAGAGATGCCTGATCTATCTGATGCTCGACGTAATCTCTTCAGCGGTGCGCGTGAAATACTCCGCGTGACGAATGGAAAGGGTGTCATCTTGTCAAGCCAAGCTATGGATGCGATGGGATTACGTGCACCCTATGATGTAATGAACCTGTACGTGAGAAGAACAACTTGAGAATTCTTATTAACAATCAGTGCGACGCTGATGGGCATGTCGTCTCACGGGGCCAAAGACGCTATAAGTGTCTCATGCCAGTCTCTTATACTTCGAGCGCGTACGTACTTGTATTTCTCACACAATCAAGTCACTCGACAAACATTCCGTGGTGCCTTATCCAAGCCATATGTGCTCAAGAGTGAAGAGAAAACGCGAAATCCACTGAACGATGACATGGGACTAGAAAGCCATAGCCGTAGCCCGATATCGGGGGACCTAAAGAAAAAAGGAGAAAAACGCAAGTACAACTAAGGAATAATGATCGTGTGTCGTGCCTGCTGTTCAAGCGCACTTATATTTCTCTCAATTCCATAGATTCTTGTAGGCTTGTACATATACATAAATTATAAACTCGCACACATTGTTGGGTAAATAACCTCAGCCAGCACCTGCTCGCGATTTTCCATGTCATGGTGAATCGCGGTACAATAGGTATATCTATTTGTCATTCTATCGCTGACAATACAAATTCCATATTTTCTTTTTCTTTTTATATACCACTAAATGAAAGACATGAACGGCCGCACGGAGAAAAAGAGGGACACAATTTGTGAGTGTCGATTGAACGCTTCTCCCTTTAGAGCCATGTTGACAATCATCGCGAATCCTCATTTTTGACATCTGTACATTCAGGTTGTAGAAGTGCTTAGAAATGCATCGAATGTTTATTTCAATTTGTGACGCCTTGCTATTTGCGCTCGCTTCCACTGCATTGGGGTGGCCAAAAGAATGACAAGAAAGTGCGAGTATAGATCCACGTACGTGAGAGATGCATTCAAATTTGCCAATAGTCTGCATGAAGGAATGTTTTGAGCTGTTGCGGCGACGAAAAATGTTAATGGGTAAGACCGCTGCAAATTAGCACACCCGCAGAATGTATCACTAATGATTGGTTAAAACATATTTTTTGCCCGATTTAAGCGGTGGAATCAACATCGAACGAGCCAGTAATGTGTTGACATTCCATTCTGATCTATGCGGACGCGCTTGGGCCCGCATTGCGACTTCGCTGCAGGGCGTCCCGAAAAGGCATGTCTGAGTATAAATATGGACGGGACCGTGATCTTGCATTCTTCTCACCTACCTTGAACTAATTATGAGCAACGTCATTAAGAAGGTATTCAACACTGATAAGGCGGAGGGCGAGGCCCACAAGGCCCAGGATGCCGTTCAGGGTGCTGAGAACAACGCTCAGCACCACGGTGAGGGCTTCCTGAGCGAGGGCAAGGAGAAGCTCTCTCACATGATGCCACACCACCACCACCACCAGGCCAGTACGCCTGGTGTGCAGGGCGTTGAGTCTAACGTAGTGGGTCAGGCTAGTGCCGGTGTGCCAGACGCCGAGTCGCTGCGTGCTGCCAACGTTTCGGCTGTGCCAAAGTCGGAGTCGGACGCCTTCGGCCGCTCGGGCAACATGACTCAGACGACGAGCGTGAACTCGGGTGTCAACGTGGCTGCTGGCAACGTTGATCAGGACGTGCAGCACCTCGCCCCTGTCACGCGCCACGTGCACCACCGCCATGAGATCGAGGAGCTCCTTCGTGAGCGTGAACACCACATCCACCAGCACCACATTCAGCACCACGTTCAGCCAGTGCTCGAGTCTGAGCACCTTGCTGAGCAGATCCACAGCCGTGTGGTGCCAACAACTACGATCCGTGAGGTGCACGCCAACACGGACAAGGACGCTGCCCTTATGCGCGCCGTGGCCGGTAACCCCAAGGACACCTTCACTCAGGCTGCCACGGACCGCAGCGTGATTGACAAGGGTGAGACTGTGCGCGAGATTGTGCACCACCACATTCACAACATTGTGCAGCCTATCATCGAGAAGGAGACTCACGAGTACCACCGCATTCGCACAACGATCCCAACTACGCACATCACCCACGAAGCTCCTATTGTGCACGAGTCGACTGCCCACCAGCCGATTCGCAAGGAGGACTTCATCAAGGGTGGTGGTGTGCTGAGCAGCACTACGCGCTCGATCGAGGAGGCTGGTCTGCTGAACCTTGGCACCAACCAACGTTCGGTTGAGGGTGAGGCCTACAACGGTGGCGCTCCCCTTGTCCAGTAATGGCGGCATAATATCCTCTCTTGTACCTAACAATCTTTAATCGTGCTCTTTTTAATAAGAACTTCGTTTCCACTCTAATAAAATGAAGTGCGGTTTTTTAGCGTCTACTAGAATCATATTTAATACATGTCTGATTAGCGAGACTTGGAGTGCGGTTGGCCCTTGGTACTTACAGGGTGACGTACGGAAGGGCGACGATCTTGTTAGCGGCGTCGTTGCGCGGTAGCATGCCATGAGGTGAAGACATAGGAAGTATGCTTCTCCGTCAGCCATTCAGCGAGTCTCATCTTTATTATATCTCCATCCCTTAGTCCTGTGACATACAATTTGCGCTCTACCGCGAGTGGTCTCACTTTGCTCAATTGTTTCCTGTTGCCCCAAGGCAGGTGTGTGGCAGAGTTGGATTATTATGTCGACACTAAGAAATTCTGGTTATCGCTTCTCAGTCTGTCTGACAATTGGGTAATATTATTCTTTGCAGGCAGACCGAACTTCCTGACGCTAGCGCGTCTAACGCGTCTCAAAATTTTTGTCATTGGTGGAGACAGAAAGTGCACGCCAAGTGATCTGGTGTTTGTTTGTTACCAAGCATGGCACCTTCTGTGCCTAGACAGTCAGTCTACTTTAACCCGCATGCCAGTGCGAATCAACTCCATAGTATTCATGCATGCACGTTTAAGGTGCAGTCCGCATGTGCGACGGTATGTGTAGCCTGCGATGAGTGTCAAGCTATTGTGCAATATTCTAACAGCATGAACTAGTTGCGAGCCACAAATGCATCCCTCGACGCTCATACGGGCGACTTTCGTCGGTTGAAGACGGTGATTTCGAATCAAAGGGTGTGTATTGTGTTGGAAGGGCACAGGACTAACAGAGGCCTGCCAATTGTAGCATTTCGACTTGGTTTCTGAAAGAGAAGTTCGGCAAGCTCGCGAACATGTGGCTACGGAAATTGCTCCTTTTTTGCGGGAGCTCATAGTGCGTGCGGAGGAGGTACTGGCACGGGATGAGCGTGAAGCTCGCTCGTTACGAAACAAGGTTCGTATCTTTCTGTATGCAGGTTGGTGGGCCCTAACATTCTTAGGCCTCGCAAGAACTGTCAAGACTGGAGGCACAATCACAATGGCAAGCTATGTATGCTGGAGACACGTCGTCGCGTGCATCACCGGAGGCATCTGAGTATGAAGAACACATGCGAGAGCTCGAGTCGCTTCAACTGCAGCGCATGCGATTGATGGAGCGTGTGCAATCGCTCGAGCAGGAGACGCCTCTATAGCGGCGTCTCACTGCTAGTAGCCAATTTTTGCGCATGTCTAATCGACTTGTCCAGGGCCTGATTGAAATTTGTTACTGCTACTCATTGTGCTTTTGCCATGTCGTTTCGACGGTCGAACATGGCCGGCCTTCAATTCGTTTCTGACAAATCTACCTTTACGGCTTAAATGCATACCCACCCACACGGTTTTGGACGAGCAATTTGAGCTCGGCAAGAGTATTGGGTGCGTCGGGCAGCTGCAAACCTGCATGCACAACTTGACCATGCTGTAGCTGACTCACACCCTTCGGTGTGCCAGTGAGCATGACATCACCCGCCTCGAGTGTCATGATGGATGACACGTATGCAATCAGCTCAGGGATAGAGAAGATCATATCGCTCGTATTGCCTCGCTGGCGCATTTCCTTATCAACAGTGAGCCAGAGGTCCACATTGTGCGGATCAGGAATCTGATCTTTGGAAATCATGGAGCTGATGGGTGTGAAGGTGTCGAACCCCTTGGCGGCAGACCAAGGTAGACCACTTTTCTTTGCTTTGTCTTGCATGTTCCGAGCAGTCATATCAACCGCAAGTGCTACTTTGGTTAGTGAGACAAGAGAGATTGACATAACGGAATGTACAAAGAAACCGTGATTGTTGTACGCACCGTAGCCGCCGATGTATTGATTTGCTTCTGAGCGCCGAATGTCTTTCCCTGTCTTGCCGAAAACGACAGCCAGTTCCACTACACATGACCTTAGTGTAACAAGCCGTACGAACCTTCATGGTGTGCCACGACGCCTTGGGGGATCTCGATCGTACCACCAGACTCGACATAACTAGTGGTTGGCTTCAGAAAGAAAAAGGGCTCCGTTGGCACAGTGTTGTTTAGCTCCTTTGCATGGTCCGCAAAATTACGTCCAATCCTAGAGAGAGAGAGAGAGAGAGAGTCTCTGTCAGGAAAGATGCGACATGGTGACGTACGCTACAATTTTACGGCCTGCCGTGCGGAAGGCATTGAGCTGGCTCATGATCGTTTGGTGAGAGAGTCTTGCACGAGGATCTTACTCCACCTGGTTAGTGAGGGCTCGCGTGTCTTGGCTGCCGATGTCATTTGGCAGGGGTGAGCGGCTTGGTCAAGGTGGCAACTGTATGGGCAGACACACAATTCGTGTCATCACACAGCTGCTTCATATCGACATTTGATTCTATAACGCATCTACATCCGGGCGGCAACATGAGGAATTCGTCAGTAGGGCTTTTTGTCTTGGTTTATTCATGCCTTGGAGGGCACTTGGTTCTCCTGCTGAGGATGTGTGTGACGATGGCTGAAAAGAAGTGTAAGTAGGAGAGAAAGAGAGAGAGAGAGAGAGACGCAGTATACGTACTAGGCAATGCGCAAGAGCTGGACTAAACCTGTCGTGCCGACGAAGAAGTTGACGGCGGCGAGCGGATAGTTGACGGGCGTAATGACGAAGCAGTACCTATTGAGTATAAGCCAAGGAAGACATAGGTGGCGACGTACCGAACCCAAATAAATCCTGTAACCGCCAGTGCAGTGTTTTGCGAAGCTGACAATTTCTCCGCAGGACGTGCCAAGTCGCCCAGACCTGCGACTACAAGAGCCCATTTCATCATCGGCGCCCAGAAGAACACTGCGAGTCAAGGGTGTGAGCCTGGCATGAGAGCATCACGTACCCGTTTTGGGCCCTGCTGGGTGGTTCATAAATGCACGAAATCGGTTTCCAAATGTAGCCGACGCCATGGTTCTCAACCGTTTTCGATGGACAAAGCGGAGTGGGCTCAAGACACTTGGTAAGGATTCTTTTCGATCTCCACGGCGCCTGCCTGGGTTGGGGCAGGGGGGCTTTCCGACGTGCCCGGACGCCGAGACTCTGAATGGGATGTATGTGGGTACCAATTGCTTATGTCCTATTCGCGCTCGCGAAGGCCAACCATGGACGGCAGCGCATCTTTGTAGCTGGCAACTACGGAACACACGCGATCTCGACCACGTTCGTTGCGTGCGAGGAGTCGGCCTAGCAGCCTCGTCATGTCGAGTGCAGCGGATGCATCAACTATTGATGACGAAGACGAGTTCCTGTATGGAGGTACCGCAGATGCATCGGCCCCCCATGTGGATAGAGAGCCTAGTGACGACCGCTCGCACGTTCCCAACGCGTCGTTGGCGGGGTCGGGCGACGATATGGCAAAGTCGAGCATCCATAACACGACGAGTCCCAGTTACATGAACCGAGACACTAGTGCGAAAAAAACTTCCCAAGTGTGGCCGCAAGATCCAGCGTCCACGAATGCCGAGCCGAATGATTCTGACGAGTATGACAGTGATGACTCCGATGTTGAGTTTATCATCGATCCAAACGAGCCACTTGTACCACCACAGCCCCCGCAAAGATCTGTTTCGTATGTGCCTGAGCCAGCAACAGCTAGTGGAAACACGATTTCGACGTCCACCGCCATATCCACCGCGACTCCGGCAGGATCAGCAGCGGCGGTCGCTACAGAGGCAGGGGCAGCCCCGATCGCTCCCCGCGAGCCTCTTGTTCGCTCCTTGCCGAATGAGCATGTTGCTCCTATTCCCTCTCCTGCTCCTGCCTTTGGCGCAACGACGATGGCTCAGATACCTGAGCGCGACGACGTCCGCTCGGCGGTGGCGCCAGCGCCGGCAGCTGGGTCTGCGGCAAGCGTGCCAATGGGGCCCGAAGGGCCGCCGCCAGCAGCACCTTCTACGGGCCCGGAGCTGCACCTCGATCCGCAACCATCAGATTTGACATATCCACCGTCCGATCCTTTATTCGATGCTCGCACCGAGACAGAGAAAGCGGATGATCCACCGCCCATGTCCATATACCAAGTGGACATTGATTCTCTACCTGAGAAGCCGTGGCGACGACCGGGTGCGAATCTCAGCGACTGGTTCAATTACGGGTTTGATGAGCAAACGTGGGCGATGTGGTGTGGGAAGAAACATAGGATGGAGCAGACCCGCGAAGCAGAGTTGGTGCCTGCGGAACCTGTTGCGCCTCCTGTCGCGCCACCTATGCCATTTATGCCGGAACTTAATTCCATGCACCCTCATCTGCCGCAGGATCGTGGCATGCCTGACTTCTCGGCACTCTTAGCTCCGGGAGGTATGATGAATATGCCTCCTCCCATGCAGGCATGGCCCATGATGAGAGCCATGATGCCCCCTAGCTCTGATCACCCATCATCCATGCCTATGCCGATGCCTCCTTTGCATCCCGACATGCATGGGATGGATTGGCCCGAGCCTCGGAAGCCAGACTCTCCCTCTCATGTCGAGCCAGCGTATGAGCCCTCGTACGAGCCACCACGCTCACCGCAGGACGGTCAGCGTGTTGAAAATGGGGCAGGTCCGCATCCTGATTCTTCTCAGCATGATGCGGCTACCGAGCATCTCAACCCCATTTCGCATACCCAGTCTCAACAGCAGCAACAGCACCATCGCACTCGCCCTTCCTCCGATTCCAACCGCTCAGAGCGTCGGCGCGCTGATCATGATACCGACTCTTATGCGGCATCTCATGATACACACCAAGTACACTCTCCACGCTACAATGATCGCGATATGGTACATGGTATGCCAGATGCGCTTGACTATGGCGTCTATGCAGAAGACGCACGTCGCGCTCGGCGATCTACGCATCATACTCGCCGTGATGCGTCGCCAGCCGATGACTACGATCCTGAGCAATTTGGACGTCCGCCGCTTGCTTCCGCACCCAGTTCAGGATCTACATCAGCATCGATGCCCACCTCGATAGCGCATCATGCGGCGCCTGGCTCGGGGTCTGGGCCTGGGCCTGGGTCGTCTCACCGTGAGCGTCCAAATAGGCGTGATCGTGATCGTGCTCGGCATGACCGTCGACTCGGTCGTGGCGGTGGACAGAAGCGTGGTGCTCCTGACACGCACGAGGAAGAGCGCGACTATTCATCGAAACGCGCACACCATGGATCGTCGCGAATACGCAGAGATGCATAACTTGCATGTCGCCTCATGTAGATGCTGGTCTCCTGGCGTGACGTGCGTTGCTTTTCTCTACCCTCATACAGTTCGTGTCTAGGTATCGTTACATTTCCCTGTTGATCTTTTCATCCACGGCTGTATGTCTGTCAGGCTCTACATCCACATGCTTGCATCCTGCTCTGCTCTTACGCTTTTTATGCACGCTCGCGCCTCGACTGTTCGTGCGTGGTGTCGTCGTCATCGTCGACGTTGCCGTCGACTGAATCGATCGCTTCGTCTTCCGACGACTCAGCCATGTCCTCCAAACCCAGTTCACGTCGCGCCAACACACAAAAGTCTTCCTCAAAATTGTGTGGCTCACTAGCAAAGCGCCGCATATATGTGTGAACATCATGTTCCACCGATCTTGTTGAATCTATCGTGCGCATTTCTCGGTCCAGAGCATGCAATTGCGCATGAAACTCGGCAAGATCTTCTTGGGTATAAGTTGTTGAGGATGAAGAATCATGACATCTAGTTGTAATATCAAACACAGGTAAGGACAAGTCCATGCAGGGCGATTCCCAAGGCCAAGCACCATTGAGGTCCTGCCATAGTCGTTTGCGTCGTTTCGTCTCCTTTTCCGATAACTTTGCCATGAGCTCGGCGATGCATTGAGCTTTCGCTAAATACATGCGTTTGAACTCGGAACGACGCACAGCCTCTGCGAGAAGCGCACCGTAGGCACCGTACATGGAATGTACGTGTTCAAGCACCTGGAAACCATCATTTAGTGACGACTCAAGAGTTACATCGGTATGGGCCACGAGCGCGCTTAGCTCTGTAAAGTCACTTTGCAGGCCACTAATGTCCTGCATCAGATTGATGTCCCGGTACAAGAGCTCATTTCGATCCTGGACGAGACAGTCAAGCGTGTGAAGAATGGGCGTTTCCCGTGCATACAGCGCCTCAGCCTTCGCCTGAGCATGAAGCCAGTCGGGATTCGATGGCGATTCCACGCGTTGGCACATTGATACCAACGATGCATGCTCGACGTGCACCTGTTCTTGCAACCCTAAGATCTGCTCATATGTTTCGATGGACGGCTTCACGTCCGTCTGCTCGATTTCGTGCGTCAAGTCGCGCAAGTCCCTCGTCAGTCGACTTTCTGTCTCCATGACTCTCTCATACAATGCACGCACATCTTCCCGCGCACTCCGGCATGAGGCAGCTACTCGATGCACATGAGCTACGTCAACCACATCACATAACACGGAGGCTGTTCCTCCCGAGGCCGATCGCCTCACAAGTTGTGGGTGGACGGGCACACGGCGCAGAATGTCGAGATCAGCCGTGTACTGATGAAGCAGCTGTTCCATGCGTTCAAAATCCTTCTGTGCAATGCGCATAAGCTCAGTAGTTGCAGACTTGATATTATTTGCATGTAGCTGTACATTTGCCAGAGCCACAACGACGCTTTGCTGAATGAGTGCGATGCTCTCGCGCAAAGTCGCTGCCTCAGTGCAAAGCGCATCCACGTTCCGCAGCAGATCTGCGGCCCAGCTCAACATAGAATCGACAAAACGCGGTGTTGCAGGGACGAGTGATGTCGGTGGCTCAGGCGTAGGTGTCATGTCCAGCGATATTTCCAGCATAGAAGCTACAGCATCGGGATCTGCAGTCAACAAATCGCGATCAAACACGAAAAACTCCTAGACATGTTAGGCAATCGACGTACCACATCATGATCTGTATGTTCGCGGAGAAGCCGGTCTAGGACTGGCTGATCCACTTGAACACCGTCCTTGGCCATGCATATCACTGCATCGTACAGAATCCCTGTTGCCAAGGAGATGCAGTCGAGCAAATGCTCAAACGTCTTGAACTGTGATAATGGCTGCTTTACGTCAATGGTCTTGCCACAGTAGGACACAATAAGGCGCATCGCATAGTTTCCTCTGTCCGTTCTGCACTATCGTTCACGTCGAAGCGGAGCGTTGTGGTTTGGGCCCAAGCTGCCGTGGATCCTGCGAAATGAACACGCGTCGAAAGTGGGGTTACCATGTGGCACGGCGTTGTGCTTACGTAAGAGGTATCTGGGAACGACTCGCTCACGCTGAGGTGTGCCACTTGTCAATGAAAAGGCCTAATGGGCTATTTCACGAGGTCAACGACATGTGGAAATCTTGTTAGGTGGTAGGGGAGTAGCAGCGCTGGGCGGCTAGCCAGAGAGGGAGGAGGAGAGATGTAGGCAGCCACTGTTAGGAAAATTTTCTCTCTACTTTGGCCTGCAAGTTGTCTTGGTTGCCGTCATCTTCGCCGCCGTCCCTTTCGTCATGTCAGCGGTGTCGTGGCGCGTAGGAACAACTCGTTTGCTGCAGCATGTAGCTGCACGGAGAATGCAATCCACCTATACGTGGCAGCCAGCCCTCAAGCCAGGCATTTTGCCTGTGTACGACGAGGCACTTAAGCACATTGAACACGACTCGGCTGCGTTGCGTGACCAAATCGCTAAGGAAAAGCAACAGGCGGACATGTCATCCACCGATGTCCAGGAGCGTGTGTACGCGTTGGAAGTCGCTTCAGATATCAACCAACCTAGTGTGCGGGCGCAGTTCCGTCGCGGCACATGTACGTACCTTTGGTGCACGAAGCTAACGCTATGTGACAGACTCCATGGAGAAGCCTGTATTCCGCCACATGCGCGAGCAGGCATGGCGTCAAGGCGGTGCTCTGAACCGGCTGATCGAACGCATCCGCAACATGCATGTCTTGCCAGACGTCGTACCCAAGATCACGCCGACCGTGGATCTGGAGGTCCTCTTTGGCTCTGGTCGAGGGATCGGCGATCACGGTGGACAAGGAGGAAGCGTGCACCCGGGCGTATTCCTTGATCCATCCACCACGCTGCATGCCCCTGACATCCGAGCTACTGTGTTTCACGCAGACACTCGCAAGTACACGCTCATGCTCGTAGATCCTGACGTGCCGAGCGAAGAAACGCAATCATTCCAGACGTATGTGCATTGGCTTGTAAGTGACATCCCACTCTCGATCCATGCGTCTTCGATACCTGAGGGTCATCCAGTGGCTCTACCGTACATCCCACCTCATCCCGCTCGCGGCACGCCATACCATCGATACACGATGCTGCTCTTTGAACAGAGCGCCGACACACCCATGCCTGTCCCCGACACGTCACGCATCGTGCCAAGCGTATCGGAGTATGCAGAAATGCACCAACTCAAGCTCTCTGGCATCCATTTCTGGCGTGAAGAATGGTCTGCGTCGTGCGAAAGTGTGGTTTCGCACATCTATGAGGACATACTACGAGTGCCGGAGCCACGCTTCGGTCGTCCACCACGCACAGACAAGCTTCGTGACGATCTCGGAGAACGCCATAGCAAATACTACTAAAACAGATAGTCACTCAAGCCGCGCCGAACGCGGCCTTCGTCGACAAACACCTCCGGCCTGAACGGCCACTTTTCAAACGCCTCGGCCAACGAAGCCCACTGACGATTCGTCAACTCAACGATTGGGGTAGTTGGCAACACGACATCGTCGGGTCGATCTTTCATTCGGGGATGCTCAGGTGCTACCAAGCGCAACACATTGTGCGCACCTGGCACGACGTGTTTTAGCCCTTCTAGCACAGTTTTGGACTTGAGCACAAACATATTGCGGGTAAGAAATTCGAATGCATCCATGTCACGCTGATCAATTAGAGGTTCTGGCAAAGGATCAATTTCCAAGACGGTCAGCTTGCGCTTCTGCAGCCCCGTCGATATGTTGGAGTTCGGAATAAACACGGATGTGACCGGCACACGGGGTCCGACCGACGGTGTAGGTGGGTACATATGGTCCGCGTATGGCTCCAGATCATGTGCGGGCAGCAACAGACGTGGCGTGCTAAGGCACTGGACTGTCGCACCCAGCTTGGCTCGAGTGCGTGACTCTTGTGGTGTAGCCAATGACCGCAGTGATACGGTCTCGCCACACACAAACACCAACTTGACACGCCCGAACTTGAAGAGCCAGAAACGCGACGATATTGCGTTAATGATCTGGGCGAACAGCTGCTCGCCATGAACAGTATTGGGTAACTGTGCAAAAAACAAAATCGGCGACGTGGCGTGCCAATCCATCGGCGGTGCTTGGGGACCCAGCTTAGGTACACGGCCCTCCAGATGGCGCAATAGTCCTTGTTCGACCATCATCTCGTACGAGTCCCATGCGTAGCCAGACTCAGGAATGATGCCGAGCTTATGCTGCACATGTTTCAAGGCCGGATCCTCTCGCAAATGCTCGAGCTGCTCGAGAAACATCGGCACGTTGTCCATGGATACGACTCGCTCAACATTCGGATGCAAAAGAAACTCACGCGTAAATGTGCCTGGTCCTGGATATGCTTCAACAATCGTGGTTTTGATGCCTTGAGCCTCCCGCTCATCGAGCCCTAATTGGCTGACTATGCCCTGCACAGTACCCCGGTTCGCGACAAAGTATCGGTATCGGGCGCCCTGCTCTTTCGAGAATGCAAAAAGATCCTTCCATCGTGAAGGATGTGGCATATGTGGATGGCAAAACGATATGTCAGCTGCATCTAACTCCGGCGTGTATTTGTACAACGGCTGATCTGTATAGCGTTTCTCGTTTGTAGAAGAACGTCGCGCGCGAGAGCCGCGCGTCGCGCCCGACCCTTTCGCTACTTTTGACTTTAGTTCTGATCCTTGCTGTATCAACTCTGTGCGCACATTGCTGTTCGAGTCTTTCGATCTGGTACCGGCAAACCGCACGCCGTTCGTGCCTGTTCGGCCTACGGTCAGCGGCACACGGGCCATATGAGCAGAAATCACCGCCTGAGGCGCACGCGTTACGCTAAACGCTCGACACGCAAGCATACCGATTCACAAGCACTTTCCCTCTCTTCCTGCTCGGCTGCAAGCTCCCAAGGCGTGTATGTATACGTGTGCCTCACAGTGACGAAGCAAAAAAATCCAAACTGCACTCAGTGTAGTTGGGAATGGCTCACTTACGACACCCTGTGGAGCTCGATGTCCTTTCTCCTTACCCCTACCCCTCCATTCGTGTACCAGCAGACTTGAGCCGAACGCGCCTGGAAGATGCTTACGACATGTTTATTCTCATCACATTTGTTTCTGCGTGCGTGCGGCTGAGCGTGTGGTTGTGGATCATTCGAACACATTTCTCGTGAAAGGGATTAGAGTGCCACCGGGCCAGTCTCAGAGCGCGCGATGGACCGGCATCTTCATGCCGTGCCTCTTGATGCATTCGAGCTTCTAGGGATCGAAACTCATGCAACTGAGGCTCAGATTCGAACGGCGTACCGGAAACGCTCGCTACAACTGCACCCTGACAAGGTGAAGGATGTACCGCCTGACCAGGCTGCCGAGCGATTCCATCAGCTTACTCTTGCTTATGAGGAGCTCATGAATCCTGCATCGCGAGCAAAATTACAAGAGTCTCTACAAAGGGAGCGCGAGAAACTAAAACGACAAGCTGCCTTCGATGTTAAACGTCGCACAATGACCGCTGATCTCGAGCGGCGTGAGGAGCAAGATCGTCTGCAGCGAATGGAACGTGAGCGCCAGCGTCTGGCACGTCAACAGCGCATTCTTGCGCTTCGAGAAGAGGGTCGCGCAATGCGCATTGATAAGCACGAACATCTCTTAGAAGCCTGGCAACAACGCACATCACGGCTCAACCCCGTTTCATCACAAGCACTAACTCCTACACCGGACTCGAGCTCGACACTCACTGAACTTCCGCCTTGGGATGCCAACGACTCTTGGGTACTTGTGCGATTTCCTACGGAGCAGGCTCACGAGATGTGGGGATCGACTGCGGCGCCTGAGCCACTAACGTCATCACCCTTGTGTCTTGCCTTGGCATCGTCCTACGGACCCCTGGCATCCGCTTCAGTCAAGCCAAGTCACAAGCAGCGGCGCGAAATTTCCGTCGTCGTTCAGTTTCTACACGGTGTGCATGCATGGCGTGCCGTGTCCGAGGGAAGTGACTTGCGTTGCTCGCACGTTTTACTACAGGACTGCTGGATCCGCTGGTGCGACGCGTCTGGCAAAGCGACCTCGCTCCCACCACAACGAGTTCAGGCCTGTCTTGCTCGTGGAATTACCGCACAAGATATGTCCGTGCAACTGTCCACTGCGCTCACGGATTGTGGTGATCATTTCGACCACGACTATGAAGCACGCACACTCAAACGTTTACGCCAAGCTGCAGCAATGCATGTGGCAGCGTGAATTATGGGGCTTCCTCGACGCCATGTGAAGCTTTCCGACGGAATATTTGCTGTGATACCCGTAAGAATCTGCTCGCGCTCCGTCCCTTCTCCCGACTTATGAATCAATGACGTGCCCCGTCGACCCTGCTCTTTTTCTTGCGCTTTGGGGAATACATTGAACACTCGACGGGTGTGCCATACACGTACCTGCTTGCGAAGCCAATGACGATACTCGCGAAGCGAGCCAATTTTTTCTCCCTGCATGTAAGTTTGACTATCTTTCGGTAACGTACATAATAATCTGGCAATGGATTGTGCACGACTTGACGAGTTGGATCTGCACGCATTTTACGAATGTGATCAAAGAATTGCTTGTCACGTTGGGCCATTCGACTAGCCTGACGACGGTGCAAAAGACTCCATGCAGTAGAACCGAATGACGGCCCAATGAGCCAACCAAGACCCGTGCAAGTAAGTGTCGCTCCCAAGTACACAAACATGGGATCGATCTAGAATATGGTCAGTTGATAAAAAAAGAAAATTGAATATAGTCGTGATTATGCTTTGTCCGAGATACGTACACCAGCAATCGTCTGGCTTGGATCAATGTCAAGGGTCATGAAATATGAGCCAGAACCGATCGCAGCTAAAATCATTGTGGGCCACGTTGTTGCGACACCAGCGATACGACGCTGCTTCCTGAGCCGCAAGTCTTGTGTTCGATGTTAGCCTATCTTGCGCGTCGCATGCTTGAACGTACATGCATCCCAAGGCAGCGGCTCGGCTGGTTCACCTCTCACACCGGATGTGTTAAACATCCTGGATCGCAACCCACAAAAATTGGAAGTGCGAGAGGCCGAATAGAGCGTCAGACGTCCGCGCAGAATGTGTGACATCATGCCCTAGCTGATCCTTGACAAACACGCACACCCTTAATACAACGCGCGTGCCACCGGCCACTACAGTCGGCCCAGACACTAATTTCTCTCCGCATAGCGCACGGAGCGGCTTGCTAGCGGATAGGGTCACGTGTATCTCACGTGCACTCGGGCAAGGAACGCTTCATCCCCTGAAGGCTCCACGACTTCTTTCCAGGCGCTCTGTGTTACGACTGACGACGACGTTTTGTAGAGACTGCACGAACCGCGACTCTCGCGAAAAGAAAAAAAAAAGTCAAGTGAAAGTACATCGCAATGGCGAATACAGCGCCAGGAATGGAATCGCAGAGGCCGCAGAAAGATACCCGGCCACAGACTGAAGATGTGACAGCGACAAAAGGGAATGATTTTGAAGATTTTTTTCTGAAGCGGGAGCTGCTCATGGGTATATTTGAAGCAGGTTTTGAGCATCCGTCTCCTATCCAAGAAGAGGCAATTCCTATTGCCTTGTCTGGTCGTGATGTTTTAGCACGTGCAAAAAATGGCACAGGAAAGACGGCCGCGTATGTCATTCCTACGCTAGAGCGTGTCAATACGAAAAAAAATAAGATCCAAGCTGTGTTGCTCGTCCCTACGCGCGAACTTGCACTCCAGACAAGCCAGGTGGCTAAAACGCTAGGCAAGCATTTGGGCATCGAGATCATGGTAAGCACCGGCGGAACAACATTGAAAGATGACATATTGCGTCTTGGACAAACTGTACACATTTTGGTAGGCACGCCAGGCCGCATTCTTGATCTCGCAAGTAAGGGCATTGCGGATCTTAGTCAGTGTACGACATATGTCATGGACGAAGCTGACAAGCTTCTCTCACCTGAGTTTACGCCTGTTATGGAACAGCTTCTAGGCCTGTTGCCGAAGGAACGTCAGGTCATGCTATTTTCGGCAACGTTCCCACTTATTGTCAAAGACTTCAAGGACAAGCACATGGTGAAGCCATACGAAATCAATCTCATGGACGAGCTCACACTGCGTGGTGTGACGCAATATTATGCATTCGTTGAGGAACGCCAAAAAGTTCACTGCCTGAACACGCTCTTCTCCAAGCTCCAAATTAACCAGTCCATCATCTTTTGTAACTCGACTAACCGCGTCGAGCTTTTGGCCAAGAAGATCACTGAACTTGGCTATTCTTGCTTTTACTCCCATGCTAAGATGCTCCAAGCACATCGAAACCGTGTGTTCCATGATTTCCGGAACGGTGCTTGCCGCAACCTGGTATGCTCAGATCTCTTGACACGTGGTATCGATATTCAGGCTGTGAATGTTGTTATTAACTTTGACTTTCCGAAGAACGCCGAAACATACTTGCACAGAATTGGACGTAGTGGCCGTTTCGGTCACATGGGGCTGGCAATCAATCTGATTACTTACGAAGACCGCTTCAACCTGTATCGAATTGAGCAAGAGCTAGGCACAGAAGTTCAGCCGATTCCTGCCACCATTGATAAGCGCCTCTACGTCGCGCCATCTTTGATTCAGGAGGCAGAAAACCGCGAACGCGATGCACAGGAGCAAGGCAAGCCTACACAAGGCCCAAGTATAATGCAACAAGGCTTGCCTGCTATTCCACCCACACAAGCAGCGATGCATGCTGTGCCCGTGTCACAGAACGCAAACTTTACCAACACTGTACCCAACCGCCGTGGAGGTCGACGAAACAACCGCCGTGGCAATGGCAATAGGAACCCAAACTCAAGGATTCACAATCAATCTACTGCAGGCAATGAGGGTCATTCTGAAGGAGCGGCGCCGCCCGTCTAAAATACAGGAAGGCCTATGGTCTGTTTGCTGGTGGTGCAAGGGTTCGGCCATGGCTAAATCGTGATCTACTATTTCCTTCCAGATGGTTTTTTTTTCCTCTTCGTTTTTTTATTTCTTACTAGGCTGACCGGGTCAGTCATGTTCGTTTTCTATCTCAACCACATGTTGGTTCAGTTCTCTTCACGCATTGAGTACGGCCTCTGGATTTTGCTGAGTGCTGGCTCAACTGCGGTTGATACTCATGATGCCCCGTCTTGTTTGGTCCAATCCTTATTGCCACTCTTGCCGAATCACTCGTCCTGAATTTCATGCTCGGACCTCGATTTTGCTTATATTTTGTCCAGTCCTCGCTCGTCGACGTTCATGATGTTCATTTTCGTACATGTATATGTGTGCGACTCTGTGACCATAGTCTTGCATGCAGTCCCCCTCCCCCTCTCCACATCGGCACCACACCCACCATCACAAACCCCTTTTTTACAACCCTCCAAAAAATTTAAAAAAAACTTTAATACACCAAAATGATTAGCTAGAAGGTATGTTCGTACTCTAGCACGTCGCGAGTCGGTTCGGACATGTCTACCATGGGAGAGGAGGATGCACGTGGGGAAGCCACTGGTTTCTTACTCCTACCTGCACCATTCGAGGCAGCACGACGTGAATCATTCCCGCGGCCCGAACGAACAGGTGGGTAATTGGAGCAAGTTGAAAGACCCATGAGTTCACGATCCAAATCATCGTAATCGTTGTTCTGCGACTCTCCAATTGTTTGAGTGGTAGGTGGCTCGGCAGGTGCGTATTCATCGCTCTCGTACCCAAAATTTGTGCTGCGATCGTAATCATGTCGAACAATGAGATCTTCGGGAGGAACTTGACCACCTGACCCTTGTCGGAACCCGAAAAAGCGCTTAGTGCGTGACTTGAGCGACTTACTTTTGGATCGCACCGGCATGGGTTCATAGGTATTTGCCGTAGGAGCACGTCGTAGCGACGGATTCGACGCTTTTTGCCGGGCTATTCTGGCCGATCGTCCATGCTCATTGTTAATGTAACGATCTGGTTCAACAAGTGCATGTGGATCATACATTTCAACAGTATCGTCGTCATCATCTTCATCCATGTAATGAGCACGACCTTCGTCATCGTACTGAACGGGGCGAGACGCATTGATATACCGATCCGCCCACCGCCGGTCCTTTCGCACACCTCGATCCTCATTCACGAGGCCTGAACGCTTAAGCCACCTGGGTGTTCGGTCTGGACGGCGCGAATTGTCACGTACACGCTTACTCGGTAAGTGCCATGCTAATCATGGTCGAACGCACCTGAATGAAGAAGTTATGCACCTGAAGACAATGTAAGATCCCATTTCGTAAGTGCCATACCCATACTTACATGACCTGGAATATAACCTGCTACTGTTAGGAGAACATTGATGAAAAAGTCTGTTCCAATGCCAAATCGAATGAAGACAGCAAGGGGTGGCACAAGAATACTAAACAAGACAATGAAAAAGAGATACAAATGACGCGGTGTCGGCTTTCTTTTAGGGTCAGTCTGAGTTGCAAGCAACGCACAGCTCTCTGCGACTTCCCGTGAGTCCAAACAGGGCCATGATCAACGACAAGTGCAGATGTCTCTGGAACACTGGATCGAATAGTTGCGCCCCAAGCACAAATATACACACACACACGCACACTAACCCAAAGACCCCCACACGCATCAGTTGAGCGGGGTTGAAGTTCCACTATGGAGGTGTGTCTCCTACATGATGAACCCCAGTCTCCACACCCCAGAGCGGCACGAGCACGAAAAGCTCACTCCAGGTCGGCTGCGTCCGGCTCGGCCTCGACAGACTCGACAATAGAGCGCGCGGGTTGCCACACCATGACGATGTTGTCTTCAGCAGCCGTTGCAATCTTCCAAGGATCTTGCGGACTCCAAGAGAGATCGGTCGGGCGGCTAATATGTCCTCCATGCACAAACAATAACTCAGACGGACCATCCTCAGCATCTTCGGCGGTCTGCTCCTCCCCAATACGGCTCAGATCCCAAACATTTACGCGTCGGTCGGCTGATGCCGAGCACAGAACTGTCTCATGATGTGGGGACCACGCAATCTGTAAGATTTCTTCATTGTGAGCTTCTAGCGAGTGCAGGTGGGTGCTGAGGTTTCTCAAGTCCCATAGGCCGACAGTCTTGTCGCCCGAACCGGTCGCCACGATGTATTCGCTTGCAGGACTGAAGGAAACCGCATTTACTTCCCCAGTATGTGCTTCAACGCGGTACTTAGGCACCTCATTCGAGTCACGCGTATCCCAGAGTAACATTTGTCGGTCATCGCCCACGGAGGCAAATAAATGTTCGTGGTGGTTGTGCCAAGCCACGTCTTCCACAATAGCTGAATGACCACGATACGTGCGCACAGGATTCAAATTCTTGCTTTCTTTTTGATACGCATTTAGATCCCAATGACACACTGTCGTATCCTCAGACGCACACAAAATATGTCCTTGTCGGATAGGGTTCCATGAGAGCCCATACCCCTCTCGTGTCTGACCCTGCAGTACAATGTCTGGACGGCACTTGCCATCGCTATCTGGCTGATTGCTGTGCTTTGTGCGATCAAACACGTAGGTAAGTCCATTCACGGCACGCGTAGCGATCAGATCACAATTTTGCGGGCAATATCGTGCGCGGTTCACCTCGCCTTCATGATTAATACGCTGCGTCACCTGAACACGAGTCGATGCAGATGAATACGAGCCGATTTCTATCATGTGAGACCGTGCGAACGGAACTCCGTACATACCTCCTTTTTCTTCATCGTAATCTTTTACGTCCAGCGTACTGTTATCTGTGTTGGGTAAATTCACCGTTGCAATCTGCAAGTAGTTGTTATCTTGACCTGATGTATGCGTTCCCAGCAGTAAACGATGCCGCGTAAACCCTTTCTCAGCAAACACTTCCTTGTCAGGCATCCACTGCATCGTTAACGTGGGCCATTCGAGTGCGTGCGTAATGACCATATCATAGAGGAATGGGGAATTTTTTTTCCAGACTGAAAATGTGAGAACCCATGCTCCTTATACCGTTTTTCACGTACTTTTGTATTCCTACATGTCAGCAGGTGATGCATCCACATACCTCATTCGATATCATGGCCATGTTGGCCGACGCCTCATCTTCAGCGATCTCGACGTTTGACATGGCACTTGTCGTTAGTGTCATGCCGTCGCTCACGCGACGGGAGAATCGCGAAGAGTGCCACGTGGAGCCACGTGTTGCAGCGCGTCGCAGCCCTGGCAGAGTGCGAGACAGCCGTTGCACGCACATTCTTGTTGGGAGCGCCAATGGCGACAGCGACAGGCGTATCATGTAGCGACGCGCCCAGTGCTACATCGTTTCCCAAACTCCGACCCATATGCGTGCGTCTCTTGCGCTTGTCAGTATTGCCGCCAAACGATCCAGCTATTCCGCCCGCCCTGGCTGAATTGCATGCTTGCCTTTCGACATGTACGACCCTTTCGCCAGCACTGATTCACTATGTATTCTATCCCATATCGGAGCTTTTGCGCACGCATGAATCAAGTCTTTTTTCTTTTCCAGACAAAGTTCGTTCTCTCATCTTCTCCGTATTACACCAACTCGCCCGTGACTGGTGGCGCGCATGGACGTGGGAGCATGTATGTGCGCAGAATAGTGCAGTCCCAGCAGCAACACCTAGAAGCATAACGAATGCGCCAGATTGGAGAGTGTGGGAGCAGTTATTATTTCTGGGAATTATGACATTAAGTGGTGGACCGGCTTCTGCACCGGTGAGAAATAGCGATGAAACTCGCTACGTGATCATGCAATTTCTCTCTCGTATGCTTGAGCCGCGCACGTCGATCCCATCTTTGCCTTCTTGTTCCCAAAGTGCTGCGTGGGAGTGGGACGGGACGTCAGACTTACCCTCACTAGATGACATGGACGGGCCTAGACAACTCTACCCTTCAATACAACAAGTCGCAGCTGCACGCGAGAGTCGCGCTTGCTCCGGCGCTCTGGCACACATTCTAAAGCTCGCTCTGGATACGGCCCGTGATACAAGCGCAACCGATAATCTGCGGCTACTCGCTTTGGATTTAGTTTGCATAACAACCATAACCTGGATGGGCGGTTGCACTGGTTTGTTAGACGATGCCGCCCAAATCAACCTTTCTGCATTGCGAATACAGAATGTGGATGCAGATTTCAGTGCTTGCAGTGAACGGCTGCGTCCTTTTTTGCCTGGTGTTGCCAGTTCTCTCGTCAAAGTGGCCACAAGTAATAGAACACACGCACCGATTGTTGCTCGCGCCATCGACATGTTATCAGCGATGCTTGTCATGTGTCTGGATGACTCGCTCACAGCCGCGTATCGTCCAGCACCACCTACATATAATCTGCCATCCAAGTTGGAGGACTTTGCGAGTCTTGATTGGGGCATGCAGCCTAGCAACACGGACTCCGAACGCGATTCAGACGCCATAAGTGATCAGAGCGATCCAAGCACGCCGGCCACGTCTGTAAGAGATGATGCCCTTGAATTGCCTTGGTTTGAACAGACGATGCCGCCTCTTTTACTAGTCATTCAAGCTCTCACTTCTTTACATGAGCGTGACGATGCACCTGTCCAACTCGCGCTCGCACGGTCGGCACATCTGCTCCTGCTACGTATGCATGAAACTCTCGAGTGGGCAAGGCAGGACACTGAGATGGATCCTTGCGAGGCTTTGACGTGTTGTCTGCTTGATCTTGCACATCCTTCCAACGCAAAGACAGTCGTTGAATGTGCGAGACATGCTGTGCAAGACACGGGGAGTATCGTGCTTTCTGTCCTAGACCGTGTGTTAGATATCGCACTATCTTCTTTGTCTGGCTCTATTACTCGAGTACATGATACCTTTGTGAGAATGCATGCGGACAGAGTTGCCGTATGTGTATCAATTTTGTCACGAGAGCTGCGCGACGCGCAGTTTCAGTCAATGAATTTGGCGTTTTTGCGACTCGCTTCGTCTGACGCTCAGTTCGAACGCTGGATCGATCCTCTAGCACGTGCGTTAAGTATGTCCAGCGATGCGTTGGAATTGATCGCAGATGACTCAGTTCCACATGTATCGCTTGTTCTTGCCGACCTGGAGCCTAGCACGATGGATGCACTTGCCCTTATGTGGTCGGAATGGGGCCAAGCGACAGCCATATTCCTGCAACATGCAGTTCAAAAGGGATCGACAGTTCGATACCAAGACGTATTTGCCCTTCCCCTTTATATGATGGAATCTGCCCGGCTTTGCCGCCTCACAGACATTGCGCGAGCACGCGCTCTCTTATTCGCGATGAACGAAATGATGCTAGGAATGAGTGGTCTTTTCTCGGCGCGTGACACGGAAGTTTGGATGGCTCTGCCGCAAGGACGCGCTATCCGAAAAGCTGTGCATGCATTCGCACGACGTGTTGTACAGAGTATCCAACATGCTTGGCAAGCCGAGTTGGAAGAACCGAATGATTTAGAACAGCCTCGGAACAAGCTCAACAGTATTATGTCTGCTAGCCCAACACAAGACACTGAATTGCTTCGCGGCATGCCTATGCATGAAGAGCCCGCATTGCCTGTTAAGACCGGCCCTGCACTGGACGTCTCTTTTGTCGAGAGCGCGCGCATCGAGTCTGGTATGACTCAGCGAGCAGCTCCTGAAAAGTTGAGAATAGAGCGCGCGCGTGAAAGATACCTCAAGATCCGCGATCACTGTGATGCTATTAGCCTATGTGTTCTGGCTTCAGCAGTGTCGCTTCTTGGTGTGTCATGCCGTCCGCTCCTTCTGCATATCCTATACCCTGTTCTCGGCGCTTTAGGACGACGCAGCGAATTGGTTCGACGTGCTGCCCAGTACGCATTGGAGTGTATGGCAGACGCTTGTGCCTATCCGGACGTACGGAGTTGTGTGCTTCATCACACGGATTATGTCTTGGGAGCAGCGAGTCATCGACTCGTCTCAGGACTACGCACAGAGCTATATGCTGGTGTCACGATTGACTCGATCGAGCCCGCTCCTACAACGGCTCTCATGAGTGCACGCGCAGCACCATGGGTATTGGTCCAGATCATCGAAATGCTTGGCATCGAGGCACTTCCATGGGTCGAGGATGCTGTGGAAGAAGTGCTGACGGCGCTAGATCAGTTTCATGGACACGAAGATGTCTGTGATGGCCTTCTCGCAGTCCTTGCACGCCTCGTCGCAGTCATGGCGCCCGTGCAGTCTGTAAACCCCACACCTGCTCCGAGATCGTCAGATGCGATCGAAGAGTTCCGACTTTGGATTCAGAGATCATCGTCTACAGCTAATGACTTAGCAGAAGCGCCAGCGAACACGAATGTCCCGGACCAAGATACGAACGAGGACCCGAATCCACCACCTGACCGTCTTCAAACTGTTGTGTCCGACATTCTCGCCCGGTGTGTACCATTCCTTAGTCACGTGGACGCTCATCTCCGTGTGCGAGCTTTGGATATGCTTCGCGATGGCGTTAAAACATTAGCACCGCAGAATCGTACAGCAGAGCTGTATCCCGTCTTGGACCGGGCATGGCCATTGATCCTTACGCGATTAGGCACAAGCTTTTCAAGTGCCGGGCTCCAGTCAGAGAGCGATCTGAACGTATGGATTCATGCCACTATGCTCGTGTCAGCCGTGGGTCAATGTGCATCTGATGGTTTCGGTCGGCGCATTCTCAAAGATGTGTGGCCCCGTTGGAACACCATGCTGCACGATCAACGAGGCATTAGCAAACCAAAGCACGCACGTATTTCGTATGCAGCTCCGCTGCCCAACAATACGCCTGCCGCCGCCCAAAGGGAACAGGATGCCACACGCATCGGGCTCTACGATGAGCATGCGACGAACGGGCGCATAGTGCGTGCCATTGTTGAGGCCCTTACGAGCGTAATCACGAGTTTGGGAGAAAGGACCGAAAGTGCCGCACTTTGGGATATGGCCACACATCCCGTGCTACTTGATACCCTTGATGCACGGCAGCCTCCAACGATCCGGCAAGCTGGCGCTTTTTTGTACTCGAGTTTTATCCGTGCAGATAGCATGGCAGTATGGATCGTGCTCCGTGCCGTCGCCGGACAAGGACCTCCTTACTATTTACAACGACCCATCCATTGGGCCCCAGAACTCACATGGTAAACAAGAAACGCAGATCATCGACACTGAGACGGCCCATCGCAGAGTCGTCATTCCCAAGAGCTGCATCAACCATAGCACCTGTACAGTTAGAAATACGCGAATCCATTGTAATGAGTCCAACGTACTTTTTTTGTTTTGCAACTCAATAATACGACTTTCAATGCTGTTCTCAATGATCATGCGCTTCACCACAATCGGTCGATGCTGTCCTAGTCGATGAATCCGGTCCATGGCCTGCACTTCGACAGCAGGGTTCCACCATGGATCCATAAGGTATACGCGAGATGCTTCCGTGAGGTTCAGTGCAACACCCCCAGCTTTAAGCGAGACAAGAAACACCGTGATCCCTGGATTGTCCATAAAAAGACGGATCGTCCGGTCACGAGCATCGGGGGTCATATTTCCCTCAAGACGGCAAATTCGGAATCCTGCACGCTGAAGCCGAAAAGCTATGAGGTCCAGGAAGTTAACAAACTGACTGAACACCAGACTTTTGATCGTTCGGTCCGGCTGTTCTCGAAGGAGTGTGAGCTCTTCCACCAAAGCCTCAATTTTGGTACTGGAATGCCAATTAGCAAGATCCAATCGCGACAGAATGCCTTGGCGCTTCGGATCACCACGTACGGCCAATGGCTGTGGCGGCTCAAGAGCCGGTGCATCGAGATCCACGGACAAAACAGCATGGCAGTATGGGCAGTCTGGCTCATCTTGGGTGTCACGCCTGAGGCTTGGGTCTTGATCACCCTCAAAGCTATTAAGATACTGCTGCATACATGCCCGACAAAACACATGGCGGCATTGGGATAGAATGGCATCCTCTGCTTCCTCCAAGCACAGCTTGCATACATTGACCTGATCAACGTCGCCGAGCAAATCCACATTCGACCGCGTTGCCGAACGAAGGACTAGGTCCGGGTGATTTGACATCTGACGCATGCGCGTTAGAAGAGTAAAAATGTTGCTGTAATTGTTCAGTACAGTGCCTTGATCAAGAAATGTGCTAAACTTGCGCGTCGTCGAAGAGTACAGGCTACGATACAGGTCCTCTTCTTCAGGACTGAAGTAGTCACGACGCACTTCGATTGTGCGCGGCGGCAGCCCCATGTCATCTGCTCGCTCCAGCTTCGTGCGGCGAAGCATGATACAATCAAGCAGGAGACGAAGCCTAGCGAACGCCTCCTCGCCTTCGCCTTCTTCAGTTCCATCTCGTTGAATAGGACGAAGAATCATAAAGTTCCAGAAACTCAAGTGAACCATTGGTTTGTGGCCACAGTGGACACAGTAGCTATTATTATGAAACTCCCACGATGCCGACTTGCACGGACATTGCCGACAGTAGTAAAAGGCGAACGGATCACCACCCAAAAAGCGAACCATTGTATACAGTTCGCCAACGCGGTTTTGAAGTGGCGTACCACTTAGGCACCATTTAAAGTCGCTCTGCAGTGCAAAGGCGCTGCGTGCCGTGTTAGAAGTGCGCTCTTTGATGTGATGCGCTTCATCAAGAATAATTCGTCGCCATTTCATTGCATGCAACAAGCTTTGCTCACGCACATGCCGGCCATTGCGCGTGACACCATAGCGGTCACGACGAAATGTGCTTTCCAGAACAGCGTACGAAGTCAGAACTACGTCCACAGTACTGAGGGTGTCTCTGTCTCTGGATCGCTGTGCCCCATGCCAAACCACAACGCGAAGACCGGGAGCGTACTTCTGCATTTCGTTACGCCACTGGAGAATAGCTACCGTCGGAGCAACGACGAGACTTGGCCGCTTTGGATCAGCAACAAGAAGGCTGATCATCTGGATCGTCTTTCCCATGCCCATTTCGTCTGCCAAGAGTCCGCCACGCCATACTCCCTCCTCCTGGTGCTGCAGCCAATACAAACCCTCAAGTTGAAAAGGAAGAAGTGAGATAGAGACTCCCTCGGGCTGCTCAGCACGCGGTGCCTGCTTTGTCTTGTCGCGCCGCAGTGTCTGAAGAGAATCCCAGACAGCAATAAGCTCGGGATGCATGCGGTTTAATTGAGCAAGAGACCGTTGAAACTGCGTAAGTGCAAAGACAGAAAGATACGTACGCGAGTGAGTTTAGGCTTTTCTTGTTTTTTGTGGCAAACAAGCTGGGCAAGTGGCGTGTCGCTGTCTGTGTCAGAGACGGCCTGTGCACGCTTCGCAGGCACATTATGTGAGCATTGATCTAGCATTCTCGTACTGTCATCAGTTCTGAGATGGGACGACTGCGAATCTTGAATCATCTTCGACCGCCGCTTAGGACAATCGTCGTGGTCAGAGCTCAATAGACCAAGCACGGGCTCATCTTCTTGCTTCACGCCCATGCGTTTCGGATCAGTAAAGAAACTGACATCTTGCCTATCCCCTAAATCTGAATCCTTCATGGCGAAGGTAGCTCGCCCGTGCCGGTCAACATCGCTTAAGCTCGAGCTCGAACTTGCGCCAGAGTCTTTAAAATCAGACTCATCTTCCTCCGAACTCGCGCTAGCCGCGTCTTTCTCGTCGTCATCATCAGAATAGTCTTTGTATACGACGCGGGGTGCTTTTGCCGCTCTAGTCCTGTACGGACGCATCCCCCAAACAAACTCAAGGGCGTGTGACACTGCAGGATTCAACCATTGGTTTCAACGCGCGTTACTCGGTTGTCAATCGCGCCCACCTCCACCAAGGAGAGACAATTGATAGGCAATCTCTACTGTCCTGTGCACACACGTGATTCGATACTACGGCTTTTCATTACACCTCATTGAACGGCAGACAAGGGATCATTTTGGAATAAGGCTGCCCAACCAGAGCGGCTGCTAGAGGCTCCTCTATTCTTATGCTTCCGACGTCTGCCGCCAAACACATCGCCAGGCAGCGAAGAGGGGGACTGTGGCGTTGACTGATCCAATGGACGAGAAGTGCCCAACTTCTGGGGCGTTGCTGAAATGAACGAAGGAATCTCAGGAGGCAAGTCAGGATCAAGTGGCCTTGGCGAGTACAGCGCTGACGTCGACGACGATGGATATGCTAACCCAGATTCATACTGATGCGGATGTGGCAGGCCACTTTTACCGCGGGGCGTGCCGATCAGACCGTTGCCCGGCATCCGTTGTAGCGAGGAAATGGATGCTGCCGACGATTGCGGCGGCTCCCATGATGATGACATGGATTGGTTGGGCATAGCAAAATGCGGATGTGGATGCGGATGCGGGTGCTGCAGCGCCGAGTATGCACTGTAATCGGCCGATGGCTGCTCATAATGTGAATGCATACCCTGTGGGTATGCATACCGTGAGTGTTCAGGAGCACACACTGGTTCTTGTGGATCATAAGGCATGCCGTACGGTGACTCATGCATACCTTGAGGCTGATTAGGCTCCGTCGTGTACATGGGGCCGTAAGAAGGTTGTCTCGACGGTGATATGGGCCTAGTCTGAATTCGTGGCGGCGTAGCTGTTTGCATGAATGGATGGGGCTGCATCATATTCGGCGGAGACCGCACAGGGCTTTGATACATCCGCGGATCGGATGGTGGCATAAATGACTGGTCATATCCAGATCGCATAGCCTTTGGCGTAGGTTCGCCGTAAGAATCATAAACCTGCGGCTGAGGAGCAAAGGGTCCAGGAACTTCAGCTCTGCGCGGAGGCTGGGCACCACGGAAGTCTGGATATGCATGCTTCGCGTAGGGAGATGAGTACCCTGTCGGATGAGCATGGGCCACAGGCGCATGGCCACGCGCCGCGCTTTGAGCGTAGGCATCATGCGGGTAAACGTGGCCAGGCAAGAGCTGAGGCGACAGAGGCGATTGTTGCGTTGGAAAGCCGCCAAACTCCGGTTGAGAAGGAGGATAGTCCATCTTCAGGGTCAGGTCAGAACGACCATAGGCGGCAAATCTATCCTCGGGATACATCGGTTGGACCATATTTTGTCGGCCCATCGCATACATTTGCTCGTCAGGCATTGGCGCCATGCGCGGACTATGCATCAGGGACGGTCCCGCACGTTGCGGTGTTCTCATACCCTGGTCCTTCGACGCAGAGGGATATTGCGACGGGTATGCATATGGAACATCTGAAGACATACCATTCCTTTGTTGGGGGGCAGGTTCATAAACAAAGTCAGGTTGACTTGGCGGTGCCTGGGGACGATCACCGTACGCGGGCCGATTGTATTGGAGTTGATCGAACTGACGTTGCTCAATGAGAGGTTGCGGGAATTGTGGCTGTTCATATTGAGCCTGCTCAACTCGAGGTCGACTGTACTGAGACCGCTCATATCCGGGCGCATCATACTGAACTTGGGCCATTTGATGATGCCTGTCCTGGGGCTGTTCGAACTGGGGTTGTTCGTACGGAACTTGCACGTTTTCAGGGCGCTTGAATTGTGACTGCTCATACTCAGGCCCATTGTACTGTGCCTGCTCATATTGGGGCTGCTCGTACTGAGCTTGCGCAGCCTCAGGTTGCCTGTACTGGAGCTGCTCATATGGAGTTTCCATGCCCTCTAATTGACCAAATTGAGGCTGCCCATACTGAGCTTGTTCGATTTGGGACAGACCATATTGTGGCTGCTCGTATTGTATCTGCTCGACGTGGGGCTGTTCGTACGGTGTTTCCAGGCCTGCTGGATGCCTGGACTTAGTCTTTTCGTGCTGAGTTTGCTCGACTTGTGGCTGTTCGTACGATGTTTCTAGGTCTGCTGGTTGCCTGTACTGCATCTGCTCGTACTGAGCTTGATCAATTTGAGAACGTCCGTATGATAGCTGTTCATATTGAGCTGGCTCGACTTGAGGTTGCCCGTATTCCGGCTGCTCGTACTGGGGTCGAGAATACGGTTGCTGCACTTGTTGCTGTGGACTTGGCAACCAATGATGTGGAACAGCTTGGCTCTTGTACGACGGCGAAAGGCCAGGCTCTTGATGTTCGGGGTGCATCATGCTGGTTTGTTCATTGCTTGTGTAGGGCCTATCAGCAACATGCGAATGAACATCATCGCGAGTAGGTTGATGCGAAGTTGCTTGCATATAAGAGTCTTGCTGTGAACTCTCAGACGAAGACGGTAACTTGCTTGGCCTTGTATGCTTCTTCCATGGCTTCTCTGACTTCGGCGGCACCATGGGTGGAATATCTGGTTCCGACTCCTGCAGCTGCGGAGTGCCGACAGACGCCATTGCACCCGCGTATGGCAAAAACTCTAACGCTCTGCTCTCGCTGAGGGGCACTGAAGTCGTGGCAGGCACTGGTTTAGCAGCAGGGTCTTGAGTAGCTGAGTGATTAGCGGCGTCCAGTGACGCAGAGGGAGCAGGAGCGTATGACCCCATGGGGCTGAGCGCTTGAGCGTGTTTTGGCGCGTACACTGAGGACAACGCTGACACTGACGTTGACGCTGGAACTGGAACATAACCAGGCGACGTCGTTGCCGGAGACGGTCCACCAGGCGACGTCAAAACAGGAGCAATAGTGGCCGATGTTGGCGAAACGACAGGCGCAAGGCCTGGCAAGCCTGGCAACGCTGACGACGATGACGAGGAGCTAGGTCCATGCTCAGTTGACGCAGAAGTTTGCGATAACCCTGGATTGTTCGATGCAATTGACGGGACGACGACAGGCGTCTTGGGAGCCTGAGAGCGGACTCTGCCCTGGTATGATTTCTCCAGTTGATCCATGCTTAGCAGACTCGTATCGATAGGGTCTGAATCTGAGAGCAACGAGTTCATAGACATCAGCGAACCCACACCTAAATCAGTTGCGGACGGTTTTTTCTTTGGAACAATGTCTGCAGCTTCTTCTAGCGTCTGCTTAGTAGTGACAGGCGCTTCTTGTTCAGTAGGCGCTTGGTGCGATTCAGGTACTTTGGGTGCACTTGTATCTTCCGACGAAACAAGGTCTGGCGGGACATCGGGGATCAATGGCTCAAATGTGCTTGCGTCTTCGAAGATGCTCGGCTGCGATGTATGAGACGTGCGGTCCGACATGGAGTCACGAGCAGCTGTTTTGGCTGATGGCGAAGGCGTCAAAGGCACATACTTTTCCTTTGGCAGCTTGAGCTCTTGTGCCGCATCACGCCATACAAAGGCTGGAATAATTTGCCGACGGCTCTTCAAAAAGGCATGGAACTCGGCCTGCGACGGGGCTTCGATATTCTTGCGGAGTTGTGATCGTAACCAGTCAGGCGAATCCCATCGCACACCCTTGCCGGCGAAAAGCTCGCTAGGCCTCTTCCCGCTCTGAGCTGGCTCGGTGGAGGACTCCGGCGAACTGGCAGGGATTTCAGCCAATGGCACGCCCATCCTAAAAGCACGACGCATGGCATGTTCGTAGTTATCGGCGCTCATCGCCCGAATAAAGCCTTTCAATTGGTAAGGATCGTACTTTCCAGTGCCCTGGAGAGGTGTGCGTGCCGTCGAAATGGTCGGTTGTTTGCCGGATTTCGCCGGTGTAGCACGAGTAGAAATAGCTGGAGCCTCAGCATGTGGGCCTCCGCGAGGCATGTCCTCCTCCGTAGACATTTCAGCGCGCTCTTCTGGGACAGTATCAAGGAACCGAGGTTCGAAGCCTCCATCATGCACTTCGGACTCATACTGAGATTCGACCGAATAGCGACGAGATGGCTCCTGGTCAGCCAAGTCATGAAGATTTGACCTGCCTTGCACTGCGGGCATGGCTTCACTGGGTTGCTTTTCTAGGACATTCGGTGGCACGACATTATCAGGGATAGACGCTGCAACAGGTTTGGGCGCGGAAGCCAACGGAGAAGAGCTGGGCTCGTACGTGTCCATGCGCGTCGATAGAGCAGGGCCCATTTCACGTTGCTGTGCATCATCAGTTGCAACCTGACGTGGCACATGCTCAGTTGGCAATGAAGACTCCTGAACGGGCACAGGAGATACTTGGTTGCCCAGAGCATGATTGAGAGCTAGAGACGATTCCAAAGGAGCGATATGACTAGGCTCCGATGACATCTTAGCCTGTGCTGGCATGTGCCATGGCAGAGCTGGGTCCGTGGGCAAGTCTTTTGGTGTTGATCGAACATCTTGACCTTTGTCATGGGGATGCGCTGGTGGATCAGAGCTGACTGGCTGTTGCATACCTTGCACAGTGTGTTCAGGGCGCAAGTTGGTTATCGACGACGGACTCTCCTCAAGAACAGGTGGCTTCGGTGGCAAGGCGTCATCGACATCAGCCATAGACGAAGACAAGCGAGATTGTGTGTGTGGGCTTTGCGCTTCGGCATGATGAGGCAATGGCACAGTTCCCACGGCCCATGGCAGGGTGCCTTGTGGATACAAACCCATGAACATGGGTTTATGCGGAAGTTCCGGCGAGGCGGCCGTTTGTGCCATGATCGGCTTGACAGGTGCGTGGTGGTCTGCGTCTGCATGTGACGAGGGTGCCTCTAGTGGTGTGTGCCTTTCAAACTTCTGTGACGACATGTCCTTTGGATATGGCACAGTGATTACTTCCGGTTGCGAAACCAAAGGAGCACGAGTCTCTCTTTCCGACACTATCGTCGGCTCTGACGACATCGGAGTCATACGAGCTGACTCAACGGACTCTGACTCTTTCGACGATAGCGCCAGTTTCTCTGTATCGGATGCCTCAGGCGCGGGAACTGACTCTAGTTCCTGGGACATCGCAGGGGTCGACGCGGTCTCATGCGACGAAAGCACATGCTTGTTACCAGACATACGGTCAGACTTTGCGTCAGCTGATGAGTCACCTCGCTCAGGAACGAAGTTAGGGGTTGTCGCGACATGGACAGAGGAATTTGAATCAGGCATCAACACAGCCTCGGGCTTCGGCGGTAGCTGCGGAAGTTCGGGCTCTGGCTCAGCGTGGACCGCAGAAGTTACATTAGGCTTCGCCGGTGGCTCCATAGACACCGTTTCCGACTTGCGTTCGTGCTCCACATCGGAGTCATGAGCAATACCGTCATCTGGAACTTGCAGTTGCTCAGACTTGGAGATCTGATCCGGAGGAATCGATACCGGCTTGGACTCACGCTCATCTTCAACATGGCCCCCCGAAGTAACAGGCGAAGACCCGGGCTCATGCACAGATGCTGCATCAGAAACATGCGGCACTGACTCTTCACCTGGAGTCTTTGCAACGCTCGGCTGCAACTTGGGTTGATCCGCAGACTCAGAAATTCCTGCTGAATCTGACTGCAATCCCGCATCATCACCAACTTGAGAATCGAGAATGCTCGGTTGAGACTCATGCTTAACACGGGGTTCAGGGGTTGTTGTGATCTCCGGCAATTGCTCTGCTTCATGCTGAGACGGCAACTCGGCCTCGTCCGGTCCGAATCCAGCGCCGCGTTCCAGAGGCACCTCAGGAGACTTGAAAAGCGTAGGCACGGGCTGTGGCTTCGATTCACCATCATGCTCAGCACCAGCCAACGGCGGCTGCGAAGCAAGCGGCGATTCCGGCTCTAGTTCCACATTCGGCTCAGGCAATGCCGACTCCGAACTTGGCTCAGGCACATTCTCATCAGTACGCTTTTTAATCGATAGGTCAGACTCCTGCTCGTCAAGCTTGGGAACGGCATCCTGCTGCGCTTCCATCGGAAACTCTTCTTTATCCGAGGCCAATTGCTGGTCAGACTTGAGCAGCAAATCAGACTCTGCCGCAGGTTTCGGCTCCAAGCGGGATTCCAGGGACGTTGTCTGTTCGGGCTGTGGAATAGTAGTGATAGTAGGCTCATCCGAGGGAGAGGATTCATCCTTAGGAGAACCTCTCGAAGACCAATCGCCACCCCATGAAGATCTCGCAAATGCAAAGCCTGAGGCTGAAAAGAGACCTGACGCTGCCTGCAAAAACGTGTTACGATGCTTTGGCTCCTCTGATGTTTTCTGAGCTTCTTGTTCAGATGAGAGCTGTTTATCATCGTCGAACTCTTCCGACTCCTTCATCATATGACTAGGAGTCAGGCCAAATTCTTCCATGGCAGGATCTCGTTCGCCAACGAAAGATGATGCAGAAGTCTCTGGTGGCTGCTTGGTTGGTCTGCTTTGGTGAGAATGATCAGGCTCTGTGCTTTGCGTCGCAGAGTGCGTCGATTCCATATCTGTATCAGTTTCATACAATTCGTCAGTAGCTTCGGTATCCTCCTTTTCGTCCAAGCTATTCATGAATGCTGGCTTGCGCATAGCCGAAAAACCAGCAAGCATTGAGCCAGCCGCAATGCCAGCAGCGGCACCGGCTGCATCGGCTGCTGCTCCAGCTGCCCCTGTCGCGGCATCAGCAGCGGCGCCAGCAACAGCCGATAAAGATTCGATAGCGCTAGGCACTTCCTTTTGCTCCTGTGACTCTAGTGATGGGGGCTCTGCGGATGCATCTCCGTCAAACTCGGCCGGAGAAACCAAAGTAGAGCGCTTGGAATTCATATCTGGTGATAATGGGCGTGAAGACCCTACTGATGACGAAAATGCACCAGGATCGCCTGACATCGATTCATCGGCTTTAGAGGCAGATTCCGGTTCGTCAGGTTTCAGCACATCTAAAGCAAACTGGTCGTTTCCGGTTGAAGCAGATCGAGGTAGATCATTGCCATCCAACGGTACAGACGGAAGCGGCTTGTGCCCATCAACCGCCTCAAAATCAGGGGCGCACAGTTCGTCCTCTGACTTCGAAGCAACTCCCTCACTCAAGTCCTCCGCCTTAGGTAGCTTGGGCGTGGGAGGCAAAGCTTGAATATCCTGCGAATCAGTGGCAGGGATTGGCGCTGACGAGTCAATGTCACCCAATGGCCCATCAGGCGTGTCTTTAAAGACCAGTTGCCCGCTCGACGAAGGCGTCTCCATCACGGCCGTTGGTTCGGCAGGACTCATAGGTTGATTGGTGTCTGTATCCGTAGACTCGGGTGTCGGAGGCTCACCTGAGTTTGGTGGTTCAACTAGGGCAGCAGCAGGAGGTTGTAGTATTTCAGATAAAGAGCCCGCCACAGGCACACGACCTTGTTCAGGCTGACCAGGGAACGAGTGCGGACGAAGAACACAAGAACTTGACTCGCTTGGCATCATGCCTCCCAGTTCAGATGCGTCTCTTGCAGGAGCAATATGGCCTGCGGACAGATGAGATTTCTTGTCAAGCGGCTGCATGTCGGGTTCTGGCTCGACTGATGCCGCCGAATGTGTAGGGATGTCTTCCCGGGTAGTAGGAGCATCAAGACTTGGTGCAAATTGAGAAGTTGGCCGCATTAGCTCAGTGGATCCATCTAGGCTGGGCTGTAAGGTTTCTGCATCATCGGCCGCGATACTAGCTGTATCATTTTCTGAAACTGCGTTCCTTGGTGCCAAATCAAATGACTTGACCGGACCAGTCAAGTGGCTAGACCCCTCCCCAGGCGTCTGCGCCGGGTCGGCAGAGCCTTCCGACAAAAATTCTGCTAGGTTACTATTCTTCCCATAAACGGGTTCATGCGTCACCTTAGAATCCACCGATGCAGCATGAGAGAGTGGTCCAGTTGCTTGCTGACCTTCGGGCATGCTATGCTCTTCCGCTTTCGTTTGTGCGACAGCTTCCGGTTTCACAGGAACATTGGGATGCGAGTCGACCGGTAACGAAGGTTCCACAGGGTCATCTTCCCTGTTGGTTTCCGCTAGACCATTACCAATTGGCACAGTCGGTTTCGTGATCTCCGAGGGCTCTGTGACACGTGACCCAGTTGCACTTGATTCAACAGAATCGGAGGGCCCCGTAGAATCAGTCGAGACTTGAGAACGCCTCACAGGTACAGTGTCGGCCTCGTTCTTAGCATGCTTTGGCGAAGTTTTGTCGTATGGAAGAGTGCCTTCAGACTTGGAGCCTTCTGCCACAGGTCTTGTAGGTCCAGCTTCCTCTGACTCTGTCGATCCATGGGTCTCTGTGGAAGCCTCGGGAATAGGCTCCATGGTGTCGACTTGAGCCTCGTCAACGAAGTCTTCAGGGTCCAACGGCGGGTCACAACGATCTCTAGACACATCCGCATCCATTTGTTCAGATTCCTTTGATTCAAGAGGCATCTGTGATTCCTGTGGATGCTCTTCATGCGAAACACTCTCAGAGCTGGGAGCATGATTTGATACGGGTGTTGTCAAAGAGATGGGCGCGGGAAGCGAAGCGTCCTTCTTCGGCGATTCGCTCAAAGCGTGAGGGGGCTGAACAGATCCCTTCGCCAAAGGAACACGCCAATCAGCCCCCTTGAGTGGTCCCAGAATTTTCAACGGCTTCTCGGGAGGTATCTCTGACAGTTCATCACGGTCCTCTGCGACAGATTCCAAAGGATTAAGGCCGTTACTCTCCACAGCATCTGGCCGATTCTTTTCTAGAGGCTGCGGCACTGGTAACGAAGCATCTGCATGATAGAAAGAAGGCAATGAGACAGAACGAGGCAGTCCGACTGGGGCTGGTGCAGCAGACTTTACGCCAAGGTCATATGCATGAGGTGTAGCAGCAGTTATACCATCCGCGCCATCCGAAAACTCATTCACAATTCGTTCTCTAGCCACTGGCGCCAGAGGGAATGAGCCATAATGATTGGCAGGAATGTTGGGCAAAGGTTGCTCCTTCATAGGCGTTGGAGGCGCAGAGACAGGTAGAGGAGTGATGGGCTTCTCTACAAGTGAAACATCCCGTACAACTGGTGCAAGCGGAACGGATTGACACGAGGAAAATTGTTTCGCAGAGCCGAACGACGATGCCGAACTCGGTTCCACAGGGACCGGAAGAATCTCAGGGAGATTGATTTGGTCTTGTGACATTGAGCGCGGGATCTTAGGCAAGACAGGCATATTGGCCAACAATGACTTCTCAGTAGCAGGGGTCCCGGTATCTCTGTCGATAGGAACCACAGGGTCCACCAAAACCACAGGCTTGCCAGTTCTTACGGACTTCCTAGGCTCTTGTGCAGGAGAATCCGTCTTCGTCGATACTGAATCAGAAGCGATGGACTGATTTGATTTCTTCAACGCCAAAGGCTCAGTAGGCTTGAATAGCGCACTTGGCGTACTCAAGTGTGGAAGAGCATCCACCAAATGCACAGGTGGTCTGTTGCTGCTAGCAACAGACGATCCAGCATTCAAAGTCCTGTCTGACATTATTTCCTCAAGCAGCTCGGACGGATTTGCAGTCGGTGATGGTGCTTGCTTGGCACGCTTCGAACCCTTTGAAGGCGAAACATTCGAAGGGCAATAGCGAGACAGACTCAAAACCTTACCATGCGTGCCCGTAGGGGTTGAGGTCTTTAATGAGTACTCCGAGCTCTCCCGTTGGCTCCCGCACGGGGTGTAGTCATCTATTGACCGCGTCTCATCGTCAAATCCAAACATAGACTCAGCCTCGGGCCTGTACTGCGCATCAGATTTTGACGTAGTGGTCTCAGCTTTTGAAACAACTCCATCACCAGGCTGATCCGACGCAGACAGGGGCTGAGTTGCTTGAGACGCGCTATCTTGAAACGGGGCATCCGTGTAGGCCGACGATTCACTTATTCTTGGTGAAATAGTTTGCGTGAACTCGGGCTCAGACATATTCGTGGCATCCTTAAACTCAACATTAGTTTCCTCATCCACATATGAATGAGCATTCAGACCCTCCCTGTTCTTGCTAGAAAGTGTTGCCTTACCCATAGTATTTTGACCCGTGTATTTCTTCAACTTGAATGAGGTACTGTCTGACGGTTTGAACGGATCCCTAGATTCCTGGGCAGCTTGAACGATTACAGGGGTTTTATTAATTTCATCGGCCTGAATTTCAGGGGAACGACCGGTGGAATTGAGATGGCCGAGGGGAACTCGCTCTGAAACGCCACTCACATTCTGCGGTTCCGTAGTACCAATCGCATTCTCGCCTTTCGTCGCCGCTGAATCTGCAGGTGTTTCGAGATGCTCTAGGGCATCGAACATCATCGAAGTTGGATGTGAAACATACGTGCCTTCTACGCTTTGAAAGTCATCATACATAGAAGCAGTATCACTTAATGATTGCTGCGTGCCCGATCGAGGCATAGAAGCGTCTTCTGACGGACGCTGGATGACTGTCGTAGACGACAGATCAGACACTTCGCCGCGAGACGAGTCTGAATGGCTCATGAGATACGAAAGAGCATTGGAGGACGCCGGAACACCAACATTTGAGCGGTCCACTGGAGGTAGAGACTGCGGAGTCCCCAACCCTGCAGACATAGATGGAGATGGCGAATAGTGGTGTGATGATTTTACGCTAGGCGAGATGTAAGAAGCGAGAGACAAGTTTAGACCAGCACCAGAAATCGAGGGTGCAAGACCGCTCAACGAAGTGCCAGGAAGCATGGAAAGATTGTTAGGGGCTTGCGAGGGAGATGCTGGCGTGGAAATAGCTCTCTGTGGAGGTCGATGGCTAGCAAACGTGACAATCTCACCCGGGTTGCCCGACGTTGCCGTAGATCGCAACGTCGCTGACGATGACTTTTTGCGGAGCAAATGCTCCGGCGCAAAAAACCTGCTCCTTTCCACGGGCTGCGTCGCAGGTGCAGTCTCAAATGCTTTACTTTTTCCCTTAGGAGTCTGCGGAATAAAGTCTTTAATGGAAGCAGATTCATTTGAGAGAGGACTCCCCGGCACACTCGAGTTTTGACGGCTTAGCGACGTCGCTACTGAAGATGAAGATGGCACACCTGGCGGGGTTCCCGGCGTGGGATTTGATATGGCGCTCTTTACCGTCTTGTCCGCAGAGGATCTGGCAACGCTAGACGAGGGGTCTGCGCTGCTGGCCGAGCGACCAAACCCAAAACTCCGTTTGCTGTTCAAAGACAGGTTACTTGGCATACGGAACCGCTTTCTAAGGTCGGACGAGCTGGTGGAACCGTGAAGTGAGCCAGATTCACCAGCGTTGGAGGACACGGGCATCTTCCCCTTGCTGGAGGTCGTCTCGTAGTGAGAGGTCGGTGTCAATTTTGACTTGCTCTTACTCTTATTTTTGGTCAAACTAAAATCTGGCAGACCTTTACCAGATCCCCCTGACGACTTGGCATGTTGGCCTTTGGGTGAATCTGCGGCCGTCGTTCCAGAGTGTGTTGAACTCAGATGGCCCTCCGACTTCTTTCTTCCAATCTTTAGAGCCCGTAACGCCATGACCCGATACGGTGATGAGCAGCGTCTAAGGAGAGAGGAAACGCGTTCGCCGCGATCCAAAATTTAAGACGCGCGACACGACATTGCCCGCGCTTTGGAATGTCGGAACATACTTCTCTGTCCAACCACGCGCAGCCATGGATCGAGCCGAATCATCACGTACATACCAATACATACGGTTCACGTGATTTTAACCACGTGGGTTAGAGGGTACGTTGCGTCACCTCCGCTGATCCCCCTCAAGGCATACAGTAGCCAGAAGCATGTCCGCACAGCAGCCAGTGTTCGTGGTGAATACTGGCCCAGAACGTCATACAGGACGCAAAGCGCAGGCATCGAATATCGGAGCTGCCAAGACTGTTGCAGATGTGATACGAACATGCCTTGGTCCTAAGGCTATGCTCAAAATGATTTTGGATCCGATGGGTGGCATTCTTCTCACGAATGATGGGCACGCGATCTTGCGTGAGATCGAAGTAGCTCATCCTGCCGCAAAGAGTATGATTGAGCTCAGCCGTGCACAAGACGAGGAAGTTGGGGATGGCACTACTAGTGTAATTATTCTCGCGGGCGAAGTGCTAGCATACTCCATGCCTTTGCTCGAACGTAATTTGCACCCCGTTGTGATCATTTCTGCGTACAAGAAAGCCCTGACACGTGCACTTCAAGTTATTGAGTCTATATCTATTCCTGTGAACATTGAAAAAGACGATGAAATGCTTGCCATCATCAGAACTTCGATCGGCACCAAATTTGTGTCACGTTGGTCCGAGCTCATGTGCCGCCTTGCGCTCAAAGCCGTCCGCACTGTTGCGAGTATTGATCCAACTGTGCAACGATCAGTCGATTCTCTATCTTCCGGGGTTACTGTGGATTTGAAGCGATATGCACGCGTTGAAAAGGTGCCGGGAGGGGAAATCGAGAACAGTTGTGTGCTCGATGGCGTCATGCTCAACAAAGATGTCACACACCCTAAAATGCGCAGGAGAATTGAGAACCCACGAATTATTCTATTGGACTGCTCATTGGAATTCAAAAAGGGAGAATCACAAACGAACATTGAAATTACCCGCGAAGAAGATTGGAGCAAGATCCTTGAGATCGAAGAACAGCAGGTCAAACAAATGTGTGACAAGATTCTTGAATTCAAACCAGATCTCGTTTTCACAGAAAAGGGAGTATCGGACTTAGCACAGCACTTTTTGCTTAAAGCGAATGTGACTTGCATCCGTCGCGTCCGAAAATCTGATAACAACCGTATAGCTCGTGCTACTGGTGCACAAATTGTGAACCGTGTTGATGACCTACGCGACACTGACGTCGGAACGCGCTGTGGTCTCTTCCATGTTGAGAAACTTGGTGACGAGTACGTAAAAGTTTCGAAAAGTTGAACTAACCTGCTTCCAGATATTTCACGTTCTTGGAAAAATGCCAAGACCCCAAGGCATGCACGATCCTGCTGCGTGGGCCATCCAAGGACATTCTAAACGAAATTGACCGCAACCTAGCTGATGCGATGTCCGTTGCAAGAAATATTGTCTTTCATCCATTATTGGCTCCTGGCGGCGGAGCGACGGAAATGGCTATTTCTGTCGGCCTCGCCCAATATGCTGGGCAGTCATTAGAGGGCGTTGAAGTGGCAGCGGTTCACGCAGTTGCAGATGCGATGGAAGTGATTCCCCGAACTCTTATTCAGAACTGTGGAGGAAACACGATTAAAACATTGACGCAGCTGCGTGCGCGACATGCGAATGGCGAATATTCATATGGTGTCGACGGAAATACAGGACGTGTGGCGGACATGAAACAGTACGGACTGTACGAGAGTGCATCTGTGAAGATCCAAATTCTTAAAACAGCTATTGAAGTACGTATGCATGACTATTCCAACACGTTAACTCCAGTCCGCATCTCTCCTGCTCCGCGTGGACGATGTAGTTTCTGCCAAGCGAGGAGCTCAATCGGGCGCAAGTGGACCTACTGCTCCCAACATGGCCATGGCAGGCGGTGAAGAAGGAATGGGTATGGCATAAAACTTTCTTAGACAAAGAACCATGATCGCCAGCTATACCCTGATGGTCAAAGAAATGCACGTATCATAGCTGAATCAGCAATAAATAAAAATAATAGCACATGGATCATGATCATGACATGACTAGGATTGGGCCCGTAACGATAAACCGGGATTGTCATTAACCTATACTTCTGACTTGTGAGCCTTAAGACATCTCACGCGTCTGCGGCGAGTATGAGTGGACCAGTCGCTAAAAGACAGAGGTGGGTCGCTCGACCTTGACCTCAAACTCTCTTTCGACTTAGTGCCTAATAAAGTCGTACGAATGTCCAGCCCACCGCTTACTCCAAGCAAACAAGATGCATCATCTGAATATGTACCTCTATTGAGATTCACATTGGGAATTTTCAAGACCTTCACTTCTCAGACCTGACACGGACAACAAATAAGCTTCCACCACTGTATCACATCAACTCTGTTCATTGCCATACAGTCAGTTCATACGATGGAATTACGACTCAGAAGGCACCAACCCTTACGGGAGCATAATGATTTGGAGTATTAAGGGTTCAAGATAACACATTTCCACGATTGCGGGTCACAAAAAAACTGGCGCTACCCCCAATAGTCAGTTCCTTCCTCAACACCGACAAGTCAGCAAAGACGGGGGAATGATTTGTGCGTTAGATCAGAAATGAAGCATGCAAAGCAAGAATTCTTAAAACGACAAGCTAATAGGCGCTTAATCCAGTTGATGCGAACGTCAACACGTCCGAAACAATCCAAATTACGATTTCGACACTAACAGACAAAATGCTCTCTCCTTTCCACAAGTAAACCGCAACATCGGTTGTCAACGAAACAAAATTTTGGACCGATCCACCTGCTTCACAACACCCAAGCCAGAAAACAGAAACCTATATAGCCTCAAGTACACGTGATCCGCTCCAGCCACTGTGAAAAGTCATGTGAGTCACACGAGAAAAATCACGCAGAGGATCGAGCCAACGCCGACGTACACAGTCGATCTACCGGACTGGCAGCGTTCCTAACACCACAAATCGCTCGCTATATTCTACGAACTCCACTATCCAATCACCCACTCGCCGAACATGTAATTTTGGCGCCGCTTTCGCATGAAAAGAATGAAAACATAGACATTACATTTCCTACAACTACCCAATAGAAGCGCGGAACGTATCAAAACACACATCTGCGTAGAAAATCAGTGAATTATGTCAGCTAAGTTTCCACATGCGTCGATCCAACAATATAAAATTCTAGACTTTCATTCGCCAATCATTAAAAATGATTAAAGTCCCAGGTGTGAAATATCACACGCAGTGGACATCAGAAGGCAGCACACCCAGTGACAGCCAATCCATGACGTGATATTCAGTCGGCCGTTCGGATTAAGCATGCACCAAAATGCGCTAGCTCAGCCGGAAAAGGTTGGCAACACGGACCCGAATTGATCCGTCAGTAAGTTCCCTGCGTGGCATTCGCGCAGAAGTGACAAACTCGAATAAGCAAACGGGAAGTCCTATATAACAGAAATAGGCGCGAGAATCTACAACACCTTCTCTACCTTACCTCCCTTGACGTTCCCAGGTCCTGCGGTGTCCTCGGACAGAAGTACAAGCACATTCAAGCTTGTTGTCGGATATCTGGATCTTCTTTGAGCGTCTGGTCACTTCAAGGTAAACCATCAAGACATGTCCAACTACGGGCAAACCGAGCTCCCGCCACCAATTGTGGCTGCGGACCATGCTTTCACTCAAGAAAACCCTATGACTAACCCAGCTCATTACCAGGGTAATGACTACCAGACTCAAGCTGGGGAGACAGTCATGCACTACGACCAGAATGCTTATGGCCAGCACTATGAGCAGCCAACGCAGCAATACTACGCTCAGCCAGAGATGGATGCTGAGTACCAGGCTCAAGTGAATGCTCAGCAGGAGGCTCAGCAGCGTGCACTGCAGGAACAGGCCCAGCAGCAACCAACTGAAAAGGCACAGGCCCCCGCTGAGCCCCAGGGTGATGGCGATGACCTCCCAGAAGACGAGTATGGAGCACTTGTCGCTTTCATCCGATCTCAAAAGCGTTCGGGTGGCGACGATGAAGAAGAGGATACCGGCGTTCGAGTCGTTAAGAAGCGCGACATGTGGCGCCCGTGGAAGGTTCGCGAGGTTCGCGTTAACAAGAACGGCGAGGAGGAGACCGTTGCTCAGAAGGTCCCTCAGGCGTGGCTCGAGACCGATGTCTTCCAGGGTGTGAGCGAGTCTGAGGTGCCTAAGCGCCGTGCCATGTTCGGCTACAACGAGCTCGAAAGTCCGCATGAGAATCTCGTGCTCAAGTTCATCGGTTTCTTCCGTGGTCCAATTCTGTACGTGATGGAACTGGCTGTGGGTCTTGCCGGTGGTTTGCGTGATTGGATCGATCTTGGTGTTATTTGCGGTATTCTTATGCTTAACGCATTCGTTGGTTGGTATCAGGAAAAGCAAGCTGGTGACATTGTCGCTCAGCTCAAGGCCGGTATTGCACTCAAGTCGACTGTTGTTCGTGACGGCCAGGAGCACGAAATCGAGGCTCGTGAAATTGTCCCCGGTGACATTGTGATTGTTGAGGACGGTATGACGGTTCCTTGCGATGGTCGTCTGCTGGCTGCTTATGAAGACAAGGACCTCTCTCAGGCTACAGCTATCCGTCAGCGTATGGAAGAGACAAAGCACGAGAAGGGTGGCGATGACGACGATGATTCAGGTATCGACAAGGGTCCCGCGATTATTGCTTGTGACCAGTCAGCTATCACTGGTGAATCGCTTGCTGTCGACAAGCACATTGGTGACATGGTCTTCTACACCACTGGTTGCAAGCGTGGGAAGGCCTATGTGCTTGCCACGGATATCGCTAAGCAATCGTTTGTTGGTCGCACTGCTGCCCTTGTTACCCAAGGCGGTGGTGGTGGTCACTTCCAGAAGGTCATGACCCTCATTGGTACTACGCTTCTTGTGCTAGTCATTGTCTTTGTACTTGTCGTCTGGTTTGCTGGCTTCTTCCGCAACATTGAGATTGCTCGGCCGAGTGACAACAACTTGCTCATCTACACTCTTATTTTCTTGATCATTGGTGTTCCTGTTGGTCTTCCATGTGTCACCACTACGACGATGGCTGTCGGTGCTGCCTATCTTGCGAAGCGTGAGGCTATTGTGCAAAAGCTCACTGCCATTGAGTCGCTTGCTGGTGTGGATGTGCTTTGCTCCGACAAGACTGGTACCCTCACTGCCAACAAGCTCTCGATTCATGAACCTTTCACTTCTGAGGGTGTTGATGTTAGCTTCATGATGGCCGTTGCTGCACTTGCTTCTTCGCACAACGTGCGCTCGCTTGACCCGATCGACAAGGTGACGCTTACGACGCTCAAGGACTATCCAGCTGCTGTCGAGGAGCTCGAGTCTGGATGGACGACCAAGCGCTTTACGCCATTCGACCCCGTGTCTAAGCGGATCACTTCTGAAGTCGCTAAGAATGGAAAGGACTACGTTGCTGCCAAGGGTGCCCCTAACGCTATTCTGAAGCTCTGCAACCCGCCTCAGGAACAGGCTTCCCAGTACCGTAAGGTCGCTGGCGACTTCGCCGCGCGTGGTTTCCGTTCGCTTGGTGTTGCAATTCAGGAGGATGGCAAGTGGCGTCTGCTTGGTTTGCTCCCTATGTTCGACCCCCCGCGTGCTGACACTGCTGCTACAATCGCTGAGGCCCAGAGTCTTGGTGTGTCGGTTAAGATGCTCACTGGTGATGCCGTTGCGATTGCGAAGGAGACCTGTCGCATGCTCGCGCTCGGAACTAAGGTGTACGACTCGCAGCGCCTGATTGGTTCGGGTGGTATGGCTGGTTCGGCTATTCACGACTTTGTTGAGGCTGCCGATGGTTTCGCTGAAGTCTTCCCTGAGCACAAGTACCAGGTCGTCGAGATGCTCCAGCACCGTGGACACCTTACGGCTATGACTGGTGATGGTGTGAACGACGCTCCGTCTCTGAAGAAGGCTGACTGTGGTATTGCTGTCGAAGGTGCATCGGACGCTGCCCGCTCTGCTGCCGATGTTGTCTTCCTGGATGAGGGTCTCTCGACCATCATTACTTCGATTAAGGTGGCCCGTCAGATCTTCCACCGTATGAAGGCCTACATCCAGTACCGTATCTCGTTGTGTATCCATCTGGAGGTGTACCTGTTGCTCTCGATGATCATTTTGAACGAGTCGATCCGTGCCAACCTGGTTGTGTTCATTGCCTTGTTCGCTGATGTTGCTACAATTGCCATTGCTTACGACAATGCTCCAGCTTCGCGTGAGCCTGTCGAATGGCAATTGCCTAAGATCTGGATTATTTCCGTCGTGCTTGGTCTTATTCTTGCTGGTGGTACTTGGATTTGCCGTGCTACGATGTTCCTGACTGGCGGTGGTATTATCCAGAACTTCGGTAACATCCAAGAAATCTTGTACCTCGAAGTTGCTTTGACCGAAAACTGGCTTATTTTCGTTACTCGTCTTGGTGGCGGCGAGTCAGAGATCACGCTCCCCTCGTGGCAGCTCGTCGGCGCTGTGGCGGTTGTTGATATCCTTGCCACTATCTTCGCTCTATTCGGTTGGCTGTCGGGCGCCGAGCACCGCAATTCCATCACTGCCCCTCACGGCGGTTGGACAGACATGGTGACCATCGTTCGTGTATGGGCATATTCGTTCGGTGTTATGGTGGTGTGCGCTCTCGTGTACTATGTGATGTGCCGCATCCCATACCTCGACAACCTTGGTCGCCGTAACCGCTCGGTCAAGAATGAGGTACTTGAGGACTTCTTTGCAAATGTCCAGCGTCTTACGCTTGTTCACGAGAAGGGCAACGAAGAGGGCCACGATGTGTACTCGTTCCAGACTCGTCTCGATGTTGATGACGAGGAGTAAGCGTCTACAAGTTTACGATGACAGCAGGATGGATATGTAACGGTCTTCGTTCCTGCGGTTACTGATTTCAATGAAATTGAAAAGCGTGTGTCTTGCCTAATCTAATTGATCGACATCTCTTCTCTGCGAACTCATTATCATCCATATATATGTTGATGCAGTTGGGGGAGTATGAATTCGCTCGCGACTTTCTTGTAAAGATGGTCGTGAGGCGTTTGTCCTTTCGACTTGCACCGTGATGTTGTCCATGTCTTGTGACTTGGCTTTATATATCTCTTCGTAGGGTAGGGAAATGATTTGAAGCATTGGAACAATGAGTTTCAATTTGAGTGCTACCTATGAGGTCTTGGTTGAAGTATAGATTAGTTAAGTTCACGAACGAGTAGTGACCGTTGTGATCGATGACAACGTCGTCGTTCAGACCTTGTGTGTTCTACTTCAAGTACCCGAAGGGAACATGCCTCGTCGTTTTCGTTCTCAATAATACGGCACGTAATGTCCGTGCTGCCTTTCACGTTATCCAATGTGCACCCCATTAAATTGTGCCTGCAATCGTCACGTGGAGGACCTATGTGAAGAAATGTGGTCCATTTTTAAAGACATTGATCTTCCACACTCGAGGTCGTCTGCATCAACCTACGTGGATCGAACGTGTCCGACCATGGCAAACAAAATGCCCATGGTGGCACCCATATACCTTCCCGGAAAGGAGCCCCTGCCACCTGGACTTACAGAAGAACACCGCGAGCAGTTGAGACAAACACTCAAATACCAAGGCTATGTGGTATCGGCCATGGAATCATGTGTTGGCAAGGCTGCTATATCTGGTGTCCTGGGATTCGGATTGGGTGCATTCTTTAGCCTCATGAGCGCATCTTTTTCCATCGACGACCCTCTTCGCCAGACGATGATTGACAGAGCCGCTGCAGAACAGGCGCAAAAACTACAACATGAAGAAGCAGGGAAAAAAGCTCGCATATTGGCGAATGAATCGAAATCAAACAGTGCAACTATTCAAGCGACAACTGCCTCTACTAATGCAAGTGTAAATACACCGAAAAGCGCACTATCCGCTACCGGAATCGCAAGTAATCTAGGCCATGCTTCCAATGCACCGCTTCACCAAGCCGCCCCGAAGACGGCCACACAGAAACTCCTCACGAAGCTGCCTGGTAGTAGCTATTTCAAAGATTTGCCACCGCCACCACCACAACTGCCAGCCCAATCGATGCAGAGTACAAAGGAATTTTTCATTCAGACGGGTCGCAGCATGTACAGTAGTGGCAAGGGCTTCGGAAAAGTTGGTGCATTGTATTCAGGGATCGAGTGCTGTGTCGAAAGCTATCGCGCCAAAAACGATATGGTGAATCCAGTTTTGGGCGGTTTCCTGGCAGGCGGTATCCTCGCAAGGAACACAGGTCCCATGACAGCATTTAGCAGTGCGATGGCCTTTGCAGCATTCAGCGGAGCGATTGATCTATTTCTCAGGCGTGAGACGAAAGATGAAGACTAACATCAATGCTATGACCAGTAGGTGCATCTATAGATACAAACCATCGGGCGTGCCTTCATTCTTTCGGTCTATCACACGCTCGCGTGCAGTGATGAAGTCTTTCTTGGTGACGCGCATTCGGCGCTCACGCAGTGCTAGCAGACCAGCCTCGGTGGTCTATAGAGATGTGTCAGCAAGTATTCATGAACGTGTAAAAATAGAAATCCAAGGGCAGGGGGAAGCAAGGGAAATATTATTACGCACCAAACTTCGTATATCAGCACCGCTCAAATCGTCCTTCATTGCGACAAATTCTTCCAAGTTGACGTCAGGATCAAGGTTCATGCGAGACGTATGCAAGCGGAAAATCTGCATCTTGGTTTTCTGATCGGGCAAGGGAAACTCGATTTTGCGGTCAATACGACCAGGACGGATTAAAGCTGGATCAAGGCTTTCGATCTTGTTGGTAGCCATAATCACTTTAACATCATGGCGAGAGTCAAAACCGTCCAGCTGGTTAAGGAGTTCCAATAGCGTGCGCTGAATTTCACGTTCGCCACCAGATGACGAGTCATATCGCTTTGAACCCACGGCATCCACTTCGTCAATGAACACGATACTGGGCGCGTGCTCATCTGCGACACGGAAGAGCTCGCGAACAAGCTTGGGACCATCACCAAGGTATTTTTGGATCAGTTCAGAGCCAACGACACGAAGGAACGTCGCAGATGTCTGATTGGCTACAGCTTTGGCCAAAAGCGTTTTACCCGTACCAGGCACACCATAGAGAATGACACCTTTGGGCGGTCGAATGCCCATCTCTTCATATAGTTCCGGGTGAGTAAGCGGCAATTCGACAGACTCTTTGATTTCCTGGATCTGAGATTCGAGACCGCCAACGTCTGCGTAGCTCTCTGACGGCGCTTTATCTAGTTTCATTATGTTCACACTTGGATCAGTGTCCTCGGACAGCACACCGACAACAGCCATAGTTTTGTGATGAAGCAGGACACTGCATCCAGGTTCCAGCAAATCTTTGTCGACAAAGCTCATGATACTCACATAATATTCAGGACCGGTTGAGCTGCTAACGATGACATGTTCGTCGTCAATAATCTCTTCCAGTGTGCCAACGGCCATGGGACTACCACGCAAATCGTCAACGCGTGTACGTTCTTCTTCGTCATGATCATCTTTCGGGCGGAGTCGATCTTGGTTCATAACAAACTCTTCTTCTAGTAGCAAGTGGTCTTTAATACGCTCCATTTTCAGGAGTTTTAGTCGACAACGTGTCGTAGGATAAACCGCCGGTAGCTTTGCTGCTGAATCAGAGTGCTTCTTTTTCTTCTTCCCAATGCGCGTAGGCACAGGAGGTTCCCATTTCTTCGGCTCTTTTTTCTGCAAGATTGGATTAATCTCCTGAATCCTTTGGATGCTCTATCAAACGTACCTTGTTCGTATCTTTCTTTTGTCCACGTCCAGCAGCTTTACCACTGGGTATTTGTCCCTGCGTATGTTAGGGGTGAAAGCAAGAGGGATTAAGACATACCATGTCGCTATTGACGTAGTGACTCAAAGGATGCTGGATTGACTGACGCGCGTCCCCTTCGGATGTGTGAGTGTGCACAAGAGAGTGCACCTTCACGTGACCAACCATGGCGCATTTGTACTCCACTCCACTCGAGATTCACGTTTTCATTGAATTCCAACGGGTTAGAGGCGCGATGAGGCGATGGTACAGGGCAGGGCGCATGATGGCACTCGGCTCAGATGGCCGTGATTATGTTGGGATGGTTCTAAATAATGCAATGTTTATCTGAGACTGTAGAGATGTTGTATTAGATATTTTTGCATGGGTGTGCTACCTGGTCAAAGCGTTTGCCACAATGCTTCGAATAGATCTAGAGCTCCAATACTGAGAGAGAAATACGTGTGCCGCTTAGCCTAGCAAGATAATTTTCACTCGGTCACAAGCCAACGGACTTTCCCCACTTGTGGTACTTCGCAAGAATACACACACGCAGTACACTCAGACACCAACACACATACACATTCAGGGTTCCGCGCATTTGGCTATCAAGCCCACTTGACTCTATCGAGCTTTACGGTCCAAATGCCCGCGCTCGTTGATCATGGGCGTGTGTGTTCGAATTTGCAAGGGCCTTTGAACGCAGGTTTGAAAGAGGAGGGCAGCGATACCTCATCGTTGTCCACAACAACAGCGAAGGCCTTCTCGCCACGACAATCGGGATCTACTCGAGCGATACGCAGAGTTCCTGAACTTGTCTCGTGTCGTGATTTGGGGCGATTTATCGATGGTGTCGACGAGGATACATTAGAGGCCCAAGCTGTGGCTGATGCCGCCACACGGCGAAGTAAAACACAGGCACTCCATGCTCTGGCAAAGAAAGGCGAGTCTTCATCGCCGTCAATGTCAGTGGCATTACCAGCGCCACCTCACTCATTGCGACGTGCTACTCATAAGGCAAGTCGAATAACATACACACCATCGTTAAAATTTGACACATCTGTGCATGGTACGGCCGATAAGCACATGCCACCACCCATTCCTACAGGCGCAACAACGCCACGCCACATGCCTGCTCGGACAAAGCCACGTCTTTTCGAGTTGGAAGATGCGCCTGTCTTTTACCCGACATGGGATGAGTTCCAAGACCCACTCAAATACATCGAATGGACAGCACGCGCAGATGGTGGCAATGGTGCTGAGTATGGAATTGCTAAGATTGTGCCCCCGTCTGGCTGGCATATGGACTTTTGCGCGGACGAATCGACCTTCCGCTTCCGCACACGGGTACAACGACTGAATGAACTCAGTGCAGAGGGGCGTGTCGCTCAGAACTACGTCGAACAGCTTGAGCAATTTCATGCCCAACAGGGACACGGGCGTGTTCATATTCCTCAGCTAAGTCATCGACCTATTGATCTGTATGCACTTAAACGTGCTGTTGCTGTGTGTGGGTCTGATTCGTGGACAGACGTGGCACAGAGGCTCGGCTACGATGTGGAAAATACACCGAAATGTGTGAGTGTGCTGCAGTCGGCATATGCACGCCTTGTGGAACCGTTTGAAGCGTTTATTGAGAAGTTGCGAATCAGCAAAGCAAATGGTGACGATGCAAAATCGCAAGGCCCGCTGCCAACCGTAACGAATACACAGGAGCGCACGACGGCGTGCAGCGATTGTAGCGTTTGCAAGGGGCATGCGAAACCTATTGTAACGTGCGCTGAGTGCGAACAGTCGTACCATTTGAAGTGTGTGACGCCACCGCTTAGTCAAGTGCCGCGAGGCGACTGGATCTGCCCGACGTGCCTGGTGCGCACAGGCGGTGACTTTGGCTTTGATGATGGCGAAACACATTCTTTGTACAGTTTCTGGCGCCGATGCCACGCATTTGAGCAATTGTGGGCATCGCGAGCGGGGTGGACAGACTGGGACTCCATATCGCTCTCTGAGCGCGAAGACCGTGTGGAAGCGGAGTTCTGGCGGCTCGTACACAGTGTGGAAGAGCTCGTAGATGTCGAGTACGGCGCTGACGTACACTCGACGACGCATGGGCATGCGTCGCCGACAATGGAGGGGCATCCGCGCAATGCCTATGCGCGGAGCGGGTGGAACCTGAACAATCTGCCAATCTTGCATGGCTCGCTCTTGCGGTATATTCGTTCGGAAATCAGTGGGATGACGGCGCCTTGGATCTACATTGGCATGATGTTCTCCGCTTTTTGTTGGCACAATGAAGACCATTATACCTACTCGATCAACTATCAGCATTTTGGTGCGACAAAGACTTGGTACGGTGTGCCGGGAGCGCATGCCGAGGCGTTTGAGTCAGCAATGGAGCGGATCGCGCCGGAATTGTTTGCCGCGTGTCCAGACCTGCTGCTGCAGCTCGTCACAATGATGAGTCCTGAGCTTGCAAAGCGCGAAGGCGTGCGTATGTATGCGTGCAACCAGCATCCGAACGAGTTTGTCGTGACGTATCCGAAGGCGTATCATTCAGGACTGAATCACGGTTTCAATCTGAATGAAGCTGTGAATTTCGCGCTTCCAGACTGGGTAATGCAAGGCCTTGAATGCGTACGACGGTACCAGAAGCACGCCAGGCAGCCTGTATTCTCGCACGATGAACTTCTCGTATCCATTGCGTTGCACAGCCAGCAACTCAGTACGGCTGCATGGCTACACCCGGCGTTTGATGATATGGTGTCACGTGAACTGGCTGGCCGTGCACGGATTCGCTCGTCAATCCGTGCGGCTGGGCCGGACGTGGATGAAGAGCCGTTTGACCAGGACTTGGAAGTCGCTTGTGCGCACTGCAAGACACTATGCTATCTAAGTCATGTCGTGTCACTACATTCTGCCGCGTCCAAGGCAGCGTGTCTTGCCCATGCTGAACAGGTCCACGGCCGTCATCCCGCCACATGGATGCTTCGTGTGCGCCACTCGGACGATTTTCTCCGAACACACGCATCTCGACTCGCTGAGCGTGCTGCTGCACCACTGGCCTGGCAGCAACGTGTACGCCGCTTCCTAGTACAGCATCCACGCCCACCCTTGCGTACTTTGCGCATGCTTACGCAGGAAGGCGAGAAAATTCCTCTTCGGCTTCCTGAGCACACGTGTCTGGAGCAATTTTTATCTCGCGCTGAGCCGTGGATTGAGCAGGCGCGCGTGTTCTTATCGAAGCGCCAGGCCAAGCAAGGAGGTCGCCGTGCGAAAGCTGTTGAGCCCAAAAGAGGTGAGTATACCTTGCCTAGATCAGGGTCGGCTGCGGGACCAGGTATCTCCTCCACTTCCACTGATTCTTCTTGTGCGTCATCCGAATCGACAGTAGCCGTGGACCGCTCGCCGGCGAAACTCCTTGCACTGCACGAGCGCGCAGTCTCACTTCCGTTCGATGCGCCTGAGCTGCAGCAGCTGAATGCGGTCGTTGATCAAATGCATGCTTTCTGCGCGCAGGCCAGCACGTACCTTGATCGTGATGCAGAGACTCGCGATGCTCTCTCCTACGTTGATGAAGCGGAGCGCGTCTTGGCGCAGGGTGAGCTTTTGCATGTCGACCTTCCGGAAGTGGCCGCTCTCCACCGCTGGATTGCCCATGTGCGCTGGTTCTCGGAAGTCCAGGACATTGGCTCGGGCTTTCTGACACGCGACGAAGTTGCCGAGCTGGAAAAGGAGGCCAATGCCTGCGGCATAAGTGCGTCGCATCCTATGCGCCTGACTCTAGAGCAGCGGATGCAGCGCGGCATGGCTTGGGACAGTGCTGCCCTTGCACTTCTCGAGCAATCGCCCGTCGTTTCCCAAGCGGCTTTGCATGACTTGCTCAACGTACCCGCTGATGTCGCTATGTCGTCAGACGTTCGTGCTCGTGTCCATGCACTTGAGCACAAAGCGGCCCAATGGCACAGCACCATCACCACCGTGTATGAACACACGCACCCCAGCGCCCAACTCCGTACGAGCGATGTACCAGATCATGTGCCATATCTGTCTGAGGCCCGGCAGGTGCTTGCCGATGCGCGCGCGGCGCGTGTGGAACTGCCACACGCCGCATCCATCGAGGCGGCTATCGTATTGCATGATGAATGGAATGCTGAGCTTGCGCACATTCTGCAACTTTCGGGACCGGATGCGATCGAGGCTGTACGGGAATTTTGCGAGCGCACCATTCGCACCGCGAACGCAGAGGCGGTCAATCGTGGCGCTTGCGATGCACCCACGTGCGCGCCTATCCTGTCGTATCCACCGGTACCGTATCCTGCACCGCGCTCTGTCGAAGCTCCATGCCTTTGCTTTGAGGCACGGATGGATCGTACAACAAGTGTGGCATGTGCGCAGTGCTGCACTGTGTACCATTTGCGATGCCTGGATCGCAAAACCAAGCCATCCCGCGGCTGGCGCTGTGCCTTTTGCGATGTCACCCAGCTTCGCACATGGGTCACGAATCGACGTGCTATTTCGCAGCTTCCTCTGGTGGCCCTTTTGCAGAACGCGAAGTACCAGCGCGATCAGCTACGGTTTGTGCCAGTGAACTTTGTACGGCTCCAAGCGGCAGTGCGAGCCACAGTTGAATTTGGCGTGGCAGTCGCCATGCAGTTCCAAGCAGGGCGCTTGCCGTCGATTCTCATTGATGCGCCGGCCAAAACGGGTCAGGCTATCGACTTGCCACCACCGAGTCCTCAACTGCGTCACATCGCACGTCGCGCACTCGCATGCCCTATTGATGTGCTATTACTGGGTGACTCAGCTCCGCAGCACCATCAGCACGTACCGAATGTCCTAGACGTGTTTTTACCTGCCTTTCACATCACACCTCGCATGCATTCTGGCTCGACCTCGCTCAAGGGCAAGCGCTCAGCCTCCTCCTCCTCCATGTCTTTGTCTCAAACGAAAGAAGTCGCAGCTGCTGCACAGCCTCGCGCACCTGCTAGAGCGCCACCACCACGGAAGCGGGCAAAACGTGCGCGCTTCACCTTCCGTGAAGAGCTTCGCCTGGCCTCCTTGCCTCCTGACATGTACTGCTTCTGTGGCGCTCCTGACAATGGCACTATGGTGCAATGTGATCGGTGCTCACATTGGTTCCACAGCGCATGCATGTGTATCCAAGATACGACTGCCTTGCAGGACAAGTGGTTTTGCCCTGTGTGCTGCTTCCGCCAACGCATCAAATATGCGCATGCGGACGTCAAAATTCGCGACGTGACAGGAGAAACTGACCCTGCAGCACCCTCACAGCCTGACTATTTTGTCGACGTGGCGGCCAGTCTCAAGTCTCAGAGCACACCCGTTCTCAAGCGGCAGGCATGCGTCGCGCCCAGGCGCATCATTCTTCATCTGTGCGAGTTTGAGCCAGCCATCCCGGCGGCCGAATTGTCGCATTCTGCTGGTGATTCAAGTGCAGTAGCAGCAGCTGCAAGACCAGCTCATTTTCGTCCCTCCATCCATGACGAGTCCGTTGCGTCGACATCAGCATCCGCGCCAGTGACTGACTCGACTACCAGTCACATTCCCGCTTCATTATCACATGCCCCTCCAGCGAAACGCGCGCGTCTTGAGCCACTTGCTCGCCCGCCACCTAGCCAACGTCCTGCTATATCGCTGCCTGTATCGGAAGAGGAGCGCCACCGTCTAGGGCGGGCGAACCTGTTACGACGCGGTGTGTCTGAAGCGATGATGAATGCGTATCCCATGGGATGGGATGGTGAGTCCATCGTTTGTCAGATTGCACCTGATTGCCATGTCTTACTGGGACCTCATATTAGCTTGGCACACGATGATCCAGACGGCACACATCTTTTGCGCATGGCTATGGAGGGTCTCGTGCCCTGGGCCTCGTACATCCGCTCGCCATCAATGTGGCACCCAGGACCACCATCTACAACTATGCCACCTCCACGACTCCCGAGTATTACTGCTATGCGTCCAGGCGCAACGTCGCAGACATTTCCGACGATGGCTCCGCCCATGTCATCAGGCCAACACATCCCGCAGCATGTGCCGCATGCTTCCTCCATGCCCCCTCTTGACCGATCCTCTATCACCCAAACACCAATAGCGCCGCCAGCGCCGCCAGCGTTGCCAGCTCATTCTGTGGCACCGCATACCTACATGCCATAGTGCTTGCTGATTCTCTTTGTATTATCATCTACCGATCCAACCCTCGAGACTCTCACTTTTTCCATGACCGTGGACTAATGTATCACATAATGTGCATATACGAGCACAGATTGCTAAAAGCACCATACAAGTGGGCGCATGCATAGGTGCAGGAGGAGTCCGCAGGTGTGCGAGAATTAGGCTGTGAGTAGCGATGTAAGGTCATGTCGTCTTGAAACGTACGAATAACACTGGCGACTGCATTCCTCCATGCACTCAAGTGCGTGCGTAAACTGTACTAATGCATCGAGCAATTGCGCCGAGCTTGCGGCATCTATTGTCTGCTGGGAAGCCGGGCGTTCGTGTCGAGGAAGTCTGCTGTGAGTGAGATGATCGTACGTATCCCAAGCCACACATGTCTCGTTCCAACAAGCTGCATACACAGTGGCGATGTTCGTGAGCACCTGGACGCCAAGAACAGGTGATTCTGGTGTAGTAGGGCTTTGTGCCGTTGTCATCGATCCTCGCGCAAGCGGCACACTCGAAGCAAGGATGCCTGTTGTAGTGCGAGTTCCTAGTTTCTTTACCCGCTGGATGGGCCGCCACCATACCATGTGTCGAAACTGCGCCGCGCCTTTGTACCATATGCGGTGGAGGACATGCACTTCCTGTGCGAGCAGCCGCAAGTTCTCAAGCACGAGTCGATGCAATTTACGAAGTCGGACTGGCGTGGATGTGCCGGATCCATGTACCGGGCGCAAGGTGCGCGTCATGGCTAGGCACACACTGTCCCTGTGTGCCGCCGGGTGTGGTCCTCTTGAAATGTGTCGAACACAATTGGCCTGCGACGCTGGAACTTCTCGAACGACGCAGAGCCTGTCTGTGTGGTCAGGTCAATTTGCTTATTCAGCCCTGCATCCATCTGTCGATTTGAGTGCGACGCGTCGACGCGACACTTCGCAGCACTTCCTCACCCTTGAACGGACATTGCAGTGCCATGGACGGTATGTGTATAGCTACTAGCTTGCGCACTTACAGTCATGCTTAGAATACAGCGGGAATCCATTCGGACAACATTATGCAGGGTACATGGATGATGGAAAGAGTGTCGGCGGCGGGTTCCTTGGTGGAAGTCAGGGTGGCGAGGCTGGACAACGCGTACGTTTTGTAAAAGTCTATGAACATAATGCGACTGACAATGCCAGCGTTTGGGAACGAACTGGCTAAGACCTGTCACAGTGCGACAGGTATTAAATGCAACACAGCCAGACTCAGACTCGCCGTTCGAGTTCGATGGTGCTGAGCTCAGTCAGGTCACATTGGTGGCATGGATCCGCCAAACCAATCGTAATGCCACCAATATTCAATACACTTTGGACGATGGAACAGGTCAACTCGATGTGCGACAATGGATAGATAATGCTCTTGACGAGGGTGCGAAGGCTGATGAGTTTGCGCCGAATCAGTTTGTGCGTGTATTGGGTGAAATTAAGTCCTTCAACAATAAACGCAATATTACAGCGGCCACGGTCAACAAGCTTGAAGACCATAACGAGTACCTCTATCACCAACTAGATGTGATATACACGCATCTGCAGCTTATCAAAGCCGAGGGTATGCGAAGCACCAAAACAGACGTGTCATCTACACACGGCATAGATGCGTCTGTCTATGACGACTCCGCTATGCAGACAGCCGACAGCATGGCAGCTGATTTATCCAGCCTGTCTCCGTTACAAAGGCGGATCTACCAAGCTATTGCTGCCGAAGCTCCAGACTGGCCCGAGGGCGTCGATGTACAGCAGATTATAAAGCGCTGTAACAAACATGCCGATGTTACTCAAATCCAGTACGTTTCTTTATGTATTTGTGTACCGGTGACTTTCTCACACTCTACAGGGATGCCATTGATGAACTTGCGAATGATGGCTATATCTACCAAGCGAGCGATGACACGCATTACCTCACGACCGCTGGGTAGGAATCTAAGCATAGACTCTTTCTCCGTTCATCTAAGTCTTACGAAAACAATGGTGAAGTACGCGCATACGAAATTTTACTTGACTTTGTGCATACCCAATGAATATAGTGTACAAAGGAATGAATCGATAGATGCACAAAAATGACGAAGACTATTTCTAGTCAAAGAAACGTACATCACCTCGTTTTGGCTCTGGTATCTCGTCAGTCGCTAAACGTACGTACGGATCAAGGGATGAAGTTGAGCAAGGTATGCGCACGCCCACATCATATAGCAGCACGCCAGCACCATGATCACGCTGGTTCGGATCAAGCTAGATATCGGTGTAAGTTGTTCTACAATTGCCCCAACATACAGTTGATTTGGTCCTTTCGGTGTCGTGTACCAAGAAACAGCGCCTGTCAGAATGGCCGCAAAAAGTACCCAGATCGTTGTCCAGCCTGACATTGCTTGAGATCCTAGCGGCAAGAACCAAATCAATCAAGCGTACTACAAATCAAATGCCGTACAGAACGAGCACCCACACAAGCCCAATCTCTCGTCCCTACCCAATCGCAACAAGCGGCCCGGTCTGGCGCTTATGTTCACGTGATACATGGAGCGTGCGCATATTCACATGAATGGAGCCAGCCATGACACGCATGTTGCGCCGTTACCTAAATATTCTCGGTTCGATGAGCAAGGACGAAACAGTTTGAATCAGTAGGGCCTCGATTACAATATACGGCTGAACTACGAGCGCAAATCTTTTTCATCAATCAAACGTAGGATTACAGCGTCGTTTTTTCTGCACAGGGATTGATGGACTTGGGCTTGGGTCGGGTTCAGGCGCTTCTTCGTCGCGTCGGATCACCTCATGTGCGCTTCCCTGTCATTCATGTAGCGGGCACTAATGGTAAGGGCAGTACTACTGCTTACCTTGACGCGTTCCTTACACATGCTGTAGGAATACGATCAGCTCGATTTAATTCGCCTCACCTCATCACCGCCCGTGACAGTGTGCGAATCAACGGTGGTGAGCCGATTGATGAATTGACATGGAACATGGCAGTGCGGCAGACATGCCTCGCCGATGCGCGAGATGTGCCTATTGGTGCAACCCCATTTGAGCTATTAACCGTCCAAGCACTCCTTGCATTTACATTGCTCCCCAAATCGCAGCAGCCTGACGTGCTGTTGATGGAAGTCGGTGTGGGTGGCCGGCTCGATGCAACGAATGTCTTTCCTGACGACCATGTCCTGGCCAGTGTCATATGTCCTGTGGCGCGTGATCACGAAACTATTCTGGGAAACTCTTTGTCGGATATAGCTCGCGAAAAGGCCGGCATCATCAAACCACATGGCCTATGCGTGATCGCTGATCAAGCTCCTGTGTCTTACTGTGATGATACCCAAGATTCATCGTCTGATTCTATGCCCGCAGATTTAGCGTCAAGTGACATATTGCGTGTACTCCATGAAATATGCTGCATGAAACAGGCGCGTGTTGTTTATTCTCGTGTCGCGAGCTCGTCTATATCATCGTCTCGCCAAACAGAGCCGCACGTATTTGAGGCACCGATTGAGCTGCATGTTCCATTGTATGGTGCCCACGATGCTTGCGCCAGTGAAGATTTCTATGCTCATCGCGAGCCCGAGGCCCATGTTTCGGTTCCTTTAGAAGCCACCGTCGCTCGCATATCTGGTGCATCAACGGCGCTTCAGACCCTTTGGAGTGTGGCACATGACACGCCGTCTGGTCAAACGATAGTTTCTGATGCATGGCATCAGCTTCGAGCGCAAATTCGCACGCATCTCTTTGAATCGCATCCGGATGTTTCCAAAATGGCCATTGCATGTGCAGCTCGGCAGTATCGTTGGGAAGGGCGTTGTGAGTGGAAGTCCTTGCTTGATTCTTCAGGTACGAGCATTCCAGTCCTTCTTGATGGCGCACACAACCAAGCGTCTGCTCTAGCATTAAGACAATACATCGATCTTTGCATAGCGAACAGTAACATGGCCAGTCTTACCATCACTTGGATCCTAGGGTTCTCAAATGGTAAGGACGTGAAAGGCATGCTACATGCATTGGTCAAAGGTCAAAAACGCGTTTCTCATCGTCTTTTACTAGTCCCGTTTTCCACACCCGTGGAAGGCATGCCATGGATCAAACCTTTCGCACCAGACGCTATTGTGCCACTGGTCGAGGATATGCGCTGCAACATTGAAGCTGTGGCAACATGTGCAACTTTGAAAGAAGCTCTAGATTCTGTTACGCACGCGAAGCAACCAACACCACTTGCTTCGCCACTTCGGTCGTCTCCCCAGATTGTCGTGGTGTGTGGTAGTTTGTATTTGGTGAGTGACTACTATAGGGCTATGAAGTCTTCGCAGTAGACAAAGTGATAATCATGCAGGACGATACAAGTAGCCGACTTTTTTTTTTAAAAAAATCATTGTATCCTATGTATCTCTGTACGTAAATGTGTTGAATTGTTTATATGGATCGGTCGGGAAAGGAGTCATGTGCAAGTATGAAAAAGCAAGATAATTACTGGGGGTCCGATAGACGTGAGGGTTCCGTATCATGAGCATGCCAAGAAGGAAGCCACTGGCTCGTGGGAGTGATTGCTGGTGGATCTTCGTGAACCGTTTCATCGCCAATGGCTACTGGCGAAGACGACACTGTGCTAAACATCGACATGGCTCGCGGGGCATGGTGTGCACTGCGAAATGCTGTAGGTGTTGCCATGTTTTGCCATGGCGACGTATAGGGTGAACGTGTAGACACAGAATGATCCCCATCATGAATATGGGACGTAGTGAGCTGGCCTGAAGATGGGAGTGTAATGCCCAGATCAAAATGTGTTTCGGTTGTAGAACGAACAGATGGCTGCACTGATTGAGACTGCGGCTGAGACTGCGACTGTAACGATGGCGTCATATCAGCGGCACTCGTTGATGATACAACAGAGGGGGGTGGCGGCGGCCAGGTTGCCGCAACAATGTCAAGGGGACCGTGTTCCTGGATGTTTTGTGCCTCCTGTGCTTGTAACGTGGCTGTGGCTGGATCTGCTTCTTGAATTGTCAAGTCGCCAGCAATGACAGGTGCAGGGAGTGTTCGTTGTGCTGCAGCAGTCGAGGCATGATTCGTGCCTGCAGGACTCGTGGTTGAAGATGTCTCGCCCTGTCTAGTACCATCATCGCTTAATTCTGTCAGGTCTGTGGAATCAGCGCTCGCCGCACTGACGCCGCGTAACGATGGCATCTGATTCTCGCGGAATGTCGACGGGACATGCCGCGGTCCCAATGGGCGCGAATAGACTGTGTCTCGTTCAGACCTGACATTCGTTGGGTCCCGCGGCAACTGCGTAGTACCTGCGGCATGCCCATCATTGTTGGGAGACACGTCTGGCGCCACAGACGTATGAACATTGGATCGCGATTCGTGTGTACTGCGCGTTTTGTCATCATCTGAGCGCGCACTACACCAGAACCGATGTCCCATTTGCCAACCTTTGCTCTGGCACTGCTTGCTGCAGTATTTGGCCTTGCGACAGCGGCGACACTTGGCAAATTCCCGCGGATATGCTTCCCATTTTCCACACAGCATATTGGCACATTGCCGAATACCGCCGCGTGACTCATCTTTTCGGCAAGCGTTGCGCATGACAACACCAGCCCAGTACTGAATATCTGGAGCGAGTCGTGGGTAGAGCGAGCATAAGACGTTGGGTGTGGTGGAACTCCGAGTCGGGCGGTGGGTAAAGCGTTCCGCCACGGAAAATACATTGGACTGAGGCAAATCGCTAGGCTGCCAAGATCTGTTCGGCAGCGTCTCTTCAGGCCATTCCGGACAAAAAATCATGTCTTCGCGCACATCAGCATTGTGAAAAAAGTGTCGAACGTGTGGATACTTCGATAAATAAGCGAGTAGCTGAAGACTTAGTAGGACCTCTTCTTCGCGGTATACAGGCGGCGGCACAGGCGCGACTTCACGAGGGTTCGATACTGGCGTAGGTGTCTGCCACAAGTGAACATCCTCGTCCTGCTGCATGGCGTCTGGCATCGTTGCGTTATGCGCTCTAGCACGTGGTGTGTGAGCCATATCAATGTGTGAATCAGCTTCGGCTCGCAAAGTAGATGTGCGAGGCGCACGAGGTGTTTCTGATTCTGGCGCATCATTCTTGGGCGCGAGAAGCTCTGATGCACTGGGACTTGCGCCTTCCTCATGGAACATTTCGGTGTCTTCGGCACACTCACTGGCACTTGCACTTGCACTTGCATCGCCGGCGATCCTATTGTGCAGCGGAAGCAATTCACGTGAGGCTTGGCGGTCTGCGTCGACTGTCCAATAAGTGTGCTCGGCAGGCGGATGAATCGTATCCATATCCATGGGAGTCGCAGGCCGTGGCACCGTCGAAACAGTGGCAGGCTGAGGGGGGTATAAGGAGTGATGCGACTCTTGTCGTGAAGCAGGCCACTCCCGTACAGCTGCGAGCGCCTTGCGTTGCTGGATATGAATCAGATCACTTGTCATTAAATAGTTGTCTAGAACTCTGATGATAATCGGCACCATACCTGCTTCAACGACGCGCGTTCGAATAGCCTCGCTACCACGCACGCCAATGTTGACAACGCACTGGAACGCCAGACTCCATTTCCAATTAGCCTGAATCTCATTCGAGGAAGAGGACGCCCGATCAAACATCATCATTCCAGATACATTTTGGGGCGGACGACGAAGGATGTGGATGAGCCTCTCTAGACCGCCATCGAGCATGACCATTTCGCGGATCCGCGGTGATGTAGATGCAAGGTATGCAAAGTGGTTCAATGAATTGACAAGCGGCAATGTCGCCGTACAATCCAGTGCTAATTTTTTGTTAGAAAACATGAAAGAACAGATCAGAAAAGGACATGGTTGTGGCATGGCGATGGAATATGGATAAGAAGCGCCCCGAGGGATCAGATTAAAGTTTTCGACAGATGCAACAGAGAAAGTCATAGACTCCTCAAGCGTATTCCGTGCTTGACTCTATATTATATGAGATCATCCTGAAGAGGGGCTGATGGGAAATAAGGTTAAAAAAAGAGGGGGAGGGGGTGAGGAGAAGATCAACTGGCCGACTCGTGGATGACAGGTTCCCACATCGATCGATACCACTGCACAATCCATGTCCTGAGCATACGTACCACGGCGATCATACACAACAGCACTAATAGACAAGCATGCCCGGTTTTGTGTTGGGTTGCTGAAGTTACTTTCTCTCATCGCCACAACAACCTGTTCCTGTACACAGCAGAGACCAAACAATGGTTACCACAGGTCACAGAAGCGGATCAGCTGCTCGGAAATACCGGCTAGTTCTCGCTCTTCGTCGGCCGGAAGGATCCACTATACAGCAGATAGTTCGACGCCCCTAACTTCGAGATTCCACCAGGGATGAACCAGAAAAAGATGTCGTGTAGACAGGCAGACAGTCAAATTCGACAAAGAGCTGGCATGACTAGCGGCCAAGATTGGTATTTTCGAAATTATTTCCCCTTTCGTTTTTAAAATGAGACGAGGGTTTGTTCCGAATCCGAGCATGGCGTCATCAGTTTAGGTTTCAACATGGGTGTGGAGACATGGCCGTGATTTTATTCCGGTGCAACGAGTCTGGTCTGTACTTCCCAACATACATGCATGCAGTGAAGTGGACATTATTCAGCTTTCGTAGTGCCGCTGGGTGGCTGATCGCAGAATCGCATGCCCACTGTTTCATGGAATCATGTGTATAGAATGATCAATACGCTGCGCATATTGTGAGTAATTCCATAGAGCGCTCGCCGCCTATTCGACCTTGTATCAGTCAGTCGGGTTGATTGGCTAACTGGCTGGCTGTGTGAACGCTGTAAAAATAATGTGGAGTAGTAAACGTCTCTTACATGCAATTCCCAACGAGCAAGTGAGGCCTTTCTTGCGCGTGTCCAAGATATGGAGAGCGTACGCAATCATTGGTGTTGACGAGTGGCTTGTAGGTATTGATTCACGCTTTTTAACACAGCACACGCAGCATGGATCCCCATCAGCACGACCACGCCACTGGACATGCGGCGCGCCTCGATGCCCTTGAAGAGGCAGTAAATCGGCAAATTGACTCTGACACACGCGTACTCCTGGACAACTTTAAAGAAATAATCAATCTTGGACGTGTATGTAGCTGTGCTCCCTTTTGGGCGTTTTCAATGCTAACTATACATCTAGATTGGTGACAAGGATCATTTTGACGTGCATCGTGAATCATTCTTGCTCGAAACTCGCGCTGATAGTATGGTTCGTGCGGCGCAATCGCTATACTTGCTATCTGATTCGCTCAAGCTATCGCTTTTATTGTCTCAATCCCAAATGTCAGAATCTCGCGACCAGGAAGCCCAACAACTCATCGATAAGACCGATTCACACATGCGAAGGTGTGGTGAATTGCTAGCACAACGCTGGCTACCTGGCGCTACTGCGATGCCAGATTCTTTCGAAACATCTGGCACAAACTCTGAACGTCGCAGCCATTGCGAGAATAATTTATCTTTTCTTTCTGGCCATTTGACAGATGGCGATAGTGCGGAAACACAAATTTGATGCCACATTGGCCAAACTAGAACGAGCCATGATGACTCATGCACGAGCACTTGGTCCCGACAATAGGCATGGCACCAACACTGACCACATACGATCTTCTCATCAACATGTCTAATCGTACCATACATGTACTACAACTATTATAGCAAACATACTATACTTTATTAACATGCTTCAAATATGTGCTTAAGCGGGTGTCAGGGAATCATTTGATGTAACAGCGAAGAGAGAAGAGGCACATGAGAAACATTCATCTCCAATGAGGAGGACAATCGGAAGAACAAAATGAAAAAGCCCATATGAGGGTATGAAGATTTGAATGTGGTTGTGAGTGGCCATGAAGGTAGAGAGAGGAAAAAATAAGGCGGCCCAGGGAGAAGAAACTTTTCATACATACACAGCTGAACAAATTGGAACATATAAGATACAAATCGAGCAGGGTATCGGGGCCTAGACCAGGTATGCATCTTCGCGGAGATGCCATCCATCATCATCATCAGTATCATAATCATCAGCATCATCACCATCCACATTTCGGTGGCGACGAATCCGCCTGGATGAGACACCTCGGCCGGCAGGCATGAAATCGTTGTCATCATATGCGCGCGAGTTGATCATAGACTCAGTGACTTCCGAGTGATCATCCAGCGTGTCCGAGTCGCGGCTCAGATAAGACGTACCACGGCGACCACGTGAGCCGAGCGATTGAGGTGCTGATGCGTGCCGTGGCTTTCTAGGTTTAGCACGGATTGAGACAGGTGCACGAGTCGATCCGCTATCGGTGGTGACACTGGGTGCTTTCCACGATGGCGCTCCGCCGGAGCTTGTGCCGCCTGAACCAGCGGGCCTAGGAGCTTCGGCTAAACCTGCACGGCGGCTGTTCGCACTGCTGCGCGAATACGTGCCACCGTAGTAACGGGTCTCGCTCGCAAGCGTGCTGGACTCATCGGACATGCGATCCGAGACGCTTGGATCACTGTAGGCAACACCGCGGCGATTCGGAGGATGCTCTGCGAGCGTCGAGCGAGACCATTTGTCGGAGTAGCTTTCGCGGAGAGTGCTATCGTCCGAGTACTTCTCGTCGTAGTGTGGGCCGTACATCCTCGCGCCACGTGCCTCTGGATTTGCATGATACAACATGGGATTGTGGACGGACGAGAGTGGAGCAGCAGGCTTGTGTTTGTATTCCCATGCGCGATTCCCCCATTCATAGAACGGCTCACTGATAGAATCTTGGTCAAGGAACATGAAAATATAAGCGCCCACAAGCAGATCAAAAGCTAAGAAAGCCGCCTGGATACCAAACGTAGCATAGGCCATACCGACGACCCAGTTGATCATGTCACACAAGTGGTTCCAATTGGAGGGCTTTGGGTAGTGGTAGTATCCGTTCCACTGGCAGTTTTCATGTCCTCGGTAGTCAGCCGCATACGCCAATGCACCACTGATCCAGATAGCCGACATCGCAAATTGAAATAATATCTCCAGTTTCATGGTGAACAACACACTCATCATACTTCCACGACGCATCATCTTGAGTGAGGGCAAGAAAATATAGTATCCAAAATACATGATAGATGTGAAAATGCCCATAAATAGAATGAAGATCATGGAGCTGAGGGGAGGAAATACCATTGGACGATGACTGAGAAAATAATTGATTATGATCGCCGTCATGATAGCCGATGCGAGCGCCATCAAGCATACCAAAATTGTAAATATGATGCGTATTGCCATTAGCACTTTCGGGTTAGGCGCCCAAGCCATGCTATGTGGCTGCTGAGCCGGCGTCGATAGTGAATAACGCTCTGGCAGCACCATAGTTCGTTGGTCGATGCTTGTGGTATTGTGGGTAGATGCAGTCGAAAAATCACGTCAAGCTAGAAGACGAAACAAGAAGGTATAAATAGGTGGTGGACAGCGAGAAAATGACTAGGAGGGGTGACCGTACGTCAGAACGGACGACGGGTGGTTTTGAGTGAAGCAATGCGAGAGCCGGAGGTTCTCTGAGAAACTTTTGCAAGATACCACCAAGTCCTAGAGGAATGAGTGTCTCGCGCCTAGAGTAAGATCGAATGTGGTAATCGTTGTCCACTTCGGCGTTGATGCGAAGACTTTTTACCCCACGATCTCATGTGCTAACCAACGTAAACTAGCACACTACATGCAAGTCTTACTATGAGTGGCCCAAATTCTGCGTTGGGTGACAATCAGCTCCACTTTGGTCCCAAATTTGGAAGGAGGCGCCATCTTCTTCTAGTCCGCGACTTGTTGGGGCTACTGCACGTGATCGCGCGCTGCATGCTGAGTGGGGTGGAGCATGGTAGGACATGCGGCGACGGTGTGCGCTTACACACTCATCTGCATGTTGATTTTGCCGTGCGGAGAGTAATTAAGCAGTTGCACATCATCTGGACGAATTTCGTCGATAGAAGTGACATTTCGACGAATGTGAACCGTGGGGAAGGCTCGGGGCGTGCGTCTCAGCTGTTCTTGCAGGGGATGGACATGGTCTAAGTAGACGTGTGCATCCCCCATCACGAGTGTGAATTCGGTCGCCTCACAGTCTGTCACGGCAGCGATAAAGTGTGTGAGCAAACTGTAGCTAGCAATGTTGAAAGGCACGCCGAGGCCAAGATCGCAAGATCGCTGGTACATCTGGCATGCGAGACGCGGCCGTTGGCCTTTAGACATCGCGTCCGTTGTGGGCATCGACACGAAGAATTGACAAAGGATATGGCATGGCGGCAAGGCCATCGAATCCAGGTCCGCCGGGTTCCATGCACAAAGCAAAATGCGGCGGTCTGCTGGATTGTGACGGATTTGGTGGATTACCTGAGCGAGCTGATCTACACCTTGCCCCGTGTAGTCCGTGTCAGCGTCGATGTATTTGGCGCCAAAGTGACGCCACTGGAAGCCATAGATTGGACCTAGATCGCCCTCGCGGCGATGCGACAATCCGCGTCTCTGTAGGAATTCTAGAGAACCATTGCCATCCCATATGTGCACATCGCGCTCAGAAAGGCGTTTGGCATCAGTACAACCGGCGATAAACCACAGAAGCTCTTCGAGAACGCCGCGGAAAAACACACGTTTCGTCGTAAGTAGAGGAAGCTTCCCGCCGCTCAGATCGAATTTTAGGGTTCGAGTAGGCGCAAATTGAGCAATGGTGCCTGTTCCTGTGCGATCGGCGCGTATTTCTCCGTGACGGATGATGGATGACACGAGGTTAAGATACTGGTACTCTTCATGGACCTTTCCTCGCACAGCGACGCTGTTGGATTGCACATCAAAGTTGGGCGACAGGAGACCAGCAAGGACCGGTTCATTGAACGTATGGTGTGTGTAAGTCAAAATGGCTGTGCCGGTGGTGTCCATGGTGACAGCCTTCGACAGATGCATAGAGAGGCCCAAGAAGCGACCGATCAGAACGCTACTAAAATGGCCATGTGTGAAAAGAACGACATCCTTCCGTGTACTTTGGTGCATCGCACGAATACAACGTACGACGCGATCTGCACGTTCATTAATCTGCTGAGGAGATTCGCCTGGTAGGTTGGGGTCTGTTTCGTGGTCTGGTGCGCCATGTTCATAGATGTTCCATTCCGGCACACTTTGTCGAATGTGTACCGTAGTAATTCCTTCATACGCCCCATAATCCCACTCACGGCAGTCGTCCAACACCTCAACATCGGGAAGGCCTAAGAGCTGCCGCTGCTTGTCATTCCCCAGTACACATTCCAGTGTTTGTGCGCACCGTTGGCGCGGACTCCGAAGGATATGTCCGATGCGGGAGGGACAAAGAATGGCGTCATCAGAAAACCCAACGAGCTGGTCGCCAAATTGCGACGCTTCTTCCATGCCTTCTTCCAGCAATGGGAGATCGGTGCGTCCTGTGTGCTTACCATACTTGGACCACTCCGTAACGCCGTGGCGAATCAAAACCAAACGCGGCATGGGCTCCGACATGACTTGTGTTAAGCGCGTGTCGGAGAAAAGAGAGAAATATCAGCAAGGTTGGGGGTTTGGAGTCGTGGGGTGAAGGCGGGTGGTGTTGCCCGCGATACTTGTGGGTGAACGCGATCTAGCCAAGTCCACTTTTCTTAAGATGCACACACACACACACACACACACCAAGGATGAACCGAGCGCGTGCGCTCAAGCCGCGACGCACGGAGGGGGTGGGCCGAACAATCGCGCTAATCAACGTAGCAGCGAGTCACACACACTGCCTGCGAGGGAGTGTTGAAGAGCCGCAATCACTCGCCTACTAGGCAACATATTTGAGCACTACGCGACAACACGCCCACTCCCGTCCGCCAGTATGCAGTGTAGCCACAACGACAGCCACCTCTCCACCCCTGCTTATGTGCGCCAGAACCTCTCTCGCCTGCGACCAGAGGGGATAGATATTCGGCCGAGATATCCATTGCTTTGAATCGCAAAGAAAGACGTGGGACGTGTTGTCGGGCGCGAGAGACGAATATCGGACGTCCACGAGGAAGCTCATCACAAGCGAGATAGAGCGTCTTTGTTCTTGCATACTTGGAAGGCTGCATCATGGACCCACGCCCACAAATGATGCGCGGGCCTTCGCCGAGGCCACCTGCGTCTGCATCTGGTCCAACCATGCAGCAGGTAGGACGACCTCGGCCACCCCAGCCACAACGAAGTCCGGCTCCTGGCTCTGGCGCTCAGGTGCGTCCGTCTCATGTGCCTATGGCCGGTCGTCGTAGTCCAATGCCACCATCACGCTCCCCGGTACCGCTAGCGCGCTCGCCTGCGCCTGGCGCCCGTCCTTCCATGGCGCCACGATCACCAGCGCCTGGTCCGCGTCCGTCACCTGCTCGGTCACCCGCACCAGGCATGCGTCCCATGATGCCGCCACGCTCACCTGTGCCAAGCATGCGTCCATCTCCTGCTCGCTCGCCATTGCCCCGTCGCACTGGTGTGTCGCCTCGGCCTGGCATGCCAGTGTCGCCAGCACATGCTGCGCAAGCAGCCACAGCCGCAGCCACAGAAGCATCTCACGCAGCCATGACGGCAGCTCCTGGCGCTGGCGCAGGAGCCGGTGTCACGAGAACCACAGCTTCGACAGGAATCGAGGCGCCTATGAACCGCATGGGATTGCAAGGTGCGCCTGTCGGCTCGACCGTCCGTCCATCTGCAGCCCCAATGGCCCCTGCTGCTACACCTGCGGCTGTACCTGCAGCATCGGCATCAGTAGCGCCACCAGCGGGACCTGCTCGTTCCAAGCGCGCTGCGCGTGCCTATCACAAGGATGCATCTCCTGCGCTAGCTTCCAGTGGATGGAACGACGTGGTGGCTCGTCCCCCGCCCATACAGGCAGCGTGGCAGCAGCAGGCAGCTGCACGGGTCGACTACCGGCAGGCACAGTCGCCCCAGTCCGCACCCGAAGACAACTTTGATTCTGCGCTGGATCAGATGCCTGGCACGCGCAATGTGTTATCGACGGCGCAGCTAGCGGCGAATCGAGCTGCAATGAGAACCAATCCCGTGCACCCGGCGGTGCCAACGGCAGGCGCTATGCCCAGCGCAGGTCTGCCACCGACTATGGCACCAGGCATGGGCCAGCCAGGCGTTGCAGGCATGGAGCGGGCCACGAGTCGGCCCAAGATTGATCCTGATCACATCCCTAGCCCTGTCGATGCACAGTATGCGGACCAGCAGTTCTACTACCACGACATGTACGGCACATGTAGCCGCGAAGGCATGCCGCTCAGCACGACCAACTTTGCTGCGATGGACCAGGGCAACTGTTCGCCCAAGTTTATGCGTCTCACGACGTATTGCTTGCCGGCGACCGACGAAATCGCAAATACGTCCAAGCTGCCCATTGCGCTCAATGTACAGCCGTTTGCCCAGCTCCGTGCTGACGAAGAGCGTGTGCCGCTGGCCGACACGGGCGAATCGGGACCTCCGCGCTGCAACCGGTGTCGGGCTTACATCAACCCATGGTGCTTGTTTGTGGAAGGCGGCATGAAGTGGATCTGCTGCTTGTGTGGCTGTGCGACAGAAGTATCCCAGGACTACTTCTGCAACCTTGATATCAATGGGCGCCGAGCGGATCTAGAGTCACGGCCAGAACTCACTCATGGCTCGGTGGACTTCTGTGCCCCCAGAGAGTACTGGGCTGTCCAAGCGCCGGCAGACGTCTCGGCCATGCTACCTGTGCCATCCATCGTGCCCACATACACGACAGAGCTCACGACATCCACACGCTTGCAGGATAACATCGACCGTCTTGGCAACGCGCAAGGCGAGTCGGAGAGCACTAGTGCAGCAGCCAAGGCTGCGAAAGCGGCGGGTAATGCTGCGCTGGAGACACTGCATCTCGGCAAGGGGCAAACGACCGTGCGGGCGCCCCGACCGCTCACGCATCTCTTCTTGATCGATGTGAGCTTCAGTGCCGTACGCTGCGGTGCCTTGCAAACGTGTGTGCGAGCGATTAAGCAGGCTTTGTACGGTACAGAGGTCGCCGCACCCGCTGCCGAGCAGGGCGTGCCGGGCTTTGGCTTGCCGCCGGGCAGCCAAGTTTGCATCATGACGTTTGACCAGTCATTACACTTTTACAACCTCGATCCGCAGCTGGAGCAGGCACAACAGCTGGTCATGGCCGATCTCGAAGACCCATTCATCCCCATTAGCGAAGGACTTCTCGTCGATCCCTGGGCCTCTCGACATGTGATCGAGGGCCTGCTAAACGACCTGCCGGCGAACTTTGCGAACTCGACCGTCGCTGAGGCGACGCTAGGTGTTGCGACTCGAAGTGCACAAGCCGTGCTCAATGGGATCGGTGGTCAGCTGAATGTATTTTTGTCGACGATCCCGACGGTCGGGCCCGGTAAGCTAAAGCACCGTGAAGACACGAAATTGTATGGAACCGACCATGAAAAGAACCTGTTTGGTCCACAGGATGTTTTCTACCACAAACTGGGTGAGGAGTTTGCCCTGGCCGGTGTGGGTGTCAACATCTTCTTTTTCCCTAGTCAATACATCGACGTGGCTTCTATTGGGTTTATGGCATCAGAGTCGGGTGGTGAAGTATTTTTCCATCCACGATTCGACCCAGTTCGCGATGGCTCGCGTGTCATGGCCGAGGTGCAGCGCCTCGTGCTCCGCGAAACTGCTTACAATGTCACCATGCGTGTGCGGTGCTCGCCTGGTTTGCGCGTTGTCAAGCAGTTTGGCAACCTGCACATGCACGGCATCACCGATGTCGAGGTCGGCACGTGGGATGCCGACAAGGCCTTTTCCGTGCTCATGCGCCACGATGGCCGCTTGGAGGAATCGCGCGAGGCGTATTTCCAGTGCGCCACCCTGTACACGACAGCGACAGGGGAGCGGCGTGTACGCTGCCACACGCTTGCTGTGCCTGTGACATCGGCACTGGGCAATGTGTTCCGTTATGCTGATATGGACTCGGCTGTCGCCTATTATGCAAAAGAAGCCGCGACACTTGCCTACACCAAGACACTCAAGGACGTCCGCAGCTATTTGACGTCGAAATGTGTGTCCATTCTCCTAGCCTACCGCCGTAACTGCGCATCCTCTACAAGTCCAGGCCAGCTGATCTTGCCGGAAAGCTTCAAGCTTTTCCCATTGTATGTACTTGCTTTGATCAAAAACAAGGCGATCAAGGGTGGCAATGTCACGTCGGATGTGCGTGTATTTTTCTTCCGCCTCTTGTTGTCTCAGGGCGTCGGCGCCATTATGTCGCTCCTGTATCCCCGTATGATTGCATTACACATGCTTAGCCCCACGGATGGCGTCCCGATTCAGCCAGCCGAGGGCCTGACGCCCGAGAAGCAAGCCATTGACAATACTCTAATCCGTTTCCCACAAATGCCGCGGCCGATGCGCCCGTCCTTCATGCGTATGGAGCCCCATGGCGCTTACCTGCTCGATAATGGCGAATGGTGCTTGCTTTGGCTCGGCGCGCAAGTCAGTCCCAAGTTACTGGAGGACCTGTATGGTGTTACATCGCTGGATGAGCTGGACCCGCGTATGACCAGCCTCCCGGTCCTGCCAACACCACTCTCTCAACAGGTTCGCAACATTGTACAGGGCCTGGCGGAGCAGCACGGGAAGATTTCTCTTCAGGTTGTGATCGCGCGCCAAAATCGCGACGGCATGGAAGTCGAGTTTGCCAACAACCTCGTGGAAGACCAGAACAACGACGCTATGAGTTATGTGGACTATCTATGCCATGTCCATCGTGTCATTTCATCCGATATGAACTCGGGCCGAGACGAAAAGGATCCAAGTGCATCACTCTGGAAAGGTTTCATATAGAGGCAGCCAGCCAATCAGCTAGTCAACAAGCTCGTCTGTCAGCCGGACAGCATCGTCACTCACATACTTTCATACTATCCGCGCATTTCTGTGGTTGCTCGACAGACGTGCACGGCGTCTTGCGCCATCACCACGTGGCTACCACTCACGTGGTTATTCCCCAGACGCTCACTCACTTTCGATCAGCCTTTGAAACACTCTCACACACGTACAAGAGCACGTTCACTTGGTCCTGTAATACGCAGCACTGCGCTCTCTCTTTTTTTCTCTCTGCGAATCGGGCGCTTACAAATTGTTTTACAACCTAGGACCAGCAAGCCATGGGCCAGGCAGTTCAGCAGGGCGTGCCCACGCAGGCAGCGGAATCTACGCCCGTGCCACAGCAGCCCGGTCTATGGACGAGTCTTATAGCTGGTGGATGCGCTGGTGCAACGAGTCGCACCCTTGTAAGTCCGTTAGAGAGATTAAAAAGTATGTAAGATTCGCGTTCGAACAAATGCCTTGCTCACATCTATCTCAGTCATCATGTATGTATGCAGACACACACTGTCTCTCGGCTGACCGTGTAGGCAAGTCCAGCCGGCTTCTGCTGATGGCAAAAAGACGTATCCGGGCGTGTGGAAAGGTTTGTCTCGCATATGGCAGGAAGAAGGATTCTATGGTTTCATGCGTGGCAATGGATTGAATTGTCTGCGCATTGCTCCATACAGTGCGGTTCAGTTTGCAACGTACGAGTCGATGAAGCGCGCCCTTCTTCGATTCTCCAGCTTCCGACAACAGCACTTGGGTTTTTCCGATAAGGCCTCTTCATCTCATTCTACAGAATTACATACCTTCGAACGCCTTGTCGCTGGTGCTGTTGCTGGCTTTACGAGTGTCGTATCAACGTACCCACTGGATCTTGTGCGTGCGCGCGTTTCCATCGCCTCAGCGTCCATGTATACAACAGCTGGGACTAGTGCTACTGTGCTTCCGTGTGTTCCTGGCGTTTGGGAGACCACAATGAAAGTATATCGTGACGAAGGTGGATTTCGTGGTTTGTACCGAGGGTGTATCGCCACGAGTCTTGGCGTGGCGCCCTATGTCGCATTCAACTTTGTATTTTATGAAAGCGCGCGCTCATTCTTGACAAAGTCGGATGGCACACCACCTGGTCCTTTCACAAAACTGTGTATCGGTGCATTTGCTGGCGCCGTGAGCCAGACACTGACATACCCCGTCGATGTAGTTCGTCGTCGCATGCAAGTATCTGGCATGAAAAACTCTAGCTTGGGTGTGCAAGACAAAGGTGTGTTTTGTTGGGAATCTAACTCGCAGGTGGTCTCGACTCTCTTCGAAACATGATCGCTGCTAATGGCATTCGCGGACTATATCACGGTCTTTTTCCCAACCTCCTCAAGGTGGCGCCATCGACCGGCGCCTACTTCCTCACATACGAGCTTGTTGTTAGTCTTTTCTCCAATATGTGGTCTTGACGAATTTGCATTTTCTACACACGATTAGTCTATCTTCTGTGGTCACCTCTGCACATTCGTGAAAATTACAAAAGTTAAATTGTCTAGTGAAGCGTAACGCCAGTGATATATGTCCGTCATAGATTGTCTTTTACATCAGAATTGAGCATTACACAAGGTAGTAGGTAACGAAGTGGTGATGTGTATGGATACGCAAGTGGGGAAGAAAGCACCAGCTCCCTTTTCTCACAGTAGAACAACGAAGCACATTTCATGCTCATGGGTATATCATTTACTCGTCAGGCGTCGGGTAGCGGTTGCTAGATGCAATCAAGTGATGCGGCAGGTTCGATCCTGGCATGTCACGCGGTCCAGTCATTCTTGCCGGGATGTCGTTCCAGTGCGTCGTCGATTCAGGCATCAAGACAGGTCCCTGGCTTGTACTCGGGGGCACATAATACGTCTGCACCTCGTTCGTTGATTCCGACGTCATTAGAGGTCGTGGCCCAAACATCGGAGGGGCCAGTGCCTGCGACGTAGACTGTGGTGTACTCGCACTCAATTCAGATGCAGGTTGCGACTTGGTCATCCCGGTGATAGGGATGACCGTGGACGGAGGTGCTTCTGCTGCATCGTGGGGCAGCATTGATACATTCGTCGTAGAACCAAGCAGACTAGCCTGTGACTCATTCGTTTGCATCGTGGGTGCCGCAAGCGGCGCGCTGTATGGCGTACCAACGCGTGTCCACGCATTAGGAGTCGTTCCCATCGTCTGGGTAGATGCAGGTCGACCGATAGAAGCGTAATTTGCCGCATTCTGTTGATTCCGCTTCATGCGCCATAGTAGGAAAGCTAACGCGGCCAACAATACCGAACCAACCACTACACCGACCACAATGCCCGCAATTGCACCGCCCGACAGACCATCATCGTCGTCAGTCCTAGAGCCAGGGGATGGTGCATTTTTCTGGAAGTTGTTATTGTTCACCGGTGCTGGAAGACGAGGCGGTTCGTCTCCGGGCTTCAAGTTTAGCGGGACATCTCCTAGGCCCTTTCCACCCAAAAAGACATACTTGCCGTGACTTGGAATTCCATTGACCGTGGCAAAAAGCAATGCTGGACCTGGCACAAAAATATTCATGTTTGTTGGCATAGGGTTGACAATAAAGGTCACAGAACCATCATGATGTACTTCATACGAGTTCTCTAGTTGTAAGGATCGCTGGCCAAAGTTAACAGCGTGTGTTGAAAAACCTGGTCGAATCACCATGAACTTGGTCTTATTGGCCATGTCGTTCGCGTTGTTGTCTGGATTCATGTAATTCGCATCGATGGTTACATTGAACGACTTGCCCCCATATTTGATAACATCAGGCATGCCCTGTGGTTTTGGCCTTGGCTCAAAGTAATACTCTGGGTACCACTGCTCCAGGACGTATGTGGTGTTAAATGCTTCATACTGACTGTCAATCTGATCATTTGGCGGAAGCCGAGCCACATCCATGTGAGGATTTGATCCAGCGACGAGAACGGAGCCATCGGGAACGAGGATGGCCGACGAATGATACAGACGAGCAATCTTGGACGATCCGAAGCCTTCATACTTCAATCGCTTGCCTTTGGGCTGTTCTGGATCGAAAAGGACAGGTCGGTACGTTGGCTTCTGGCTCATGCCCTCCATGTGCACAGTATTTCCCTGCTTGTCCTTAACCGTGTTCCACGTAGTGTTTCCATATCCCGCCACACCACGAGAAGCACCGTTCACAATCACCATTTGACCCGTTGGCAGATGAATAAACTGCCCCATACTGCGGGGTTCAGGCAAAGTCTCCTCGCGAACATACTGAACATTTTCGACATTGGATCCATCCGCGTTTTCAGGCGTGATTGACGAACAATCAGTGCTCCCTGGCTGTTCAAACATATTGACTCTCGGGGCTTTATAATCACCCCATTGTTCATCAGTAATATTATTAAATCCACCGCAAAACAAAATGGTGGGAGTGTATTTGTTGGCGGGAGTGAGAGGCATCATGGCGGTAGCACCAGATGCTGGATACACCCGAATGATCTGATCAGGCATATCAGGCAAGTCATGATATGAGTCTTTCTGCCAATCCCACAAAGTGGTACTGTAGTTTGCTTGCATGAAAATACGGCCTGACGGCATCAAATAAGTGTGAGCGTACATATTCAGACCACTCGTTTTCACCATAAAGTCATGAACCGCAGGTTTGGGTTTGTTGGTAGGGGGCCAAAACTCATAAGAAGGGTTCGCACCGCCCTGGTCCCATTTGCCTGGCGTCGGATTAGGATTATCAGTCGCGTACGCGGGATCGACGTTTGGATAGTTGCGATTAATGAATCCGCCATTCGTCGCGCCTCCAATAAGAACAACAGATCCATCTGCCAGGCCTTCAACACCAGGGTACCAACGCGGAGAGTCCATCTGGTTGGGGCTATTGTATTCATCGATCCATTCCAGCTGGGAGCTGTCTTCGTTTGGCTGCATGAGCCGAACAACACGTCGTCCATCATAATCTTGATACGGCGCCGCTGGTCCAGAGCTGATGGAGCCATCCTGGTTCTTCACATTGATACCACCATAGCTAATAGCGCTGTTACCACCCACCACAATATAGGACCCATTCCCCAGCGTGGAGCCAGCCGCGCAAAAGGGGTTTGTAGTCGCATCGATTCCACGAACCGAGTAATCAGTCAAATTTACAAGTGAAGCCCATGTTGGTTTCCCAGATGCCGTCTTTGCACGGTTATTCTCGACCTTGTCAAATATAAACGCTGTATCTTGGTTGGCCAAGCCCAACATCATAGCAGATGCAAGTGAATCTTGAGTCACGATTTTATATTGGAGCTTTAGGTCCTCATTATCGTTTTTTGCGAGGACAGCATTTCCTCCAAAAAGACTCAGAAAGGCCAACAAGATAGGCAATGTAGCCTTCATGCTGTGCAACGTCAAGAGGAGCAAGGGTAAAGCTGGGTTGCAACCGGGGAGGGGGCGTGTCAAAGAGCCAGATGCGCTGTGGATAGTGCGCGAATATATCAACTAACACTCTAGCCTTGAAGCGCAAAGTCGATTACTATGGGACATACGCCCTGTCAGGAACGGCACATACTTGGCTGTGTGTCAAGCGAAAGCTGCAAAAATCGGTACAATGTCGTCATCATGCAGCGTCTGGTATGCACTCCACATGTGCAAAATGTGCAGAAACAATTTTGAACCAATTCCTGAGGGCCTGTATTAGAAAGGGACGAGCGTTGCAGATTCACTAATGCACTCTGATGCATAGAGCAGCTCAAATGTAGAGCAATGTGTGCGTCAAGCATGGGGTCGGCAGGGCGCGCGCCGTGTCATGTGATGCCGCAGCTCCTTGTCGTGGTCAGATCGTTCGCTGACACAGCTCTGATTTATCGGCCTGGAACTCCCTCATCCCGGCCGAGCACCTGCGAAAGTTGGCTTGCTGAGCTTAACGAGATTCCTGCCCAACACGGACCTGCATTGTCGGCCAGTGTTGCTCACTACCGAAGTCGGGGATCAGATTGGGTTGCTTCGTTAATAGTTTTTTTCTGAACTATCTTCCGCGTGTTGGTTTCTATTACCCCTCCCTACTCTCTTTCTATTTGTGGTGTGTCTTATTGACCCTCCAAGCACCTTCTGATTTTTTGTGGTACTTGATTGACACTTTTCTCCCCGTTTCATCGTACTCCTGTTATTAAATCGCGGTATGGCCAAAGTTTATGTCGGCAATCTGAGCTGGAGTACGACTGACGATGGACTCGCGCAGGCGTTTAGTCCGTATGGTCAGCTTACTGACTATATTGTCATGAAAGATCGAGACTCTGGTCGCTCCCGCGGTTTTGGTTTCGTTACTTTTATGACTCAGCAGGAGGCCGATGCTGCTATCATGGCCCTCAACGAACAGGAGCTAGATGGTCGTCGCATTCGAGTCAACATGGCAAACTCGCGCCCCCCTATGGTGCATGGAGGCATGACGGGGGCAAGCCTCGGATACAGCGGCTTGACCGGTGGCTATGGTGCTGGTGCTTACGGCGCCGCACAACCTGCCTACACTGCGTATGCGCAGCCTGCCGGATTCGGTTATGGTCATCAAGCAGCATATCCCGCTTATCAGCAACAACCTTATGGTGCACAGCCAGCTGCATTCCCCCCAACCCCTGGATTCGCACCTCAGCAGACTGTTTACCCGTACGGTGCGCAACAATTTCCTCCCCCCGCCCAAGGCTACCAAGGGCAACCTCCGCCTAGTGTGCCAGGGTATGGAAGCCAAGGATATTAATCGATGTAATGCGATCCTGTGATGTTGAGTACGCTTTCTCCTCAACTGGTTGGATTTCCCTCACTTGCATCATAGACGTCACCCCTTCCACTTTCATTGGTTTGCCTTTCCTCATCGACTTGGGCAGCTTTCACAGTTCATGCGCATATTCTCAGTGCGCTTCTAGACGGCGTTAACCACTACCTACTTGTATGTATGTTTGTATTTATACATACGCACACCGACTAGTGGCATTCGTCTGCACGGTGTTTTACTGTTATAACGCAAATTTACTCAGTCATTTCTCATCGACCACTGGCCGCATTGGCTACTTCTGCACATAAACTACGACCCAAAGCGTTACTGACTCTGAAGGTCGATTTCGTTTTCCTACGTACAAAACATCCGTCCATCAGGCCATTCGGTTCGTCCGTTCACCAGTGAATTCTGCACCTACTGTATACAAATGCACAGGCACGAAAACATCCTAGGGCAGCTACATTTTTGAGAGTGACTTCAGCGAGATTAGATCACTGAGTACACACGAACAATATCGTCGCTGTAGCCAGCGAACAGAGTCTGACCATCAGCAGACCAAGCAAGCGAGAGACACTCAGGCTCCTGGGCGTTCTTGCCGAGGCCTGGGAACTCAGGTTTGAGCTCATCAACAATCGACTTGCTCTCCAGGTCGAAGATCTTGATGCACGACGAAGTCGCAGCACAGAGCCAGTAGCGGTTCGGCGAGAATACAAGCGCATTCACAACATCGCCAGCCTCCAAAGAGTAGAGGTGCTTGCCATCCGACAGCTCCCAAAGCATCGTAACGCCGTCCTTACCGCCCGAGGCGCACAGTGAGCCATCAGGCGAGATAGTGACGGTGTTAATGTAGCCTTGGTGGCCGTAGTGGTTGGTGAGCAGCTTGCAGCGGTTCAGCTCCCAAACCTAATTGGTCGTTAGTTTTACCACATCTTATTGTAGTGTACCCCCTGTGCAGACACTGTGTGCGTTTGTGAAGAGTAAATAACGAAGTCGACAGAACCGACAGTCTCGCAGAACATCATACATTGAGTGAGGCGGTAAATGAGAAATATAAAAAGGCGCTCAGTGATCTTGGTGGTTTGGGTTATTCTCACCGGTCTGCTTACAAGCAGATCTCCATAGTAGCAAATATATCACACCTCTTCATTGCACCATGAAAACCGACGGATACAGCGTCTATATCCACAGGACGCAATCCGCAACACAGACACAAACGCACACATATGCCATCCCAGGGAATTAAACAACGTACCTTCACAACCTTGTCCCAGCCAGCAGACACGATGACCGGGTTCTGAGGGCTTGGGCTGAAGCGAACGCAGCTCACCCACTCCGTGTGGCCGTCCTCGGTAATGTTGAACTTGCAGTCGCCAAGCGTGTTCCACAACTTGATGGTACGGTCACGACTTCCGGACACAATCTGGCGGTTGTCGGGGCTAAAGCTCACACTGAGAACGTCGCCAGTGTGACCAACAAAGCGACGCGTTGTCTGACCCGTGTTCAGGTCCCAGAGACGGAGGGACTTGTCCCACGAGGCCGACAAAGCAAACTGGCCGTCAGAAGAGATCACCACATCCGACACAAAGTGATTGTGACCGTGCAGAATCTTCTTAGGGTAGCCGTAGTTGGTGTCATCGCGCGAGAGCTGCCAGACGATAATCGTCTTGTCACGCGAAGCTGTCAGCAGGAGGTCTGGGTTCTCCTGCGACGTAGCAATGGCCGTCACCCAACCCTTGTGGCCAGACAGGCTACCCTTGTAAGTGAGAGACTCAGACCTGTGCAATGGTTAGTCATACCCGGCCAATGGATGAACATGCTTTCATCTGAGATACACACATGTCGATCGATGCCAGAGGTTCTAGGCGTTGCTAGTGGTGGTACAAACAATCTTATTAGGCCGCCCAAGTCCAGGACACTCTCGACGGACTTCGCGAAATAGAAACTGCGCTGCGTAGCGATAGGGTCGCGTGCGAGAAACTATATTCTTTGACACTCCACACATCACGTGCTGTTTGCAGTTCTGATCGGCCGACACATTTGCCGCTGTGTAAGCCCACCTTCGAAAGGGTTTGGGCCGGCAGGCAGAATTGTAGCGTCACACACGTAGCATACCATGGCGCCTAAGATCGACCCGAACGAAGTTAGGGTATGTACAAGCATGCATGATTGTATCTTGTCGACGACGTGGATTGCTCACGCTTCATGACAGATCATTTACCTGCGTACGACCGGTGGTGAGGTCGGCAACCCCGCGGCGCTCGCCCCAAAGCTGGGTCCGCTCGGTTTGGTACGTTTCCCTGGCATGCATGGTACAAGAGTTTCGACGAAGAAACTTTGCACCGCCTCGGCCTTATGGGCCTGTATGCTCTCACTTGGTTAGGACGGTCCGCTAACGTGCGACAGGCGCCTAAGAAGATCGGTGAAGACATTGCTAAGGCCTCGGGCGAATGGAAGGGTCTACGTGTGACAGTTCAGTTGACGGTCCAGAACCGCCAGGCTGCCATTGCGATTGTTCCATCTGCTTCATCGCTGGTCATCAAGGCTCTCAAGGAGCCCCTGCGTGACCGCAAAAAGACGAAGAATATCACGCACAGCGGCAACATTCCTATTGACGAGATTATCGAGATCGCGCGGACGATGCGCTACAAGTCGTTCGGTCGCACTCTCGCCAGCACGGTGAAGGAGATTCTCGGTACTTGCCAGAGTGTTGGTTGCAAGGTGGACAAGAAACACCCACACGATATCATTGAGGCCATTGACGAGGGTTCGATCGAGATCCCTGAAGAGTAAGCAGTCCTAGGGGAGTTGTGTACGATGGTTTGTCAATTAGATGACAGTGCTTGATGGCACACCGGGAGCCAAGTGATTTTTGTGCTCATGGGGTGTCGTTTTCACATTTTGCTTAGTATTACAGCGCACCTGTAGGGATGTCATCACGACATGGGTTTTATTTGTATGCCTTGTCGCCAAAAGCAATGTAATACTGATAGTAACTAGTTCGTTCATGGTTGTATCCTTGAGGATGTCGATGACGTGGGGCACTATGAGATGTTACAGCACGGCTGTGTATGACATGTCGTACGGGTGGATAGTGCACCTACACGATAAGTGTGATCGGATTACTCTCGATATGAGAATTTGGAAGAATACAGAAAAATGCATAGGAATTTAGTTGTCTGGCACTTTAGCAAATGCGTGACAATCGGGACAGTAAGCCCATAATTGCGAAGTAGGGCCAAAAGACCGGACTGACAGTTGCGGAATACTTTGGCAATGGGGGCCATGGCGCGGAGAAATACTAGTCATATCTTCGTCCATACTGTACGAGTCAACGGCTGATGATGAGGTCGGGGGCTGAAGAAGACCAGGGGTTGTGCGATACGACCACATCCCCCAAGCGCGCATGGGCAAATCACGCTGCTTGGAGCCACCCACGCCCACAGATGCTAGCACGGCTTGGTTTAAATTCGGGGGCAACGGGTAAAACTCGGCAAGTTCATCTGAGCCGGGTAAATGTGACTGCGTACGCTGGACAGCCGTCTGAGGACATAGGCCATCTGTGCTGGGGTTCGGCGCGTCTGTAACGGTATCATCATCATAATGACATTTTCGTTTGATACTTCGCGAGGGACTGGGCTGATGTACAGAGATCATGGACTGTGTGTATTCATACACCGATGAGTCGCACATGACTTTCGCCACGCTGCGTTGTCGCCTTCAGCACATGCAACGTGCACAAATGATGGTACAATCAAATCAGAGGGACGCGTTGCCTTGAGCTGTGGAGATGGCGGACTAGAGTCAAAGAGTCAAATCTTTTTATGTAGGCAAAATGTGTTGAGCGAGAGTAGACGAATCTACAAATAATATCGAGAGCTCGCACTGGTCGCTGAGCGCCCAAAACTAGGCGCATGTGTGGTAAACCATTTTGCATGCAGGGTATTCACGCACGCATAGATGTTTTTTTTTTAATCCGGCATGATTGTGGAGGGCCAATTCACCCCGATACACACCGCCGGGCGGACGGAGAGAGAGCACCGGCCTGGAGTGGAGCAAGACTATGAGCAGGGCCAATCATTGTGTGTGACCTAACAAGAAGTGTTGCACAGGCCAAGTAATCCAATTTTATCGCGTACAAAGCGGTTTAAAAAACTCAGAATGTCTTGAGCGCATCATGACACACGCGACGCGTATTGCGTCAACTACGACTATGCCAATCGATTCGACTATTGTACAATATTCAACTTTCCCAGTCCAAAAGTACTCGCGCGAGCGAGCGCAAGGCATGACGAACGAATCAGAGCAATATGGGCGTGCACGTTGGGAGCACATGTCCCTACAACCGCTGTCATGTCGATTCGCTTTGCATGTCGCACAAGGACTACAAATGCCTCGAGCTGTACTCACCATTGAATGGAAACCAGATTCGCCCGCATGTACCCCAGTGATTTTGGTACGTCGCCGTCGAACTTTGTTGTTCGCAGACCAACCATCATACTGACCATTGCAATCTAGGAATCTATCGACCTGCACGCCGCACATGAAACAGCCGATGTCGATGCGCCACTGGTTCAGGTAACATATCATGATACACGCATGGGGGTGCGGTACACGAACGATGCTAGACAAACCAACGAGCCGCTGCGTCGATTTCAGCTGCAGCTTCACAGAGCAGACGATGTGAACGCGCTCGTCGAGCTTCTTGTGCACAGATGCACATGTGTGCCGGCAAAGATTTCTGGGAGTAAGACAACTTTATCGCCGCGCAGTGCGACCGGCGATTCAACGCCTCCAGAGAAAGCACGGCAGGGAACGTCGTCACTGTCGTCGTCGTCTACTATATGGACGCCGACACCACGCCAATCAGCGCGCTGTGCGTCTCGTTCGCCAAACAAATACTGACTAATGCCTCCACTTCGTGCCGGACGGGGTGAGTGGCTTACACACATACAAACCTAAGGTGGGATTGATCCATAACGTACACGGGGCGCCTCGATTGTGCCAGTAAGCAAGCTAGCGCCACTGACGTTCGACTTGTCTAGTTGTGTGACACGTTGCGGATTTCTTTTTTTTTGTGCGGACATCGCGAAAATACGTGGATGATATGCCGCACCGAGCAAAGCCAACAGCCAATAAAGCGAGCATAGGTCGCGTGCGCTCGTCCCTCATGATGTCGACGCCATCGGATGGCGATGCACGCGCGACTCACCCACGCCGACGCAGCAGAGACGGCCCTAGGCGATCCAAGTCTGGCACAAGTATGGAGACACTCGCGCGGCGCACGCGCAAACGCACGAATTCCAAAGCGAACATAGCTGACGAACGTGTGCCCGAGTCCACTGACCCACAATGGCAGAGCTCGAGTGCGTCGTCGGATGAGAGTGATGTGCCCATGCTCGAGCTTCGAGCTAGTACGAAACCCAAGCACACAAATGCCGCCGAAGTCAATACTACGAAGCCTCAGCCACATCCCTCGCTCCTGTCCGCAGATGCGCCGCGCCCACAACAGCCACAGCCTACTCCAGCGTCGAACGTGTCGCAGCCAACACCTCACATGGTGCCTACAAAGCATGGGCAGCAAGGACCAGCGGAGCGACAGGAAGAGCAAGTGCCGGTTCCAGCTCCCTCACAACCACATGCTAACGATCCATGGACGCAACGAAGGCCATCATCGCCCATATCCCCCACCACGCCCACTCCTCACTCAGGTGGTAACTCCAAAGCAAGCTCACCGCCCCACATGCGCACGTCATCGTCGATGGCATCTATCAACGTGATTCTTCAGCACCAAATGAAGCAGCCGGTCGCCCCTGTTGTTGATACCCAGACCGTGGCAGGGAGCCATCAAAGCCTTGAAGAACTCTCGATAGACCCAGATGCATCTGTGCAATCATCACATACGGGTGCACAAGATGCGTTGTACATGCATACTCGCGGAAGTACATCTAATGTGACACTCGATGCCATGGAGCGACCAGTACTGACGCGGGTGAATTCGATGAGGGACCAAGTGAAGGGGCCCTCGGCGCCGCTCATGCGTAGATCTATGAGTATCCACTCGTTTGGCGATGCAACGTCAGGACTTCGTGCCAGTCCCTCACAAATGCAGCTGAACCAATTGCTTTCAGGACAAACGGGACGTCATGACCCACCACGCAAGGCTTCCTTCGACATGCTCGGGATAGGCCGCATGACCGCATCAAAGCCACTAGGCCGGCAAGCTGCATCGTCTATTGCACATTTGCTGGCAGGTGCAAGGCTCAGCGATGCACGAGCCAAGCCGGTGGTGTCGAAATTTTCGCAGCCTTACTCGACCACAGGCGTACACGGCATCCAGACACCAATGGTGCTGGGTGCTGAGCCCGTGTCGGAGCATGTGGTAAGCGTAGATGTGCCTCCGAATTCTGTGTACAGTGCGACATCCATTGACCGCGTGATGCATCGCATCGATAAGGATGCGCCGCCAGCGGCGCATGACCGTGTGCAGCATCGATACCTATTGGAATATGGCCTGAGTGGACCGCCCATCGATAGTGCGACACTGAGTCGCGCAGAACTTACGCCGCGACTTGAGTCGGGTGTCCTGCTACAGGACCGCGACGAGGCACGTGCACAGACGCACGGCTTACGCGGCACGCCGCGTCACAAGTTGCTTGTGCCAGACTCGACAACAACGCTGGGACCCAACATGATTCCCTTCCACTTTATTCATGCGCTGACATCGACGCTGGACCATGCGCTGGCGCTGGATCAAGCCGAGGTGCCAGCCGTAGCATCTCTACTGCCTGGCGTGTCGGACCATGCGGAGGATGAGCTCGATGCGCTCTCGCCGCTGACGTCAACACCGAGCGAGGGCCATGCGCACTTTATCGACAACTACTCGATGCGTGCCATCGCATACACGGCGCAGGCCGTGTCCGTGCAGCGATCGCATGCAGCGACGCGACGGTTTGCAGATCCATTCCGCCTGGCGCTAGGCCGGGTCGTTCGCATGTCCGGCTATGCATCGCAGCTGCCAATGGCGCCAGACTTGGACGCACAGCCGCCGCCGCCGCCAACGGTATCGGTCGAGGCGAAACGAGGGGGACCATTGCCGCCTACGTCACTATGGCGTGAAAGTGACCAGCATGACCACCAGAACAAATGGATGTAGTATCAACAAGAGTCGTATTGGAAGTCGTAGTAGGAGAAGTAGTTGTCACCCCCCCCTCCCAAAAAAAAATAATAAAGCAACCTAATGTCCTGGCAACAACCAGGACGCTGAACATACGATCCTGCGCTACCGCTACACAAAAGCTCAATCGTACCCATTCGGGTTAAGCTTTTGCCAGTTCCATAGGTCCGAGCACATGTCATCGAGAGAACGCGTTGCCTTGAACCCAAGCTCGCGTTCAGCGAGAGCCGGGTTGGCCGTCAGGTCTGGCACATCGCCGGGACGCCGCGCCACGATTTCATACGGGAACTCGTAGCCAGTGACCTTACGCATAGCCTCAATCATACTCAGCACACTCATACCAACACCTTTGCCCAAGTTGAACGCGCGGCATTTGCCATACTTCGCGTCAGCGAATTTGGCATCGTCATCCAAGGCGACCATGGCATTCAAGTGGCCCTCGGCAAGATCAAGGATGTGAATGTAGTCACGGACACACGTGCCGTCAGGTGTCGGATAATCGTTGCCAAACACCTTGAGGCCAGGCTCACGGTACTTGCCGACGGCCATCTGTGCCAGCAGAGGCAAGAGATTGCCTGGCTTGCCCCGTGGGTCCTCGCCCATGCGGCCAGACGGATGCGCACCAGCGGGGTTGAAGTAGCGCAGCGTGATAGCACGCCATGCAGGGTTGGACGCACATACATCGCAAATGATCATCTCGCAGATCTGCTTCGAGCGGCCGTATGGGCTGTGCGGGTCCATAGGCGTTGTCTCTGGAATGGGAATCGTCTCGGGCGCACCGTACACGGTGGCAGATGAGCTGTACACGAGCCTCCTTGCATCGTACTTGTCCATTGCACTCAATAGATTGAGCAGACCGCCCACATTCACATTGTAGTAGTCAATCGGGATCTCGGCACTCTCGCCGACAGCCTTGAGGGCACCGATAAGAATGACAGAGTAAATGCGATCATGCTCAGGTCGGTCCTTGAACACATTCTCTATGGCCCGCGGATCACGCAGATCCGCCTTGACCAGCTCGATTCGGCAGTCTGCCTTGTCCTGCTCACTTGCGTCAGACGGCAGCTCGCGGAGCGCAAGCTCCTCAATGCGATGCACAGCCTCTGGTTTCGAGTTGTGGAAATTGTCGATGACTGGGATGGGGAGCAACGCGGCGCCACGCGTGGCAATGCGTAGCAATGCGTGATGTTGTGTTAGTACCGGGCGGAGTTTGACACATGTTGACACCACACTCTACATACTTGTCACACGAAACTTGCGTGTATTCAACACAGTTAGGGCGACATGACTTCCGATGTAGCCAGCGCCACCGGGAATCAAAACACGCTTTTTTTCCGTCATGATGATCGTCGATCGAGCAACTACGTGGAAGCTCCTGGGCGGGGTGTGTGAGGTCTTCTTGCCCACAATCCCTCGGTATGTACCAGACCTACCCCCCTCCTCCCACCCCTCTCACTTTCCCCATTCCTTCGTCCCCCACCTTGCCTGACGAATCCGGTGGTTCGTCCGTGTGTAGGTCACGTGGTATCCTCTGGGCAATAGGTAAGCAGATGGCCCCTCGTGTCCACGCATGCGCGCCGGTTCGTCCCTTCGCGTTGAACGCGCGCACAGTCTGCCCCGCCTCCACCTACACGCGCGCGTCCGGGGCAGTGGCATGACCAGGCTACACAGCTTGGAAGAAGCAAATTCAACGCACGCACCCTCTCACCCACGTCGGTGAGACCCAGCAAAGAGGTTTTTGCCCCTCCACCAACACGGATCGGTTGGCGGCTCGACGTCCCCTCCCCACCCCCCTCCGACCAACGCGCACCAACCCTCCCTGCCCTGTCGTGACATGCGGCTGCTAACGAATCTGTACCGAGGCGGCACAAGCCGCGGACTTGTGTTTTCTGCCTCGATGCTGGCTCCTTACACACAGAACGTGCGCAATCAAATCATATGCTCAGCTATGGGCTCGCCTGATCCTGACTTGCGACAAATCGACGGCGTAGGTGGCGGCGTGTCGTCGCTGTCGAAAGTGGCGCTGATCTCCGTCCCTGCCGTAGACAGTTATTTTCGGAGAATTCGTGCGCTAGGTCCCGCTTGGGCCTTCCCGGGCGTCTCTTGGGCAGACGATGCACGACTCGCAAGTGACCCAAAGTCGGGCTACCACGCCGTCTACCGCTTTGGTCAGGTACCTGTGAATGATGGAACCAACATAGACTGGAGCACAACATGTGGCAACTTTCTGTCCGCAGCTGCGATGCAATCATTCATCCTCCATGCAGCCTACTTCCAACGGTTGCTCCCAGCTTCCGAGTCAGACGTAACGTTCGTCCAGTTCCCGATGCGAATCTTGCTTGCGCACAATGGCCAGCGGGCAACTGTACATCTTCCTTTAACACGCTCACGAAAGGGCCATTGGCATTTGTCCCGCAAGCCTGACACGCACATTGCCGGCGTGCCTGGCATGGCGCCTGGTATCCGGATCGACATGCCGCTCACGCCACAGGTGTGGCCCACAGGCCAACCACGCAATACGATCCAGCTCGATGGCCATGAGATCCCTGTATCAATGGTTGATGTTGGCCTACCTACGATCTTTGTGCATGCCAAGGATCTGGGCGTCCCAACCGAACAAATCATTCAGCCAGCGCATGTCCTCGATAGTGACAAGAAGCTGCTTGCCCGCATCGAGGCTGTTCGGTATCAAGCAGCTCAGTGCGCACCGCAGTTCTCGAATTTGTGGAGTCCGTCTGCACCGAAAGTATGCCTTGTGCATCCACGCACAGCGTATACGACGTCTGGTGGTACACAAGTGCGTGCGGACGATATGGACATTCTCGTACGTGCTGTGTCCGTGGGCAACTTTCATCGCTCCATCATGGCGACGGCTCTCTCTGCCCTGGCCGTTGGCTCAACACATCCTGACTCGGTAGTATCGGAGGCATATGCGGCAGGCGCTCAGGTCCCGTGTGCCATGTCACAGACTCATGCGAATCCGCCAGCCTTACACGCTTTTACCGTGGGTCAGCCAGCTGGTACGTCCATGGCCATGGTTCGTCGCAGCGAACAGGACAACACACCAGAGGCCGTGGTGTTGGATCGGACGGCGCGCCGCATTATGCACGGCAACATTGATGTTGATGTGTCTGACGAGCTCTGGCTGAGTCGACAAACCTACTTTGGGCGTACCAAACCCGATCCATGAGTGACTATGCCTCTCGCGTACCCGCAGCATCTCGTGTTTCTCTTTCTCTCTCTCTCTCTTTGGCTTTTATTTCGTTTCACCCAGATTGTACGATTTATTCCATCTCGCTCGACACACTCATTTGCTCTACTACTGGCATATGCCCGCATGAAGCGTGAACAATATCACACAACGATAAGCATGTGGCCATACAGGCAGCCATGGCCTCAGTATGCGTTGGTTCACTAGCTCTTGTGCGGCAAACGACACGCACAGTCGTGCTTGCGTCCACCCATGCCGAACCTAGCTGCATGCGAGCTCCCATCTCTGTACTGGATGGCACGTGTGTGTCTGTGACAGCACTGGGAGCAGATGCCGATGCAGCTGGCTCCGGCGCTTGTGCCATCCATGTATCTGGATCCAATAGACCCTCGGCAGAGAATCCACCATCTCCCTTTGGAGACATTGATGATGACATGTTGGATGCGGGAGTATGCTCCTCTGTCATGAGCGACGGTGATGACTTGTCCCTATCCGTAGCCTCATGATCAGTCGGCTGCTCAGCATGTATCCACACTTGCACGTCTCTCAACGTCCTCGACATACGCGTCGGCACCACATCCGACGCACGCTTCGCTGCGAGCATGCCAGCCGCCTGTGCTAAGCTGAGCATGTGAGAGCTGTCCGCGCCCTGACAGACCGACAAGCCACCGTGTCCCAAGCGCAAGAGTCCTGACGCCGTACATGTCACACTGCGCGCCGACAGAATCCGTGTCTCATCATCCCACGAAAAAAGTTCGTCATAGTGAAAGCGCTTGCACGATGTATGCAAGCTTTGCTGCGCATGCTGATGCCGCGCGATGAGGCACGCCATGTTTCGCAGGTAGCAGCCCACCGGCCCAAGAGAAGACAAGCTCCTCATGTGGAGAAGACAGGATGAGAAGCAGCCGAAACGATTCAAGATCCCAAATGACCAAACAACTCGGCTCAAAATAAAACGCACATCTGCATGCACTCTCGTGCGCCATTGTCTTCGATGTCGTCCTTCCACGGAACATGCGTGATTCGGCGCTATAGCGTACATCGCTGCTGGATCCGATGTTTTTGTACAGCATCCGCTGCGCTCGAACAAGCCACGACGTACATGGCATCACGCGCAGATTCTCTTGTGCCAGCAATCAAGAAGAGCCTCCGTGCTTGGTCGCGCACACCTGAGCATCTTTGTTTGTTTTCCATTAGCAAAAACATGCCACAAAGTGTCATGACTGAGCTGGTATCGAGCATCACACACACGCAGCAAACACACGTAGGCACGCTGAGTGAGCCTTTGCATCCTGGGACCTTGTCGCAACACGCATCGTCCATGCAAGGGCCCTTGTATAGCGTTGCTTTGGCACGGATGCCAGCTTCGCAGGCCATAGCCTTTCGATCAGTCATTCCTGGCGCACCGCGTATTGCTGTTGGCCGCTGGCCCGAGCAGAAAGAGACATGGCATGCTGACCCAACTGCGCGAACGAAGCATCTCGACGAGACAGGTCATTGGGCGCCCCTCTGGGGACGCCAAAATGTCGAAAGACGCATTCCTGTTGAGCTCGAGAGTTTTGCCCGGAATCCCAGCGATATCCATGCGTTCCTCCTCTTCAGCGACGCATTCCCACAGGGCCTCCTAGAGGGACTGGATTCACACTTCCCCCACACAAGTCTTCTGGGAACAGTTGCTGCCTACACACCATTCGAAACGGGTCGCGAGCATACACTGTTCTACGGTACAAGCACACAGGGTGTCTACGAAAAAGGCGCCGTGGGTATCGCATTTCGTTCATCGGCGCGGCTCGAACGCACGCTCGGCGGCCTTGTGCCCATAGGCCCACGCCTGGCCATAACAGGCGCGCAGGGCAATATCATTTCGTCGCTGGACCATCACAACGCGACCCAGCAGCTCATTCGGCTCATAACTGGGCAGCAAAAAGCACGGGGCGAGGCTGTTCAGGATCCACAGGCCGTGCGTGCGATGGCCAGCCATGTCCGCAAAGACGACGATGTGTTCTTGGGCGTGTATGCACATCCTGAGGAGGACATGCCGCTTACAATAGCGCGCATACAATCTGGGCATCCGATGCGCGGTACATTGTGCATCGATGCCGACATTGAGCTGGGTGGACCACAAAAGTACGCGCAAGTGTACCGCAATGGCCATGAGCGAAGCGTAGCAGATCCATTCTTGCCCGCGTCAATTCGATACATCGTTGCGTCTGGCAACGAGACAGCCACGGCCTTGCAGAAAGCCAAGACACCTCTAACACGAATGGACAACGACCTTGCATCTCTCGAGCATACATTCTTAGTTGCGAGCGACAAGGGGTGGTTCGGTCGAGCATCCACTTCGTTTTCAAGTCCTGCCCACACGTATGCCATTCCACATACAAGTGCGAGTCTTGCTCACTCACTCACATAACTCATGGCTCGTCATGGATCCCGTACTGCTGCTTTGCTCTCGACAGCTCTTCTTCACGCTGAGCGAGCGTGCCCTTTCCAGAGAGGCGCGATGGAATGTGGTAGAGAACTAAGCGCGTGAGCCACCGCACCAGCCAAGCCTATGACACGTACCAATAATGTATCGTTCCATCAAGTGGAAACCATTCAAACTCGCAATCGCATTTTTCGCATCATTGGCCTCCTCGTACACGACGAACGCAGTGCCACGCGTCTGCTGCGATGTGCCGAGACGGATTTGTCGGATGGCCCCATACCGCCCAAACAACTCATACAAATCAGCCCCATGGATGTTATAGTTGAGATTCTTGACAAACAAAATGCGACTGTGACGGCCTTCTGGCAGCGACGATGAAGACATGTCGCTGGCTTGCGGCCTGGCCCGTGACTAAGCGGCGTGGATCACGCTAAACGAGGCCGATGGAATCGGCGTGAGCGGACAATGGCCATAACGCACGTGGCTCCACATGGCACGTAGCCAGTGTGCGACCCCTGTGTGGCTCTTGCCATGAGTCCCATGCGTCGGAAGTCCCGTGGTAGAATCAGAGCCAACAATTTTTGTCGTCCGTGGGAATGTCCGAGGAGAACCATGTGGCTCAAGAATCATAGATACAAAGTGACATGCACTAGCCGAACCTAGCAGGCGCTCAAAACAAACCAGAGAAATTCCCAAGTCTTTCACCGTTGTCCGCCACGCCAATCACTGACTTTCACCATCCGCTGCGTCGCGAGTTTGTTCTGAGCTTGGTGAGCACATTGGGCGGGCTCAGGCTATCCGCGGTACCTTGGACATTGGAAGACGTGCTGCAATTTCCGTGGCTGGATTGATCGACAAGCATAAGCGCACTGAGACGTTGTGTTTTGACGTGCAGCTCATTGTCGGAAGCGTGTCGAATCCGTAAAGCTTCACACCTTCGTCACCAACCTGGTACAACAACAGCACGCACAGCCGTAGCAATATGTCTACGCCAGGGGGTCATCTTCAACCTCCTAATCAACCGAGTCGGATGGCGTCCGTCACGTTTCAACAACAAGATCATCCTGTCCGCCCCATGCCGTCTAGGGAAGACATGCAAACGCACACAGGACACATGGGCGTCTCGCGCGCACACAGTTCAGAGTCCCTCGCACGGGATGTCGAATCTGGAAGAAACCAGGGCATGCAACGGAAAAAGTCCTTGGTTCGACCTGAGCGCGAACGCATCGACCCGAACCACCGGCAATGGTTCTACCGCAACCATGCCGCGCAGATGGACCAAAACCGGAACTCGAATCTCGTCTATATGCCATCCTCTACCGGTTTCTTGCCGCAGCATGGATCTGCGCCCTCAGGCTCCGGTATGGCTGGCATCACCGGGCCCGGTGGCGGTGTGAGCGGTTACGGTGTGACCGGGCCCAACGCGCCACCACCTACGCAATTCGCGCGGGGCACGTCTCTGCGCCGTGGCAAGTCGCTGCTTGGCCACAATGAAGACAAAGTAGAGAGTGGTATTCATTTCTTGCGCCGCGGCGTGAGTATGCGCAGACTCCCACCTGGCAACCCCGAACCAGGCGCCGGTGGCGGAGGGGACAAACAACCACCGCCAGAGGCACCGCCGTCAGGCAAGTTTGACTGGATTGCTCCAGGTCCTGTGGGACCCTGGATGATTTACAGTTGGCTCATAACGTGTTGTATCACGAGCCCATGCCTGAAGCTCGTGGGTATCAAGACTCCCGAGCAACAGAGGGCCTGGCGCGAAAAAATGGGTCTGATTTCTATCATTCTCGTACTTATGGCCATCGTCGGTTACATCACCTTTGGTTTCACGCAAACAGTTTGTGGCGTCCAAAACCGTTATGAGCTGAAGGACGTATTCACGAAAAAAGAAATGTCGTCCTCTGTTCTACTCGCTGGTAAAATGATTAGTCTTGACAGCTACCCACACCCGCCGTTTCCTGGCGATGACCAATATCCTAACCTCACAAGCACAAAAAATGTTTTTGCTTACAATGACCATTTTGGTGCTAGCAGTGGTGCCAATTTGAACCTTCTCTTCCAGAAAACAGGTGACGAGTGCGAAGGTGTCCTCGAGCCTGTCCCAGACTCGAATCCTCCACGATATTTCAGGTGTGCCTTGCTTCGTCGCAAAAGCGAGTACGGTTCCCCGATGTTTATCGATGATGGGGCATGTCATCCTGAGTCGGTTCGATCCATGGTAATCAATAACCAAACAAACAAACCCGTACCTCCTGTTCATGGCACAGCCTTTGTGCGTTGGAATGACACGGGTTTGCAGAACTACTCCAACTACCTGTTCTATCGCAGTTTTGTCATTGACCTAGGTATCTTGGAATACTCAGATACCAAGCTCACTCCCTTCTTGCAGCAGCTGAAGAATAATGATACGAAAAAGGAGTGGACTGGACGCGATATTACGGCGAAAGCCATGCGTAATAATGTGACGAGAGACTTGGACTGCCTCAAGCAATTAGGAAGTATTGCCACGCTTGATGTGGACTCGTATGGTTGCATTGCCTCGCAGGTCGAACTGGTTCTGTCCATGATTTTCATTGTCGGCTTGGTTGCGATCAAATTCTTGATGGCCGTTTACTTTGCGTGGTGCATTTCGTGGAAGATCGGCAACTACGACAAAGAGTCGTATGTGCAACGCATTAAGCGGAACAACGAAATTGAAGACTGGTCGGAGGACATCTATCGTCCAGCTCCTCCCGGCTACCGGCCGAATGTCAAAAAGTCGTTCCTTCCGACGACGAGTCGATTCAATCAGATGTATCAAAAGCCTCAGGCTAAGCCAACAACCATGGAGCGCAAGATCGCGGCTGCTCGCTTAGGCACGAACTCAGCAGTTACATCCCCGCCTGGCTCGCCCATGCTCGGCACAGGACGCAGCTCTGCATCACTAGCTCAGCCTATGCTCCCATCATCACAATCGACTCGGTCGTCGAACTCGAGTTCCGACTCACCATGGGGTCCATGTCCCTTCCCGTTATGGAATGTGGTGCCGCAGCCACCATCATCCTACCAACCATTTAATTTCCCACTCGTGCATACAATTTGCCTGGTCACTGCCTACTCAGAATCGATCGAAGGTCTGCGCACGACACTAGACAGTCTCTCGACCACTAACTATCCTAACAGTCACAAGCTGATTCTTGTGATTGCAGATGGTATTGTGAAAGGTGCTGATTCGGATATCTCGACTCCGGATATTTGTCTGTCGATGATGAAGGACCTTATTACATCGCCCGAAGAGGTCGAAGGCCATTCGTATGTCGCGATTGCCGACGGCGCAAAGCGTCACAACATGGCCAAGGTGTACGCCGGATTCTACGACTACGACGACCAGACCGTGGAGCGGTCCAAGCAGCAACGTGTGCCGATGATCCTGATCGCCAAGTGTGGTACGCTGATGGAAATGGACAGTGCGAAGCCCGGCAACCGCGGTAAGCGTGACTCCCAGGTCGTCTTGATGGCCTTTATGCAAAAGGTGCTTTTTGACGAACGTATGACGCAGTTTGAGTACGAGTTCTTCAACGCAATCTGGCGCGTGACCGGTGTGACACCAGAAAACTACGAGATTGTTCTTATGGTCGACGCTGATACGAAGGTGTTCCCTGACGCGCTCACGCGTATGACAGCAGCGATGGTCGAAGACCCGGAAATCATGGGTCTTTGCGGTGAGACAAAGATTGCAAACAAAACCCAAACTTGGGTCACGATGATTCAGGTGTTCGAATACTACATTTCGCACCATCAGACAAAGGGCTTCGAGGCATGTTTCGGTGGTGTTACATGCTTGCCGGGTTGCTTTAGTGCATACCGCCTCAAAGCACCGAAGGGACCGAAGGGCTTCTACGTGCCGATCCTTGCTAATCCAGATATCGTCGAGCACTATTCGGAGAATGTGGTCGACACTCTGCACAAGAAGAATCTGCTGCTTCTCGGTGAGGATCGATACCTAACGACACTCATGCTCAAGACCTTCCCGAAGCGGAAAATGATGTTCCAGCCGTCGGCCGTGTGTAAGACGGTGGTGCCTGATACGTTCCGTGTGCTTCGCTCGCAACGTCGTCGATGGATCAACTCGACGGTACACAACCTGTTTGAACTGATCCAGGTGCGTGACCTTTGCGGCACATTCTGTTTCTCAATGCGATTCGTCGTATTCATGGATCTGGTCGGTACGATGGTGCTGCCGGCTGCCATTGCCTTCACCGTATACGTTGTTGTGCAAGCCATTTTGACGCCCTTCCACAATAAGGGCAAGGATGATGGAAACAAGGAGGAGTTTCCCACAATGCCATTGATTTTGCTTGCTCTGATCTTGGGTTTGCCAGGTGTCTTGATCGTCATCACCAGTCGACGCTTCATGTATGTAATCTGGATGCTTATCTACCTGATTTCTCTGCCTATCTGGAACTTGATTCTTCCCGCGTATTCGTACTGGCACATGGACGACTTCTCGTGGGGTGCCACACGTATGGTACAGGGTGAAAAGAAGGGCGAGAGTCACGGCTCAGCAGAAGGTGAGTTTGACGCGAGTGATATTGTGATGAAGCGCTACGTCGAATACGAGCGTGAACGTCGCTGGCGCTCAGGCATGGAATCGCGCGATGCGCCGAGTGAGTCGGGTGGAATGAGCACACTCGGCTCGTTAAATGAAGAGAAAGCATTGCCGCCACCCGGTGCGGACGAGCGCAGTGCGCGTCATCGTCTCGATTCTGTGCCGCTTCTGGAGCTGCCTGCGCCTCTGGGCTCAGAATCTCGTCAACGTGCTGGCACCATGTCGCCACCTGTGCCAGGCGGGAAGGGTCCTAACGGTGCTCGGCCGTCGCCTGCGGGCGCCACCGCGCCACCAAACCCTTGGACAAGCAGTGGCGCTCTGACGCAGACGGGGCCTGCCCCACTCACGGCCCAGCGCGTGAACCCGAGTCCAAATCCTAGTGCGTCGGCAATGGCTCGGCAGCACTTGTTTGGTGCGACACCCACGAGTGCGGCTCATGCGTCGATGCCCGTACGGCCACCAGGCACCATCTCGCCGCCGCCACGGCCGAGCAACATAGGAGCATCAGGCCCAGTATCACCGCCTTCATTCCGCGGCAATGTGTCGCCACCACCGATGTTCTCAGCGGGTCCTTTGTCGCCTGTGAATACCAGGCCAACGCCTCCTGTTCGTCCAGTCGGACCAAGTCCAAGCGGATGGAATGCTGCGTCGCAGCCTGCTCGGCCCGCGAACACACAAGCGTACCCTTCGCCACCATCATCGGAGACGCAGCCTGGCTCAGCACCGACTCTGGCAGGGTTCCAGCCGTTATCGCCGCCATCCGCCTCACGGCCGCCGCCGCTTCGCGCACCATCAAATGCGCAGCAAGTGCGTGGCGATGTGCGACGTGTGAGCCTTGTCGATGACGGGCCTGTGGCAACATCAGGTGGAAGCATGCGTCAAGTGGTCCGCGGTGCCGGCCGTCAGAGCTCTATCAACAGTGGAGCGCCAAACAGTGCCTCGACCGCGTCACCACCAAGTAACTCGAATCCGTTCTCGAGACCCGCGAATCCATTCAGCCCGCCACCGAAATAATAAAGTGAACTCCCCTTTACCCTTCCATCGCTCTTTTCGTACATGTACACATCCCACGCTTGAGCTCGATCATGATGCTTGATTTCTGCTTACACTGACTATATCCTTTTTCCTGTCTCTTTTTCCACATACCCTTGCTGTGACACCTATTTGTCTATATACGCAATTGTAGACGAACAGGGAATACGCATTCCTGTACTTTGTCGTCTACACAGTCGTTCTCTTGCTTGACTTCGTAGCTCGCTTAAATTCACAATGATTCTTGGCGTAAGAGCCGATCCCGCTTTGCGGTGTCAGACTATACAAAACTGTTTCAACACGTGGCAATTGACCCATTATGTCGGCATGCGCCATCAAATGAGGTGAGGATATATGCGTGCAATCTGTGTGTGAGTGTGTGTGTGTTTATGTGTGGTCGAAGCGTGGAGTTTCAAAGCAGGCCACTGGAGTGCGAGTAAAAACGCAACGGCAGTCAGTTGCTTGACGCGTTGCTGCTTTGCAACAACCGACCGTTACCTGCTCGTACGGACGCACTCCGCGGGACAATGCGCGGTGCGCAAGACGCACCCCCCGATGAAGATGTTTCTACGCCTACGACACGTGGAACTGAGTATGATGAAGACGTGATGGACTCGGACTTTATCACTTACGAAGGCGAGGAATCGTATGACTACGGCTTGGGCGATGGAGAGATGCCAGATGACGCTATGTACGATGACGACGAGTATGAAGATGAATACGAAGATGAGTTGTCATCAAGTCCATCGATTCCGGATGAGAACATCAACTTTGAGTTGGTCTACGCGCTACATACATTTGTGGCGACCGTCGACGGCCAAGCAACTGTACAGAAAGGCGACCACCTCGTATTGTTGGATGACAGTAATAGCTATTGGTGGCTTGTGCGTGTGATGGCGTCGCAGGAGGTCGGATATATTCCGGCGGAAAATATCGAGACACCGTATGAACGTCTCGCACGTCTGAACAAACACCGCAATGTCGAGATTGCGACTGCAACGGGTGACGATAACAATGCACTGCCGACGCATGCGGCGTCTGGCTACCTCGTCAAATCACGTACATTTGGCGATATTAACAAGGACTCTGGAAAAGTGTCGGCACTCTCGCGCCGCGAGACGAAGCAAGCAGCTGTACATGATCAAGACCGCTCAGGCACTGCGACGACAAAGAAGCCTGGAGTATTATTCGGCGAATCGCAGTATTTGGAGCACAGTGAACTCGATGAGTATGACGAAGAGTACATGGGTGAGGACGACGAGTATACGGACGAGGTGACGGAGGAGGCCGAAGAGGCGGAACCTGCCGAGTCGCAAGAAGACGGCCAAGACGACACACCTGCACCGTCTTCATCACCGCCGCCCAAGCAGTCGAACGAGCCAGTGGGCCTGTATCCAAGTGAAGCGCCAAAGACACAGGGTGACACAGAAGAATTGGACCTGCCTGACGAATCGAGGCGCTCGCGTCCAGGCAGCTTGCTGGGTTTGCCAGGCTCAGAGAAGGCGTTGAATGTGACGCGTGTGTTTGCAGGTGAAAATATTCAGTCAGAGAGCACGTTCAAGACCGTCCTACTGAGTGATTCCATGACGTCGACGGAGCTGGTGCATCAAGCACTCCAGCGGTTCAAACTGCAGGACAATGTACAGGACTACGCGATTGTACTGCATCATCTCGATGGTGAAGAGCAGATCCTGGCACCACATGAGCATCCGTTGCGTATGCTCGAGTCCCTCTCCAACATATCATCGCTGGAGCCCACAGAGATGCCGTCCAAGCACGACAGCGTCAGCTCGCTCGCATCCCTGCTGGACAACTCTATGGTACCAGCTGCACCAGCGCCCAACCGACTGATGTATGACTACAGCGATGACCGCTTTGGGAAGCTGTATCTTGTACGGCGCGTGCCGCTATTCCGGGTCAATAAGCCGCCCGTCATGCCGTCTGATGCGACATCGCAAGACAAGCAGCTTCGCTTTACGATCCAGCTGGCTCTTTTCGACACAGACTTGCCTGATGGCACGTACTTCCATCCGACATTGGGGGGCATATCCAAAGGCGTAGCACCGCTTGATGAGTCCATGCCGACGGTTCAGAAACGGTTCATGCGCCTGGCGAAGAATGCAACGGTAGCTGAGGTCATTGAAGCTGGTCTCGAGGCATTTGAGCTACCTGACGCCGTTGTCGATGGCGGCGACGAGGTGGAAGAACGCTCGCGGCGTGAGCGGCCACGCTCCAGATACACACTGAGTGTGAAGACGGCGCACGGCGAGCAGCCACTGCCTTCGGCATCAAAGGTGCTGGCTGCGTACGACACACTGCCTCTCTTGCGGGTTGTGGAGGCTGACTCGAAGCGCAAGAGCTTGGACTTTGCTGTTGCGCCTGGCTCTATGGACGATATTTCGCGGACAGATCCCCTGTTTGTACTGCGCCTCACACGCATGGAGCAGCGTGTCGAACTGAGCCCCCCACCCAGCAAGACAGCAGCACCCTCGTGGCAGGATGACTCGCTCGATGCATCGTCACCGACTTCGCCATGGGGAACATCGCTATCATCGAGTCGTGAGCGTGAACGGGAGCGCGAGCGCGAGCGCGAGTTTGATATGTTTAGGCAGGATCAGCCACAGCTGCGCACGCCAAGACCGCCACAGCAGGAATCGCCGCGTGTTCCATACTCATTGCTCTCGCAGGCAGGCTCCATGCGAGAATACAGCAATGCACGCAAACCTGTCCTGGATGATTTGCCATGGACGAGTGAGACACATACATTTGGGCAACTCTCGCGACACAGTAATATAAATGACGATGGCAACGACAATGAGGAAGGGGGGAATCTTCGCGGTGGAATCGACAGCCTCCACAACCGCCATGCTGTTGGCAGAGACATGGTCGGATCGAGGATGGGCTCGGGGACGGGCAACTCGAGCCCATCTGCGATGCTTGACCGGTATCCAAGCAATCTGTCTCCGCTTCCAAGCTCGACCGTGCAGAACGAAGTTGATTCCATGCTGAGCCGCCTGGCTATTGACCCAGCCCTGGACCCAGCCAAGCGCGCCGTCCCGCCACCAAGTATGGGCGTGGACAAAAATTTGAGTCAACTGCCCATGCCGCCTCCACAGTCGTCCTTGCAGCGTGCATCGTCCATTCGTAGTGTGTCGGCAGGAGACGTGGCACCAGATCCTCGGGGCATGCCACATGCACACCGGCGCGTTGGTGATCGTGTTCTATCTGACTCGACAGTGGCCACCGGCACGGATCGCCAGGGCCGTGAAAAGTACAATTTCCATGCCCTGTATGGCATTGTCGATGCAATGGTGCTAGAGACGTTCCTTTCATCCGAGGAGGCGGCGAGCTCGATGCTGTCTCCCACAGGCTCACCACAGAATGGACTGCACCGGACGTCGCTTGTGATGGCCAAGCTCCTGGAAGAGTCGCCTTTGGAACGTATGTGGCGCAAGTGGAACGGCTTGTTCTCTCTCCCATGGCCTCCACCTGGTTCAGCGACTAGCACAGCTACGGAACAAGTGCGAAAGCAATATGCGCCACTTATGGGGCAGATTTCTGAGTTGGAAAATGCTCTCGATGATACATTACGTAGTGTACTGGTATACCGTGAAACGTGAGCGAGATGCACGACAGACTGTGTGTGTGTGTGTGTGTTTACGATGCGCTAGTGTCCACAACAGAATGCGCGACACATGTGACGGAGGTAGGGTGCGAGGGAGAGGACTTTTCGCCTCTTTACTTTTCAGCCAGCCTACCTTTTGCGCTCCTGGTACAAGCACGTACTGCGCAAGAGAGACAGGGGCCAGGGTCTAGGGGTAGAGGTCCATTGTGTGCACACATATATATATGTGTGAGGATGTGTATGGGAGAATGTGTGACGTAATAAATATGACCTATAAGGTACCTGCACAAGTCACAGACAAGTCCTACTTGGCACATCAGAACGTAGGCAGGCATGGGGTGGACAAAAAGAGCGATCGACGATAATTCACTTCACTTGACCGCGCTTCTCACTTGTACCGAGATCAGCGCATACACGCTCAGCATGTCGAACCGTACGCCCCAAAATGTGCTGAAAAACATGCAGCGCATGTTCCAGCAAATGCAGGAGAATGCAAGCCGTGCGGCGGGTCAAGGTGCGCAGCGCGGTGGCGGCTACAACGGCCACGGCGGCGGCGGTGGCCAAGGTGGCGGCCCCATGAACCCGGCGGTCGGTGGCGCTGGTATCATTGCACTGGCCGGCCTCGCATTGGGGATCAACGCTTCCTTGTTCAACGTCGATGGTGGACATCGTGCCATCAAGTACTCTCGTGTATACGGTGTACGCGACATGATCTTCAACGAAGGAACGCACCTGCTCATCCCGTGGTTCGAAACGCCCATTGATTACGATGTGCGTGCCAAACCGCGCAGTATCGCAAGCTTGACAGGCACGAAAGACTTGCAGATGGTGTCGTTGACATGCCGTGTCTTGTCACGCCCAAGCATCGAAAATCTGCCAACGATCTATCGTGAGCTTGGCACCGACTACGACGAGCGTGTGCTGCCAAGCATTGTGAACGAAGTACTCAAGTCCGTCGTCGCGCAATTTAATGCATCGCAGCTGATTACGCAGCGAGAAATGGTCTCGCGTCTTGTGCGTGAGAATCTGACGCTGCGTGCGCGCCGCTTCAACATCATTCTTGATGACGTGTCGATCACCCACATTTCCTTCTCGCCTGAGTTCACACATGCTGTGGAAGCGAAGCAGATCACGCAGCAGGCTGCGCTGCGTGCGGCGTTCCAGGTGGATCAGGCACTGCAGGAGAAGCAGGCCATCATCGTGCGCTCAGCTGGTGAGGCGCGTGCAGCTGAGCTCATTGGTGATGCTGTGCGCAAGAACAAGGGCTTCTTGGAGCTCAAGCGTCTCGATGCTGCTCGCGACATTGCCACTACGCTGTCGACCTCTGGCAACCGGATCATGCTTGACTCACAGAGTCTGCTTTTGAATGTGAATGACAAGTCTACTGTCGCACAGCCATGAAAAGAGACGCTGTCGTTGTGGTAGTAGTGGCGGCGCCGTGATAACGACGACGCATGGCGCCTGCCGCGCTCTCCCAGTCCCCCCCCCCCATCTCCATCTCTCCTCGCCATACGTGACCAAGAGCAGCTACGTGTCAGCAGGCCTTGCCATGCCGTGCTCCTTATCTTCCCGTCGTGCCCTCCCTCTGATGTCCCTATGTCTCCCACCACCGCCCCATACCACGTCTTCATGGGATTCTCCTACTAGTAGTACACTACACACCTGTGCGAGTCAATGTTTTGCGTTGATTGGAAAAGCGCAGTACATCGCGTTTCTCGAGAATGTAGAGAGCACGTTCCAGTGCATGCAGTGAGTAGCCTTGTGCATCGACAAACTCTTTTCGCAAACCAGCATGCGAAGAGGTCCAGCCGATCGGGATGCGTCGGCGGATCTCGCGCTCAAGCTTCTGCACTTCTTCTTGTAGCTCGCCGCGCGTCATGCCTTCCACATTGCCACTCTCCACAGCATTCAATGTACTGAAACGGAAGAGCCGGATCGCCTCGTCGACGTGCTCCTCTGTTGCATACGGACTCAGTGTGACTTTGGCGATGCTCTCGCTCATGCGGATGATCGCTTCAAGCTGACGCACGGTAATTGCAATGGCTGAGCGCTCGTCATGATCGCGCTCCATCTGAGCCACTTGCTTGCGGATCGCAACGAAATGACTCGACAGCTTTTCGGCAGCTTGTGCCGTAAGTACAGGAGCACAACGTGCGCGGCAAAACGCAATGTACCGCTTCATCCGCTGGAGATCAAATTCTCCCTCAGCATCCGCTTGCTCCGACGCACCATGCATGTGGATGCCTAGCACATGCTTGGCAATCGTGCGATCGCGCGACTCATTGTGCTCGTCCTTCACGATAAAGATCATGTCAAACCTGCTGAGAATCGTGGTCTGGAAGTCAATGTTCTCGCCGGGCGACTTGAGATCGTCATAACGGCCCCACACGGGATTCGCAGCCGCCAGCACAGACGTTCGGCAGTTGAGCACGGTCGTTATGCCAGCCTTTGCAATAGAGATCGTCTGCTGCTCCATTGCCTCATGGATTGCAACGCGGTCCTCGTCGCGCATCTTGTCAAACTCATCAATACAGACGACTCCACTGTCGGCCAGCACCATAGCACCACCTTCTAGGTAAAACTCGCGCGAGTTGGCATCGCGCTGCACCGACGCAGTCAGACCTGCTGCACTGCTGCCTTTCCCGCTCGTGTAGACGGCAACAGGTGCGACCTTCTCAGCAAACTTCAGCAGTTGACTCTTGGCAGTACCAGGATCGCCAAGAAGAAGCACGTTAATATCGCCACGCAGACGCATCCCATCCGGCAGCACACGCTTCGAGCCGCCGAATAGCAAACATGTGATAGCCTTCTTGATGTCGGTGCTACCAAAGATGCTCGGCGCAATACTCGCGGCAAACTTCTCGTACAAGTCAGGTGTCTTGGCCATGCGCCCAAACTCTTCCTCTTCTTCGGCAGTAAACACACGCGGCGTCCCACGCCCGCCAACACCACCTGTATCGATTTCCAGGCCGACCACACGAAGGTATGGCGTGCGCAGAGCCACAGCATTCGGTGTCGACCCACCGCGACTGCTGGCAAACGTCGAAAAGATGCCCGTCGCTATGATATTGGCACCTGGCACAACCTTGCCGCACAATGCGCGGTCCACCGACAAGAGCATGTGCCGCGGAAGCTCACCGACAGGGACCATATCAGGCGCCTCTTGCAGCTTGAGCGTCTGTGCATCGACAAACGAGCAGCGCTCGTGCAGGATCACAAACGGATCCACACTGCATCGAAGACTCGGGTCCACTTTTGGCGCATCGCACTGACGTGGAAGAACGAATCCACCAAATCCGGACGATACATTCAGCGTTTTGACAGCGCGGCAATCGCGACACATGAGATGCAGTCGAGTCACGCGCGACGACGGCACAGACGTGCTAATGACAATCCCTGGAATGCGTACAAGTCGCGAGATATTGTCGGCATGCAGGTCGCGCATCGCCATAAGATTCGCCGTGGATCGCAGTGTCACTTGGCAGTCAGGCGCCTCCGGCCGTTGTTCGGCACCTGTGCTGACCGGGTACAGCAGAAGACGTGCCGCTCGCTTCACGGCCGACTCGAACAGAGCGAGGATCTCGATGGGCGTCTCACGAAGCGCCTGCGCTAGGTGTGGACTCCACATCTGGACATGCTCAAGCTGCACATCTAGGACGTATTGCTTGACGAGTAGGTTCGATCGAAGTCGATCACGGTAGATGTATTCGGCGCCCAGGCGAAAGTTTTGTACAAACTCAAAGAGGGCTGTCTCATTTTGTACAGGTGCATCTGGCGCCTGCGCCGTCGATGACACGGCTACAGCCTGCGTCGAATATACGCGACCTGCGTCGAAGCCCGACATGCACTGCTACTGCCTGCCTTGAACCGTCTCACGTCTCGAACTCCACGTCGTGTTGTATGTTCGTGCGTGCGTTATGAGCTGCCGTGTGGATTCGGTGGTTTTTATGTCCCTTTTGTCATTTCGCCTCCAGTATGATTTTGGATTCGCATCGGCGCCTCCACCATCGCGGCCGGCCCGAAGTAGCGCACGGTGGGTGCGTGGCGCGTGGCCCTTCCTGGAACCGTTGGCGTCCTCCCTCCCTGCTCGCTTTCGACTTGACCTACAGGACAAGCCAGGCAGTCAGAAACAAGTTGCTCGAAACAACGCTATCCACTAGGTGTTGTTACTCGACGTCAAGTCCGACCCAACATAGCCCCGCGCTTCCGCCACACGGTGCTAAAGTGTAGGGCACATAGGCTCCCTTGTTTCGTCGTCCTCTCGAACCCGACACACCGTATGATATCCTTTCGCCTATTCTCCTATATACGTTTTCTATACACGTAAAACCTTGACAGACTGACCTGCACATAGCGCGAGCCAATCAGTGCCGCCATGACGAGATGACGGAGATGTATAATCAGTCCATTCGCTCAACAAATTGCGGTAAAAACTGCGGTGCTTACTTTGATGAGACGCACGCCGTGATGCAGACGACATGCCGAGCCAGCTTACGTTGTTCACCATAGATGGCGCCGTGTACGCCAACACAGGCACCTCTGCGCCGACGCGCCAACCGTCGTGCGGCGACTGGCTCCGTTGGTACAGGCTATTCCGAGAGCGACGGCCTTGAGCAGACGCCGTGCGTAATGTGGCACTCGTCAGGTCATACACAAGACACTGCGCATCGTCGCCGCCTGTACAGATCATGCCTTTGCTAGGTCCATTGCGTGGAATGCCTTGGCTTGGCGGGCCCCATGCCACGCTATTCACAGGGCCACTGTGTCCACGCAGCTCGAGAATGGAACTGCCAGGAGCACGGACATCGAGAATTTGCACAGTGTTGGATTCGAGTTGGAATGTCGCGAGATAGTTCGCATCCCACGGATTGAAGGCGATGCGCAACAGAGGCACAGTCATCCCACTAGGCCCCATTCCCCCGTACAACGCGCCTGGCCCTTTCGAATCACTTCTGCGGTCATGAGACATGGAAGACTGCGCATTCGTTTCGTAGATGATCGTTGAGTGCTCCAGGTTGCGCAAGTCGAACACGCGCACACTGCCATCAGCACCCACAGATGCAAAGACATCCGCACTCCCAGGGCACCAATCAACATCGTACACTTCCCTGTCATGCGCAATGAGCTGCGTAAGAGCCGTTCGTGTAGGCAGGTCCCATATGGTGCACGTTGTGTCGATGGAAGACGTTACAATGAGGTTTGGTGACGGCGCATTCCAGGAAAAGGATGTAAGGGGTGCAGGTGGCGACACGGAGCTTTTCGCGTGCGCAAGTGCGCATTTTTCTCGTAGCACATACCGTGGTGCAGCCGGCTGCTGCTGCTGTTCATGATGCTTTTTGCTCGACAGGCTCGGTCGGATTGACATGGCCCCGTACATGTCACACACGTCTTCATTCCGCTCCATCTCCCACACATGCAAGCAGTCGGCAGAGCTCGCTAGCAGGTCACGGCTCGGGTATGGATCTTCTTGCGACAGATCAGCAGGGTCTTCAGCACTAAACGCGCTACCAAGACTCGACGTGCTCGACATGCTGCGGCTTGTCTCTGCCGTTTCGGGATGCATCCAGTCTGGGTCCTGCGACTTGTCCATGGCATCGAACTCTGCTGTTTGCCTGTCGTCTGACGGCTGAAACCCAATTTTGGTCGCTGGATACGGATGCAGTGCGTCCGCCAGCACCTCGACTTGTGCGTGTCTTCGCGTTAGTGTCACTGCCGCCCGTTCCACAGTCGCTTGTCTGTCTTGTGGATCGCTTTCTACGTACCCCTCACTGTCATTTTGCATGCCAAGCACCTGGATCCGATTGGTATACTCTTCCTTGAAGCTGCCTATCGCCAGTCGCGAGCTAGGTGGAAGATGTCCAGGTATATCCCTGTAGACAGAGTAAGTTTGGCTGCCCACTCTTGCCATGTGCTGGTCGCTGTGCATTACATACCCATTCATATGCGTGGTGCGTGATCCTGACCATGCTAGCGCATAGACTGGCCCTGTCTAATAAGCGTCTTGTTTACATACACGGTGCTTCGTATGTGATAGCCGTCATGCTCGCTAACACACGTAGCTCGACCGTCGAGAGGCTTGGCACAATCTCGAAGCGTGCTGTCGTGCGCCCGAGTATAAAAATCGGCCCAAATTGTGTCAATAAGCGTGCATGTAAAACACGGGTGATTGTCAAATACTCAACATGGGCGAAGAAATGCGCTAAAACTCTCCACATCTCGCACGAGGATGGGCCACTCCACACGTGTTTTCATCGCGGGCGCGACGCGGCCACGACGACGCCGCCGTTTCACAGGCCGTCGTTCCTGCATGTCACGCGCGTCATCAGCAGCACCACTTGCACAGCTCGTGGACGACTACTTTGACGAGGAACAATGTAAGCATGAGAAAGAATGCAACGAATCGCAGTGAAACAAAATGAACTAACAGGTACCCTGTGCAGATGATGCCGCCGTGCAGTTGATTGACGAGACGTACTCCGCTGCGCTACCGCCGCCTGCGTCTATCATTCGAAGGCTTATATGTCTGAGCATGTGTACCGAAAGTACAGAAGAAAGCAACAACACCACATATGGAGTATTTCGCACCCAAATTGACACGCCCTTGCGATCACGCCAGCGCTCACGCAAGATATTCGCTCGACCAACGTCAACGTCTATAGGCTTTGCGAGACGTCTGCTTGTACAATTCGCGCCGCATGTCACGGAAGCAGACTGGATGCCTGCGTCGGCATCGAAATTGAAAACTGAGCTGTCCCAGCCTCACATGCAAGACAACTACTCATTGTATGCCAGCACGCCACTAGCCTTTTGGGCAGACGTTGCCATGCCGTTTGGCTTTGAGTCTTTCTGGGACATGCTCCTCGGTCGACCAATTCCGAGGATGCAACTGATGAGCGAAGTCTCTTTGTGCGTACCAGAATTTTGGATGTCCCCAAACGACAACGCTCACACAAAAAACGCCAATACGCGGAACGACGAGCGCGAAGATGCTCATGGTGCAGACAGGCCGTCTTGTTCCATGACACTAGGAGCCTGGCGCACGCTGGATGCCCTGATAAGGATATGGCAAAGCGCACCTGGGTCGACGTTCTTTGGGGCTAAGTTTGTTCCATTAAGAAAACCGCTGAGTATTATCTTTTCGTTCTCCACTGACCTCGATGTCCCGACAACCGAGCCACTCATTCTGTTGCAAGAGAGGGCCACGATTGCTGCGCGGCTGCTTGGTGTTCTCGAAGATTGGCAGGCAGCAAACGGCACGAAAGAAAACGCGGTGGCATTGTGCCAAATCGCCGTGCAGTCACTCGTGTCATTAAGCACGACTTCCCTTCAAACTTTTTGCAACGTTGCAAAACATATCCAACTAGCACAAAGCATATGCTATATGTACTTGTTTATGACATGCACGAACGAAACGAATCTCTTCGTCGCAGAACATTTATATGAAAACGGTGACTTCCGCATACACATGAAAGACCTGTATGCTATGTTGAAATGGCGATGCCGCTTTGCGTCTGACCGTGTCGCAACTTCTAAAACTCCTGCAACGGCATGTGTGTGCAAGTGGGATATGGTTTATCGCTGCTTATGGCTCCAATGGTGGCTTCTTTGCACTACACAGCAAACCCAGTTGGCGAAGCATTCAAATTTTCTGAGGGATACATACGCATTAATTCATCGTATTGAAAACACGTCGTCCTCAGAAGTCAGCAACGTGACCAACTCGGAACCATTTGGTGCCACGAAGATGTTTTTAGAGGAAATAAGTCCCTTTATCACGACGACATTATAGATGTAAGTCTTCAGAATGTCATCAACAAGTTCTGCGTAGTTTAGAGGTTATGACGGGGCCTTGTCATCCAAGCTCGGCCCAGACCCGGGTTCGATTCCCGGCGCGGAAGCATTTTTGCGCTGATTACGACCACGCCGTCAAATTATTTAGTTATTACACCTTTTTGCTCACAGTCGGTCCAGGCATATGGTCAAGGTATCGTGCGCTCTTAGTCTGAATGAATTTTCCATACATAAGATTCATCTATATTCATCAGAGTAGTGTTCGAACTATCATTTCATGTACAAAACATAAAGAATGTGGGGTATAAACAATTCAGATAAAACCGTTCTGGCGTAACAAGTTGGACAGATGTTCATCGGCCTCGGTATCAAGAACGTTCAAGTTTTGTCGAACAGGCGGCTTGGACTGAGTCGACGACCATCGAGGCTCGAGCAGTAGGCTTCGATCGTAGCGCTCATCATCATCCCAACCAGATTGCATTTGTTTCTCAAGAAAGTCAATCAACGCTGGAACGCGTGCGAGACTGTACGGAGTCGATTGAAAGCGTCGTATTTCGACAATAACGTCCGTAATTAGGAAACGTTTGCAAAAGTTGATTAAGCGTGTATCAGAGTACATTTGGTCTGGATTTCCGTCTTCGATAAAAGTGAGATCTTTGGTATATAGGCCAAAAAAGGGAACACAAGGAGGACTTATCCGATACAGCAACTCTCGATAATAGTGGTAGTTTCTCGACGCCTGTGTGATCTGGTTCAGCTCTGCCAGAATGCCCATGCTTTTATTATTGAGCAGCGACCATGACGCATTCAGTCGGAAAATCGACGCACAGTTCAGAGCTGAGAAAATCGCCCACATCGTCGAAAAGTTGTTTAGAAGCCGACACTCGTGAGCAATCGCAATGAAATGTGACATGAGGATAGCTCGTTGCTCAGCAGTCTCACCCATCAGTACAACATTCGACACCCAATCAGTGATCCGGTTGTGGAAGGAAATCACATCGACAATACCCCTGGCATTTTGAAAAGCATCAGGGCCTGTCCATGCCTTGTTCATGCATTCCAACGGACGGATGCGGAAGAAAAGATCACTTTCCATCAATGTGAGTTGTCGGGCGAGTTCGATCGGGTCGATCCCTAAAAGAGACGGTTTCACCATGTCCTCAGGTAACAGCGGTTGAGGCATAGACTTTGGTCGCGAGAATCTTTTCGGAATCGTTTCCAGCCCTTGACGGCGTCGATCAACTAACCGGAGAAGCATGCCACGCATGCCCTTCACGTGTCGGAGTATTAGCGCATGATTCGCAAAAGCTTCTATCAAATCCAATGCCTTTTCATCCTTCAAGCCAACACAATGATACTCGAGCCATAGTCTCATCACATTTACTGTGCGCAACTGGACAGGGATCTTTTTCAACTCTTCCCATTGCTTAAGCCTGCCTTCGTCAAGACCGACGGGCATGTGGAGGTGAAAACGTTCAATGAGAAGCTCCATGAGTCTTTCACTCGTCGTGAAAGACGTAAACGTCGTCAAAAACGCCATAGTGTACTTCGTGTCAAACGTATCATGGCGCGTAAGCTGCACCACGAGTGCCTCCAGAGTGCCGCCCTTGACAGTGCCCTGTGGACTAAAAACAATGTCTCCCGGGGGGATGTCACTGCCTAAGAATGTGTCGGAGACAGGAGATTCCGGTTCCACAATAGGCACGCGATGATCTGACGACATTGATGTGAACCCAGCTAACTCAATTTTTCCATCATTGATGGAGACAGGTGAAAAGCGCAAGAGAGTAGAGAAAATCTCCGACGTCGAAGCTCGGCGCATACCTGGCCGCTTGGCCGAGTCATTCCGAGGAGCCGAGCTCGACAGTGCAGGCGAGACGGAGCAATCAGCAGCCTGAACGCTTTCAGATCCAAGATCTTCCATGGACAGGGGCGACTCGCTTCTCGAGGAAAGCAAGATGCGCTGGTTATCCAATACCTCATGTTTGAGAAAGGTCATAGTATCGATGAATTGATGCGCAAGATTCTCGAAGCAGCTCTGTTCTTTCGTATATTCTGTGTGATTTTTAGATGAGTGCGTCGAACCTTGCAGATACTTTATGAGCATGTGAACACGGACGGCCAAGGTTGGAAACTTATTGGCTAGGTCTTTCGGCAATATGGCAAGCGAAGCCTCTGAAGCACCCATATCACACAAATACGAAGACTCAGGATCGGTTTGGCTCGCTTGAATGATTGCCAAAAAGGTTTGACGCATGGACTGCCCAAGTTTGAGCATTCCAGCTTCAAGCTTCTGCACCATGGGGTCCATGCTTGTGGATGTCCAAGGCTCTTGGAGTGGTTTTCGAGAGAGGCTGATCAATTCGTTTATATCCTGGATAAATTCATCAACCAGCTGGATTGCTTGTGCACAGAGTGTAGGTTCTGACGTGCTCGACCTAGACGAATCTGTCGTGCCTGAAGACTGAGAGAGCTGTGGACTTCGCGCCCTAGCGCATGATCCTGTGATACGTAGAGCTTCTTCATCTGAAATGGTGTCCACATAAGTTGACGGAAACCACCCACGGGTACTTTCATTCAACAAACCATCCCACCAGCCAATGTCGAGCTGGCCCAGGACTTCGATAACAGCTCCAGCGCGAAACCGGAGAAGATTCGATTTATGAGAGTGAAAGTCGTACTTGGCTCTCACGAAAAACGAGGGAGTACGTTCCTTTACGGGTGCCTGCTTCATCACGAGTTGGGACGGCATCCGTGTGTGCGCATGGTTCATGGAAAACCGCGGAGGTAGTTGAGCCGACTTGTGCCATTTTATTTGGGAGACATGAATATGTGCTGATGGAGCGGAGTACGGTGGGTTCTGATGACATAATACCACGTCAATCACGTCATGAACAATAAATCTCCCCTTTTAATTCAATTTTTGTCGCCGGAGCTCATTGTGATAGGAACAATGCACCGCCCTCGGCCTGATTTGAGTATGAATTTTGATGTGATGGTCCAATCCAGTGCCGAGCATTTCTCACAAAACGCGATTTGCGCAGTTGGCACACAGAGTGTGGAGGCATGATTGGCAGGTCACGCAAACACAGTTCATGCCCCTGCAGACAAATTGAAAGGGATCTATGTGTTACTTGGTCAATTTGTCCTTCCGCGCTTATTCGCTCAGCGTGCGCACAGGGAGTTGGCATGGGCGAGACATCCCGTAAATGATGCGTGTGTCACATGCACGCCTAGAATATCGGCTCATGAGGATCGAAGCTCGCGCCTTGACTTGCTCGCTCATGTTCCATCTGTGTTGGTCGAACTAAAATTTGAAAGCGTCGCGCGACATGATTTTGCGGAAGGTGGTGTCAGCAGTATAGTGCTTTGCTCAGCATGCACTCGTACATACTTAAACGTGCAGTGTTTCGGGCCTCAGGTCGGGGGAATAAGAGCCTGGCAATGTTGTGTATACCACACTGTATTTGAGCCATACGATCATAACAATTGTTTGTGTTTACAAGAAAAAAAAACGTTTACACTACATACGGGAGTTGGCGATGGCACATGCGGTAGCCTATGTTTCGAAGTGCTTCTCGGGTGCTAGCACAGTTGGGTCAGTAGGATGCATTTGCACATGGAGAGTGTCTAGGCTCTGGACCCATGAGCGCAAGACGGTTTCCACTTCCACGGCGAGTGTAGATGGGTCAACAGAAACGGATTTGTCGTTTGTCTGCGAAGTTAGAGGGGTATCATAGAAGACATGAATGGTGCCAACAATCGATTCGCCGTCCAAAGGCCAAAAGTGCGGGTCCGAAATGGAAACGACGCCGGGCAAGGCTTTGACTTTCTCGAGCGCACACTGGAGAGCGTTAGCATCGTCTTTCCCCAGTTCTAAGCATAAAATACGTCCAGCGTCAATGACTAGAGGGACGACGGATCCCAAGATCATCAAGCCAATCAAAAGGGACGCAATAGGATCAAAGCCTGTCCAGTGAAAGTAGTGGATTAAAATCGTACTAATAATCACTCCGACAGAGCCCAGGGTATCAGCCATGACATGCAGGTACAGTCCTAGCATATTGTGTGAATGGCCGTTATCGTGACCGTGATGATGGTGATCATGACATCCATGAGAGTGCCCATGGTGGTGATGATGTCCCATGGCAAACATGCCAAATAAATTGACCACGAGACCCAACGTACTAACAATCAAGAGCTGCGTCATGTTGGTCATGATAGGTGGCTCAATAATGCGTTGCACGGCCTCAAAGAGAATAAACACGCTAATAAGCACGAGGAAAATGCCATTGGCAAAGCCTGACAGAATCTCGACGCGCTTGTAACCAAAGGGAAACTTGTCATCCGTCTTCCACGACGCCATCACACTTGCCACAAGGCCCATAAATATCGCCGCACAGTCGAAAAACATATGGATTGCGTCACTGATAAGGCCGAGACTATTAGTCCAAACGCCCCAGACCAACTGGACCACCATAAACGAAAGGTTCAAGCAGAGGAACAGAAAAATCCGCCGAGAATCACGGTTCTTTAAAATGACGTTGATCATGTGGCGAAGCTGAATCATAAATCGATACGTTAGAACAACCAAGTCAGTCAGAAGAGTCGTGTCTGTATCTGAACCCGCCATTGCAACCCGCTGCTCTTCGACAGTCGCACGGCGGTACCAAGAAGTCATGTACAAAGGCGAGCGGCGCAGGATCGCTCGCAATGCAAAGCCTACACAAGCGGCGCAGACGACTTGAATAAAGCTCACATTTACGTTGAAGACGGCAAACCCAATTGCCATCGCTGCAAACACAACCATTGGCCAGGCATGTGCTACATGCATGATCAGCGTCACATATGACTCAAGGGTCAAAGTCACTAGAACATCCAACATGAGCAATCCAATGCCCAGCACAAGATACGCAGCCAGGTGATTAATTTCCAATGCATCTTGGGCCGTGGGCTCTCGACCAGGTACGAGAGGCGCAGGCAGTAATTTGAACCCACAGATAGCGCCTAGCGTCGATAGTGGAAGCAGAATGGCTGCGGCAAATGACGTGGCTAAAACCATCGCTCGACGACGGCCACCGACGTGTCTTGCGGTGGTGGATACAAGATGCCCAAGTTCCACTGACAAAACGGCATGGACGAGTAATGCGGCGAACCCTTTGCATAGATCCCACACGGAGACTCGGTCTTGAAGGCTGGCTTTGAATGTGAGTGTACGTGTCATGATGCTGTCGAGCGTATCGGCGTAAGGACGCCGTAAAGATACGGAGGAATGCGTGAGTGTTGCAACCGCAAAGGACATGCACATCGACATGATGACTAGCATTCCGCCAGACTTGCTCCAACGACGGCCAAACTGGATGTCGCGCATCCACAGCTCACAGAATTGTGTGAAGATTAATGTAAATGTGGCACCGAGATACTTGAGCGACATGAGCCAAAATATCAGTTGCAGAAATATAACTGCGCCCAGAACTAGTAGATGACGCACGGAGTGACTCGTTAGCTCAATATCCCAACGCCATACACGCAAAGTGGTCAGTAAGAAAAATGCTGCCATCGACATAGAGACTGTGGCTACGGCCCATAGACTAGCAGGCTCGTGAACGAGATTGTCTTGGGCCACCATACGGCCAGCGTCTGAAGCAAGAATGCCATCTTGCTGCAGCTGGAAAAAATCTGTATCAACTTGGGGAACGAGGAGCCACTGGCGAGTGAGCCACGCTGCGGAAGCGACCATAGTCTTGGTCACAAGCAAAGCGAGTAGGTGATGGATCCGGATCTTATGCGAGACATTCAGTGACGAACTGCGAAGCGCATCCAACTTGACCTTGCCACGCTGCCGTGGATCCGGCTGAGCAGGCATCCCGGCCTGTTCAACTTCCATGGCTCGTTCCAATGTGAGTTGAGACACGCACCCCTCCTTGTCACTGGCTGGTTGTCTCTTGTTGCCTCTCGACACGTCGAGGCGCCATCCCTACCGTTCCACATTATGACCGCGAGGGTGCGCGACAACGAGTCACGTGTCCACCACAAATCACCGTGTGTGGTACTCGCTACATACACACCTGCATTGCATCAAGTAGGTGCTTCAATTCACCGGCGTCCAGTGTTACTTTTGGTGCTATCTGCGACAGGCGTTGCCCGCCGAGGTTCTCGGGATTGCACACTTGTGATGGTGGCAGCCGTACGACTTTTGCAGCGAGGATGGTGGCATGCACCGCTTCGAACATGTAGGCTACAACAAGTTACAATTGCGTCCAGCGTGCGTACACCAAGTTTGCCTGTAAAGAACGTGCGTTCGCTCGGCACTAGCGTTTCGCGCGGGAGTGGCAGTGACGCACCGACTATGCCGCCATCGCCCGCATCGACGTCGTCTGAAGAATCATTGAAGCCACGATTGCAGCTAACGTTTACTTGTACTGTACCGGATTGTGGCACTCGGTCAACCCATGAATTCAGCAAGCATTCCTATACAAATGGCATAGTGCTCGTGCAGTGTCCAGGCTGCAAGAACCGGTACGTTGAAAGAGTGCGGATGTGAAACCGTGGCTAACAGCTTGACCAGTCATCTGATTGCGGACAACCTTGGGTGGTTTACCGAAAACAAAGACAAACCAAGGACGGTGGAGGAGATCGTACGTGCGCATGGAGGACGCGTCCGCGTAGGAACCGTGTATGGCGACAAAGAGAACGGTGAAACCGTCGAGATAGAATCAGACACACATCCTGACCACTCTACCATATCTACTTGAATACGTTGCAGAAGAAGTTGGCAAGGCGCTGGTAAACGTCCACAGCAGCGTCGTAGTTTGCCTTGTCCTTCAAGTTCGCACGGGCCGATGCAAAGCCATGGAACATGTCACCATAGTAGTGGTACACACTCTTCTCGACCAGCTCAGGGTGCGAGCTCTTCAGAGTGTCCCAGTATTTATCGCATTCATCACGAGGTTCATCCTTAGATGGGAAAAATGCCATAGGAACTGTAAGCTCCTTGCTCTCTTCAGGTGCGATCATCGCGGGATGGATGATCGACACGCCTGAAAATGACGTGCCAGCCTTGCCAGCGAGACTAGCGACTTTGCCACCCCAGCAGAAGCCATACAAACCAAGCTTCTCAGCGCCGTTCTTCTTCAGCTCGGCCGCCACACTCTCAAGGTCCTTCCTGCGGTCTGGCACGCTGGCGATTGTACCGAACCATTCTCCCAGCTTCTTGCCTTCTTCATCGTTGCGAGGGGGGAAGCCGTCGATGGGCCATGGGTGTCCGCGCAAGAAGTCGGGCATGACGACCTTGGTGTTCATTACCTCCGACAACAAGTCCGCGCACTGTTTGGTCGTGTCCCAGAAACCAAAGATGTCGTAAACACACACAAGGGCCGTCTTCGAGTCAGCTGGACCAATGACGTAAGAGTCAATGCCGGCACACTTCTCCATCCTGCCCTTCGGCTGGTAGTCTGTCTTGACAGGAGGAATGGAGCAGCAAGCCTTGTTCATCTGTGACATGATGCAAAAGAAGGTGGTGGGAAGAAAAAAAGGTTGTGTGCACTTGGTCCTATTTCTACTTGCCCGAGCCGGAGGGGTGGGCTTAAAACGCCACCCGCATGAGCGAACAGACCGTTCTCCACCTAGATGCAAACGCAAATTTTACTCAGTTGGGCACAGCACGGACCGATTTTCCACGTTTCACATCCAACTTCTAGTGACAAACAAGGCACATGATGCCATACGCAGGCTTTCAATTGGTTTGATTCTCAGGATGCGATTTCGGACTCGTGTCGGCGGCCTCATCCCAAGTCAGAGGTCCCTAGTCATTGTGTAAGCCTCCCTTACGGGGTCTGTCTACAAATGTAGCATGCATGAATAGTGACTCTATCTCACGCTTATCTTGTTACATTGCAAGCTCATTTCGTAGCCTACTTTTCTAGCGTCAAAGTCTATAATGCACTCTATGTTATCGCAATAAGCAGTGGCCGCTTCTGCTTCTGCAACACACAGGATCATGGTGAATGTTGGTTTTCTCACGGGCGCAGCATCATCATCGTCATCAGCTCAAGTGTAGCGAACAAATTGCATGCCTGACACACAGACACAAGAATCATAGAATGGCTCTTATCGAGCCTCCCTCTGAACCCGTAGGCATAGAGAAACAACTGAGATCATCATTGACAATGATATGTGGCTGGTGAGACTGTCTGACTCTGCTTATGTGGCGGGCGCTGCTTCGGCTGCCGTCGAATTGGGTCCCACAGATACGACCCGGCCGGCTGACGTGATACTATCACCATCCCGCTTTAGCTTTCTTCACAAGCAGTGCATGTGTCTCACTCACGTGGCATCTCCGTCAAGGGATTCGTACTCACTCAGCCTGTGCGGCCGGGCCGTGGAGGCGGCAGAACCTCCACACTCAACTACTTCAACACCGACTCACTAAGCGACTTTCTCCGCCTGGACGTTCACGAATTTGCGATTGGCGTATCCATACGACAGCGTCCAACGCCTATTGCAAAATAACGCGTGGAAAGCATTTCTTCATCTATTATAATGACGCGGTTACCACATCGATTATTTGAGCACGTTCATGCTCAGGCAGATCAGCTATATGTGTCCAGTGCACAAGGCTCAGCTGTGCCATCAGATAAGGTACACGAGAGAGGGATTGTGATCGGGCCATGGACAGTACGCGTGTTGCGTGGGAGCATAGCAAATGCAGCAGATATGGATGTTCTCGCCGATCTTCTAGACATACCACCGCCCGAGATGCCGTTCATTAAGAACGCGCTTGTTTTACAACACGAGCCTAGTGGGTTTTCCTATGTATTTGACGCAGTGCGGGCGCTACAATGTGTACATGGAGTGCGAGATGACGTACAGCGATCGGCGATGGATTGTGCATATGCAAGCCAGTACACTGATGTAACCGAGACATACCATCGCCCGCGTCGTCCACTCTCACAAAGCGGCGTCCAAGTGTCGTATGCAAAGGAATGGGGGGAATCAAGGTAAGTCGTACGCGTCTGCTCCTCGTCGGGGAGGGGAGAAAGAGAGAGAGAGAGAGAGGGAGAGGGAGACAAAGCACATGTGCACACGCGTTCGTCCAGACCTACTCACACGTCTAGGCAACATGCAATATCGTCGACGACAGCATCGTCCACGCCGCATATATCGATGACGAAGCCGTATGATTGGACGTATTCGACGACATGGCCAGGGCAGCCAGGAGAAGCAGCGCCTGTTGATATTCATGCACAGAACATGACGAAGTATGAGCCAACGTCATGGGAAGCTGCATTTGTGCGGGGCACTGATCCGACGCGCGATCGGATTCCGATCGAACGATTAGGTCCAGCTAGTGGCGAGCCCATTTTGTTTTACGACGACATCGTTTTGTTTGAAGATGAACTTGCTGACAACGGGACGAGTATACTGAATGTGAAAGTGGTACGTACACGGGTGCCGTCGCTTTCATGCTCCTAACACTCACTCACAGCGTGTGATGCCAAGTGGATGGCTCGTGTTGCAGCGTTTCTTTTTACGCGTTGACGACGTGTTGTTCCGCATATTTGACACGCGCCTTTTCGTATCATTTGATCCAAGTGACGGCGACATCGATCCACACACCTCCATCACGAGTCCGCGAGTCATCCGTGAATGCCGCGGCTCGGAGGCCTCGTATGCTGACATCCGGCAGCGGTTGCCAATGAGCCGTTCACAAGACCTTTCTATGCTGACGAACATCGCCTGGGTGGCGGAGACGTTAGATAAAGTGACGATCCAGCGAATGCGCTCGCTCTCGCGAGCTCCATCGCCAGCTCGCACACCGCATGCCCCTGGCGTTACAGGGGCGACAGTGTTGGAAGAGGTGCCGGCCTCGTCGACTGAGCAAGAGCGCTGGGAGGGGGAAGGCTATTGTGTACATGTGGCTGTGCTACGTCCAAATCAGGCATCGTAGCATTATACGAGGCGAGGCGTTTTGCGCGGCACAGACGATCCCTCGCTGTGGTCGTCATCGCTGAGCGAACTTGGCATTCGTTTGGGTTGAGGGCTAGGCGACATTTCAAGCAAGGCTTCCGGTACTTCGACACCCGTAATGTCGGCATACTCATCCAGCACAGCCTCAAATGTCTCATGGAGCTTCTCGACCCGTTGTTCATGAGGAAGCATGTCAAGGACTTCACGGTTCTGTTGATAGATTCGTGCCTTGACCTGTAAGCGAAATGCGCGAAACTGGTCGGGAGAAGCGCCAGGATCTAGGTGCAAGAGCCCCAGCATGTCCAGTAAACGAGCCCATTGACGAGGTGCAATTTTGTAGCGCAATCGAGCGCTAGATCGCCATGCACGGTCAATTGGTGCGGCTATATGATGAACGACATCGTTTTGCTGATTCAGATACGTCAAGTCACAGGTATCACGGAGCTTGTCAAATGCCTCTGAGGGGTCTTCGATCGTCAGCTCGCATATGGCTGGATCAGACAATGCATGCTCATACACTGTCTGATACAGATGTGTACCATGGCGCTGCCCTTGGTATGGAGGGAGAATGAGAAATTGGCTCAAACGCCAGCGAGTCTTGCCAGGCCAACACCAGAAGCGGTACAGAGCCGTATAACCAACAAAATGCCAGGTAGCATGATGTTGATCACTTTGTTGCTGAGTCGAAGGTGCGTTTGTACGCTCGAAGATGGTAAAAAACTCCCAATTCTTTTCTTCCTCTTCCAGGTAAGAGGCGCCCTCGATGAAAAACAAGGTAAAAATCTGTGCACGCTTGAGCCATGCACGAAAACCGGGCGTATCCCAAGTAGAGTGGAAAATACAAAATGTACGATCTGTTGTCTGTCCTTTGGAGCGCTGGGTATACGAGGTAATTTGGGTGCCTGGGGGTTGGAATGACGCGGCGTCGGCTTGTACCAGTTGAGGAAACGCGTCGGGCGACACGAGATCTGCTTCTGGAAGAAATTCGCGCAGCTGCTCATCAACATCGTCAACCTTGGCTGTTGTCATGGTGTTTTTTGCGCGGTACTCGATGTTCAAGCTGGGACGTAAACTTCCGGATGCAAAGGAGAGCTGGATGTGAAGGCGTTCGTAGCCATAAATTGTCTCCGCGTCGCCAAAGATGGGATAGGTAAATGCGGGATGGAATACACGATCACATAGCGACGGTGCACCAACCAAGTACAAGCACGTCGCTTCATTAGCAGGACTAGTCCATTTGGATGACATGCTCGCGTCTGACGGATGGTGTTGTCTCGTTGCAAGGGAAAAGCGCGTAATTCAATCTAACTGCTTTGTCACATTAGGCGCGCGCGCGAGTTGGAAAAGTCGTGGGTCGCACGCGTGTGGGATGTGTGAACGGTTCGGCCGAGTGAGTATGGAAGCTATGCCCACAAGCGTATGAGAGACCTGGGGTGAGGGGGAGAAGGAGGAAGGGGGGGGGAAGTGCGACGGAACGTGATTCGAATTGGGATTGGATATAGCCAGGCGGCCAGTCCCAGTCCATAACGACGGAGGTTGGCTCCACCGCTTGACAATGACGCGTGCTAGTCGCTTTGGGGCCATAACTGTGTGCGCTTTTCTTGTGTACTTTCTGTTCCTCTTTGGCATTCTGCACTTGCCGTTTGTGTCGGACGAGGTGTCAGATGCCATCCTGCCGACGGTACGTGCGACGTTCGAGAAAGTGCGGATGACGAAGGAACGACCACTGACGAGTGCAGCTGCCTTGGTGGGTGCTGGTAAGCACGGGATCATACCTGCTCTTCCAAGTTGGATGGGGTCTTTTCAACTTTCATGACACACCTAAGGCACATGAGGAGCTCTTGCTGGTACGTTTTTTTTTCTGCCTATATGAGTGGGGTCGCTAACGAAGCAGGATATCAAGACGGCGAAAGACTTTCTGCGCGAGCGTGGCGTCACTGTAGATCCGTAGAGCTCGTGTGGTATAAGAGACGCTAGTTTGCCATGTGCTCCTCTGCTTTTGGCTATGATCGCGCTGTGAGCCAGCAGGGCGAGCAAGCATATCACATCGCTCGAGGCCACCACATGTACGTAGGCCAGAGAGACTATGTGCAGCCAGTCTTGATAGGCCGTGAGGTGCCTCCACATACACGGACCTACAGGGCGGCTGATGTGTCGGTGAATTTGCTCGTGCTCGTCTCTTTCGCCGCTACTAGACATAGAATCGACCTGTCGACGTGCGTTGGTGTCGGTCCAAGACGGTTCGTCTGTACCCTCTCTGTTCTGATCCATACCCACCTATCTCTACACCATGCTCCAGCGGTTGTCGTTGGGGCTTCGCACAGCCGTGCGAATGCCAAGTCGGCGCATACCTGTTGTGGTGCCGGCACGAGCATATTCCGAGGCTCCAGGCCATGCTCAGGGAAGGACTGAGGCAGGCGTGACTTCTGAGTCTTCGGGCGCAGCGACATCTAGTACGACAGATGAATCGGCGTCGTCGCCATCGACTCAGCCGTTTGAAGGCGTACAGAAAGTGTCGCTTGACTCAGCCATGGAGTTTACCCCCATGCCCGAGATCTCCGCACAGGCAAAGGAGGTTGGGCAGCCAAGCACCCGTACGTGGCAGGCAGTGGATCGATCGATTCCTCATCGCATGCACGTCAAGGCTTCGCGGAACAATACGATCGTCACACTGACGATGCCTACGGGTGAACCATTAGCAACAGAGAGCGGTGGCACGGCAGGCTTCCGAAAAGCGCAGCGGTCTGGGTACGAGGCAGGCTACCGAGCAGCGGTGCGTATATTCCACCAGATTGTTGCACACAAGAGCCAATGGGACATCCGGCACATTGAAGTGCTGTGGAATGGGTTTGGCCAGGGTCGAGAAGCCGTGTTCCGTGCTCTGCAAGCATCGGAAGGCGAGCCAGTGCGCCACTTGATCAAGGCGATGACTGACAAGACGCCTATCAAAATTGGCGGTGTACGCCCGAAAAAGCGACGAAGTACGTATTGCCATGACCACCCTCTAGGGTTAACTATGTTTGTGTGCTTGCACTTACTTACACACACGCGCAGTGCTCTGAAAGATTCCATGCCATGCTATGCTAAGCTATGCTATAGATTTTTAACGCTTGACCCATGTGTAGGCTTTGCGTGCCTTGGCAAGACCAGGCTTCTTTCGTTCCACCATGCGTGGGTCGCGAATGAGAACACTGTCTAGCTTGGTTAGTCTGAAAGATCACATAGTGGGGAGAGAGGGGGAAAAAAAACAACAACAAAAAAAACAAAAAGGAAGGAAGACGTACCTCTTGCCAAGAGTTGTTGGATATGCGACTGGACCTGCGTCGCATGCTCGCCTTCAGCCGAGCCAAGAGCCGCAACCAAGGCATTGGCAATACCATGTGCAAGCGCACCCGCTTGACCAGAAGCGCCGCCACCTCGCACAAGCGCAAAAACATTGTACACGCCCAAGACACCAGCGAGACGGAAAGGCCATGTCACGATCTCGCGATGCGCTGTGCGCAAGAAGTATTGACTAAGAGGCGCATTGTTAATGAGGATTTCTCCGGTGGGGATCTGACCATCGCTCGTGGGCTTTGCGCGGACAAGCCAGACACGAGCGCTGCTGACTTTCCGACGGCCACGAGCGTACGCACGACCGAGATCGTCAATCATTCCGTGCGTCGGCATGCCAGAGAGTGCATCACTGGCGCTGGAGGCATCGTGATGAGGATCAAGGGTGAGTTCATTTGTGAACGACTCGAGAATCTCGATGATTTGTTGTACTAGTTCCTGTTGGTGAGCGGACCCGCGGGCGGCGAAGGGCGAACTATTCTGAAAGTATTTGACAGCCAAGTCCTGGTACCGCAAGAGCAAGGATAGGCGCGAGGTGACGCTGCGGTATTGAGATGCGCGGAGTCGGAGGCCGAGACGACTTCCAAGACGCTCGCGCGAGATCCACGACGCCGACATGGTGCCGTGCGGAAGGGGAGGTGGGCGCGCATTCGGCGCAAGGACACAAGCCGTTTCAAGCTCGCGCTTCACTTCGCGTGTGAGCTGATCGAGCATCTGGAGTGTGTCCATGTACGATGGTTTCGCTGAAAAGTACGTTGGAGAAGCAGGTTTGAGCCGATCAGGTGCAGGTGGCGATAGTGGTGGGCGGATGGCTGATGCACTGGCGTTGCGAGTCAAGTGCCAGAGGGGGGATCCCGTACGTCGCTGCAGAGCTGTGCGCAGCGAAGTTGTCAGCATCAATCGGGGCTGTGAAGCAGCCGCTTTCGCGACGGCGGCAGCCATGGATACGAATGGACGAGAGTTGGCCCAAGACCGGGGGAGGGTGGGTGATGCCAGAGCTTGGGCTTAGAGATAGAGAGGTCGCTGGCCGAGGAAGTGAACACGCATGTGTGTGTGGCTTCTCGCCATGATGTCACGTGCGCTCAACGCTTCGCAGGCAGGGAATGAGCGGCAGACGAGCGGACGAGGGTGGAGGGTGGAGGGCATTCATTGCCTGAGACGCACAAGTGAGTCGTCGTCTAGAGGGCAGAGAGAAGAGAGGGAGAGAGAGAGAGAGAGAGCAGCGTCGACGATCCGCAGCAGGACGCTGACGTCTTCAACCATCAGCATCGCAGGAGGGAAGCCCGCGTTGTCCAGCCGGTTTATTGGTGTGCCATGCATACGTGTGCGTACGTGATTCATGTGCCGCATCCGCACTGCCACACATTTGGTGTGCAGGCGACGGCGATGCACGATACGCTCCTTGTATGGTGTGGCATGGCATCGTCTGGTATCGAGTTGGATGACACGACGGGCGATGGAGATGCAAGTGCGGATGACGCTGCCACGAGTATACGCGTGCAAGGTGCATTGGGTCGCGATTGGAGTGTGGCCATGCACGTACCACCTAGCACAACCATTGGTACAACTATGTATCACACACACAGTGACCTTTCTCGGCGCATGTCGGAACGGATAGGTACGTATAGAGGCACATGTTCGCATGCATGGATATGCGGACGGATGGACGGATGGACGGATGAACTCATTTCACACACATGTAGCTACGAAGATCGGCATCCGTCAGCTGTTTCTCTCGCTGGACTTGCCCGACGTGCTTGCACCCAGTGGAGCAGCCTCGATGGCGCCAGAGGATGCGCGAGCTCTTCAGGCACTTGAGCTGGGTTTGCGCCAGGTATGTGAAGCAGTCGCGCCGGCAACGGTGATGACAAGTACAGAATGCCAAGAGGTGTCGGTTTCGTAGGTGTTACATATGGCATGCTATATAGAGAGATACCCCTCTCCACGCCTTTCTCGAGCCAAGCTCCGTGCTACTGGAGGATGCCACACACTTTTCTAGCACACAATGTCATGATGAAGGGGTGACGAAGGGGATGTATGCTTCTGTGCGATGCAGACCCAATGTGCGCAGACAGATGGACGGACAGGTGGATGGATGGATGGATGGATGGATGGATAGGGTGGCGGCTGGAAGCGCCATGTGGCACACAAAGGGTTGGGCACGCGGTCGATCCTTGTAGGCTTGCAAACATGCCGAAATGACACGCGGCGAGTTGAAGCTGACTGGGTGAATCGACCGATCGATCAATCGATCCAAGCGCTCATACGTTCCACATACCAACATACGCACGCACTCGCTCGTAGGCGCTCCGAATGGACTTGTACGTGGAAGAGACAATGTACGGAAACTAACGGCTGTGCTAGTCTTGATCAGCCTACGCACACGCTCATACTGAATGATCTCGCGGCGTGTCTTGCGCGTGAGGCAGCAGATGGGACGCTGAATGCCGATGATTTTGCGGCGTTCCAGAGCAGTGACGCGTCGTCCAGCACATTGTCGTTGGGATACTTTAGTGTGTCGGATGTAAGGGCCGTGTTAGCGCAAGCGCGCTTCGCGAGTGCGATGGCAGACGCCGTCACAAAGAACCCGCGGTCGAACGACTTGGCCCATGTGTACTTGGAGCATGTGTCGCGGACGTTGTCGGCGACGGCTGAGCACATGCCGAACGCCGACTTTGACGAGAGCATGCAGGTGCAAGGCCAGTGGCCCATGGCGGACGAGCTTGCGTATACGGTGGTGGAAGGGCTTCTGAAAATTGCCCTTTGCATGCCGACGATGCGCTCCGACATGCTGACGGCGCTGAACAAACTGGTGAATGGCCTCTGCTCGCAGCTGACGTCGCATGGCACCGACGAACAGGTGCTGCGACTTGCGCTACGATGTGTGCCGCAGATGCACGGTGTGGCACGAGCGTTCCAGGACGTGGCGTTTGTGTGGGAAAGCAGCTCTGTCACGTCCCTGTCACATGCACTGAGCCGGCTGGTCTCGGGAGCTGACATGGTGGCGCGTCTCGACAGGCTGCTCGTCGCGCTGCCAGAGCAGCAGGAGGCGGCACTGCAGTGCCAAGCCGTGGCAGCGCAGCGGAGCAGGGGGGAAGCGTCGATGGACTTGGCGCTGACGGCGCGCACGGAGCTCGCAGATGTGCGGGATCAGCTGCTCGAGCAGTACATGGTGCTGGGGACGCCACTGAGTGGGCAGCTGATTGCCTGGTGCGGGATGAGCGCGATTGCATCGATCCTGTCGCAAGCGGCGATCGGGACGGGCCAAGCGGCTGCGATCCCGACCGACACGCCCGCGTACGCATTCGCATGGCAGCAAATGGTGAACGGGACCCTGCCGAAGCCCCTGTATGTGCCGGCGATGGCGCGCACGACGTACACGATGGTCGCGAATGCCTGTGGCGCGATGGAGGTCGGCACGCCGTTGCACGCCGAGCTGTACATGAGTGAGCAGCTGTGCACGGCGCTGAAGCTGCAAGTGCTTGCAACAGCGACGAACACGGACGATGCTACGTTTGTGCTGGACACGCTGTGTGATGTGCTGAGTGAGCGAGCGCCGATGCAGGACATGGCGGTGCAGCGCACGGCGCTGGAGAGCGCTGCCGTGCTGGGCATGGCGCGCCCGACGTTGTCGCTCAAGTTGCTGTACCACATCCGGCGCTGGGTGCAGGAGTCGCTGCCGTTCACGAAAGAGAGCGCAGCGCCCGGGATGCCGGCGAAGGTGGAGCCGCTGCCGGTCACGGCGCTGTCGCCGCTCACGAGTGTGACGGCACTGAGCATGGCGGCGTGCATCCGGGGCTCTGGCCAGGACGAGGCTGCTGCGTCGACAACGTACACGATGCTGAACTACGTGTCGCGCGAGGCGGAGCCGGCGTCGATCAATGCGACGCTCGCAGTGATTACGCGCCTCGCACACCATCTACGGACGCCGTCGTTCACGGCGCTGGTGATTTCGCTGCTGCTGCAGCGCACCGAGGGGCACGGCCATCTGCCGATCAGCATCCTGTTCAGCCACCTGGTGCTGCTGGCGATCACGGCGCCGCGCTCGAGCTTTGTGAACGTGTGCACGTCGCTGGCCGATGCGATGCGCCGAGCGCTGGCCGCGGGCGACATGGCGCAGTTCCAGTCGATGCAGCAGGTGTGCCTGCAGCTGATGCGGCAGCTGACGCCGCAGGCGGAGGCGCTCGGCAGGCAGGCAGATGCGGTCGCGAAGGAGCCGGTCGCCGAGGCTGGCGCGAAGACCGACGGGGCGCCGTGCCTGCGGAAGGAAACGGTGCTGCCCGAGATGCTTGCACTGGTGATTGAGGCTGGCATGCGCACCCACGGCGGGCGTGCGAATGCGTCCAAGGCCGTGCAGGAGCTCACGCACGTCCTTGCGGCGCTCGTGGCCCACGACGACATGCACGTGCACTGGAAGCCCAGCACGGAGCTGGTGTACCTGTTCCGCAGTGCGTGGATTGTCATGGCGCTGACGGCAGCCGCGCCGCAGTCGGCGCTGACGGCGCCGATGCCCCATGGCGATGCGCTGAACATTATCGCGCTCAAGACGCCGACGCTGATCCCGACGTCGGCGCGCAACTACCTCGACGACGACATCGACACGTACACGGTGATGAAGCACGACACGTTGGGCGTGACGCCCGAGTCGCTGCGGCAGGCACTCTCGCCGATCATCGGCGCGCGTGTGCTGGATCCGCGTGCGCTGTCGCTCGCACGACTGGCGTTTGTGTATGCGGTGCTGCAGGTGGAGTGGCGCCGCGCCGCGTGTGGCCGGCCGTCGATGGCGCTGTGCTACTTTGCGCACGCGGGCGTCGCGGCGTCGTCGGTGCTCGCGCCGCTCCGAGCCGTGGCGGAGCGGACGTTTTCGGCGTTCCTCGTGCACGTCGCGGAGCGCACCGAGTCGCACACCGCGGACGAGTGCCTGGCGAATGAGGCACGCAACATCCTCGTGGCGACATGCCACCTGCGGACAGCGGTGCGTGAGGAGGCGCATGCGTACCTGGAGCGGCTCGTGCCGGCGTTCCCCTGGCTGTTTGCGCGCTCGGACGTCGTCGCGACGATGCTGGAGCTCACGTCGCTCGTGGGCCGCGGCTGCGACTGCGAGCTGACGAATGCGTTCCTGCCGCAGTACACGTACATGTCGACGCTCGCAGGCATCTCGATCGACCTGTCGGACCAGTATGCGGAGCGGCGCACGCTGCTCGACCAGGTGCTGGGCCGTGTGCGCGACATTTTGGCACGCGTGCAGCTCGACATGCCGAGTGAGCTGCACGGCTCGCTGATGCGCTACCTGCACGACGATGCGTCGTCCGATGGCCTCGGTGCGACGCTCGCGATGGACGTCGCGCGTGGCCACCTGCACCGTGTCGGCACGACGCACGTCCGGTTCGACAACGCCGGCACACTCGCACATGCGCTGCTTGTGCAGGGCGCATCGCATGGCATCACGTCGTCGCTGAGTGACGCAGGCGCTCAGGCGCTCAAAGCGGAGCTCAAGAGCGCGCTCGTGGCGCCGCCGGCCGACGCGGACGACATGGACTCGCTCGTGTACCGGTGTGCGGCGCTGATCGTGCAGCAGGCGCCGCAGCTCGACATGGACCTGGTGACGTTCCTGGTGCTCGTGCCGATGCATGCATGCACCAAGGCCGCGCTCACGTCCGCGACGCGCGCTTGGTCGTGGGTGTTGTCGGAGCGGCCAGAGGCCATGGTCGCGATTGTGAGCGCGATCACCGATGCATGGGCTCGCTCGATCCATCGGCGCCAGGGCCTGTACACGACGCAGCTCGACACGCGCGCGCCGCTGAGCCGCAAGACCGAGATGTCGGCGCTGAACCGCGCGGAAATCACCCTCGAGGCACAGCGCGCCGACGAACTCCTGTCAGGCCACATGCTCGTGCTCAGCCTGCTGTCCGACTGCCTCGAGGGCGCACGCAGCAGCAATGCGCCGCTCGTCACGGTGCTGACGCGCCTCGTCCAGCACATGGCCGACGCGGCGCCTCTCCTGAGCTCGCATCCGCTCACGCGTGCGCCGCGCCTTGCGCTCGTCCAGCTGGGCCTGCGTGTGCTGAGCGCCGCGAGCCTCGACGTGTACATCGAGAGCCGCCTGCGCGACAGCGTGTGCCGACTCGCGCTCAGTTGGTTCGCCCACCCGCCCGTGTGGTCGTACGGCGGCAACCTGCGGCGCGGCGCCGACGAGCTCGTGCGCGTGCGGATGGTGTGTACGCTGCTGCGCGCAGCGACGCTGCGTGCCGACTCGCTCGTGGCACCTGCGACGTTCTCGAGCACACAGCGGACCGTGCTGCACAGCGCACTGGTGCTGGTGCCGGACTGCACGCTCTCGCGTGCGATCGAGCATTTCCAGCAGTTCCTGCATCTGTTGCAGGTGCTGTACGAGAACGAAGAGGCACGGCTGCTGGTGTGGCTGCATCCGACGCAGTCCGTCAAGCTGCCAGCCGCCCATGCGACGCTTGCCGACCTGCACACGGCATGGCGCATCGATCCTCGCGTCGCCGTGCACATGGGCATGCGCTTCCACCAACCAGACATGCAGGCGGCGCTCACGAAGCTGGTGTGTGCCGAGCCGCACCGTGTCGTGCACTGTGCCGAGGCGCTGCCGTTCCTGCTCGCGCCGCGCCAGCGCGACACGCGGCGCGAGCCTCGGCAGCTCGTACGGCAGCAGCAGCAGCAGCAGCAGCAGCGCGGGCTCAAATGGCTGCACACATGGGCGTGTGTGCCGCCCGTCGATGCTGTCGAGATGCTCACGCCCGAAGGCGGCGGCACGAGTCCGCTCGTGCTACAGTATGCGATGCGCACGCTCGAGGAGCATCCCGTGGACCTGGTGTTCTTCTATGTGCCACAGCTCGTACAGACGCTGCGCGACGATACGCATGGCTACGTCGCCGACTTTATCCTCAAGACATCGCTGATCTCGCAGCTCTTCTGCCACCAGATCATCTGGAACATGAAGGCCAACATGTACAAAGACGACAACTGCGAGGTCGAAGACCCCATCAAGCCGACGCTCGACGCGATGGTCGAGCGGATCGTCGCACAGCTGTCTGGCGAGGCGAGGGCGTACTATGAGCGTGAGTTTGCTTTCTTCAACGAGGTGACCAGCATCTCCGGCAAGCTGCGCCCGTACATCAAGCGGCCCAAGCCTGAGAAGAAGGCCAAGATCGACGAGGAAATCGCCAAGATCCAGCTCGCCGACGGCGTGTACCTGCCGTCGAACCCCGACGGCACCGTGATCGACATTGACCGCAAGTCGGGCCGTCCGCTGCAGTCGGCAGCCAAGGCGCCGTTCATGGCCACGTTCAAGGTGCGGCGTCCCGTCACGGTGCGTGCGAACGACAACGACCCGCTGTACGAGGACGTGTGGCAGAGCGCCATCTTCAAAGTCGGCGACGACTGCCGGCAGGATGCGCTCGCACTCCAGGTCATGGCGCAGTTCAAGAACATCTTTACCGCGATCGGCCTCGACGTGTACCTCGATCCGTACCGCGTCACCGCGACATCTGCCGGCTGCGGTGTGATTGACGTCGTGCCGAATGCCACGTCACGCGACGAGATGGGCCGCGCCAAGATCAACGACCTCCTACACTTCTTTATCAACCGCTACGGCGACGAAAAGAGCATCACCTTCCAGAAGGCGCGTCTCAACTTTATCCAGTCCATGGCCGCGTACTCGGTCGTGTGCCACATCCTCCAGATCCGCGACCGGCACAACGGCAACATTATGATCGATGGCCACGGCCACCTCGTGCACATCGACTTTGGCTTCCTGTTCGACATTGGTCCTGGCGGCATGCGCTTCGAGCCGTATTCGTTCAAGCTGTCACATGAAATGGTCGCTGTCATGGGTGGCCACGACTCCCCCGGCTTTGCTATGTTTGAGCAGCTGGTCGTCAAAGCCTTCCTCGCGTGCCGCCCATTTGCGAACGAGATCGTTGCAACGTGTGGCCTCATGCTCGGCACAGATCTGCCTTCCTTCAAGGGCAAGCCCACGCTCGACCGCCTGCGTGAGCGTTTCAAGCCCGACATGACTGAGCACGAAGCCGCCGCGCATGCGCAGTGGCTCGTCAAGGACGCGTACGGCAACATGCGTGGCACGATCTACGACCTCATCCAGGAGAAGCAGAACCAAATTCCATATCGTAGATAGAGACACAGTCGCGCACATTTGCCCGCCTAGGCTTCGCCTTGCCTCACCGCGCTTGACCTGTCTATTCATTCACCAGCACATTCGCAGCTTCTTCGTCCCGATCACGACTAGCTCGGATCCGCTGCACAATCAGCGTATGGATCGCCGCCTGCGTCTTTGGCTCTAACCGCGCCAAGCGCTCATCCAAGTCTCGCCGTAGGTCCCAATTCGCACGACGCGGCGCAATGTTCGTCAGGTCCAGCTCCTCGGCCTGCTTCCTCGTGTCCTCCTGAATCACTTGCTCCTGCATGCCGTCGACTTCCTGCTCCAGCGTCATCGGCGCCTGTGCCGATGCACTCGCAAGCATGCCTGCCGGTGGCGGTCCACTCGTGCGAAAGTGCTGCTTCACTTGCCGACCGAAGGCATTCGCGTCGATCGCCGCCTGATCACCAGCTTCTTCAGCCTGCCGAAGCGCGCGCAAGGCCGCAATCCGCGCTTTTCGCTCTGCCGCTGCACTCTCGATTCCCATGGACGCGCACGCGATGCCGTGTCCCGCTCAACCCCACTGGCTCGCTCGGCTGCTTGCTTTGCTCTCTCCGACACAGAGCCAGAGAGACACACCAGCTTGCTGACGAAGACGCAGCCTACCCCCGCCAGCGACTCGACGACTCGCTGTGCTTATGTAATCGTATGGGCCTCCTGGGGCGGAGGGTGCAGCGCGGCCGTTGGTTTCGTAGGGCCGCGTGACAGGGCACTGCGTCGTCGGATCGGTGGCGTGTGTGCGTGTGACGTGAGAAAGTAAGTGATTCTCCATAGCTGCTGCTGCTGCTGCTGCTGCCGTCACTGCTGCTGTGGCTGTTGCTGTTGCTATCCCTTTGCTCCATTGGCTCACACAATGCGGAGCACCTTGGCCGTTGCGCCCATAGCGCTCATGCGCACACGACTGACCGTCGCTATGCATAGACGTGGCGCTATGTGTGTGCGTGGACAGACACGAACGTTCTTTGGTCTATTTAAACGGAAACCAACTGCGACCAAGTCGCAAGACAGGTCGGCTGTGCCACCGCCGCCTGTCCTTGCGCCAGACAATCTCTTCCACAAACTCTCCGAGTCGCCCATCCCATCCATGCGTGCGCGTGGCGACCGCATCCGCTCCTTGGCCCCTTGTCCTGTCAGCATGTCGAAATACGGCGTCCGCAGGCTCGTCAATTTCGAATGCCCCGACTGTGGTTGGCCCACGCACTACTCGGAGAACGAATGGAAGGAAGACACCGAGCACGCACGCTATGTGCCGCGACTTCGCGAAGCCAACGAGGATGAACACGACCTGCGCTCGGGGCGGCCCATGACCGAGTTCCAGCTGCCGCGCGAGCAGCCATCCGAGGCGGCTGTGAACTTGTCCGGTTGGGACCAGTTCTTTTACACACGCAACTTCCGCTCCATCGAGTCAGACCGCAGCAAGCGCCATGTGTCAAAGCTGCTGACATTCCCCTTGACCATTGTAGGTGCACTCCATGAACACAGTCCGTACACACGGCGAAACTCGCGCCTGACACACGAGGGTCTGCGCTCGCTCGCTCCTCTGCGTCAGACGCTGCATCCAGAGCTGGGTGCACGTCCTCGGCTCGATCCTGTGCGCATCTTCGTCGTTGGCGCGCGTGCAGAGTCGACGCTGCCGCCGGATGTATGGAATCAGATCGCCTATGTATTTCCCAACGTGCCGATCCACGTTATTCTGATCGGTCCCGAGGTCGCGATTGCGCCCAAGCATGTGCCGAATCCATGGAACCACCCCATGTACAAGGAACGCGCTGCGTCGTTTCCGTTCCCATCGCGCAGCATCGCTGTATCTGACGGCCTGACCCTCACTGCCATTCAGACAACGTACGAGACCGTCCACCCGCTCTTTGAGCCGTTCGACCCGTACACGGATGTCTTTTTCGCTTTTGCGCCTGGCTTTGGCTTCCCGAGTGTGATCGCCGTGGAAGAACAGGCTCGTCTGCGCGCCGAGGAACGCGACGAAGAGCGCAAGATGCAAGAGGCTCGCGAAACATACCATGCCAAGAATGCTCCTACCGATGAAGAGCCTGTGGCTCCGCAGACCGGCTTCCGCCCCACAGAGGTGGCCAAGAACCCTGCAGGCGGCGACGTTCCGTCAGATGAACCGGCGCCGGCCGTCGTCGCGATGCGTCCAGCCAAAGGCCAGTTTACCTCGCTTCAGACGGCACCGATCGTCCAAGCTCAGCGCGAATGGGCCCAGGCACTGGGACAGTTGCTTTCAACGCGTTGTGCTTTGTATATTTCTGGCTTCTCCCCGGCGGACGTCGAGCGAGACGTCCTTGCATTCGAGTCCGTCGATGGCGTCAGTGGCGAGTTCGACTGGCTCGTCACCCCTGGCGAAAATGTGTTTGCCAGTCAACAATGGGCTATTGGTTCGTATCTTACAATGACTTTGTCGATATGCTCGCGTGCTTCCATGCTAACCTGACAGCGGACTTTGATCCCCGTGTGGCCGTCAAGGCCAATTGGGGCCTATGGGCCGTGCGTGGCAAGCGCTATGATATCCTAGGCCCGCAGTGGGATTAATCATCGGATCCCTCCCTGCGTGACACGTAGGTAGGTAGGTAGGTAGGTAGGTAGGTATCTTGGCGCCTGCGTGCACAGACATACATCAATGGCCATGCTTGAGACAATGGGTGTGGAGAGTTGCCGCTGCCGCCGCCGCCGCCGCCGCCGCCGCCGCCATTACCACCCTATCCCCTTCCCCCAAGGCATTGGCGCTCGATCGACTTTTAGCCACCTCCACTTTGCACGCGGGACGCCCGTTGGTCGGTGCGAGTCTACGAAAGGGCTGCGGCGACGCACGATGCTATTTGCCATCTTCCACCCATCTACGTCCCCCTCCCCGCCATTTTCATTGTATCACACTAGTTGTCTAGCGATGACCAGCGATTCTACCGCTACTGCGAATACGTCTACTCCTACACCTGTGTGTGATGTCAAGTCTGGCTCAAATACGATCGCGTCGATGCAGGAGCATTCGCACCCAGGCTCCCACTCACACTCACATTCGCATGCGGGCGCCGGCTCGCACTCACATTCGCACGGAGGTAGCAGTGCCGTAGAGCATGGTCACACGCATGAGATCATGGATCATCCAGGCAAGTTTGGCGAAAGAGACGTGCCCAACTATGCGTCCCGAAACTGGAATGAGCGCGCCTTTACTGTCGGCATCGGTGGCCCCGTCGGCTCTGGCAAGACAGCTCTATTGCTGGCTTTATGCAAGCGCTTGCGCGACACGTACAATGTCGGTGTGGTGACGAACGACATCTTCACACGAGAGGACCAGGAATTCCTCGTGCGCAATGCTGCCCTACAAGATCCGAACCGCATTCGCGCTGTTGAGACGGGTGGGTGTCCACATGCTGCGATCCGCGAAGACATCTCAGCGAACATGGAGGTGCTTGAACAACTGCAGGCCGAATATGGCACGCAGATCCTCTTTGTCGAGAGCGGCGGCGACAACCTCGCAGCTGCCTTCAGCGTCGAGCTGTCTGACTTTCATGTGTATGTGATAGATGTGTCTGGCGGCGACAAAATCCCGCGTAAGGGTGGTCCTGGCATTTCGCAGTCCGACTTGCTTGTGATCAACAAGACAGACTTGGCCGAGCACGTCGGTGCGTCGCTCGACGTGATGCGCCGCGATGCCGATCGAATGCGAGACCATGGCCCAACCGTATTTACAAGTGTGCGGAAAGACCAGGGCGTCGATGCCGTCGCGGACCTGATCCTTGCTGCCCGTCGCGCTGCTGCCGCCGATCATGCCGGCCACCCACCTACCGAGTCGCATGCATCATCATAAACAGCACTGCTTTTATGTGTCTGTGACTTGCTTGTCCACCGCCTGAGAGGTCGGTCGTGTCCGGCTGATGGTGCCCTGTGCATTGGACGGATGTCGGCGTGTCGTTGCGCGCACCCTCATCACACGGGCATACCTTGCATACAGCACTACTTCCGCGGTTCCAATTAAGAGCGAAAGACCCAATGCGACACTCACTTTCCAAAGTGTGCTCGCGCTCCCCGCACCCCACCATACGGCCGTGGCTATGGCGCCCATACTCAATAGGATGTTCATAAGCGCGCTCATATGCGCACGCGCATCTCGCCACGCAGCACGTTCTTCCTTGGCAGATACCGTCATAACAGGCTTCCGTACTCGAAGCGACACCTGGGCTGGCTGCGTGCTTGTCGCCGTCATGTTCTCGTACGCCTGCTTTTCTTGCTCGAGCCGAATCGCCTCCAGCGATGCTTCAAGCTCCGGCGGCTGTGCAGGTAAGTATGTAGCCCTTAGTTACTTGAACGTACGCGTCGATAGATCGGTCGCGGTTCTACATAAACACGCGCACCACGCACCAGCTGGTCTAAGCACAGATCCGTCTCGTGCCTGGGACGCGCCCATCGTGCCACCGCCACAAGTATGTGATGGGGAATCACCACGTGCTGCCAGGCCACACCCATGTCCGCAGGCGCATCTTGATCGAGTGCCTTGCTCCGTAAGCTGGTGCGAATCTGTTCACGCAGCTCGATGGGTACGTCGTCTTGCTTGGCCAACGCACACAAGCGCGTCGCGGTCCTCTCTGGAACCGTCAGCAAGACGGTCATGCCGAGAGAATGCAAAGTGTGTGCGAGAGACAATGTCAAGAGAATCAGTGTGCTTGCGCAAATGGCCGACCACACGATCTTTTCTACCACGTGGTATTATCGATCCTCGTCGTCAGCCATGCATGCCCACTGGGCATCCGTCTTAATAGGGGCGTTAGGATCAGAACCCGTGTGTGATTTCAGGAAATGTGCACGAATTTGCGTACACAAGAAACATTGACTCTCTAGACAGGGCATGAGTCCATGTGGAGGGCGCGTCTCCACCGAGGTCTGATACTCCCAAGAATGAACCGGCAAAAAAAGGGGCACACCGCGAACGTACCACTCGACCGTCTGTCCCAGTACCCACACTCCCACCCATGTGGGCGATCGCACCTCGAGCCACCCGATGCACCGTATCATATATACCGGTTGCATTGCGCTCGCGACTCGTCCGACAATCGGCGCGCTTCTCGACATCCTATGAAGTGCACAACACGGACGTGTCGCCATCCGTGATGTACGAGCGCAAGGTCAAGGAGAGGCAGCTTCGGCCCGACGACAACCAGCGGCGTATTGTATCCATCCTAGATCATCTGCACTACAAGCTCCGCCATTACGAACAGCCAGAGGTGCCGGACCCCGAGGAAAGCATCCAGAACGAAGCTCATGCAGACGACGGCGGCCATCGAGGCATCTTCGACACCCTGTCTGGCTGGTTCAGCGGGAAAACAAATGAACCAGAGAGCGACAGACAAGATGCTATGCGACCAAAACATACGCCACAGGGCCTGTATCTGTACGGCGACGTCGGCACGGGGAAAAGCATGGTGATGGATCTGTTCTACCACACACTGCCGTCGAACATCACTCGCAAGCGGCGCGTGCACTTTCACCAGTTCATGATGGACGTTCACAAAAGCTCGCACGAGTTTAAAAAGAAGATGCAAGCAGCCACATCAAAACGCACGAGTGTGGGCAGGAGCGGCCGCAGCGGTGGCGGTAGCAAGGATCCTATTGAGCCGGTGATCCGCGAAATTGCGCGGGATGCCCAAGTGCTATGTTTTGATGAGTTTCAGGTCGTCGACATCGTCGATGCCATGATCCTTCGCCGCTTACTTGCAGGGCTCCTGCGATATGGCGTTGTGATTGTTATGACCTCGAATCGGCATCCTACCGAACTGTATAAGAATGGTATTCAGCGGTCCAGTTTCATACCCTGCATCCGTCTTCTGGAGACGCAGTACCATGTGGTAGATCTCAATTCTGGCACGGACTACCGCAAAGTACCGCAAGCAAGGTACGAGACGTACTTCGAGACTACGAATCCACAGGGCTTGGCTGAGTACGAGCAATTGTGGTCGAACATGACAAGAGACGAACCCGTCATGGAGGACCGATCGCTCACTGTGTGGGGGCGGCCTCTCCAAGTGCCACTGTGCACGTCGCATGTGGCTCGCTTCACGTTTCAGCAGCTGTGTGGCGAGCCACGCAGTGCGTCTGACTATATCGCGCTGTGCAACGAGTTCGATGTGTTTTTCCTCGACGAGATTCCGCTCATGAACCTTGACATGCGGGACTTGGCGCGCCGCTTCATCACGTTTGTGGACGCTGCCTATGAGGCCAAAGTGCGTCTGTTTAGCACGTCGGAAGTCGATCTTATGAAGGTATTTAGCGGCACGACATCTATGGATGAGGCGTCGTCTGAGCAAATGCGTGTGCTAATGGATGACCTGAAAATGAGCATGGATGACATTGGCGGCTCCTCTATCTTTAGCGGTCAGGAGGAAGTGTTTGCATTTGCGCGTCTCGTGTCGCGACTGAGTGAAATGGGCACGAAGCATTATGCAGAAGTATCGGCCAAGTCCAGTTAATTGGATGGGTGCGAGAAAAAAAAAAGTGGAGCGCAGAAGGAGACTGACAGGCCACGACGCAGCGAGTGGTCAACAAAAAAGAGGGACTGCATCTCACACTGTGTGGGCCAAGGAACATGCGCACACGGCCACGGGGTCGATCGGCCTCGGCGCCTTCGCCAGTATCGATGCAGCATCTCTACTATCAGGCATGCCGAAGTGCCCAGATTTCGACCTTCTTTAAAAGACCCTTGAGATTCTTGCCCGCATGGAAACTGTGCGCAGCTAGCCATACCTCCATGTCGTGCCGGAGCTCGGCCAAGAGAGGCGTGACAGGCCACATCGGTGCGTGCGTTGGGTTCAACAGCAGGTCAAAGAAGCGGGTCCACAGATCCGTCTGCCAGTATCGGCGCAGAGTTTGTTGAATCTTGTAGGTCTTCTGGCCATCTTCGTTTACATAGCTCGTCGTCTCCATGTACTTGCCGAACAACAGGCAGTAAGCGATGCTCGCTAGACCGTAGTAGTCTGCTTGGTACGTCCACGGCCGCATTTCTCGCATTTCAACACAGTCCTGTGCACCAGGCTGCCAATCGGCGAGAAAGCGTTGCTCAGCCACAAAGCAACGCATATCGACGGCGCGGCCAAAGTCGATGAGCGTCACGCCTTTCGCAGACCAGCCACCAGATCCATCCGCTGCGTACGTCGATGTCCATTCGTCAACGTCGTCTGCGCGGATCATGCAGTTATCGATCTTTAAATCCCCGTGCAGCAAGCCGGCATTGTGCATTCCTTCAACGACGCGGCAAAGTTCAATGACGAAGAACATGGCCAGAACCTCTTCGACTCCGCCACCATGGCCTAGTACGTTACCGACGCCGGCCGTTGACGCATGATTCACCAGCTCCAGCAGTGTGCCTTTCGATGCATATTCGAGAAGCAAGAGCGACTCGTTCGCGCATGCCACAAAGCGACGTGCACCCACGACCGACGCTTGCAGCGGTGCCGGCAAACGTCGACGTAGTTCGTCGAGAATGTAAAACTCCCATGGGTTCGGTGGCGACTCGATCTTGAGAGCGAGCATCTGCCGACGCTCAAGCTCATCTACATCATCGGCATCCACATCCTCATACGACGCGGTTGTTTCCCCTGCGAGCGGTACACTCTCATTCATGTCCTGCGCCAAAAAGACAGACCCAAAGCCGCCTTCGCCAAGCCGCATACACACCGATAATTGCATGTCGGCGACATTTAGATCACACGCAGTACTCACAGACGAGCGCCGCTGCGACGACTGCAATCGCTGTGCGTCTGCGACTCTAGATGTGAGTGTCGGTAGGTACGTAGTTGTCATCTGCGCCTCGTCAATGTAGCCTGGTCGTGAAGCAAGCGGACAGCGCAGGTTCGATAGAAGAGCCGTGACGATGTCAGGATCTGCTGGCGAGCATGGGTTCGGGATATCGAGTGTCGCTGGTGATGCATGCAGCCCGCCAAAAGGTTGTTCAGCTGTTGAGGCCAGCACATCGGCGTTGGACTGTGGCGATGCGCATACGGAAAGGTCCGTTCGCTCGTTAGGTTCCATGCGATCAGTGTGTTCCGTCCGCACGCTTCCTTCCGTGTGTTCAGTTCTCTCAGTCCTCTCCGTAATGGGCGTCAGCGGCTGGAACGGTGTGCGTGGCATGATCCGGGGTGATGCACTGAGGCTAGACGGCTCGTCATCATTGACGTCATCCTCGTCATCCTCATCTCTAGCGATGTTCCGTGCGCGTGGCGTTTGCTGGGGTGTCGCTCCAAATGGCTGTCGATCCACCCGTGGGCGGATCGGTGTAGGCTGAATGCCCACATTCTCATCTTGCGTGTTGGAGAGCACTGGGTACCGTACATCATCATCGTCCGTCTCACTTTCATCATCATCATCATCGTCATCGTCGTCGTCCTCCGAGTTGCTATCGCTCTCGCCGTTAAACATATGATCCACTTCGAGAATAGCTGCTTTCGTGACGAGCGTTGGACTTGGCGCACGTCGTGCACCTGCGGTACCGGCGGTGACAGCAACCAGTTCAGGCATCCATCGGCCCTGCCATGCATCGAGAAAGGCCCACGGATCTGAGGCGCACGCTGTCGGGATGGACCGGTGCTGTGCATACAATTCCTCTAGGCACATTTCACGCGTTGGTGGAATGGGCCTTGCCTTGTCTTGCACGGCAGCTGTGAGATCAGCATCTGGGTACAGCCGCTGAAGCGGGACAGCATGGCGCTCGCGCACTGGCTTAGATGATACAATGCGTTTCTTATTTGGTGCGGCATGCGTTCGTTCGCGACTTGCATGTCTCGATGCCGGCATGGTCACAGCCGGAGGTGCAGGGGGTGGCACAATCGTAGCCTGTGACTTGGGCGCAGCTGGCGGTTCAAGAGCGGCAGAGTCATAATGCAAAAATGGATTCTTTCGAAGCTTGTCCGACTCGGTACATACATGGCGCTGAAAAACATCATCGCGGCGCGGTGTGCGGCGAGGACTCGCATCTTCGTCGGAATCACAAAACACCTCTAATGCACGTGCTTGAGAACGCGGCGTCTGCGCCACTCTGCCTCCAGGTGTGAGTGGCTTCAGACTGTGAGTGGCGGTCTGGTTCTCCTTACGACGTGCAGCAGCTGTGCCGATGTTGGTCCATGCATGGCTGCCACTGCTAGATTTGGGCGGTCCCATGTCATTTTCATCATCACAATACACTTGCATTGTGCGTGCGTTGGGACGCATACTGCCCGAAGACGACGAGAGTGGCTGATGCGTGCCCAGCACGTTCGTTGGCACACTCTCTGCACCACGGCCGGTCTTGACACCAAGCACACTACGACCGGCGCGGGCCATCGCAGCTGCCAGGGCCTTGGCGTAGGTAGTGGGACCCCCATCACCCGACGAAGACGACGACGACGACTCGGGTAGTGCAAGGATGCGTGCTTGGTATTCATTGTAACGGCGCTTGAGCCGATCAAGAGGACTTGCTCGCCGAGCAATTCCGAGCTTGTATGTGTCGTCGGCCTCGTCGTACACCTCGTGACTCTCAAGGACGTTCGCGAGCTCTTCGTACAAACTTGCTAGCTTTGTGCCGATCTCATTCGACAGAAGAAACTGAAATACGTCTCGTGGCACGTCGGTATGCTGAGCATACAGGATCCACAGGCGCAGGTATCGGGAGTCGTTCTGGTATTGCTCCGACTCACGGAAGAGGCGTGTGACTCGCTCGAGAAGCGGCACAATCCCACTTTCTGAGCTTTTCCCCTCTGGATAGTTGTCGATGCACCACTTGACGTATGAGCACCATACCTCTAATGGATCGTCCGAGTCTTGGTTTTCCTCCCCATTCACACGCTCTTCCCATTCGCGGCGTTGAGCCGCGAGTGTTTCTTGCCGCTCCTTGTGATGCATACTCAACGTCGTACTGAGTGCATGTGCACTGCGCCCACGCGCGCGTGGTTGAACATTTTCTTTTTGTGACTCGATAGCCTCGAATGGCGTGATGGGCGTCGATGACTTTTGTTCCAAGACACTGAGTGGCGTTCGAAGCGGAGTTTTGAATTGAGCCTGGTTCTCGCCGCTTTTCAGCGGTGTATGCGCAAGTGCAGGCCTAGCATCCATCCTAGATCAACGATCCACGCACGAACGTACGCACGTCGCGCAACAAAGCGAGGGCCACAGGCTGGCGATGCTAGCGATGGGATCCTATGGTGTGTGTATGAGCGGCCCACAACAACACTCTCTCAGACTTGCATGGGGCGTGTGGCACGCGTACTGTCACGTGCATGACGCCTGGACTCGCGGGTTTGGGTGGGCGCTTGTTAGTTTAGGGCGCGCGCTGCCCTGGCAGTGCCATTTTTTTTTTTTTGGGTGTGGATCGAGCCACTCCATCTTACAATCGGCTCGTGTGGCGACTATGGTCAAAAGAGTACGTGCGGAATATGTCGGGACAGTGTAGTATGCTTACAGTGTAGCGGAGAAAGACAAGAACTCATTTGAAAGGTGTAAGTCACGGCATGGTATAGCCGTGTGCAATGGCTCACACATGCAGCCGATCAACAATTCACAAACGGATGCAAGGGCACCTAAGAGTTTCGTGATTCGTGGTGGTCGCGTGGGCAAAAGTGTGTCGACGCTTGTGCGAGATGTGCGTCGAGTCATGGAGCCGAACACGGCTGCGAGGCTTCAAGAGCGCGATAAAAACAAGCTGCGAGACTTTTTGACTATGGCAGGACCACTGGGCGTTTCACACATGCTCATATTTAACCAAACAGATGCCGGTATCAATATGCGTGTGTTGCGATGCCCGCGAGGACCAACAGTGACATTTCGCGTCAATAAGTATGCGCTCGTGAGCGATATCATGCATAGTTCTCGGCGTCCTAGTGCGCCAGGATCGGAATTCACGACTCCACCCCTGGTAAGTGGGCTCATTTTGGGTCGTGCCATTGCCATTACGTGCTGTCGCAGAACTAACAATCTTTGGCAGCTTGTACTTAACAATTTTGGCGGACAAGAGCGCCATCTAAAATTGCTTGTTTCTGTCTTTCAGAACATGTTTCCACCTTTGCATGTGCACTCCATGCGTCTATCGCAAGTACGACGCGTCGTGCTATTGAATTACAATGCTGATACCAAGACGATCGACTGGCGTCATTACCAGATTTCTGTCCGACCTGTCGGTGTGTCGCGCTCCGTGCGTCGCGTCATCGAGGGATCGACGCGTCCCTCTGCTGTATCGTCTGGCAGTGTGTCTGGCTATGGTGGCGAGCATCGACGTCATGGACGTGCGCTTGTCAATCTTGGTAATGCTACTGATATTGCCGAGTATGTCATGCGAGGAAGCCAGGCGACAGGCGGCGAAGACACCGACACAAGTGAGGCTGAGTCGGAAGCGGAGGACATGGCCGATCCACAGAACTCTGTCGAGCTTTCACAGCAGTATTTGGGACGAGGCAATGCGGCCCACTCACAGCGCGCCGTTCGTCTGCGCGAAATTGGGCCGCGCATGGAGTTGCGTCTCGTCAAAGTCGAGGAAGGTCTCAATGGCAGCTCGGTCTTGTACCATGACTATGTGCATATGAGCGCAGCTGAAGTCGCGAAGCAAACACGGGATATTACAGCCAAGAGGCAGCTTGCTGCTGAGCGCCGCGCTGAGCAGGAACGGAATGTTGAAAGGAAGAAGCAGGCAAAGCAGACACACAAGGCTGCTTCTTTGGCAGGTCAAAACGGTGGTGATGATCGAGCATGGGAAGACGACGATGATTACAGCGATAAGGACAACGATGTAGAAGGCCATGAAGGCAGCGATGACGATGAATTCGCCTATGAGGACGCTGCAGCAGGCGCGCCAGCGAACAACAATGATATTGCTCAGGATATTCTCGCTAGTGACGAAGAACTTTTTGACGAGGATGATGATGAGGAGGAAGACGTGGCTGAGCATGCACCTGACTCGGACGAAGAAGACGATAGTGATCTGGACCCCATTCCTCTGGGCCAAGTCGAGTATGACGAGCCTGTCACATCGAAGCATCGTGCACCGTCAAAGAAATCGAAGCGCCAACGTTCATAGAGCACATCTTTGTCATTTACCTAGCGTACATTATGTGTTTGAATTCATAACCAGCGAGCTCGATTCCGCACCCACCTACGCACAACTGCACTTCTCCAGATGGTTGTTGACCTCCCAATCTTCACGGCCTCGACGCTAGCTGACCTGTGGAGGTCCAGTGAGGAACAATAGACATTTTCTTACTCCAGGGTCGTTGTTGGAAGCTACTACTCTTACCTAATCCAACTCAGAGACTCTCGGCCGGGGCCTCGCTCGCAGCAAGAAAGCTACGCGACGACTGATCGCTGGTCGTTGCGACGGATTGACTTCGTTGGAGGGGGAGAGCGTCTTGTCCTTTCTCTGTGTAACGAGACCATTGCGTGAACGAGTTTGAGTGCAATGGCGCAGATCTTTCAGAAGGATCCGCGGCAAGCGGGTCTTTTCATTGGTGGCCAGCGCCTCTCTGGGTCGGATATCCGCGACCAGAATGTGCTTGCTGTACAGTCAATCGCAAATGTGGTGAAGTCGTCACTCGGCCCCGTAGGCCTTGACAAGTACGTATCATGTAGGCTTTGCATACAGGGTGGCTACTTACCGTGAAAAGAATGCTCGTGGACGACATCGGTGATGTAATGATCTCGAATGATGGCGCCACAATTCTCCAGCTCCTGGAGGTTGACCATCCAGCCGGTCGTATTCTAGTCGAGCTGGCGCAGCAGCAAGACAAGGAAGTGGGCGATGGGACGACATCTGTGGTTATATTGGCAGCTGAACTGCTGCGACGCGCGAACGAGCTTGTGAAGAACAAGATTCATCCTACCACCATTATCACCGGCTACCGCTTGGCATGTCGCGAGGCGCTCAAGTACATCCAGGATGTGTTGGCTGTAAAGGTAGATGCACTTGGCAAAGAAAGTCTGATCAACGTGGCCAAGACCAGTATGGCCAGCAAAATCATCGGAAGCGATGACGACTTTTTCGCTCAGCTGGCTGTCAATGCTATGCTGTCTGTAAAGACAGTCAATGGCCGTGGTGAGACCAAGTACCCGGTCAAGGCAGTCAATATCCTCAAGGCGCACGGAAAGTCGGCTCGTGAGTCTATGTTTATTCAGGGATATGCACTGAACTGCACTGTCGCATCACAGGCGATGAAGACGCGCATCGCTGGCGCCAAGATTGCATGCCTCGACATCAACCTGGTGAAACAGCGGATGCACATGGGCGTCCACATCACTATTGATGATCCTGACCAACTGGAAAAGATCCGCGCTCGCGAGAGCGAGATCGTGCTGGAACGCGTGCGCAAGATCCTTGCGACAGGTGCGAATGTGATCTTGACGACGAAGGGCATTGATGATCTGTGCCTAAAGGAATTTGTACAGGCTGGAGCCATGGCTGTGCGCCGCTGCAAGAAGGAGGATCTGCGCCGTATCGCAAAAGCGACTGGCGGCCAGTTTGTGAGCAGTTTGGCGAACCTGGACGGCGAGGAATCGTTCGACGCAAGCAGCCTGGGTCATGCAGACGAAGTGACGCAGGAGCGCGTGGGTGACAATGAGCTGATCCTTGTGCGTGGTTCAAAAGTGCACAGCTCGAGCTCTGTGGTGCTTCGTGGCGCAAACGAGTACATGCTCGATGAAATGGAGCGTGCCTTGCATGACAGTCTATCGGTTGTGAAGCGGACACTAGAGAGTGGTTCTGTAGTGCCAGGTGGCGGTGCCGTTGAATCAGCACTGGATATCTATCTTGAAAACTTCGCTACCACGCTCGGGTCACGAGAGCAACTGGCTATCGCAGAGTTTGCACAGGCCCTGCTGATTATTCCCAAGACACTTGCTGTGAACGCTGCCAAGGACAGCACAGACCTGGTCGCCAAGTTGCGTGCCTATCATACAGCAGCACAGAATGCGGATGCAGCTGACCCGAAGAAGACGTTGCGCTTCTTTGGTCTGGATCTGCTGTCAGGCGCGGTGCGAGACAATTTGCGTGCGGGTGTATTGGAGCCAACAATGAGCAAGTTGCGGAGTCTTAAGAGCAGCGTAGAGGCAGCCACAAGCTTGCTGCGTATTGACGATGCCATTACTATTCCTCCTGAGCCGCCAAAGGAGGATCCGCATGATCACATGTAGACGCAGGTAGAGAGTAGCTCTAGAGCTCTAACTTGACCAGTGGATCGGCCGGCCGGCCGACCGACCGGCGGCAGATGTCATGTATGTGGATGATTAGATAGCGATGGAGCCACTGGTGTCCCTATCGCCTAGGCCGGATTGTTGAAACATTTTATCTGTCTGTCTTTCACAATCCCGTTCATGGTTTTCTCTCTCTCTCCTCACTCTCCGAGGGGTACCATAGCCGCACTTTATGCATCTCGAAGAAAGTGTGGGAGCAAATGTGAGATCCAAGAATGAGAGGGAAGGATTTCTGCGTCTTCCGACATGATGGGCGTGCCAGTAGCGGGCGTCGCTACGCCTGAAGTCGCTGGGAAGTATTCGTCATCGGAATGGAGCGGCGATGTGACATCGGGATTGTCGAGATCATTCGCTTTCGCCTGCGCCCTATCTGTGATAATTTGCATGCGCTTCGTCGCACGAACAGTGGCCATGGCCGTCTTCCATTTCGAGCGATAGTTCTCACGGATGCCGGCTCCAATATCCTGTCCGTCGTCATCGTGAAGCTCTTCGCTAATGAGTTTGAACCACGGATGCTCAAATGCCTCGGTGGACGTGATACGTGCATCGGGATCTCGAGTCAGACATCTCTTGACGAAATCAATGCCCTCGTCACTGACCGAATCCCAGTACTTTCCCTCGAATTGGATTTCCTCTGATTCGAGCTGGCGCCGGAAAAGCAATGGATCCGCGGAGGAAAAGGGCGAAAATCCACACAACATACAATATGTTACAATACCAAGCCCCCACATGTCCACAGGCTTGCCATACCCTTTGCGCGCAAGAATTTCTGGCGCTGCATATCCTACGCTTCCGCACATACCATGCAGTTCGGTGTCGCTGTGCTCACGGAGATGTGTGGCAATGCCAAAGTCCACAAGTACAATATTCGCGTCTTCCGCCTGTGACCGATACAAGATGTTTTCAGGCTTTATGTCCCGATGGACCATGTCATTCATGTGCATATAATGAATAGCCTCAAGGACTACATGGATCGTGCGACACGCAACCTTTTCTGTGAAGCGGCCTTTCACAAGTCGATCAAAGAGCTCACCACCATTGGCTTCCTCAAAAACAAGATAGAACTGTTTTCCATGTGTGCATGAGTATTGGGCACCACAGATCTACACAAGAGAACGTCTCATGAACATACCTTGTCCTTGGACTCGAACCAATCGATAAGCTTGACAATGTGTGGATGATCCAGGCTTTGTACCATCTCGATTTCTCTCATAATGCTGGCTTCATCGCCTTTCAGGACGTTCTTGCTAATTATTTTGACCGCCACTGATTCCTCGCTGCCGTCAGGTCGCGACCGTTTCGCTGATCGCACAACACCATATGTGCCTTTTCCTAGGGTTTTCTCGAAGCGATATTGCTGCTTTTTTACTTCGGTTCAATGTTATGAAAGGTCAACATACCATAACTTTCTGGCTGATTCACTTGCGACGGCTCTGACACAACACTGTCATCTTTCATGCTTCTGATGCGCGTTGTGACAGAAGGATAAGGGCCGTGAGTGTAGACAGAAATCACTTTCTCCGCCAATTTGCGTGGTGCTTTAGAGTCGTGCGTGCATCTTCACTCGCACAGGCCTGGGACACACTTTCGTGCTTTTTCATTCACGGCCAATCAGCATCGACAAAGTCCCTTTAGTCTACTTTATGTTTGTGTACAAAAAAGCGCGGCCATATCGGGAACGTGGTAAGTATCGTCCCATATTACGTTAGCGTAATTCTTTCGACCAGTCTTGTGGAACAAATTCATGATAATGGAACTGTCGACTTGACAAGAAAAAATATACGGCGTGAGGGACTCGAACCCCCCACTGCTGCTGTTCCCATGGAAGGCAGCCGTTATACCCCTTAACTAACGCCGTGCTAACCGCTGAACGATCCCAGCCGTCGTTGGGATGTGAGGGCATTAAGTTGTATTAAAAAGCTGAACCAAGGTGCAGACGCGTATTCTCTGTTCTTTTGAAGTGCGAAATTTTTTTCTCGTTCTGCAGGGTGTTAGCACCCATCCGACTTGCCCTGTGCCAACCATGGCAAAATCACTACGCTCGCATTCAAAGCTTGCAGCACGAAATCGCAAACGTTATACACCTGACTCAGACTATGCCGTCACTGCTGCTGCACGGCTTCAGCAAGTATCTGAGCGTCTAAAGCAGCGTATTCACACCCCCAAAGTGTCTGAACAGAACGGGACTCAAGAGGGCGACAGTATCGAGGAGGATGTCATTGATACAAAGGCTCAGCATGATCCCTCACGTGCAGAAGAAACATCTTCTATGACAACGCCTGCACAGGGAGATATGCAGGTCGAGGCACCAGCGCCCAAGAAGATCAGCACATCGCAGCCTCGTGGCACGCGAAACGGCCAGCTCCGTGGCTCACGAAGCCAGAAAATGCAGCGACACAAGTCACGGAACGCAGGCAAGCCTAAGCGACGCAGGTAAAGCACACATCTCTTTGGAATATCATACCCGCATGCATGCATCCAGTGGAGCCCAGCGATAGACGACAAGAGGACATAATATGCACATGTGAATACGTCGTTGTCGAGCATACATATATCTATCTATCTATTTATATCAAAAAGTGCGTAAAAGACATAGGGATCCTCATTGATGATTCATACAAACCATGGCTCGGCATCACTTTGTGCATTTGATGACATTGCCTTCAAGGAAGCCATCAATGGCATCATGGCACGCAAGCGCAGGTGGGCCTAGGAAGCCGGGCTCGCTGAAAGACGTGGCATCCGTGGCCGACGCATTGGACGAGGGACGTCGTAGCGTAATCAGCACAAGACCGGCGGCTTTCACGGCGGTAATAAGCTCCGGTACACACTCGAGGATCGAGGTATCGAGCATAACACCAAGCAGGTTATTGCCTTTAGCGAATCGGACGGCCTCGGCCATGCTGGACTGTCGAGGATCCGCTTCTTCAGGGAGGGACAAGACGGCTGCATCCGCATCGAGCGTAGCATTGTTAATAAAGAAGACAGCATAGTTTGGCTGCTTCCAGTTCAGTGCCACACATGCACTTGGCATGGTGCTGCTGAAAAAGAGTCGGCGCCGATGCTTCTCGCGACGGGCGACGTCATACACCACGTGCAGTGTGGCATCGATGCAAGCGTTGAGTGGCATGACTGTCGCGTCTGCGTCGAATACGATCTGCAGAGCTACACTCACGCTTGGGGGCAGAGTGACAAGAAGGGTCTCGAGGGAGACGAGGGTCGTGCTCAGCTTGGCGCTCCATTCGTTCATCGCCAGCGATTCGGACTCGTTCGTATGCCATGTGTGTCCCGTCTTTTCGGCAATGTCGGCAAATTCCGTCGCGGTCACCTGTGACACGAAAGGAGCCCAGACTGGAACAGGCAGGCGTCGGCTCGCACATACGACAGGCACCAGGTCCTTGGTAAAGTGCACGTTCACGTTCAAGTACTCGCCCGACAGCGACGATGCCGTGACATACAAGGCGGTATCCTGAGCATCGTGCGTCCCGTTAGGATACGGCAGCGGCGACACGGTGAGCGGCTGGTTGTGGCTCGGGAGGGTGCTCTTCCAGTATGTCTCGACATGCCCGCCGATCTGAAGCTGCACGCTGCTGTACGGCCGCACACACTCGAGCACCACGTGAATATGGCCAATGAGGTTCAAGTGCCAATCGAAGAGTGGCAGTTGGACGTGAGAGCGGCTCTCAAGACCGTTCAGCAGCTCTGGCAGCAGCACCGTTTTGGCGATGCGTGCTGAGCCGAATGTCGGGAAGATCTCACATTCCAGATAAAAGTGCTCGAGGTCCGCGACTTGGAACGATGCCTCTTCGCGCTCCTCGGCCATTGGGAAGATGATTGTGTGAGGAATGCCAGCCTGTGCACCCGCGTTCGTATTGCGCGGCGTGAGTACGAGCTTGAACGACGTCGCTAGACCTGGGAACATGTCTGGTCGGTCGCTTACAGACTGCCGATGCAGCTCGATCGAATGCTTCGAGAGACTCAGACAAAGGAGCGAGTGCTTGTCGAGGTAATTATGTCCGTATGTGCGGAAAGGAATGATCGGCGGCGGTAAGTGCAGGGATGGAATACCATCGCCTTCAGCGTCCAAGTCGGTGTCCATGTCTGCATGCGTTTCCGAGATCCGGATAGTTGAGGCGGGCGCCATAGGCTGTACACCAGCGTCAGCACGTTGTTGTTGTTGTTGCGCCGCTCCTTTGGCTGCGGCTGTGGCGTGGGCAGCCAGCAGCATACGAGTGCATTCGCGCCAGCCGTGCCATGCCGCATAAAACACCGCGTGGCGTCCCTTCTCGTCCACATGGTCAATGGAGGCACCGGCCGCGAGTAACATCTCGACACACGCCGCATGTCCAAACTCCGCTGCGTAGAACAGTGGTGTGCACAAGGTGCCCTTTTCAACAGCATTCACATCCACCTTGGCATCAAGCAGCAAACGCAAGCACTCTGTGTGGCCTGCACGCGCAGCAAGTGTCTGTGGAAGCAATCCCTCCGTGTTCACCTCCACCTTCGCACCATGCTCGAGCAGAAGGCGCGTAATGTCCACGAGACCACACTGTGCGGCAGTAGCCAAGGGCGACAGGTCACTATTCTCCATCTTGCCCTGCATAGCTCTGCCCGTCAGCGCGCAAAAGTCGAGCAGGATGCGCACGATGCCCGTGCGCCCACGAACAATAGCATGCAGCAGTGGCGAAAAGCCATCCAAGTCCACATGCTCCACGACATGGTCGTGCGTGTCGCGTGACTCGGGCAGCGACAGCAGGTACTTGGCTATGTCTTCGAAGCCAAAGATGGCCGCGTACGCGAGCGCTTCACGGCCGTACACGTCGCTCGCACGCGGGTCCACGCCATGCTCAACACACGCTTTGCACAGCTCAAGCTGCCCAGCACATGTGCTAAAGTGAAGAGCCGTCCGGGCATTGATGTCGTCGACAAAGGAATAGTCGGGTAAATCAGCAGCGATGGCGGCACAGATCGCGTCCTTCGACGACGTCAACAACGCACGCCAAAGCTGATGCGATACACTGGAACGAATCGGCGCTTCCAACGCTTCGCGTGTGTCCTGCTCGGTCGTAGAAGCAGAGGCGCCCGCGCCTGCACCCGCGCTCTTACCGTCGCCGTCGCCATCGCCGCCATTCCCCTTGCCCTCAGCAGCACCGGACACATCCCGCGATGCATCATGTTTGACATGCCCCTGTTCCATGTTGCTCGCGAGCGACTGGTTCAAACTGTCTGTGGCATGCTTCCGAATCTGTTCAAGAAGACGCTTTGCATCGTCCATATGCGCCTCGTGTACAGCATTTGCCAATTGGCCCTCGAGCTCGGCGATCACATTGTTCTGCTTAGTCTCGGAATATTGCTCGGCGTCGAAATCCAACGGTCGCTCAGACGCAAATTCCAAGCCATCCACAGGGTCTTCTTCCGGGAGCAACACACCACCTGGTAGGTTCGTCGCAGCATACGAGAGAGCTCCCCGCAGAAGAGCCATCTCGTTCTTAAAGTGTGTTGTTGGTAACTCATGTCCTTCAGCGAGACTCTCGAGCTGAAGAATGCTCGCCGATGCAATATCGCTCATCTCTGTCATAAACTCGCGATTAAAGCACGCTGGGTAAACGTTAGTGAAAGCCATAACCTCGCTGGCGTAGAGATGTACGTACGTTGGACTTCCACTTGTCGAGCCAGGTACAGCTCTTTCGTTTGCGACTTGAAGCGCTTGTCCCATTTTTTAAGGATCTTTCGAAAGCCGGTCGCATTAATTTCAATAAATTGCTGTGTTTGTGTCAGTACAGCGCGCGCTCTCGAGAGACACATGGCAATCATGTGCGTCGTACCTGGAGCTTCGACAGGTCTTTTTCAAAATATCGGAATCCTTCGAGAAGGGCGACGAGGGATGGTGTGTCGCGATTCAGGCGCATCGCCCTAGCTGGCCCACCAACATGACGACTCGCTAGGGCTACGAGATGGCGCTTCTTCGTGATCAGAGTAGTAAGACGTGACCGGAGTTCCGACTCTTTCTGCAGATAGAAAGCATTAATTTTCTCCAGCTCACGCTCCAAACGGAAGAAGAAAGCAGCCTTGTGTACTTGTAGCTCCGATCCAGGCGAATCCATCGGCAGCAAGGGCTGCGTGTCCGACGAGCTTTCCTCAGGCCGCACACTCGTTGCAAAGAGCGCGGCATCAGACAGACGACCCTTCTCAAGTGAATTGATAATCTATCATCTTGTTAACAAGAGCCCAGGAATTTGTGCACAAACACGCACCTTCTTCAGAAATTTGTAGTCCAAGTAATACGAGCCCCATCCTGAGATCTGCTGGCTCAGAATTTGCTTGCCAAACTGCAGCTTGTTAGTGTGTCTGTGGCACACGTACCTTCATTTCCAGTCAGTCAACACGCAGGGCACAAATGTGCCCACTTGGAGAGAGAAAGAAATTGAGAGAGAGCAAAGAGAGAGAAAGGGAGAGGGTGCGTGGAAACGCAAGAGGCTGACGGTGAGAGAGTTGTTTCCGAGTTCGTCGTCGTCACTCCGCTTCAAGACCGGACACTCTTGGTTTTGGACCAGATGAACGCGGCAGAACACGCCCCGCGGCGCACGTGCCGCGGGGGGAGACAGGGTGAACAGTTTGGAATTAATCCCACGGCCTGAGTGAGACAAGCAAAGATAGGGGCTGATTGAGGATTTAAGAAAAATTTGCTGCTGGGTTGAATCCTCACTTCAGACTGCGCGCAAGGAACACAGCCAAGGAATTAAGCCGTGCCGCCGTACCAGTTCCTGAGACGTGACAAGTGAGTTTTGGCTGGGCCCGTCGCAACACAACAAATCGTTGGCGCTTCGAGCCACCAGGGGCGGCAGTCAACTGCACGTGACACTCGCGCTCGGGTTCGAGCCTAAGGCCGCACGCACAAACGCGACGTGTCAGCACACTACGAAACTCAGTCAACCAGGCACCGGGTGGGACTAGGATTCGTAGTCTGTTGTAGGAGTTCACCTGACCACAAGCGACAAGAGACCCGTTGCTGCATTTGGAATCCCACTAAGAAGGACTACGTTTATCAGGGCGCGTACGGTCTGTCCAAACCATGGCATCTATGGAGGTATGTACGCCACATTCCGCAGCGGTGGCGGCACCGGCCGCTAGACTGGCCGCTACAACGCCCGCGAGTAGGTCTGAAAAGCGTTGGCAGGGCTAACAAGCAGTCGATTCTGGACTTTAGCCAGGATTTGGACTTGGTCCTCCTGGATAACATTGTGGTAGCCATGTACACGAGCGCGGGCGCTGAGCAGCGCATGGCTCAGCAAGTGCTTGCACAGTTTCAAGAACACCCAGATGCTTGGCAGCGAGTGCCTGTGATTCTGCAGCAAAGCAGCCATTCTCAGACAAAATACATTGCTCTGCAGATCCTTGACAAGCTGATTGCGACGCGATGGAAGGTGCTTCCACTCGATCAGCAGCAGGGTATCCGGAACTTTATTGTCGAGATGATCGTCGGCATGTCATCGGAAGAAGAGAACCTTCGCCGGGAACGCACGTTGCTGGGAAAACTTGATACGACACTCATCCAGATTCTTAAGCAGGAATGGCCGCACAACTGGCCGAACTTCATCCCCGAGATCGTGTCGTCGTCGCGCGGTTCCTTGTCGATTTGCGAAAATAACATGGCCATTCTCCGTCTCTTGTCAGAGGAGGTATTTGACTTCTCTGCAGAGCAAATGACCCAGGCCAAGGCTCGGAATCTAAAGAACCAGTTTTGTGGCGAGTTTGGCGAGGTGTTCCAGTTGTGCACAGAGGTGCTTGAAAAAGCAACGAAGCCCTCGCTAATCAAGGCCACACTCGAGACGATGCTGCGATTCCTAAACTGGATTCCGCTTGGCTTTATCTTTGAGACAAACGTCGTCGACAGTCTCATTGCTCGGTTCCTTGAGGTGCCTGATTTCCGCAATGTGACACTCAAGTGTCTGTCGGAAATTGTGAACCTCAATGTGGGCCCCGAATATGATCCCAAGTTTGTTATTCTGTTCAATCTCGTCATGACATCGGTCAACCGCATGATCCCTCCATCGACGGACATTGCCGGCGTGTACGAGACATCGACTGACGAGGACCAAGAGCTCGTGCTAAACCTTGCACTCTTTCTTAGCAACTTTCTGATCTCGCACGTCCGTTTACTGGAGAATACTGAGAACCAAGAAGTTCTGCTCAATGCTCACCTCTACCTGATCAAAGTGTCGCAGGTGCCGGAGCGCGAAGTGTTCAAAATCTGTCTTGAGTACTGGTCAAAGCTTGTGAGCGAGTTGTACGAAGAGTACCAGCAGTTCCCAATGAATGATGCTGCTTCAGTGTGGGGCTTGAACCTTGGTGGCCCTCAGGTTGTGCAGCGCAACGCGACCGGCCGCAAGGCTTTTTACACAAAAATTCTCTCAAACCTCCGCCTTGTGATGATTGAACGTATGGTAAAGCCGGAAGAGGTCCTGGTTGTTGAAAATGACGAGGGTGAAATTGTGCGTGAGTTCCTCAAGGAATCCGATACAATCGTCCTATACAAGGCCATGCGTGAGGTGCTTGTATATTTGACGCACCTGGATGTACTAGACACGGAGAATATCATGACGGAAAAGCTTGCAAAGCAGGTTGACGGCTCAGAGTGGTCCTGGGCAAATCTCAACACATTGTGCTGGGCGATCGGCTCCATTTCGGGTGCCATGAACGAAGAAACGGAGAAGCGCTTCCTTGTGACGGTGATCAAGGATTTGCTTGGCCTGTGTGAGATGAAGCGCGGCAAGGACAACAAGGCTGTGGTCGCGTCAAATATCATGTACATTGTCGGTCAATACCCACGATTCCTCAAGGCACACTGGAAGTTCCTGAAGACGGTCGTGAACAAAAACTTCGAGTTCATGCATGAAACGCATGAAGGTGTGCAGGACATGGCGTGCGATACATTCTCGAAGATCGCACAAAAGTGCCGGCGACACTTTGTGATGCAGCAGGCTGGCGAGCAGGAACCATTCATCGACGAAATTTTGCGGAATCTCCTCCAGATAACCGTCGACCTGTCGCCGCAGCAGGTGCATACGTTCTACGAAGCTGTTGGCTACATGATTGCAGCGCAACCGCACCGCGCGACGCAGGAGCGCCTCGTCGCAAAGCTCATGGAGCTGCCCAGCAATGCTTGGGACAATCTGATGAAGCAGGCACACAGCAATGTGGATGTGCTTAGCAACCCCGAGAACATCAAGGTGCTCTCGAATGTGCTCAAGACGAATGTCTCAGCATGCTCATCGATTGGTCCGTTCTTCTTGCCGCAAATCGCGCGTATGTACCTCGATATGCTCGCGCTGTACCGGAGTGTGAGCGGAATCATTAGTGCCAAGGTGGAAGCAGAGGGTCTCATCGCGACCAAGACGCCTATGGTACGCGGCCTACGGGCGATCAAGAAAGACATTCTGCGTCTCTTTGACACGTACATCCGGCGGGCAGATGATTTAGAGTCGGTGAATGCCAATTTGATCCCGTCTCTGCTCGATGCTATCCTGGGTGACTACCATAACAATATTCCTGCGGCACGCGATGCCGAGGTGCTGAATGTCATGGCCACCATTACGACGCGCCTGGGCGCACTGCTTACGGACAAGATTGCACCTATTCTTGATGCTGTATTTGAGCCGACATTGAATATGATTAACCAAGACTTTGCCGAGTTCCCTGAACATCGTGTGGGCTTCTTCAAGCTGTTGCGAGCGATCAACTTGCATTGTTTCTCCGCACTGCTAGAGCTGCCGCCGCCCAAGTTCAAGCTTACGATAGACTCGATTATTTGGGCTATCAAGCACACAATGCGCGATATTGCTGACACGGGTCTGAACATCTGTCTGGAGCTGCTCAACAACATTGCGAACACGGATCCTGCCATTGCAGGCGCATTTTTCCAGCAATACCTGTTGAACATACTGCAAGACATTTTCTATGTACTGACAGACTCGGACCACAAGAGTGGCTTCAAGACACAGTGCTTGCTCCTTGCACGGATCTATGAGCTCATCGAGACGGACAAGGTCATTGTGCCGCTTTGGGACCCCGCACAGATCCCTGATCCGAACATGAACAATCGCCTTTTCATCCGTCAGTACACGGCGAACCTGCTGCGCACAGCATTCCCGCATGTGCAGCCACAGTACATTGAACAGTTTGTAAACGGCCTCTGTTCGCTCTCATCGGACCTTGCACAGTACAAGGTACATTTGCGCGACTTTTTGATTACATCACGTGAAGTGGCTGGCGGCTCAGATAATTCCGACCTGTTCCTCGAAGACAAGGAGGCTGAGCAGCAGCGACGTATTGCCGAGGAACGTGAGAATGCTGCCAAGATTCCGGGCATGTTGAAGCCGTCGCAAATTGTAGAGGAGGACGAAGAACTCTGACTCTTTCATGAGCTTCTGTTTTGACGATGACATACATGTGTGCATGCATACATAACGCATAGGCAAGCGGGCTATTTTTCTTGTCTTCTATGCGCATCACTGCGCATAAACTCGAGCCATCATGGAGTCGGAAAAGTGGTAGTAGAAGTGGTAGACTTAGTATTACAGAATCTAGCGCCGCACTCCCACTAGTAGTAGAACCACTACGCATACCCCGATAATAATGGCGAGTATAATTGTGTCGCGACGACGGCGCCGAGAAATGAGTGTCATGATACTGTTGAGCCCAGGCATTTGGGCCACGACATGTGTGAGACGTGTCAACGTTCCCGACAGTTGCTCGCGTTGTGCACGGAATTCTGACTGTGTCGCGTAAGCTTGACTACATGGGCGAGAAATTGAAAGGATCAGCAAAAAATCAACAACAACAACAAGGATGCGTTAGTACTGTCGATCAAAAGTACATGTAGCACATACTCTAGAGTCCCGTCCAACATGTGGTGCGACCGTTCTAGATGCGTTCGTTCATCTAAAAATGACTGGATTTCTGACGCATGCTGGGCCCGGTAGTCGCTACATGTGTGTGTAAGCGCACAATGAAGCGGCATCTAACTTTTGACACATACCTGATGTCTTGTTTCACATGTCCCAATAGTTGCTGCCGATCAAGTGTTTGGCGTACGTGCGTTTTGGACCGGAAGAACTCACGCTCAAACTCAACGAGCAGTTCACGGTGACGTTGGACTAAGTGCAGTTGTGTAGTGTTAGGTGGGAGAAGTGGGTCATTTAATGAGGAGGAAAGCTCGTCAATTTCTTCTGAATACTGTACAAGCAGGCTTTGGATGTCGGTCTCCATCGCTGTATGATCCTTCGGCGCCGAGCTGCCACCGTTTATATCTACAGCGACAGCATGATCGGGTGTACTAAATGTGGGGGCTGCCGACACGGACGACGGCACCACAGGCTGTATCCCACGAGCAAGTTCAGAAACATATTGCGAGTACGTGGTAAGCTTTGCGTCCAACTTTGACTGCGTCTGACGCGCACGCCTGGACTGAACCTCCCATGTCATGGATCTGGATGGTAGTGGAGGTTTGCTCAAAATTGGTGTGCCCTGACACGAGCTAGGGGAACGACAAATGACAAATCACCAAGCTAGAGAGACCAGGTTGGGAGAGTGATGGGTGGATGTGGAGGGCACATCTACACATCCATTTTCGCGTCTCTCAGTGTGTTCGTGGATTTCATGTTGTTATGTCAGCAACGGGCTATGCACCAATCACAGCGCACCGTGTGCGGCAGCCATACCATCCATTTTGCCATGAGTACGCGTGACCTAATCGCTTCGGCCGAACGCGCCCGATGACAAAGGCATGCGCCCCGCCGCCGCTGCCGACGAATAGCTGTCGCCCTTGCACGGAACCCGGGTCCCGGAGGAACCAGGGCAATCGAGGAAAAAAAAAATCATGCGTCCTCTCGTCCAGCAAGTCCCACCCCATCCACTTCCTAGATATATACCTCCACGCAACCCTGTGGGATCCATTCCACTGCTCGGGTCTTTCCAGGCATCATAAATCTCGTTCTATTTCTTTCTAGGCCCTAGTGTGCTAGATCCCTGAGCTCACGATTCCTGGAAGCACGAGATCACTGCATAGAGCACGTGTTCTGATACTAAAGACATCCTTTTCTTCAGCAACCATCACACAACGGATCGTGCCGTTCGTGCTGATAGCTTACGCGTAGCAGCAACGTCAACGTTGACCCATACCACTACGCCTGGCAAGTGGATCCTCCACCTCCACCACCATCACCACGCCGTTCAGTACAAACGAGGCTTCGTACGTGTTTTGCTGAGGAGCTTGCGTACCTGTTAAGCCTTGTTGGGTGTGTTTGTGGCAAAGACCACTGTTACAGAAGTTCACCTATTCTTTCTACTACGCCCACGTTCACGCCAAGCACGTTTTTAACTGCCCTTTGCGTCCTATCTACCCAAAAGTTTCGTCTTCATGGACAACGGAAGCCCACCACCAAGCTATCAAGAGACTCGTGCCAAGTCTGAAGAACACCACCCGCCACCCCATGGCCCGGAAGATGACGGACCGCCCGCAAAGGCACATAAACATGACGCGAATTCTTACCCTGGCAAGTTGCCTGCGACAACATCAGCGACAGCATCAGCCCAGCCGGCTCAGTCGGCTCAGCCGACGACTTCTTCGACATCTTCGATGGGCCAATACAACACGATCGACTTTCTCGGCAATGTGTCCGGCGGTCCTCATGCGGCTGCGGCTGAAGCACTCGCGACATTTTCGTCCTCCGTTGGGGACACAGTGAACAACAATCACATATACGTGTCTGTTCCGTCGTCGTCGCATGTAGATGCTAATGCGGCTGCGACTGGCGTGCCAAATGCGGCTCATGTGCCCCCAACTCCAACTCCGCCCCAACAAGCAGCAGGAGCAGCAGTAACAGCAGGTCCGGCAGCAGGGGCAGGAACAGCGGCTCCCCCGCCATCAGCTGCGCCTCAACATGGGCCACCGTTCCTTTGTCCCACTTGCAATACATCGTACTCGCGTCTCGAGTACTTGCGGCGGCATGAACGACGGCATGCTGATATCCGACCATTCTCGTGCCCGTGCGGCAAATCGTTTTCGCGTAGCGACGTTTTGGCACGCCACAAAACAAAGTGTCGTGTTGTATTGAGCGGTGAGGTGCAGACATCATCCCCTTCTGATGCACGCCCTAAGGCGGAGCGTGCACAGCGTGGGAATGGGTCCCGCTCGACGCGCAATCGTTCCACAGCTGCTACTTCAACGCGTGGACAAGCCGGCCCAGGTGCAGGAGTGGCAGCGCCGCGCCCAGACCGCCATCCTATGGGTGATTTATCTGTCGACCCTGCCTTGTCAGGCGCAACTGCCGCTACCGGTGTCGCTACTTCGGCCGTTGATCCATCGATGCAGCCGCCACCGCCGCTCGAAACTGGTGCGCCAGACCATCATGTTGACGAATCGTATTCGTATGTGAATGCTCCCGCCTCATTCGCAACTCATACACAACATATGGATAGCGAGTATGGTCCGAATCGCGGCGCGAATGTGCACTACGCGCAAGCACCGCCACCGCCACTACCAGCGCCGTCATCTGCCGCGGCACATGCTAGTGGAATGCCCGTGCGAATGCATGAGTCAAAGATGTATGCCCCGCATGGTGCGGCTTCAGGTCCACCACGTGCGACGAATTCAGCTCCACCACCACCACCATCGTATGTAACTGGCGCGCCGGCTATACATCCGGAGCTGTCATCGCGTGGCTCCGGTATGTACAACACATCGCATGCCCCTACAGGCGCTGGCGGTCCTGGCACATCGACGGCTGGCCCTAATGTCTCGAATGCTTTTTACGCGCCGCAGCATAATGGCGCCGAGCATGCAGGAAGTGCCGGTAGTGTCAATGTCAATGGCAGTGGTGCGAATGCTGGCGCGTATGGGGCAGTGCCAAGCACACATTATGCTGAAGGCAATACAACGGGGGCACCAGCAGCGGGGTCGCAGGCTGGTGCTCCTGGTAATGTGTATCCACACAACAAAGAACTGGCACGTTTCTCAGTGGCGTCGTCGGGTCCTCTCTCGCCCTTCTCCAACACGGCACTTAGCTCAAATATTTCGCCGTACCTCTCTGCGTTCTCGTGTGCGCGTGACATGCCGCGTATGTCGAGCCCACGGCTTGGAGGTGGTGCGTCTACTGCCAGTGGAATGAATGGTGTGCCGCCTGCGACAACGACGAATGCCCCAGCGACTTCTCACAGCCCGCACCAGACAGACGATGCGCCACCACCGCCGCCACCAGATGCCAATTCGTCATAGATATATACGACGGTTCGAACGTATCAGACTGTCGGTAATTTTTTTCTCGCTAGATATCGGCTCTAAGTCAAGGTGCGCTCTCGAAATGCTGTTTGTATGTGCATGGTCATGCACTTCGTTATGGTAAAGAGCGCTTTGAGATGTTGCCAACTGCATGTTCCATCGCAGGCGTTTAGGGAGGTCAGCCTTGGCTACATTAGAACAAAGGGTGGAGAAAATTTCCAGCCCCACAAGTTGGTTCTACTGGAAAGAACGTATTGGGTGGACAACCACCGCCTCTGATTCCATCATCTTAAGTCACACGGCCAATGACGCACGCGCGTATTGCACGTTTTCTCCAGTGTCATTGCGTATGTGGCGCCAAAGGCACATTCCTTGAAAACCAGTAGGAGTGCTCTTGAGTGAGACATGCTGGACCTTTTAAAAAAACCTAAGGCCAACGGAAGCGCCACGGAACAATACCGGTGGCATGAGAATAAAACATGCATGCATTCTCTCGTCCCAACAAGTAGCATAGCTTCATACAAGACAATAGAATACCCTCAGATCTGCCGGAGTAAATGATAGCTTTACTGATGAATTAGAAGGAGATGCATCCCGATCATTTTGCATTCAATCGTTTTATGACGTACCATGGATGGAACTTGTTTTTCAATTACTCGAATCCTAGGGCGACCAAAATCAATATAATTTGGCACGGGACCTCGTATCAGAAATATGTTGAACTGGAATGCACTGCTATGCTTGTTCTTGAGCTCTGGATCTGGGAAATCGATACCGGTGAGGCTTTACGAAAATTAGTCTGTACCGTTGTGCCAAATCATGTATTATGTCTATTACAGCTGTACCTCTTCGATTGACTATAGCTTATGCACGAGTGATGAACCCACTATTGCAACTACGCCCTTGCAATACTTTCTGTTTCGACAACATCATTTGCCGCAGCTAGAGACGAAGCTGGCCAGCAAGGCCATCTGCGTTCTCCGCGACGAGATTGTTTCTTGACTCCAACATCCGCTAAAACCCAGGCCTCTCATCTCTCGCCTTTTCCTACCACTACCAAAACAAAAAAAAACTTTGCACACGCACGCATTGGACTGCCACTCACAGGGAATCGAGGGTGAGTTAGCTTAAAGCAATCTATCCCTGGATCACAGTGTCGGCCATGCTTCCCCGATGCGGGTTTCACCTATTGCTCATGCAGGCAATCTGCACGTCAAGGTTTGCGGCATCCACGGTATCTGGGCGCTGAGAATGGCGGCACTCCATGTCTACTGTGCCACCCTCATTCAGACTCTCATGGTTCTAAAATGTGCGAAACACATTCTGCAGAGACCTACGCACAATGAGTCGGCAGCTCGCATGTCATGATCTTATCATATGTTGGCCGGAGGCGATCACAATGATGCTTGTCGTGATCTGCGACGTTCGAAAGCCGTCTGAAGTCACACTTCAGTCACATCACACCGACCCTGTTTACAGTACCAAATCGACTTCATTCTACCTCTGACTTCTTGCCGCGTCTTCTCAGAGCGTGATTGTATGGACTAGAAGCTCACTAAATGACACTCTTTTTGTATGTGCGTATCATTCGCTTGCTGGGTCGATCGCGCGCATTGTGTTAAGTCCATTCGACTTGTAACGAGTCAAAAGACCACCGTTTATTTTTTACTGACGTACAAGTTGGCCAAGTCTTGCTTTGAAAGAAGGATAGTGTCATTGTTCATCACATTATCAAGTCGTTGTATTGTATTCCATTGCTGGATGCTTCGCAAAATGCACAGCACCTATTAATATTATTTCACTTTCATCAAATTAAACAAAGGCATCTTTCACGCATCTTGAGCTGAATGCTTTTCGTCATTCGATCGTGATACTATGATTCTTGCTGGCACACTAGTGTCTCCAGAAGCAGTGATGGGTCTTTCAGCACTGAATCTACTCTCATGACTATTCATAGTTTCTTATGTCGGTTGCGCTGGTCTGATCGCAATGAGAAGGTACCGCCAGATAAAGTCCTGGATGTAGAGGACGCCCAGATTCACATAAGCCATTTCGAAACGCAGTGTATCATCGAGTCACTCGACGCCGCGTGGAATTGAGCTATGCGACGTTCGATTCTGACTCATGTCATTTGTTGTTTAGTGCCGATGTTCATCATGTGAAGTTTATGGATATCTATGCTCTTTGGATGATACAGACAATCTATGGTGCCAAGGGCATTAGCTCTGTACATCGCGGCACCCTTAGCTCTTGTAGCAGTCATTTTGCTAGCTATACAGGCCCACTTTTCATTGCAATGGGCGGAGTGTATGCACAAATCAACATACCACATCAAACGACCGACCGGCCATTGCACTACAAAGACGGACGACCAACTGGTTGTAGAAAGAATGTCGATTATCACCATGGGTGTACAGAAGTACTAATCTCATGTGTCGTCAACGATGTTGAGCGGATGTCGAAACCAGATCATACCAGTTTCGTATTCCAGACTTGTGGCTCTCATCGTCAATGAGCTTGGCTTTCAGAAATGAATCTATCAACGTGGAAAGCGTTCTCGTGTGGCAAAAAAAAGATCCAACCCACTTATCGAGCCATGCGAATCAGTAGCCTGATATGTCCACAAACATGCATCTGACGAAATGTCCTAGAAAGGCTAAACCGAAACTACAAGAACGACTCTAATGCACGATCTCGTCGAGTACCTGACTGATTTGTGCCGTCTGACGAAAAGACGGCGGAGAAGGACAACGTCGACAATTTCAACGATGACATCGACATATCTGCTGGTATTCACATTGGCAACGATATGAATTCCTGTACAGTCCACCACTTTGACGCTCTCCCTATTTTGTTAAGGCTACGGCCACATGACGTACAAACGCCTCGTTGCACCGATGCAAGACAGCATTCCAACGATGATCTCAATCTGCAATGTTGGCGATTTATTTCCATAAAGTAGCAACCCGGGCCTGCATTTCTACATCGCGAACAAAGTGATTCGTCGATGCACATATGACTCGTTATACATGCGGGACTACTTTGCGTATGACTCATTTTTGGATACGCTAAGCGAATCACATGGCACGCGCTTGCAATACTTTATGCATGTCTCCACCTACGTTTGGTCAAATTTTAGCTTTCCGACCCAAACGTGCAGAGTTGACCAGAATATGTCTGCAAAACTAGTAAGAAATAAATAAGGTCTGGGTCAAGCAAGTAGCATCAAAGTACTTCTCAACTTCGACCACAGCAACACAGAATTTTTATCACAATGAACTAAATTAATCCTTCTCCAGAATTTCTGTGTTGTTTCACAGCGCTTGTCTTAGACTTCTTAGTACCTTGTGCTATTCGGTCGAATTAAACAGACAGTATGCATATGCAGCTGCTCATCTTTTCTCATGATGTACCCTGAAATCCGCTTAGCTGCTTCAGAGCCATTCTCTGGAGCGTATGAATTACTTGTAACTTGATTTAGAAGCTTAAACGAACGTGAACATTGCCAGCAAGAATCTAGGCATGGGATCGACGCTTCCCGCACCAGACGACGTCCACAGGGTGACCGAACCTATCCAAACGCAATCTGCCTCTGAGGCTCTCATGGACCACCTTTCCTCAACTCTACCTCTGTTTTCTGCACCTAGCGAGTCTCTGCAATCAGAATGGAGTGATACTTCACCCAACCTTGCAGACTCCTTGCTGTCTATGGACTTTGATTCTACCAGCACGCTTGGCACATCACTTTATCAAAGTGAGATCCCTTCAGATTCTTCATTGTCACCATTGGCAACGCCTAAAGATGCTGTGGGATCAAGATTGTTCGCACCGGTTGATGCCGTTGTATGGCCCACTACCGACGCACTTTGTCACTGGCCCGACAGCGACGCATTGTCCGAACCCAAGAGCAAGCGCGCACGTCTAAATGAGCCTTGCTGTCTCCCTGATTCTATAATTAAGCAAGACTTTACTCTTTTTCCGGATGACGATGAGCAGCAATCGCGCCGTCGAGTTCCTTCCTCCCTCCAAACCAGTCTCGTCACAGGTGATGAGTCAGCTTCTGTTTTAAACCTGCTTGATTCACTCAATTCATCAGTCTGTGATGCATCACCATTCCTCTCGCCAGAGCCAACGTCGACATCGGCTTTGAGCAAGGTTTTTACTCCTAATACACACACTCCAGCGTCTCTAACCCAAACGGCTAATAAGTCACCAATACCAGAGATCGCTGGAACAGAGGGAATAACATCACGTTCTTCAGCAACAACACTAGTGCCTGCAAGCGCTGATCTTGCCGATGCGGTTAAGTCGTTCAGGGGCACACACAGACGACGACGTGATACTCACGAGCTCTTGCCTCTTGATGCACCTGTCCAACCAAGAACCTATCACACCGAGTCTGCTACGTCGCGTCGAGATTCAAAGGAGCAATCATCGGTGTCACCAGCTGAACCACCTCTCATATCGGATGGGTCGAGTCCAAGGCCAGAGATGGACGCGCGATCGATGAAGAGACTCAGTAACACGATCGCAGCCCGCCGAAGTCGCCATCGTAAGGCTGAAGAGCTAAAACGTTTGTATGAGACGATTGAAGAGCTAGAATCTCAAGTACAACAGTGGAAGGAGCGTTGCAATAAGGCGGAAATGGAGCGAGACCGCCTTAGAAGAGTAGAACCACTCGTGTAGTTTCGAACTTGGAATCGTTTTCACTTTTATATTATTAGTCATATTGTTTCACTGTAAAACAAAGGCACGAGGAAGGCAGCAAAGGCGAAGCAAGTACGAGTATTTCATGATAGAAACAAGCAAGCTTCTATAATGCAAACAGGTAGCTAAGAAGGATTTCGTACATGTAGCGGAATTCTTCCATGGACTGAGTTTAGTTTGATGACGAAGACTTGTCGGCGTCCAGCGGCTCAAGAAGGAGGCCTGCCTTACGAAGAGTGCTTTCGAGCTCGCCCGTCTGATGCACTGCATCCGTGTGTTAGTTACCATACAGGATATTCGAACATACTATTGAGCATGATATCACAACCGCCGACAAACTCGCCATTAATGTATACTTGAGGAATGGTTGGCCAGTCACTAAATTCTTTGATGCCGTCACGCAGTTCCTGATCCTCGAGACAATTGTACGTCGCAACCTTGTCAGGGTTCACGCCTTGAACCTGGAGAATTTGGAGCACGGCACGGCTGAATCCACATTGCGGCATACTAGGCGAACCTTTCATGAACACGACAAGGGGGTCCTCTTTCACGGCATTTTGAATCTTGGTGCGTGTCTCTGTCGAGAGCAGACGCACGAGCGACGGAGACGCGCGCATGCGAGTGGCTTGTGCTAGAGCAATCGAAGGTCGCTATACTGGCTCGTATCATAGAGTAAAGGATCACATACATACCAGGAATGAAACGGCTTGGCGCGCAAACATTAGGTTTGGAATTGATCGGTGTGACGCTCGAGTGGTTTGTCTGTTGGCCACAAATTTTGCCACCCTCCTCCGCTGGCGATGAAAGGATGTTAAGCGCACATATTTCCCAGTCGTTCAACAAGGTTTCACCAGTGCATGGGAGACGAATAGCCAAGCAAGAAAAAAAAAACTAGGCCGAGAGAAAACATTTTCTCGCTTACGCGCAAAACTGCTCTTCTTCCTCGTGCGACTCGTCCTCTGGGGCCGTCGGAGGTATGTATGAGCATGGGTGTTCGTGTCGAAGCCTGTTCAAGGATGAAACGACAATTAGATGACGAGTATGAGGAAGCGGGTATCTTGCATGTACATCATGTTTGGTTCCGCGGATCCAATGCTTCGAACTCCGGCTACCAAACCTGAGACAGGCTAGGCAACGTTTCACGGATTGCAACGAACTGGAGAGGCGGTAGGATGCTAATATTACTGCAGGAGTTCTTCACACATAGCATGGCACCGTACGATGATGACTCAGACTTTGGTTCTGATGAAGAGGATGTATACACCAATGTCCAATTAGGTCTTGCAGATGGGCCCCTGGAAAAAGATGATGAATCAAATCCACTCGTTTCCAGGATTGGTGGTCGACCAGCATGGCTTCCGCTGAGGCCATCGAACCTGCCTGGGGAATCTGCAGTCCATTGTGAGTACTGTAGGCAGCCCATGCAGCTTCTGGTCCAAATTTTTGCACCTCTAGAGGACTCGGCATTTGATCGGAATCTGCTCATATGGGGGTGTGCTCGAGCAGCATGCCAGCGGAAAGGGGCTGGATGGTACGTATGCAAGGTGTGGTGCTTGAGGATGAATGAACAATTTCTTCATTTGATTCGCGATACTCGTGATCGCTATCACATGAAACCTACCTATCTTTGACATTTTCTTCCTAGGACTGAAAGCGACCACAGCTTGCTTTATTCGGAAAGGTCTATACTAACCTACAGTATAAAAGCTGTGCGTGTCCTGAAACACAATACCCGGTGGGCCGCCAAGCTCGCGAAGCGAGAGGAGCGAAAGAGGGTCCGTGAAGAGCGCATTGCTGCGAAGCAGCAGGCTGAAATAAAACTAGAGGCAGAGCGCGCTCGAAAAGAGCGTGCGACAAATCCATTTTCGATGAATAGTTCAAGCGAAGCTGGTCTCTTTGGTGCCTCGCTCTTTGATTCAGCTCCTGAAGGGGCTGAAAGTACCGATGACCAAGGACGAGTCGACCGTCAGCAACAACAGAAGACATCCGAAGGCAATGAAAGTGAACATGAAGTGAGTAATGATGAGGACGAAGACGATTATGATGACGAGGAGCGTCTTGCTGAAGAGATGTCTATCAAGGCATCCCTGGAAGAACAACATCAGCACCTTCAAAACCATTGGTCGCAGCATGCCTCCCACTATACCACACCTTTATATTTGAATACTATTCCAGAGCCAGAGAATGAGCCGGAGTCGGAAGCCCAAGATCAGGCTTTGCAGGAATCTGCTCTGAGCACTTCTCATGTGCCGGTGATAGGATCGGGGGAAGGCGAGGTATACGAGCAAATGAAAATCGATGGCCTGGATCATGTATTTGAGCGATTTACTCGACGGCTCGGATCGGAAGCCCGTCAGGTTGTGCGCTACGAGTTCGGTGGGGTGCCCATTCCATTTAGTGGCAAGGGCTCGTTGTTCAAGCGTTTGTGGCCAAACGGACTGCATGCTGGCTGCGACTCTTCGAGTGTGCCGGCATGTGAGTATTGTGGTGCACCGCGCGTTTTTGAGCTGCAGCTCATGCCGAACCTAGCAAACTTGTTGCGTGTGGAAAAGTTGAGTGATGCCGCTGAGAGCAACGGCGAAAACAGTAGTAACCAAGAAGCTCAGCGACAAGCCGAAATTGCCTCTTTATTTGGGCTAGAGAGTGCTGTGACAAACATGCGCACGGGGATCGCATGGAGTACCGCGATTGTGTATGTGTGCAGCCGCGACTGCTGCCAAAATGAGTCTGAGGGCTATGCCGAAGAATGGGTCGGATTGCAGCACGAGACCGATGTGTAATGTATAAGTAGCCATGTAGAATTAGTCATCCGAGCCAAGCTTAGTCGCAGCCCCGCAGGGTACTAGTGTAGCGCGCCGGTGATCTGGACTTGTGTGAAAATCGCTCGTCTGCTTGCTGCGCCTCGTATCTAATCTACACGCAGAGTTCTCCACACTGTCGTCTGACCATCATCATTGACATCATGAGCCAAGCGGAAGCGCAATTGTCGGCACGGATTGATGAAAAGCTGAACGATTCGACACAGGACGCATATGTGTGGTCTCTTGAGTTTTTTCCTCCCCGAACGGCGTTGGGTCTCGCGAATCTGTGTGCGCGAGTAGCTCGCATGTCTGAGGCATTGCAGCCAGGCTGGGTTCATGTGACCTGGGGCACGGGAGGATCCACCCGCGACGCATCCATGGAGCTTGCCGCACGCGTGCAAAAGGGTGTCTATGATCCATTGGAAGACTACACCAGCGTGAAAGAGCGGCGCAAAGGCGCTTGTGATGTGTGTTTGCATTTAACGTGTACGAACGTTGAGCGGGCATATTTGGATGCAACTCTCGATGAGGCACGGCAAATAGGCATTCGGAACATTCTGGCACTGCGTGGTGACCCACCACGCAGTGATGAATACTGGGTAGCTACGGATCAGCGGTTGCAGAATGCAACGGACCTCGTGCGCTATATCCGTGAGCGACATGGTGATTACTTTTGTATTGGTGTGGCTGGCTATCCCGAGGGGCTGAAGCAGGGTATCGATTGTGATATGAGGCACGACATAAAAGTTTTGAAGGCAAAGCAAGAGGCAGGCGCTCACTTTATTGTGACGCAGTTGTTTTATGATGTCGACGCACTCGTACGGTGGACGAAAGAATGCCGTGCGGCAGGCATAACAATCCCGATCATTCCGGGAATCATGCCGATCCAAAACTACACGATGTTTCGCCGCATGGCGAATCTTTGTGGCGTGCATACACCTGAGGATGTGCTTGAGCAGCTGGAGCCAATAAAAATGGACGACGCAAAGGTCAAGGAACATGGTATCCATCTCAGCATCGACATGATCAAGTCCATCCGAGAGCAGACGGGCATTCGCGCTTTCCACTTGTATACGCTTAACCTGGAAAAGAGTGCAACGTGCGTCATCAAGGTACTTGCGGATGTACCGGATCAAAGCGCGTCAATCTCCGGCTCCGTCACATGGGATGAGTTTCCGAATGGCCGCTACACGGATGCCCGCAGTCCAGCGTTTGGTGAAATGGATGGCTATGGAGCCAATTTGAAGGTGCCACCCGAAGAGGCTGTGCGTTTATGGGGCACACCTGTGGATGAGGATGACATATCCAGTATATTTTCTCGCTTTGTCGATGGCCGCTTGGCCTGTATGCCGTGGTGCGATATTCCTGTGTGGGATGAAACAATGCAGCTCCTTCCCGCACTGTTGCATCTAAACTCGCCACCCTCCGCTGGCGGTAAAGCATGGTGGACTGTTGGATCTCAACCAGCTGTTGATGGGTGTGATAGCACTGACCCGACCTTTGGATTCGGACCGCAAGGCGGCTATATCTTCCAAAAAGCATTTGTCGAATTGTTTATGAACGAAAACGACAAGAATGCGCTTGTTCAAATGATCCAACAAAGTTCAACGCCTGTGACCTATTTTGCCGGAAAGTGTGACCCAACGACATTCGAGACAAATCTTACAACGAACGGCCTCAATACAGTGACGTGGGGTGTTTTTCCTGGCACTGAAGTCGCGCAATCCACCATAATTGAAGAAGCATCGTTCCGGGCATGGCGTGATGAGGCATTTGCTATTTGGCGAGAATGGGAGCTTCTTTTTCCTCCGAACTCAGCTACGCGGTCATTATTGCGAAGAATCCACGATGAGCGTTGGCTTGTCACTGTGGTACACCACGACTACAAGGATCCACAAGGGCTGTGGAGACTGCTTGAGACAGTCTCGTAGACATTGAAGATCGTGTCTTCACCCTCATAAGATTGGCACGTCTAGAATCGTTTGTCATGCATATAGATCATGCCGACATGAACCAAGTGGTTCATGCCGCCATTTTTTTTTCGATAAGGATTATGTATACACACATATGCATGATGAATGGATGGATGGGTGTGCGCCAGAAGTGTGCACCGAGATGCAGATTCATGTGGAGAAAAATACAAAGCGCAACCCTGACAAGCCAAGACGTCATTCCCCCATGTCAAACAGCTATTTACAGGAACGTTGGTGACTTGCATTCACGCCGCCCGCCAGCCCCTTTGGTAGCTCGTGCTGGTTTTAGTTCCTCGCTTCCACTCGGCACGGATGTGTGATATATCGAAACACGTTAGCCATGAAGCAGTATCGAGGGCGCTGAGCCACATGCAGTACGCACAAGACGAGCTGGAGCGCGCCCTGAAAAATTCAGCAAGTTCTGCACGACAGAATCTCGAAACTAGTTCATTCCAAGAGCTGGAATGCAAGTATAGAGATTTGCAACGCGACTATGATGCCTTACGTGCACAGTATCAGGCGGAGAAGCAGACATGGTACGACTTTAAGCGATGGTGGAAACAAAAACTACAAGCCAAGCGCGAGGCACGCCGCACATTAGCACGCGATACGAAGCCTATCCTCAGCCCACGCAAAGCGCGAGAACAGATTCAATCACATCGTCAGCATGTACGTACACTCATGCAAGTCAATCCCAGCATGTTCAAAGTGGGAGGACGGTATGCCGCAAGTGGCCAAAAAAGCTCAGCCAAGGGAACCAACGCCACAGAAGCCAACGCGAGGAGTGCGGGACGCTCCGGTCAAAGCCAGCCAGATGATCAAAATCATCCAATAGCACACCAACAAGCTGACTGCGCATGTTGCCAAAAGGTGCGTATGACATCCCTATGCATCTGGCACGGTCCTAACCGTTGTCTCTTAGTACCGCCAAGTCATTGGCTGTGAATCCTCCGTTGATTCTTCCCGTCACCATCATTCGATCCCCGATCCCACACCACCAGATTATTGGTATGTACGAGCAACGCATCTCACATGTTCTAGGGAGCTTGGCTTTCCTAGCAGCAGTCCCGCCACTCCGAACCATGAAAGCTCAGCGGCGCTCTCGCCGCCTCTAGAACGAGCCATATAGCTGCGCGTGGCATCAATGTAGGTGTGTAAATATTTCTGCATAGCACTCGCCACCCCATTCGTTGTATGAAGAAGGCACGCGCATGGGCTCCATAGTGATTGTTCGTGTCAGGATGCAATCAACGTCCATTGCTTGGACGACGAGCCCTGCGTCCATACATAACTTTGAGTGCAGGAGTTGAGCATGGATCCTGATGACCGTACAACGCGGCGCAGGTCTGGCCGGGTGCTTGAGAAGGCACGCGCGACGGGGGACACACAGCGTGGGTCGCCGGTGACGACGTCGTCGCGAGTACCATCTTCCACCAAAGTACAGTCAACGTCCAAGTCTGGTCGATCTCGAAACTCACAGTCCAGAACGTCACCGCAGCCACTGCAGCCGCAACAGCGACCTCCCAGCACGACCCCTTCAGCCCCGGCGTCCACACCAAAGCGGCGCAAAACGGAGACACAACGTGCAAGTGCACAGACATTGCCTGATCTGCCACTTCCCTCACTTCCGCGGAGACCACACTCACTGCATTCGCTGCCAGCCTCAGTGCTTGCCCGCATGACTCCGCATGAGCGTGTGCGACGACTCTTGCATGTCGGAGCGACGCCCGAATCACTGCCGTGCCGAGATGAACAGTTCCAAGCGGTTGTTGATTGCACGTCTGATGTACTTCGAGCGGGAGCTGGTGGTTGTGCCTACATATGCGGTGTGCCCGGTACCGGCAAGACGGCAACGGTGCGTGAGGCTGTACGGACGCTGCAAGCGATGCAAGAGCGAGGGCATTTACCGTCGTTTACATTTGTCGAGATCAATGGCATGAAACTGGCGTCGCCCATGCAGGCATATACAGAACTTTGGTGTGCAATCAGTGGCGATCGACATCGTTTGCATCCGCGCGCTGCGCTCACGAGACTCTCCTCGCACTTTCACGCGCCAGCGCCAGCGGGTCGTCAACCGACCGTGGTCTTGATGGACGAGCTTGACCTGTTTGTGACTTCGCGCCAGGATGTGATCTACAACATGTTCCACTGGCCGGATATGCCTGGGAGTCAACTCTTGGTTCTGGCTGTCGCAAATACGATGGACCTGCCGGAGCGGACGCTGCAGCCCAAGGTGGCCAGTCGACTTGGCATGACTCGCATACCTTTTATGCCTTACACGAACCGGCAGCTGTTAGACATTGTCCGAGCACGTCTCAATGTCGACGAGTCGGGAAACAGGTGTTCTGACGCGCCCGCGACGCTTGGATGCGAGTCAGTGTTCAAGATGGATGCACTTGTCTTTGCATCGAAGCGAGTTGCGAATGTATCGGGAGATGCACGCCGCATGCTCGATGTATGCCGACGGGCAGTGGAAGCCGCAGAGGAACGTGCGGCGGCACATCACACGACACCAAGCCCCATCACAATACATGAGATTCGCGATGTCATGGACCGCATGGCACGCTCGGGACGAGCTGCTCACATTGCAGCGCTGTCCCTTCATGCCAAGCTGCTGCTTGCCAGTATGTATGCATGCATGCGGCGCACGGGCGTCTCAGAAGTTGTATGGGGCGATATTCTTACTCATCACCAAGCGTTGTGCCGCACACATGCACATGCCGAGTGCAATGAGCACGAACTCCTGCGTCCACTCGCGACGTTGTGCCAGCTTGGACTTGTGATTGCTGTGGGTTCTGGCGCTGGACATGCACGTGGCGGTGTCTTTTCGCGCTTCCTGCTGGCCGTGCAGGAAGACGAAGTGTACGGGGCACTGGGCGACGATGCCGAGCTCCAGGCCCTCTTTGCATTACGTTCGTCTACGTAAAAGACAGTAGTCGCCAAACTGGCGAGCTGAGTTGCCCCTGCCAATGCTGCCAGGCGGGAACCAGAGTGTCCTCGCCAACGTGGCGTACACTTTGTCCATCATGGTGATGCTCTGTGCTTGTGCTGCATGGCGACTAGCCTCATTGTCCAGAAATCGCTTGCAAAGAACCGTGTCCCATTCATCCGAGTGCACGTAGCGTGGCTCAGCATCACTGGCTGCCCGTGTTGGCACATCCACATCAACCAGCAGTGTGCATTGAGACAATGGCACGTACCGATCAGGCTCATGCTGATTCCGCTCATTCACGGACGCCGGCACTGTACGCGTATATTTGGCCCAGGGCCATAGAACGGGTGTCGCATACTCAAGAGCATGGAGCAACTTGGACTCGAAAGGTGTGCGCGGCGAGAGCGACGACACGTGTGGTCCAGGCTGCCTCGTCGGAGCAGCTTCGTGGAAATGATGAGGCAGAATGCCGCGAAAATCACTTTCGACAAAGGCCACCTGCATATCGCGCGGGACGAAGAAATGGGATGGAAAGCGATGCCATTCCTTCGCATAGCACAGTGTGTGTTCGCCCTGGATCTGCGACACGGCATGTCCAATCTGCAAGGGTGCACGGTAGTACTCGATGAGCGCCATGATCCGCAACGTGCCCAGCACAGCCGTCACAACCAGGGGCATAACGGTGACGGCTGAGAATAGCATCGTACGAGACGCGCGATACGGTGAGCGAGTGATGCTCAAGTATGCTTGTTCCATGCATGCCCGTATGAGGTACAGCGTCACGGCGGCATTCACACACACAAGTGGGTATGCTGGGTACAGGAATCGCTCTTCTTTGTGTGGCTGTGTCATAAGCAAGCCGAGCCACAAGTACAGTGGGAGCACTCGCAGAGCTAGCAGAACCGCACGTTGTGAGCCGTGCGAGTTGTGTGCAGACGCCGCTGGACTCGCACTCTCTGTCTTGGTGAATGTGGTTGTCGCTGATGTCATAGGCGCAAAGCGCATTGGATATCGGACCGCTGTAATAGCAATCATCGGCAAAGCAGCAAGCGCGAGTGGTGCTGCCATCGAGAAGGCTAGAGCCAGTGCCACCACGTAGTAAGAAGGCGGCTCAACACCATACAACTCTGGACTAATACCCCGTGCGCGACTCGCGACGTTGTACAGGATGGTGTTGAGTGGTGCCACTGTGACTCGACCGTACGCGAGAGTGTCAATCAAGACAATAGGCGCAGCTAGCAGAGAGGCATACATAACAGCACGCAACCAGCGCGCCAGCCGCCTCGTGTGCTCGCAAGATGGATCTGATCCACACAGACACAGTTCTTCATACACATACGGTGCGGCTAAGATGATCGCATAGGGCCATCCAGCCAAAGCTCCAAAAGCAAAGACAGCTGTCGTGTAGAACGTGCGACGCCACGCTTGCGTCGAGGCTGGCTGCATAGCAAACGCCATAGCCAAACTTGTCGTGTACATGACAAAGCTCGATGGAAGGAGCGCCGTGGATGCACTGAGCATGCCCGCACAAACAGTCAAGAATACAAGGAGATAGCGGGCGACACGCACGTGGACGTGTCGAGCGACTTGCTCATAGAGGAGAGCATCTGACACGGACGAGAGAACTGCAAGTACAAACCGAAGCGCATAAAACGCAGCATACGGCGGCAATGAAGACACTCTTGTAATGAGATATGGTACAATAGCATGCATGGCAGCATACGCCCACGACCGGATCGCATACTGCGGCACATACTCCCACGTCTCAAACGCGGTGTCTTTTCCGTGTGTCTGCGTGAGCAAGTGAACCGGTTCCCAGTAATTGTACACTTTTGTAAGTCTCTATGCGGCTGCAATACCCAAACACACCCTCATCACAGTCAGACACCATCATGAAGCAGGCTACAACCATGCGCACGCTCAACATGATGGCGGCTGCAACTTGCCAACTTGGTCGCGACGTTACTGTACTAATCGGTCAGTATGCATAGCGTACAGTTTAGGAACATCATAGAGCAACATGAAGCGTGTGTTGCGTTAGTACCTCGTTTGGATAGCCCGTTCTCTCGACGACTGGGCAGCCGCAATGCTAAAATGGCGGTGGTTCGTTAGCAAGGCGCACGTCCACAAAAATGGACAAAGCACTCGTTCAACATGCGACTTGCGGCTTGCTTGATTAGCCAAGGAACGCCTCCCTCCACGTCCACAGCATCACCCATTCCCCACCGTCCCATGTCACATTCACTTTTGACTTGGCTCGGGCGGTGGAGGTGCGTCAAAAATGTCTAGACCGCCGCCTGCATGCGCGAGACACGCGCATTTCTTTGTCGTTTCTCTTACGCAATGTCAGAGCTGCGTGTACTCACGCTCAACTGCTGGGGGCTTAGGTTCTTTTCTAAACTTCGAAAGGAACGTCTCGCAGCGATCTCAGACAAATTGGCCGACACACATTATGATGTAATAGCATTGCAAGAAATTTGGGTCGAATCGCAGGACTGGCAGTACATGCGCGCAGTTTGTGGGGACCGATATCCCTACGGCAAGTTTTTTCTGACAGGTGCATTTGGTTCGGGACTGGCAATCATGACGCGGTACCCTATTGTCAGCATGGAAACGCACATGTTTCGCCTTACAGGCACGCCGATTTACGTGCAGGAGGGCGACTGGATTGCCGGCAAGGCTTGTGGTCGCATCACTATGGCACATCCACAACTTGGTTTGGTCGATGTTTACACATCTCACGTACGTTCCTTGACCAATGTATCCCACACGCTTTTTTGTTGATCCTTTGCTCACACCATCTTCTGCGTTGATATTTTTTCCCCTTTTTCAGTTTACCGCACATGGAGGACAATCTGGACTTGAGATCCAGCGTGTGTATCGAACGACAGAAGCCTTCGAATTAGCTCAAAAGTGCACTGCAAGTGCACAGGCGGGGCGACACGTGCTTTGTATGGGGGATCTGAATTCTTTGCCTTCCTCGCTATGCATGGCGTTGCTGCAGAGTGTGGGTGGCTTGCAGGATGCATTGGCGCACGTTCACAATGGAGATTCCGGAGCTGACATTACGTGCGACAGTCCCAAGAACACTTGGTCAAAGAACAAGAAAATTGACCAGTATGCGCAGCAGCATGGTGGCAAGTGCCTTGACTACGTCTTGTATCGTGGACCGGCAAACAGGACGAGTCGTCTCTCATACTCGTCCCATGAAGTGACATTTACCGACCTCATTGACTCATTGCAGGTCTCTTACTCTGACCACTTTGGTCTAGAAGTCGTATTTTCGATTGTACCGCCGGAGGATGGCAAAATATCAGGTGGCAGCAAGAAGTTCGAATCGCGCTCCGACGTCCTGCATCGTGCTTTGCTCCCAATTCGTCAAGCTTTGTACAATGCGCATGTATCGCAGAAGAATCACCTGGGTGTCTTCTTGTGCCTTTTTGGCTTCGATCTCATCCTTGTCGCTGCTTTGACATGTGCAAGTGCTTGGCTTCGTTTCGGCCAGAGCGTCGCTCCTTCCATTATCGTCTCTGTTTTAGTCGTCGCGACATCTTGGGCTGCTACCACGGCTCTTTACAGCGGCGTGGTTTGGGGGGAATGGCACAAGCGTACGTATGAAATTTCCTTGGGCATGTCTCACTGTACGCACAGGCTCGTTACGCGCATTTATTGACGAAATGGAAACGGAGGCCGGTCTCGATCCTTGAGATGTACAGAGATATCGCACGCTTCGATTGCTTCATGTTCACGGTTCCGTAAAGCATGCAGTTACGCTAGCTGACATCACATGAACAGGCGTTTTGTGTTGTACTGGTAGCCACTGTGGCATCTGAATTTGGTGTTTAGATATGTCAAATGGCCATGTTCGTCTTAACAGCTACGTCAATGAGACAGAAACCTGGCCTGATTATTCAGATCAGATTCTAAGGGTCCGCAAGCAAGCCCCAAAAGCAACTCAGCATCATCGTTGTTTTCACTAGTATGATAGCTAAGCATCTATGTACACTGGAGTTCAACGGCAAGCGCAGCTCTTGTCGCTCTTTTGACACTCACAGCCTTTCTCGGGAGGACAGTGGCATAGTTTCGCCGAGGATCCGCATTGGCAGCTCTATCCGCACTTTGTGCATTAGCAGCACGCCTCAGCTGGACATTCGCAAGTCCGTTTGCCCGAGTCGCACGAGCATGGCTTGCCACACTTCGTGCATTGGCAGCCCGCCTCAGCCGGGCACTCGCAAGTCCGTTTGCCCGAGTCGCACGAGCATGGCTTGCCACACTTGGCACATTGGCAGCCCGCCTCAGCTGGGCACTCGCAAGTCCGTTTGCCCGAGTCGCACGAGCATGGCTTACCACACTTGGCACATTGGCAGCCCGCCTCAGCTGGACATTCGCAAGTCCGTTTGCCCGAGTCGCACGAGCATGGCTTG